>OHMR01000005.1_pt1 | contig 59253 bp, 49 predicted proteins | sample 1569411 | NCBI WGS metagenome assembly OHMR01 (sample SAMEA3879511, study PRJEB24766) | human gut metagenome | biome: human-associated habitat; feature: feces | place: USA | collected 1985/1987
TAAAAAAATTAAGGGGAGCTGTGAAGCTGCCCTTTTTTATTACCAATTCCTTGGCTGTAATCAGATTAAATAATTAACTTTGCCCAAAAGCAAAGATAAGAGATAATTGCACTATCTTTGGGTGGAAAATCAAAAAGAATATGGAAGATGTCTTCAAGTTTCTGTTAGTTGCGGCTGTCATAGTAATCGGACTCGTCAAGCAGTTTAAGAAAGAAGCAAATAAAAATGCTGACAAGAGTCCCGACATACCTATGCCCGACGTTGACAACCCACTGCCCGAATACTGGGGCGGAGATACTTACGGAGGCTTTATTCCCGAAGGCCCCAAGCCGGCAGAAAAGCCCAAGCCGGTATCCAAACCGTCTGCCAAATCCAAGCACACTTCCATAAAGGCTTCCCCTCCCTCCCCGGCATCCCGTCCGCAGGAATCCGATGAAGTAACGTCCGAATACGGCATCCACTCGGCAGAAGAAGCGAGGAAAGCCATCATCTGGTCAGAAATACTTCAACGGAAATATTAAAGACAGTCGATAATTGCAGAACCAATTACGAGCCCCTTCAGAATCTTTACACGAAAAAATAACTATTTATATTATGGCACTCAATTACATTTCGGCAGCAGAAGCTGCGAGCCTGATTAAACATGGCTACAACATCGGCTTGAGCGGATTTACTCCCGCAGGAACAGCCAAAGCCGTTACGGCTGAATTAGCAAAAATCGCGGAAGCAGAACATGCAAAAGGAAACCCGTTCCAGATAGGTATCTTCACCGGTGCTTCTACCGGAGACTCTTGCGACGGTGTGCTCTCGCGCGTCAAGGCCATCCGCTACCGCGCACCCTATACCACCAACTCCGACTTCCGCAAAGCCGTGAACAATGGCGAAATAGCCTACAACGACATCCATCTCTCACAGATGGCGCAGGAAGTACGCTATGGTTTCATGGGAAAAGTAAACGTTGCCATCATCGAGGCATGCGAGGTTACTCCCGACGGTAAAATCTACCTGACGGCAGCCGGCGGTATCGCTCCGACTGTCTGCCGCCTGGCCGACCAGATTATCGTGGAACAGAATGCCGCCCACAGCAAGAACGCCATGGGCCTGCACGACGTCTACGAACCCCTCGACCCTCCTTACCGCCGCGAAATCCCCATCTACAAACCGAGTGACCGTATCGGCCTGCCCTACATCCAGGTAGACCCGAAAAAGATTGTCGGCGTAGTGGAGACCAACTGGCCGGACGAGGCACGTTCGTTTGCCGCCGCCGACCCGCTGACCGACAAAATCGGACAGAACGTGGCCGACTTCCTTGCCGCCGACATGAAACGCGGAATCATTCCGCCTACCTTCCTGCCGCTGCAATCCGGTGTGGGCAACATTGCCAATGCCGTATTGGGTGCTTTGGGACGTGACAAGACCATCCCCGCTTTTGAAATGTACACAGAAGTCATCCAGAACTCTGTTATCGGACTTATCCGCGAAGGCCGCGTGAAATTCGGCAGCGCCTGCTCACTGACCGTAACGAACGACTGTCTGGAAGGTATCTACCAGGATATGGACTTCTTCCGCGACAAACTGGTGCTCCGTCCGTCGGAAATCTCCAACAGCCCGGAAGTGGTGCGCCGGCTCGGTATCATCTCCATCAACACCGCCATCGAAGCCGACATCTACGGCAACGTGAACTCCACGCACATCGGCGGTACGAAGATGATGAACGGTATCGGTGGAAGCGGTGACTTCACCCGCAATGCCTATATCTCCATCTTCACCTGTCCGTCCGTTGCCAAGGAAGGTAAAATCTCGGCTATCGTGCCGATGGTTTCGCACATGGACCACACGGAGCATGACGTCAACATCATCATCACCGAACAAGGTGTGGCCGACCTCCGCGGCAAGAGTCCGAAAGAACGTGCACAAGCCATCATCGAAAACTGTGTTCATCCGGACTACAAGAACATTCTGTGGGATTACCTGAAACTGACCGACGGCAAGTCACAGACTCCCCATGCCCTGCGCGCCGCACTGGCTATGCACGCTGAGCTGGCCCAAAGTGGAGACATGAAGAATGTAGACTGGGCACAGTATAAATAAACTGCTCCCTAAAAAGGCGGAGAGAAACCGCCCGAAAGATATGCCGCGTTGCATGTATATTTCCGGTTTGCTGGATCTATATATGCAACGCGTTGCATATATAGATGGAACACGCTGCATCTATAGATCCAACAACAAGCTATTTCAGTACCTACTACATCCCTGCATCAATTCCTGGCAAAACCTCCTTCTTACCGGTAAACTCACTATCTCTTGCTTCAGTTTCCTTTTCAGTTTCTTCAATCGATCTCTCACCGAGCCAACGCTTATCGTTCGCATTGAGTGAAAAACTGCAATAATTTGTCCAGAGAAATACTTGCCTCCATTTAATCCCTCCTATTCATTGAAAACGGGCTGTCCTGGAATCACTTCCCGGACAGCCCTTCCTTCACATTTAAAATGAAGATGCAGAGAGAGTAGTATGATGACACTCTATTCCTGACCTCCTCCTAACGCCTTGTAGAGGTTAATCAGGCTTTGTATTTCAGAAAATCGGTTTGCCGTCTGTGCCAGTTGTGCGTTGAGCAATGTCTGCCGGGCGGTAAGCACCTCCAGATAGGTGGTGTTGCCATGCTCCATCAGCAGGGAAGTGCTGCGGGCAGCTGTCTGCAAGGAAGCTACCTGCTTGTCCAGCAGTTCGCTTTTGGATAGGCTTGTCTGCCAGGCAGTCAAGGCATCGTTCACCTCGCTGCCTGCATTCAGCAATGTCTGCTGGAAGGCAAGGGAAGCCTCCTCCTGCTGGGCACGGGCTATGCGGTACTGTGCAATGACCTGCCCGCGGGCAAAGAGCGGCTGCGTCAGCGAACCCACTGCCGAAGCCAGGAACTTGCCGGGATTCACAATCATTGAACCGGCGGAATTGGTCCAGCCCGCACTCCCGCCCAGCGTGATGGAGGGATAGAAGGCAGAGCGCGCCGCATTGGTGCCGTAGAACGCCGCTTCCAGTGTCCGCTCAGCCGAGCGGACATCAGGACGGCAGGAAAGCATCTGAACAGGAATCCCTATAGAAAAGCCCACGGGGAACTGCTGCTCTGCCAGCACACCGCGCTCGTAATGACGGGGCGTCTCTGCCAGCAACAGCGCAAGGCTGTTCTCCACCTGGTTTATCTGTTCTTCCAAATCAAGCACGGAAGTCTGCACCTGATAGTACGTGGCCTCCATCTGCGACACGGCGGATTCGTTCGCCATGCCCGCATTCATCAGGGCACGGGTGGAAGCAACGGTTTCCCGCCACGTCTCTTCGGTCTGCCTGGAGATGGCAAGCTGCTGGTCCAGCATCAGCAGGGTATAGTAAGTATTGGCTATCCCGGCAATGAGCTGGGTACGCACGGCCTGGCGATAGTCCTGACTCTGCGCATAGAGCGCCTTCGACTGTTTCTTGGCATTGCGCATGCGGCCGAAAACATCCAGCTCCCAACTGGCAGTAACGGGCAGCGAATAGGTCTGTGTGGCCTTGTGGCTGTCAAAGCTGCTCACCGTGCCCTGCGGCGCAAGGGCAAAGGAGGGCAGGAAGGCAAGCTTTGCGGACAGCAGGGTGGCTTCGGCCTCTTCCACGCGAAGCTGTGCCGACTGGTAGTCGGTATTGTTCTGCAACCCTTGTTCGATGAGTGCCTGCAGATGTGGGTCGGTGAAAAGCTCGTGCCAGTCCATGCCGCCCAGGCCAAGGTCCAGGCTGTCTTCGGGAGCCACCGGAGAACCGTCGGTGCTCTCCGTAAAAGTGGCTATTTCTTCCCCGTAGAGGCCGTCGGGGACCTCGGTAGCAGGTTTGTATTTGGTGTACACGCCGCAACTGCTGAACAGCAAACCGGCGGCGGACAATAGGATGATATGTTTCTTCATTGTTCCAATCTGTTTTTATTTTATTTTCCTCAATCTTTCGCCCGTTCTGCCTCACTCTTCTGCTTTTCAAGCAATACCTGCATATCGGCTTCTTCCTCCATTGGCGGACGAACCTTCTCCTGTAAGTACTCGAAGATGATGTAGAACACCGGAACGACGAAAAGCAGCGCTAGCGTTCCGATGAGCATGCCGCCTACTACGCCCGTACCCAGCGAAGAGTTACCGTTGGCGCCCGCACCACTCGAGAACATCAGCGGAAGCATACCGAATATCATCGTCAGCACCGTCATCAGGATAGGACGCAAACGGACCTGGGCGGCCGAATAAGCTGATTCCACAATGCCCATTCCCTTGCGGCGCCGCTCGATGGCATACTCCGTAATCAGGATGGCCGTCTTGGCGAGCAAGCCAATCAGCATAATCACACCCGTCTGCAAATAGATGTTGTTCTCCAATCCCAGAACCTTGGCAAAGAGGAATGAACCCATCAGCCCGAACGGTACGGAGAAGATGACCGCAAACGGTATCAGGAAACTCTCATAAAGACATGCCAGGATGAGATAGATAAGGAAGATACAAATGGCATAAATAAAGACAGTCTGCGCACCACCAGTATTGGCTTCCTCACGTGCCATACCTCCGTACTCGTAACCGTAGCCCAGCGGCAATGTCTGTTCTGCCACTTCCGCAATCACTTTCTGCACTTCACCGGACGAATATCCTTCCGCCGGATTCACATTAGCGGCGATAGCGCTGTACAGATTGAAACGGTTTGCCGTCTCCGGACCGAGCACCTTGTTCAACGTCACGAACTGGCTGACCGGAGCCATCTCCGTACCGTTGCGCACAAACATATTACCCAGTGCCTGTTCGTCCAGACGATATTCGGGCGATGCCTGCATCATGACGCGGTACACCTTGCCAAACTGATTGTAGTTGGAAATATAGGCACCGCCGCAATAGCTGCCCAATGCGTCGAGCACCGCACCCGGCGAGATACCCGCACGCTTGCACTTGGCAGCATCCACATCTACCGATACCTGCGGGAAATTCATGGCATAAGAGGTATACGCCATAGCCACTTCGGGACGCTGGTTCAACGCACCCAGAAACTGTATCACTGCCTCGTAGAACGTAGCCATGTCACCACCCGTTCTGTCCTGCAGGTTCAGCTCCAGGGAGTTACCCATACCATAGCCCGGAATCATACCCGGCTGGAAGCTGAATATCTGTGCCTCCTTCACACCGTAGAACTGTGCATTGAGGCGGGCCACCACAGCGTCGGACGTGTGTTCGCTCCCCTTCCGCTCGCCCCAGTCCTTCAGACGGATGATGATGGTACCGTAGGAAGTGCCCTGACCGGACATCAGTCCGTATCCTGCCACCTTGGAATAGTGTTCTATCTCGGGAGTGTTTTTCAGGATGTCCTCCAGCTTGTTCATCACCTTCGTGGTTTCTTCCAGCGTGCTTCCCGGAGACGTGCTGACGTTCACCATGATGACACCCTGGTCCTCCTGCGGCACAAGCCCCGTCTTGGTGGTACTCATCAGGTAAACCAGCAATACGACAGTAGCCGCCAATGAAGTCCACACCATCCAGCGGTGGTGGATGAAGAACATCACACCTTTCTTATATTTGCCCAGCACGGCGTTGAACGAGGCATTGTATGCCGCACGCACCCGTCCGTTGATGCTCTTCGCACTCTTCGTACCGTCCGACGGACGCATCATGATGGCACACAAGGCGGGACAAAGCGTCAATGCCGAAATCATGGAGATGCCCACCGCCGTTGCCATCGTGACACCGAACTGCGTATAAAACACACCCGAAGTACCACCCATAAACGTCACGGGGATAAACACCGCCATGAACACGCAGGTACAAGAGATGATGGCCATCGTCACATCGCCCATCGCATCCTTCGTGGCAAGGTAGGGAGACTTATATCCGGCATCGAACTTGGACTGCACCGCCTCCACCACCACGATGGCATCGTCCACCACCGTACCGATGGCAAGCACCAACGCAAACAGCGTCAGGATATTGAGACTGAACCCCGCAGCCACCAGGCAGGCAAACGTGCCGACCAGCGACACGATAATGGAAATGGAGGGTATAAGCGTACTCTTGAAGTCCTGCAGGAAGAAATACACCACCAGAATTACCAGTATAATGGCAATGACCAGTGTCTCCACCACATTGTGTATGGAAGCGAAGAGGAAGTCGTTGGAGCTCATCATCGTCACAAACTCCGTCCCTTCGGGCAAGCTCTTCCTCATCTCGTCTATCTGTGCGGTAATCTGCTTGTTGACGGCGGTTGCGTTGGAGCCTGCCGTCTGGAACATCATGAAAAGTACAGCCGGCTTGCTGTCCATCTCACTGCGGAAACTGTAAGTCAGCGTGCCCAACGCCACATCCGCCACGTCCTTCAGACGGAGCACGGAACCGTCGCTCTGCGAACGGACCACCGTGTTCTGGAATTCCTCCACACTCTTCAGGCGTCCGCGATATTTCATCGTAAACTGGAATACGTTCTTTGAATTTTCGCCCAGCGAACCGGTGGGCGCTTCGATGTTCTGCTCGCCCAATACGGCAGTCACATCCGAGGGAACCAGTCCATACTGCGCCATCCGTTCCGGTTTCAGCCAGATACGCATACTGTAAGTATCGCCCAGCTCCATTACATCACCCACACCCTCGATACGCTTGATTTGCGGAATCACGTTGATGTCGAGGTAATTGGCAAGGAAGGTCTGGTCGTAGCGTCCGTCGGTGCTTACCAAAGCACCGATTTGCAGGAAGCTGGTCTGTCGCTTCTGGGTAGTCACACCGATTTTCGTTACTTCGGCAGGCAGCAGTCCCTGCGCTTTGGATACGCAGTTCTGTACGTTCACCGCAGCCATGTCGGGGTCCGTGCCCTGCTTGAAGTAGACCTGTATGGTGGCAGAACCGGCATTGGTGGCGGTAGAGCTGATGTACATCATGTTCTCCACACCGTTGATGCTCTCCTCCAACGGCATGATGACACTGTTCAATACGGCTTCGGCATCGGCACCGGTGTAGTTGGCGCTGACGTACACCGTGGGAGGTGCAATATCAGGATACTGTTCCACCGGCAGCGTAAAGAGCGAGATAAGCCCTATCACCAGAATCAGTACGGAGATGGAGATAGCCATCACCGGCCGCTTTATAAATATATTTCCTTTCATCTTAATGGGTCATTGATAGTTGATAAATAGCAGTTCATCATTTCACTTGCGTCCCTTCGCGCAGCAGTCCGGCACCGGTGGATACAATCTCGTCGCCGACTTCCAGTCCGTCCAGCACTACGTATTCGCGTCCGTCATTTATTCCGGCCACGGTAATCAAGGCAGAAACGGCCTTGCCATCCACTACCTTATATACCACTGTCTTGTCCTGCAACTGCACGGTGGCCTCTTGCGGAATCACAATACAGTTCTTATAAGTGGTAGGCACCACCACCGTGCCCGACGCCCCACTGTGGAGCAGGCGCGATTCATTGGGAAATACCACACGTGCCACTACCGTACCCGTCTGACGGTCAATGACGCCACTGATGGACTCGATGGTTCCTTTCTTGTCATAGACGGAATTGTCGTTCAGTCTCAGTTCCGCTTGAGGCATGTTCTTCAATGCCTCGTCCATGCTTCCGTATTGGCGGGTCAGGGCAAGCAACTGGTTCTCGGTCATGGAAAAGTAAACGTACATGTCGCTGTTGTCACTGACCGTTGTCAACGGCTGCGGCAGACTGGCGCTTACCAATGCGCCCACACGGTAGGGCAGTGCTCCCACCACTCCGTCGCTGGGACTTTTCACTTCCGTATAAGAAAGGTTGTTGCGCGCGCTTATCTCCTGGGCTTCGGCCTGCGAGAGCTGTGCCTTGGCGGTAAGGTAGGCGTTCTCGGCAGTCTTCAGACTGAATTCCGAAACCACTTTCTGCGCATACAGTTCCTTGTTGCTGTTGTAAGTCAGTGCAGCAGTAGCCAGTGCAGCACGTGCAGCCTCCACATTGGCCACGGCCGTTTTGAGGGCAGCCTTGTAGGGCACTTGGTCGATAATGAAAAGCAACTGTCCGCGGCGCACCTTCTGCCCCTCGGTCACACAAAGCTTCTCGATGGTGCCCGACACTTGCGGATAGATGTCGATGTCCTGCCGTCCGCGTATCGTTGCCGAGTACGAAGTGGAAAGCTCTTTGTCCGTCGCCTCCACTTTCATGGTAGCGTAAGAAGGTTTCATTCCGGAAGCATCCGATGCCTGCTTGCAAGATGCCAAACACATTGTACAACCGACAATCCCTATCAGCCGTATCCATTTCCTGTTCAATGTAATCATACTTTTTCTCATTGTCTTTTTGTTAAAACTGGTGGCAAAAGTAGGAGAAAGGAACAACGCCATAATGACCAATTACACTCCAAAGATGTTCCTTTTTCGACATTCATCTTTTTTAAGGCTAATGAATTGTCTATAAATGACATATAGAACAAGAAAGCCACATAATGGAACATCCCATATTTCCCATTATTCACCAACTTTGCAAAACGAAAAAGGAAGAATATGGAGAAAGGGAACATAAAAATCGTAGAAATCGCGGACTTTAAAAACAGCGAACATGTCCTTGACTATGTAGACAATGACTTTGTCATAATCAACAGTCTGGAGGGAAGCCCCTACAATGAAGATACAATAAGATTGGGATGCTTCCTTATCGCTATCTGTCTAGAAGGCTGCATCCAGTTGGACGTCAACTACAAAACCTACAGTAAGAGATGTTGCATCAGATACTGGAATCAGGCGACTTACTGCTCGGCCTTCCCAATACCATTATCAGCCACGCGATGGTAAGCCCGAAGCACAAGATAAGGCTTGCCGCATTCTCCACACAGTTCCTACAACGCGTGGTCAAGATGGAGAAGGATACATGGAATACCGTTATGCATATCCACAACAATCCCATAAAGTCTGTCGGGGAGGAAGGGGACAAGGAAATCTTCAAATTCTACCGGGAACTGCTTATGGCAAAGATAAACGACGAGCCTCATCACTATCACAGGGAAGTGATGCAATACTTGTTTTCTGCCATTTTCTGTGAGATGTTGGGACACCTCAACAAAGAAGTGAACCCTTCAGAAATGACAGTCGATACAAAAGAAAGCATCAAACAGTCCGACTATATCCTGCGTAAGTTTATAGAGATGTTGTCCAAAGACAACGGCATACACCGTTCTGTAGGATATTATGCCGATGCACTCTGCTATAGTCCCAAACACTTTTCGAAGGTCATCAAGCAGGCATGCGGACGTACACCGCTGGACTTGATTAACGAAAGTGCCATCGAGCACATCAAGTACCGGCTGAAGCATTCGGACAAGTCCATCAAGGAGATTGCAGAAGAATTTAATTTCCCCAACCAGTCTTTCTTCGGGAAGTATGTGAAGTCTTATCTGGGTATGTCTCCGGCACGCTACCGCAATACGAAAGAGGAATGATTTCCCCTACTCTTGGGGCTCACTCCGTAAAGGTCTGCATTAGGAAGCTAAACCTTAACTTTACGACGCTAAAGGTCAACTTTACGATGGCTAAACCTCAACGTATCACTTCATCACACACCGCATCCTGGAAAGCGCGTGCTTCCCTGCCCGACAGTGCATTCTGGTTCATGATGGCAAAGGCTATCTCGTGTCCGTTGCGGGCTTTAAGGTAGCCGGCCAGGCAGTTGATGGCGGTAAAGGAACCCGTCTTGGCATGTACATTTCTGTGGGAAAGGGTGCCTTTCTTCATGCGGAACTCCAGTGTACCGTCCACGCCGCCAATGGGCAAAGCCTTATAAAGTTTCCGGAAAACATCCGTACGCGAGTAGGCATATCGCAGGAAAGAAACCAAAAGTTCCGGTGAAATGTAGTTGTAATTGGAAAGGCCGCAACCATCTGCCAGATTATACCTATCGGGGTTATATCCCATCTCTTTTATCAGCATGCGGATGGCGGAAAGCCCGTCCTCGGCAGAGACACGCTTCTTTCCGCTGCTCTGCACACCCAACCGGCAGAGCATGGCTTCGGCATTGAGATTATCGCTCTCCTTCATTATCTGTTTCACCACATCCTGCACGGAAGTTTCATAGGAAGCCATCCGCACGGAAAGACTGTCTTGCCGGAACTCGCCGAAGAGGTAAGAGACTTCCGCTTCTGCCGTCGGAATGCACCGGATGCCTCGTGCCTGCAACCGTTCCATAAAGGTATGCATGAAGAAGTCCTGCGAAGAAAATATATTGACCGTACCTGCACGGCGGGCATCGACGTTGCCCGTCACGGTGATGTTGTTCCCGTTCACCAGCCAGTCGCGCGACACACGGAAACGTCCGGCAGAAGGGGTACGGCTTTGGGTCTTGTTCGTCAGTGTATAATAGGAAGAGGCGGGAGTGCATTCAAGGCGTGCGCTGTCGCCCCGTTCGCCGGGTGTGGCGGTAACCTTCACCACTCCTTTATTCAGCATCAGCGGTGAGAGGTAGGGCTGGAAGGAATAGGGAGTATCATCCCACAACCAGCCGCTGCCCCAGTACAAGGAGTCTTTCATGGAGACATCTCCATACACCTTGCCTTTGATGACAGAGAAGGGGAAACGGGCCACGGCAGCCACCAGGGAATCCAATGCCTCTTCATCAAACTCCGGGTCGTAACCGCCTATCACATACATATCCCCCTGCAAGGTATCGCGCTCAATGGTTCCCTGATACCACACTTCCGTACGGAACGGCTCGTCGGCTTCGGGACGGGAAAGGGCGGTAATGGTGGTCAGCAGCTTCATGGTGGAAGCGGGACGGGAAAGCTTGTCCGCCTGATAGCCGTACAAGGGCTTTCCGGCAGTCAGGTCATAGACCGAAATGGCCACATTAGAGCCTGCGGGAAGTTTGTGTTCTATCAACGCATCAATCCGCGCAGAGAGCGGCTTCACCGGAGTTACCGTCTCTTGGGGCCATAATGGGAGCAGGCAGACGGATAAAATTAACAGCAACAATATCCTTTTCATAAATATATTTATCTTTAAAGGCAAAAGTACGACAATCTTACAAATGAACAACAACGAGGTAGTCTTTTCATAAATTATATCCAGCCATCCATCTTAATATTCCTTTAAAAATACTACTTTTGCATAGATTGCATAGGCAAAATCTCCCAGTTACTATCACTCTAAAATTGATGTACCATGAAACTACAACTTACAATTGCCAGCTTTACAATATGCCTCCTTTTCTCCCCCATGCTTCGGGCACAAGAATCTCCGCGCATTGTCAGTTATGACTTAACCGTACAGATTGATGTACCGAACCGACAAGTCGAAGTTGGCGGTTCGTTTGAAGTCGATTTCCATGACAGTGACTCAATCTCGTTGGTACTATGGCGCCATGCCCGTATCGACACACTACGCCACAGCAGCCGGGAGATAACCTACCGTTTCGATACGCTTGCCCCAGCACCTGCCCAATTCATTCCCGACGGACGGACCTTGACCCTCTACCGGCCGGCAGGAGCCGATGACCGCTGCCGCATAAATACCCGTTACACACTCTACATGCAGGAAGTGCAGGGCCCTGCAAAATCATTCAATGACCATTGGATTGAACTTGGTTACTATACGGGATGGTATCCTGTCTGCAACGGTAACCGGGCAGATTATTCGCACTTACGAATCGGCATCACTGACGGTTATACGGTGAGCGGCTCAGGTATTATTTCCCATACAGAAGAAGGGATATGGGAAATGGAGCAACCTTGGGAGAATTTCGACAATGTTATCCTGGCTTCACCCATGCTGAAAAGCCGCCGCATCAATGATAACGGAACTACCATTGAACTTATCTATACAGACTTCCCGGATGCCGGTGCAGACTCGGCACTTCAATGTTGCCACAATGCCTTGAAATTCTTCCGACGCCTTTATAAAATTGCGGGAGATGAGGATATTTACATGAAATTCCTGCTTTCAGCTTCCGGCACCTCAGGAGGGTACAGCCGTAAAAATTTCATTATGCTCAGTTCCCGAACATTCAATGAATATGTACTCAAGAACACCGCCCACGAAATCGGCCACTTCTGGTGGAACAAGGCTCCGGTGGAATCTTGGCACGACTGGCTGAACGAATCTTTTGCCGAATTCAGTGCTTTGCAATACATACGCCACGCCCGCGGCGAAAAAGCCTATGCCGCTTACATCGACGCCTACCGTAAGGAAACACGCCATATCCGTCCTATCTGGGGTATTGACCGCAACGACCGCGAAGCGCATCTTGCCCTCTATAGGAAAGGGTCAGTACTACTCGCCGACCTGCTTGTCCGGGTGGGTGAAGAACCTTTCTTCAACTTTCTGGCAGGTGTCATCCAAGCCCATATAACAGACACATCGGCTTTCCTGGATTTTGCGGAAAGCCGATTGGGACGTAAAAACCGGGTCTGGATTGAAAAGCGGTTAAAAGAATAAACACCTAATTATTCTTCAACTGTTCCTTTCGCCACCGGCTTCTCAAAATGAGTGCCGCACTTCCTGCATACATACTCCCAATGCTCAGTGCCCGGAGGTGCGGCCGACAATGCCGCAATAACAGCAGCCACCACAGCACGCACCCGATGGCTCTTCTTCAGCACAAACTTAATCTCATCCGAACCGCAATGGGGGCAGTACCTCAACTGTTCCGGAATCATCTGGTTCCGTTCAAGCAGGCGGAGGGCATTGTCATATTCATCTTCATAAACAAATATATCCACTCCCGTGACATCACGGACATATCCGCGCATCACGGAAGACATGTTTTCATTATGCAAAACAGACGCAATGCCCTCATTCTTCAAGGCACCCTGAATGACGTGTGCCTGGAAGGCATCGTCGCAGGTGATTAGCTTTACGGTTTTCATCTTTTATGTTTATATGAAACAATAGTCATGGGTTCTACAATGCCTCCTTGAATATCTCTCCCACCGTGGGGTGCGGAAAGACAATCTTCTTCCATCCATCGGCAGTAAGTTTCAGCTCGATGGCCATGCCTGCCAGCGTGATGATTTCCGAAGCGGGATTACCCAAAACATGTGCCCCCAATACGGTATCGTCGCCACCCAACAGTAACTTGCAGACACCGTTCACACCTTCGTTCTCGGCGACGAAACGACCGCTGTACGCCATCGGCAGCTTCACTGCACGGTAGGCTACGCCTTTCTTCTGAAGGGATTCTTCCGTCTCGCCCACACCGGCTATTTCGGGATTGGTATATACCACGCCGGGGATGGCACGGTAGCTCATGGCATCCTTCTTGCCAATGATGGAATGTATGGCTACTTCCGCCTCGCGGACGGCTGTATGCGCCAGCAAGGAATATCCCGTCAAGTCACCGCAAGCATATACTCCGGGAACGGAGGTCTGCATCTGTCCGTTGACAAAGACATTTCCGCGTTCCGTTCTTTCCAAGCCCAGATTCTCCAATCCGAAGCCTTTCATTACCGGACGGCGCCCGACACTCATCAGAAGCCTTTCGGCAACGACAGAACCGGGACCGTCGGCAGTTTCATAATTCACCTGGATAAGGGAAGAAGCTTCGGCAGCATCCTGTGCAACAGATACCACTTTTGCACTCAGCATGAACTTGATTCCCCGCTTAGCGTACTCTGCACGGAGCATACCCGCCAGCTCTCGGTCCATACCGCCTCCCAGTATCTCGTCCAACATCTCGACGACGGTTACCTGCACTCCCAGGCTGTTGAAGAAAGAAGCGAACTCCATACCGATGACACCGCCGCCGATGATGGCAAGCGAAGCGGGCAGTTCCTTGTTATCCAGTGCATCACGATGAGTCCAATAGGACACTTTGTCTATGCCGGGAATGGCAGGGACAAAGGTTTCGGAACCGGTGCAGAGCAGCAGGTTATCGCATTCGTAGGTTTCTCCGCCGCACTCCACATGATTCTTGTCCGTCACTGTGGCCCCTCCGCTGACAATCGTCACACCATGGGCAGTCAGCTTTCCTTTGACTCCCAATACCAGCTTGCGCACTACCTTCTGCTTGCGAGCAATAATCTTGGGCAAATCGAACGATACTTCGGGCACACTGACCGCATACTTTGCAGCATGGCGGGCTCCGTCATAGGTCTTGGCCGAATACAACAAGGTCTTGGTAGGGATACACCCTTCATTCAGGCACACTCCACCGAGACTCTGCTTCTCAAATAGTACGACACTCAATCCTGCTTTTCCGGCAGCTTCGGCAGCAGTATATCCCGCAGGACCTCCACCGATAATGGCAACTTGGTATTTCATGGAATTAATGGTTAGTGGTTAATGATTAGCGATAATTTGTGCGCAAGTTAATAAAACCCGTATTATCCGGCAAAAAAGAGTACTTCTTTCTTTCGGAGAATACAGCGTAAAGAGGAAATAATTATCTTTGTCGTGCAGCATTTACAAAGAATGCCACGTCCAATGGACATAATCAAATAATAACCAACATGAAAACGACTGACTTATTCCAATCCATCCTTTTGTTCGCTCTTTTCCTTTGCGGCCTGACGGCTTGCAATGATAGCGATGAAATCCGCCTCTCGCCCTTTCAGGAAACTACCGTGAAGGGCGAAGCCTCTACCCTGCAGATAGACCTAACACGCGGCGACTGGCGCATAACCTCCATCACCACCCCATGGGGAGACCTCATGATGGATGGCAACAAGCTCCCACAACTGGAAGGTACGGGAAGCCTGCATTATAAATGGTGGGACTTGGAACGGGACACCGACAGCCATCTCATCCTGCACTTTAAAGACAACTTTGACTTAGGTGAATCCCGTAGCCTCATCATCAACCTTGAGATGAAAACGGGACTCTACAAGGAACAAATCATCATACACCAAGAACCGTGCACTAACTTCTATCAGATAGAGTCCATCGAATACAGCGTGGAAGAAGGTGACGGAGTGAAAGAAGCCGGAACAGGACCTGATAAGAGTACCTATAAAAATGAAAATCTGGGAAACACAACCGACAAGCATGACTACTATCCATTCATCAATAAATGGACAGAATACGCATTCATACCCGATGGGCACTCTGATGAAACCTTCAAAAGCATAGACCCGGAGAAACGTAGCATCTATCTGCCCAACCACATAGAAGACGGAAAAATAATCATGGGACAACAACTGTTATTCTTCATCAACCAAGGCAAGTATTACAAAGAAGACGAACTGAGATATAAACATTTTGAAGTAGACATAGTGGGCATGAAATGGAACATATACACTTCAACCATCTACTACAAACGGCTTCAAGTGACATTCACCGCCACCCTTTCACGTCCCGATAGCGATACAAAGAAGGTACTCAAGGGTAAATTCATGCAGAGATACCCTTATGACTGCTCGGAAATACATCACGAAGTAAAGGATTCTTTAGAAGATTAGAGTCCAGTGTCTGTCAGACAAGACTCCACCTCCTCCCTGCTCAATGCCGGAGCTTGCCCATCGGCAAGCTTACGGCATACCAGCCGACCGGCCGCCAGCGCTTCCACCTTTGTTGCAAATGGCAGGCGACCGCTCAAAGCAGGTATAAAAGGTTGATATATCAGGGTATCGGCTCCATGCAGCACCACGTAGCCGTAACCGCCTTCCACCTCCATCACCCGGCATTTCAACTCATTGCCACCGCCGGCAGTATGACCCGAACAGCAAGAAAGGCATACCGCCATCACAGCCGGTACACCTATCTTTATCATAATAAACATCAGCTTCATAAGTTCCGTTCAATTATGGGGCGAATCAGACTTCCTCTTCCTCATCGGGTAGAAGTTCGTACACATCATCAAAGTAGCTGGTACCACTTGTTCCCGTCAGCACAAAACCACGTTCGCCGGTAGAGAAACCAACGGCAGCCCTGCGCGAAGAAGCACCGGAAGGATAATTATGTACATCTGTAATGGGGGTAAAGTCGTCATCGGAATCGCCGTACCATAAGTCCTTGTCAGGGTCGTACAGCCAGTAGTCGCTGCTCAAGGAAGTGCTGTTACGTATTCCCGTAGCCACAAATCCCCTTCCACCGATGACGAAGGATACGGCTTCGGACCGTGTGATGGCGTAGTCATCGTCATAGTCATTGTCGGAGTCCGTATCGGCAATGTCACGCAACTGGGTCCAGTTGCTTCCGTCGAACTTCCAGAAATCCACCAGATCGGTACTGTTGTTTCGCCCGCAACAGATGTAGGCCACCTCATCGATGACGAATGCCGTACCGAAGTAGCGCTTCTCGCCTCCATACCCGCTCACCGCTTCCCATTGCGAACCTTCGGCGCCATTGGGGTTGAAACGGTAGAAGTCCATCTTGTAGGCACTCTCGCTGCCGGTAGCGTCGCTGTTGCAGCCCGTACCGACATAGCCATATCCGCCTATACTGAAAGCCAGGGCACCATCGCGTACTCCACCTTTGAAGTCGTCTTTCCGTGTCCAGGTATCCGTGGCAGGGTCATACTCCCAGGTATCTGCTACACAGTAGGACGAGGAGCCGTCCTTTACGGAACCGGTCGTAATGTATCCCTTGCCATTCACGGCAAAGCCCACGGCAGCCTTGCGCCCGGCAACGGGCATGTCGGCACACTGCGTCCAGCTGTTCCGGCTCATGTCATACTCCCAAAGGTCGTTCAGGTAATCCTTGTTCGCTCCGTAGAAGCCGCCACACAAATATCCATAATTGCCGATGGTGAAGCCGGAGGCATAAGCGCGGTACACACCGTTATAGCTGGCTTTCTTCATCCACTGCCCCTGAGTGTATTCATCCTCGTCCGTACAACTGCCGGCAATGCACACGATGGCCAGCAACATTATTCCTACCAATAGTCTGTTCATTGTTTATTGTTTTTTTAATGATTAAGCTTTATACTTCCCACTTTCCAAAACAAGAAGCTGCGGGAGGTCCTTTTTGTCTGTCCGCAAAAGTAAACCACCGCAACCACACCGACAAAAATAACCGACGAACAGTCCGAAATTCCCGTTAAACGCCTTTACCGATAAAAACCGTCCGAACGCCGATTTTTGTAGGAAGATATAAAAGTTTTGCCTTTCCTTTGCCGCCAACTAAAAGAACAGAAATGAAGAAGTCATTGTACAGCTTATTCGCAGTCCTCGCTATCTTCTGCGCCTGCCAGGACGAGAACTCGCAGCTTGGAAAGAGCCTCGTGGAAAGCTCCTTCTATAATGTATACGCAGACACCTGCTCGGTAGACATCAGCACCATCCTGCTAGACTCCATAGAGACCCGGGGCGACAGCATCTGCCAGCTAGGACATTACCGGAGCAGCGCCTGGGGAGAAGTATCCGCCACCTACTATGCCGAATACTCCACGTCCGACTTCACCCCCAACACAGACTATACCTATACCCTCGACTCCCTCGTACTGCGAATGATACCTTCGGGCCATTTCTGGGGAGATACCCTGACGCAACAGCGCATCTCCATCTACCGGCTGAAAAGCCCTATCGTGCTGGACAACGACGAGGACCTTTACAACAGCACCGTACTCCCGACGGAAGATGCCCCACTCTTCAGCTTTACCTTCACCCCCTGCCCGGGGCGGAAGAAGGAAGTAAGCGTCCGCCTGCCCGACTCATGGGGACAACAACTGCTGAATGACCTCGTGGCCCAAGATGACTACTTCGATACCCAAGACAAGTTCAAGAAGAAATTCCCCGGACTGGTCTTTGTTCCCGAAAACGACGGGCAGTGTATCACCGGATTCATGGTGAACGACTCTGCCATGAGCATCAACCTCCACTACCAGGAAGTCTCCAACCAACGTACCGGACAAGTGCTGACTTTCAGCGTAAACACCGACTATGCCTATACCGGTATCCGGCACGACCCCACCGGCACCCACCTTGCTTCCCTGAAAAGCGGAATAGAGAACCTCGTCCACTCCAACGACATGGGTTGCCTGGCCTATATGCAGGGATTGACGGGTTACTACAACCAACTGGAATTCCCCTACCTCAACAGCCTCGGAAGTGCCGGACAGATAGTCTCCATAGAGAGCGCCACACTCTACCTCTATCCTCTGGCCCGGAGCTACAACGAAGTGAGCCAGCTTCCCAATGACATCCGCCTTTATATCACGGACGAGAACAATGTGCTGGAGGACTACGTATACGGCAGTGACGGCGTAACCGTACAGACCGGCGACCTGACCATCGACGAGATGTACGGGAAAGAGACCTACTACTCCTTCGACCTCACCGAATTCATCCGCAACAATTACGGCACTTCGGGCATCAAGCGGCAGAAACTGCTGATGAGTCTGACAGACGAAGAAAGCACCACCACCTTCAACCAGGTCATCTTCACCAACGACCCCGAACAAGAGAGACAATGCAGATTAGACGTAAGATTCAAAATATACAACGAGCAATGAAACGCCATTACCGGATTCCCCTTCTGCTGTGCAGTCTGTGTACGGCAAGCCTCACCGCCGTGGCCCAGAACACCACCAACCTGCCCACCTCCATGTACGGAGTGGGCGAACTGAGTGCCGGTGACGGCGGACGTTATGCCGGCATGGGCAACACGGGCATCGCCCTGAACCGTACCGGATTTCTGAACACGCTGAACCCCGCAGCCATCACCCGCATGGACACCGCCTGCTTCACGTTCGATGTGGGTGTATCTGCCTCATATGCCCGCTACTCCTTTCTGAGCGAACACAGCTCCAACTTCACCGGCAACCCCAACCGCATCAGCATGGGCTTCCGTGTCCTGCCGCGCTGGTATGCCCTTGTAGGTGCAGCACCATACAGCAGTGTGGGCTATGTCATCCAGACCGAAGAAGAGATAGAGGGAATGCCCGGCAACTACACCTACTCGCTCTTTGAGGGTACGGGCGGACTATACCGGTGCTACGTCACCAATGCCTTTGCACTGAGCAGGCAACTGTCGGTCGGCATCAACCTGGGGATGATAGCGGGCACAGTGACGCAAAGCGAAACGCAGGAAAGCGCCGTCGTAAAGTACGAATCTTCTAAACAGGCCTTTTATGCGGACTTCGGCATACATTACGAATGGGGTGCGACCGGACAACGGAAGTGGGCGGCAGGGCTGGTATTTGCTCCCTCCCTTCCCATCAGCCACGACAATACACTGACTTACAGCAACTCATCTACCAGCGAGAACCTCGATAAAGGATACCACAGCCGTACACAATATCTGCCCATGCACCTCGGCACCGGCCTCAGCATAACCACCGAACGCTGGGTGCTGACCGCCGACTACAACTACCTGGACTGGAGCCGCAACTCCTCCTCCTACACTTCCATGAAATACGAGAACCAGCACAAAGTGAACCTGGGAGGCAGCTACATTACCAAGCCACGTCTGGCACGTTCCACCGAGCTGATGGGCGGAATAGGTTTCGGCAACTCCTATATCAACCTGAAAGGCGGGAAGATGCAGTATCTGGAAGCCAGTGTAGGGGCGAGCTTCCCCATCCGGTACTCCTATCTTTCGCTGGGCGCCACCTGGCGGAAACAACTGAACACACGCAGCAATCTGATGCAGGAAAGCCGATTCAGCCTGAATCTGAACTTGACGTTCGGGGAAAGGATTTCGAGAGCAAAACTAAAGTAATACAAGGTTCCGGTTCACCACAGATTACACGGATTTTACACCGAATGATTATCATTTGTTGGATCTATATATGCAACGCGTTGCATATATAGATGCAGCACGCTGGAACTATAGATCCAACAAACAAAGTATATAGTATCTGAAAACAGGGTATTACAACACTGCCAGCCTGGACACATACCCTTTCACCCTTTCGCGGTAAGCATCGCCAATGGGGACATCCTTCTGCTCGATGAGCAATGTGCTGCGCCCGATGGCGCTGATGCAGTCCATGCGGACAATAAAAGAACGGTGTACGCGGATAAATTCATCGGCCGGAAGTTTTTCTTCCATATACTTCATGCTACACAAGCTCAAGATAGGCTTAGGGGAATCTTTACAGAAAATCTTCACATAATCGCCCATACCTTCTATATAGTTTATCCGTTCCAGGTCGAGCCGCATGATGCGGTTGTCACACCGCATGTAAATCACCTTCGGAACCTCTTCCGGACCTTGCCTTTGCTTGGGGGCGGACGTACCTGCATCCTGCAAAGAGAACCAGCGTGCCGCTTTGCTGACAGACTGGAAAAACGTGGAGAAATTGAGCCCGTCCATCAGATAGTCCAACGCATCCAGACGGAAACATTCGGCAGCATAGCGGTCGGTGTCTGTAATGAAAATGACACGAGTGGACGAGGACAAGAGCCTGCAAAAATCCATTCCGTTGATTTCACCTTCTTCCACCGGATAGATGCCGACAAAATAAACTTCCACTTTTGTCTCATAATAATCCTTCAGCGCTTCAAGAGGATTGCCGTACTTTCCGTGCAAAGAGAGAAAAGGAACTTTGCCGATATACTCTTCCAATCTTCCGGCAATCTCCGGGTCCGCATGCAAAATGGCACAATTCAAGTTCATATCCGTTTCTTTTTTACATAATGGACGCTGCCACATCCAAAAAACTGCAAACAGAAGAGCTAAAATTAAGCTTTATTTATGATTCAAAAACAATCTGCCTCTACGGAAAGACTATATTATCAGGAAAATAGATGAAGCGGATATTGATAACTTTATATGTGCTTGCAAGTGTGGTATTGACTGCTGTAGCGCAAGCTCGTTTTACCTCGAATACAGAGATGTACAGTTTCGGCCAGATAGAATGGAAGCATCCCGTGACTGTGCAATATACCATCACCAATACGGGTGACCAGCCTTTAGTGCTTACAGAAGTAGAGCCGGATTGCGCCTGCTCTGTGGCCCAGTGGACAAAAACGCCTATTGCTCCGGGGGCAAAAGGAACAGTAAATGTGACTTTTGACGCCAAGGCATTGGGACATTTCCAGAAATCCGTGGCTATTTACAGCAATGCGCAACCCAATCTGGTCTATTTGAAGTTCAATGGTGAAGTAGTACAGGAAATCAAGGACTTTACCAAGACGCATCCCTATCTTATCGGTCAGATACGTATTGACAAGAACAGCCTCGACTTTCCCGATATTCAGCATGGTGAGCAGCCGGTGATTCATATCGGCGTGGTCAATCTTTCCGACCGTCCTTATGAACCGGTACTGATGCATCTGCCTCCTTATTTGCAGACAAAAGTAGAGCCCAATGTCTTGCAAAAGGGAGAAAAAGGAGTGATTACACTTACATTGAATTCGGAAAGACTGACTGGCCTCGGACTGACTCAAACGTCGGTCTATCTTTCTCGCTTCTCCGGTGACAAGGTGGGCGATGAAAACGAGATTCCCGTTTCTGCCATTCTTTTACCGGATTTCTCCGGAATGACGGAAGTGGAGAAGGCAAATGCTCCTGCCATCAGCCTTTCTACCAAAGAAGTTGATATGAGTGCGATATTGGCAAAGAAGTCAAAAGCACGTCAGGATATTACCATTACCAATACCGGGCGTTCTCCTTTACAGATAAACAAGCTCCAGGTATTCCACCCGGCAGTGGGAGTTAACCTCAAGAAGAGTGTATTGCAACCCGGTGAAAGCACTCGCCTGCGGGTAACGGTAGTGAAGAAGAATATAGGCAAGAAGCGCCGTCATCTGCGTCTGCTGATGATTACCAATGACCCGATGCAGCCGAAAGTTGAAATCAACATTAAAGCAAAACAATAAGAAGTCGTAAAGTCCTTCATAACTCATAACTTATAACTCACAAATAGCCATGGAACATCCCGAAAATAATGAAGCATATAAAGGCTTGGTTGTCAATGCAGGCATTGAGCAACCTTCATCGGTCAATCCTTACTTGAAGAACCGTCCCAGGCGGAAGAAACGCGAGCTTTCCGTATCAGACTATGTGGAGGGTATAGTGAAAGGTGATGTTACGGTACTCAGCCAGGCTGTAACACTGGTGGAAAGTGTGAAACCGGAGCACCAGGCTGTGGCGCAGGAGGTGATAGAGAAGTGTTTGCCCTATTCGGGCAACTCCGTCCGTGTGGGTATCAGTGGTGTGCCCGGTGCCGGTAAAAGTACCTCTATTGATGTATTTGGCTTGCATGTACTGGAGGAACACGGCGGCAAGTTGGCCGTTCTTGCCATTGACCCGAGCAGTGAACGCAGCAAAGGCAGTATTCTCGGTGATAAGACGCGTATGGAGAAGCTCTCCGTTCATCCCAAGTCCTTTATACGTCCCAGTCCCTCTGCCGGTTCGCTGGGTGGCGTGGCACGCAAGACGCGTGAAACGATTGTGCTTTGTGAGGCTGCCGGTTTCGACAAGATATTTGTAGAGACGGTAGGGGTGGGGCAGAGTGAGACTGCCGTACATTCTATGGTAGACTTCTTCCTGCTGATACAGCTGGCGGGTACGGGCGATGAGTTGCAAGGCATCAAACGCGGCATCATGGAAATGGCCGATGGCATTGTTATTAATAAGGCTGATGGCGACAATCTGGAGCGGGCCAGACTGGCAGCAACGCAGTTCCGTAATGCGCTGCACCTCTTCCCGGCTCCGGAGAGCGGTTGGACACCCCAAGTGCTGACTTATTCCGGTTTCTATAATCTTGGTGTAAAAGAAGTGTGGGATATGGTCTACAAATACATTGACTTTGTGAAAGATAACGGCTATTTTGAATACCGCCGCAATGAGCAAAGCAAATACTGGATGTACGAGACCATTAACGAACAGCTGCGCGACAGCTTCTACCACAATCCGCAGATTGAAGTGATGCTGACTGGCAAGGAAAAACAAGTGCTACAGGGCAACTTGACTTCTTTTGTGGCTGCCAAGAACTTGCTGGACACCTATTTTGCAGAACTGAAGAAATAGGGGCATATCCCTTTCTCTATATCGATGACTAAGGAAAACAACATGGAAGTGGCGCGGCGGTTTACCCGCCGCCTTCATGAACTCCCTTCTGAGGAGCTGGAGCTCATTGCCGGTTTGTTTGTACGCCGTGAGGTGCACAAAGGAGAACTGTTGATTAGTGAGAAAGATATAGCCAGGGATATTGTTTTCGTAGAGAAAGGACTGCTTCGCCAGTTCTATTTCAAAGAAGGCCGGGACATTACAGAGAACTTTGCCTGCGACGGTGACGGCGCTATGTGTATCGTCAGCCTTTTCACCGGACGCCGTAATTGCCTTCAGCTGGAATCCTTGGAGGAAGGCGTCATCTGGAGCATTTCGTATGCAGGACTGGTCGAACTCTCTGAGCGTTATCTGCATATAGCCCGTCTGCTTCGCCATTTATTGGAGGGGTCTTTAATGCTTTCCCAATATAAAGCAGACTCTTGGCGTTTCGAAACCTCACGCGAGCGGTATGCGCGCTTCGTCAGGGATTATCCGGAGATAGCCCGGCGTGCCTCAGTCAACCACATAGCATCTTATCTGTTAATGACTCCCGAGTCTCTGAGCCGGGTACGTGCCGGAGTACTGTGACGGTGGAACGGCTGTTTTATACGGCTTTCCCTTCTTTCTCGAAATCCTTGCGTGACTTGCTTTGTGTCACGATGTACACTCCCAGGAATACCAAGGCTATGGCTATTCCCTTTTCCAAATTGAACACTCCCAATCCTAAGATGATGGCAACGGTTGAGGCCACGATGGGCTGCATGTAGTTGTACATGCTCACCACAGTGGGGCGCAACAGTCTCTGCGCACTCATTATGAAGATATAGGCAAGGAAGCTTCCTCCTACAACCACATATCCCGCTTGCAGCAGGGCGGCTGTGGAGATGCTGCTCCACTGTATGGAAGCCACGTCGTGGTAAGAGAACGGGATGTAGCACATGGAGGCATAGACAAACATCCATTTGTTCAGGGTGATGGGAGAGTATTTCTGCGACAACCCCTTGAATACGGTCAGATAAATGGAGAAGCTGATTTGGGCGAGCAGGCAGAGAAGGTCTCCAATGAGGCTGCCATTGCCGGCACCGGTGGTCTGGCTGCTCATGATGAGTATAAATGCTCCCATAGCCCCTACAAAGATACCCAGCACTTTCTTGTTGGTGACCGGTTCTTTCAGATAGATTGCAGCCACTATCATGGTGACGATAGGCAGCGTGGTTGTAACGATGGAGGCGTCTATGGGTGAAGTCATGGAGAGTCCGAAGATATAGACACCTTGATTGAATACCAGGGCGAAGAGTGCGGCGAAGAATATCTTCAGCATGTCCCGGTGGTCCACCTGTTCGCGTTTACAGAATAGGGAGAGGAGCCAGAAGCAGGCGGCTGCGCCTACCATGCGGAATGTGGTTACTGACAACGCGGAAAACTCTACCAAGGCTGACTTACCTATAGGTGCCATCAAGCCCCATAAGATATTTGCGGTAAGGGCGAACAGATGCCCTTGAATGTTCTTGTTCATACTCTTTTGTTCTTTGCGGGTGCAAAAGAACAACTATTTTCTGAAAAGAGAAAATCTTTCATTATATGATTTTTCTACCTTGCAGGCGTAGAAATAAGAGATTATCGTGTATATTTGCTTCTAATTAAAGCAAGAAACCATGGAAGTACAAGCCAATTACATCAAGCGTATCGAAATACACGGATTGTGGCATCGGTACGATATTGCCTGGGACCTGCGTCCTGACGTTAATATACTTTCCGGTATCAACGGAGTGGGGAAGACCACTATCTTGAACCGTTCGGTCAACTATCTGGAACAGACATCGGGTGAAGTGAAGAGTGACGAGAAGAACGGGGTACACGTCTACTTCGACAACCCCGCAGCCACCTTTATCCCTTATGATGTAATCCGTAGCTATGACCGCCCCCTCATCATGGGCGACTTTACGGCACGCATGGCCGATGCCAACGTGAAGTCGGAACTGGACTGGCAGCTCTATCTGCTCCAGCGCCGTTATCTGGACTACCAGGTGAACATCGGCAACAAGATGATAGAGCTGCTCAGCGGTGACGAAGAGCAGCGCAGCCTGGCTCCCTCCCTTTCCCTCCCCAAGCGGAAGTTCCAGGATATGATTGACGAGCTTTTCAGCTATACCCATAAGACGATAGACCGCAAAAGCAACGACATCGTTTTCTATCAGAACGGTGAACGCCTGCTGCCCTACAAACTGTCTTCGGGCGAGAAGCAGATGCTGGTCATCCTGCTGACCGTGCTGGTGCGTGACGATGACCACTGCGTACTCTTCATGGACGAGCCGGAAGCCTCCCTGCACATCGAATGGCAGCAGAAGCTCATCGGCATGATACGCAGCCTGAATCCCAATGTGCAGCTTATCCTCACCACCCATTCGCCCGCCGTCATCATGGAAGGCTGGCTGGATGCCGTCACCGAAGTCAGCGAAATCTCCTCCCTAATCCCTAATCCTTAATCCCTACCCAAGTGTCCACTTCTTTAAAACATAACCTTACTTCCGCCTATCTGGATGCCGCCCGCAAGTTGTCTCCCAAGAGAGCACGCAGGCGCATAGTGGCGTATGTGGAGAGCTATGACGACATCGCTTTCTGGCGGACGCTGCTGTCCGAGTTCGAGAATGAGGAGCGTTATTTCCAGGTGATGCTTCCGTCTGCCACCTCCCTGGCAAAGGGCAAGAAGATGGTGCTGATGAATACGTTGAACACATCGGAGCTGGGCCGCAGCCTGATAGCTTGTGTAGACAGCGACTACGACTTCCTGCTGCAAGGTGCCACCAAGGTGTCGCATAAGATAAACAAGAATCCCTATATCTTCCAGACTTATGGCTATGCCATCGAGAACTTCCACTGCTTTGCCGACAGTCTGCATGAAGTCTGTGTGCAGGCCACGCTGAACGACCGGCATATCCTGGACTTCCCCGCTTTTCTGAAGCGTTATTCTCAGATTGCCTATCCGCTGTTTCTGTGGAATGTCTGGTTCTACCGCCAGCACGACACACACACTTTCCCGATGTACGACTTCAACGCCTGCGTGCGTTTGCAAGAGATAAACCTGCGTCATCCTTACCGTAGTCTGGACGAGATGCAAAAGACGGTGTCGGCAAAGCTGTCCGAACTGCAAGCCCGTTTCCCCCGCTACATCGACCGGGTGGAGCAGCTGGGCACGGAGTTGGAACGTTTGGGACTGACTCCGGACAATACCTATCTTTATATCCAAGGACACCATATCATGGATTGTGTAGTGCTGAAAATCCTTATCCCGGTATGTACGGTGCTGCGTCGTGAACGCGAGCAGGAGATAAAGCGCCTGGCAGAGCATAACGAACAGTTCCGCAACGAACTGACGGGGTATGAGAACAGTCAGGTCAATGTATCCGTGATGCTGAAAAAAAACAGCGGCTACAAGAACCTTTATCTTTATCAGTGGTTGAAAGAAGATATCATGGAGTTCCTTGAGCGGGAGGAGTAGTCGCGTAGATAAGATTGCCGTTATGATAAACATACGATTATGGAGATATTGAAGAAGATAGACGACCTTTTAATCGGGTGGGGCATATCCCCTTCCCGTGCCGACATGTTCGACCAGTTCATAGCCTTTGCACTGATACTTGCCGTTGCTTTTCTGGCGGATGCCCTATGCCGGAAAATTCTGCTGAAAGTAGTGGCACAACTGGTGAAGAAGACCAAGGCTACGTGGGACGACATCGTATTCGACCGTAAAGTGATGGTGCACCTCAGCCGCATGGTGGCTCCCATTATCATCTATCTGTTTGTTCCATTGGCATTTGTCGAAGTCGGTTCATCGGCAATGGATTTCATCCGGCGTATCTGCCTTATTTACATCATCATTACTTTCCTGAGTTTCGTTAACTCGTTCCTGAAGGCTGTTTACAGTGTATACAGTGAGAAGGAGCAATTTCGTGACCGCCCTTTAAAGGGGATGTTGCAAACTATGCAAGTCATCCTATGGCTGGTGGGCGGCATTGTGGTCGTGGGCGAACTGATAGGCCGCGACCCGCTTTCGCTGCTTGCCGGATTGGGTGCTTCGGCAGCCATCCTGATGCTGGTATTCAAGGATTCCATTATGGGCTTTGTCTCCGGTGTGCAGCTTTCGGCCAACGACATGCTGAAGGTGGGCGACTGGATTGAGATGCCCAAGTACGGTGCCAACGGTACGGTGATAGAGGTAACGTTGAACACCGTAAAAGTGCGCAACTGGGACAATACCATTACCACCATCCCTCCTTACCTGCTTGTCAGCGACTCCTTCCAGAACTGGCGCGGCATGCGCGAGAGCGGTGGGCGGCGAGTGAAGCGCAGTATCAATATCGACATGACCAGCGTCCGTTTCTGCACCCCGGAGATGCTGGCAAAATATCGCAAGATACAGCTACTGAAAGATTATGTGGAGCAGACGGAGGAAGTGATTGAAAAGTACAATGTGGAAAACGGCATCGATAACTCCATCCTCGTCAACGGACGCCGCCAGACCAATCTGGGGGTGTTCCGGGCGTATCTGACGGCTTATTTGAAAAGTCTTCCCGACGTAAATCAGGAACTGACCTGCATGGTGCGCCAACTCCAGCCTACCGACCGCGGTATCCCGATAGAACTTTATTTCTTCTGTGCGCTGAAGGATTGGGTGCCCTATGAAGGGGTGCAGGCGGATGTGTTCGACCATGTGCTGGCAATCATCCCCGAATTCGATTTGCAGGTATTCCAGTCTCCGTCCGGCAGAGATTTCCAGCGGGTACTGCCTGCTGCTTCCGAAGAAAAAGGAGCTTGATTCCGACCATCAAAAAGGCCTATATCTATTGTATTTCTCATAGGGAGTCATTACCTTTGAACCCTATACTGAAAGGTCAGAACATCCCCATCTTTTCTCCCAAAACATCCCCATGTTTTGGGGTATTACATCCGGGTGTTTTGGGTGAAAACATCCCCATGTTTTGGGGCAATACATCCGGGTGTTTTAGGTATTCAGTCATATAGTGAAAGGTATTCGGTCACGGAGTCTTTACCGTAAGGTATAGGCTTTGTGTATGCAAGTTGTAGGTGTGCCTCGCGTCGGGCGGGAATATCTTTCGTTTTTTACGAACCTAATTATAAAGAAAGATTGGTATGTCAATGAATTATGTGGTCCGCAAGAAGGTGGACAAGAGTGGAGACAAGGAAGTGGTGCGCTACTACGCGGCGTCAAAAGTGCTTCAGCCGGAACCGGTGAGCAATGACGAACTGGCCAAGAGGCTGGCTTTTGTCAGCTCCCTGCAGGTGGGCGATGCCCAGTCCGTGCTGGTGCAACTGCCGGATATTATAGCGGACTATCTGGCCAGTGGACGCACGGTGAACATCAAGGGACTTGGAAACTTTTTTCCCTCCATCACCAGCGAACCGGTGGAACGGATAGAGGACTGTACGGCAGATAAAGTGCGCATTTCGCGTATCTGCTTCAGGGCGGCAGGCAGTTTCATGCAGCGCGTTTGCCGTCATCTGGACTTGTTCAGCTTTCAGGTTCAGGAATTGAAGAAGGAGCTGAAGAAGAAGTAAACGGTACTTTTAGTTTCTTTTTTGAAACAGCGCGTACCCCTTGAAGCCGGAAGGCATTCGAGGGGCACGCTGTTGAAGAAGTTGTGTGTTTTTTTATAGCCTTGCGAGTGCTTCTTTTTTTTACTTCACCCAGCTTCCGTTCATCCAGCTGCATTCTTTCCTGATGTCCTCGAAAGAGCTGTAGCTCAGGTTGGCGTCCACCTTGTTGCTTGTCACGGCGATGAAGTCGGCATGGGTGTAGATGCCTTCTTTGCTGCTCAGCTCGGAGGTGAGGGTGATGTTGGTCAGCTTGGAGGTGCCGTTCTTCAGGGCGTTTTCGGTAAGGGCGGTTTCCACGGTCAGGGGTTGGCCTTTGCCGCAGACCTTGGCGTTGTCTATTTCCACTTCCGTGCCGGCACGCAGACGGATGCCTTGCTTGCTGCCGCCGTTGCCGACGAGGATGAGGTTCTTCAATACGGGGTGGGCAACGGGAGTGGCGGCGTTGTTGCTGCCGTTGTTGTCGCACTCCATCAGGCAGTCGCAGTCGTAGCCCAGTGTGGATTCGGCTTCTTGGTAAGCCACGAGGTTGGTGCCTTTGCCGTTCCAGCCTTCGGTCCAGTCGAAGGAGTCGTCGCTACAGCTTACGGCTACGAGGTTGCTCACGTTTACCGAGCCGCCGAAGAACTCAAAGCCGTCGTCGGAACCTTTGTAGGCTTGGCAGTGGTCCACGATGGTACCGTTGCCTACGCTGTAGAAAGAGATACCGTTGGCTTCGTGCTCTTCATCGAAGGCAAAGCCGGTGTATTCCAGACGAATGTATTGCAGCGTGCCCGAGTTGTCGGCATCATCGTTGCCGCCGTAAACGGCACCGCCTATTTCAGAACTTCCCTTGCCGCCTTCGGCATTGGTGTGGGCGCGTCCGCAGATGTGGATGCCTCCCCATGCGCCCGGCTCTTCTTTTTCGCTGGTCATTACGATGGGTTTGTCCGGCGTGCCTACGGCGTTGATTTTACCGCCCTGCTTCACGAGGATGTAGTCTGCGATGTCATCGTAAACGGCGATAATCTTCACGCCTTCTTCTATGTGGAGCGTGGCACCTTCTTCTACGATGTATTCGCCGCTCAGCTTGTAGGTGTTTCCGGCAGCCAGGGTCACGTCGGAGGTGATGGTACCTTTCAGTATCGTACCGTTTTCGATTTCATTGCCGTTTCCGTTGCCGCCGTTGCCGTCATTGTCGTTGTTGTCGTCGCTGCTGCAAGCGGTGAGGATAGACATTCCGGCTACAAAGGCCAGAGAGTAGAATTTCCATTTCATTGTTTTCATAATTCAATTGTTTTAGTTGTTATATCCAATTTATCTGTCTGTCATTCAGATTGATTCTCTTAAATCTGCTTGTTTGTCAAAGAGTGTTCTCCGTTCCCTTCAGGGGGAGGGTGGGAGACTTTATAGGTTGTAGCTTATTCCCACCTCGAAGTTCGTTCCCTTGCGGTAGCGTTCCACTTCCATCTCCTGCCCCGTGGTGGGCACATCTTGCTTGAAGATGACATCGCGGTTCAGCAGGTCGTTCACTTGCAGCTTCAGGCTGAAGTGCTTGTTCAGGCTATATCCGGCGCTGAAGTTCAACGTGTGCAGCGTCTGTTGCCTGACATCGCCCAGACCCGACACGCCTACCGCATGGATGCGGCTGCCTTGCAGGTTGTAGAGCAGGGCGAGGTTGAGTTGCCTGTCTTCACCGAAGCGCGGCGAGTAGGTGAGGTCGGCATTGGCAAGTATGGGCGATGCGCCTTGCAGCGAACGTTCCTTGTTGGTGTAGGCACCGCTTTGGGGCAGCTTCACGTTGGTGTACATGTAACTGATGTTGGCACCTAGGCGCAGGTCTTTGACGAGCCGTTTGCGCATCTCCAGCTCCACGCCGGCAGCCATGCCGTTGTCGGCATTCTTGAAGCTGTGCAGCGTGGCGCCGCCTTGCAGGTCTTGGATGCGTTCGATAGGGCTGTCGAGGTATTTGAAGTAGCCGGTCACGGAGAGCATGTCGCCGTCCTTGCCGAAGCGTTCGTAACGTAGGTCGAAGTTGTAGTTGTAACCGTTCTGCAACTCTTCGTTACCGCGGATTTGTGCCGAACCGTAGGACTCTTGGTAGAGGAAGGGTGCCATCTCGATGAACGAGGGACGGGTGACGGTGCGCGAGGCAGAGAAGCGGATGCTGTTGGCGGGGTTCACCGCATATTTCAGGTTCAGGGCGGGGAAGAGGTCGTTCTTGTCTAAATTGCGCCGACGGGAGTACCAGTCGCCGCCGTCGCTGGCGTAGCGCACCCATTGCTTGCTCATTTCGTAGCGCAGGCCGAGGTTCACCAGGAGGGCTTCGGTGGGATAGAAGTCGGTCAGCAGGTAGGCGGAGTAGATTTCGTTTCCGGCGCGGTAGCTGTCTTTGGGCTGCATCACACGCTGTACCATGATTTGTCCGTCGGCAATGTTCTGCTGGTTGAGGAAGCCGTCGGTGTTGTAGATGTCGGTGATGACGGGGTCCAGCTTGTTCAGGTTGTAGTAGAAGCGGGTAGCGCTGTAGTCGCGGTTCTTGTCCTTGTAGTTGAAGCCGAGCTTGAGGTGGCTGGTGTCGTTCCACTTCCAGCGCATGGCGAGGTTGGCGTTCCACTCTTCTTCGTCCAGGCTGCCGAAGTAGCGCATGGTCTCTTGGCGGTTCAGCTTGAAGAGCCTGAGGCTGCCGTCGTTGTCCTTGACGTACATCACTTGGCGGCGGTCGGGTTCTTCGCTACCGGTCTTGCTGTACGAGCCTCCCCAGGTCAGTTGCCACCTGTCGCTCTCGCCGAAGTTATGGATTCCGTTCAGTTGATGGTTTTGCAGGGTGTATATGTGCATGATGTTGTTGCTGCCGGTCAGCTCGTGTCCTTCGGCATCAGTACCTTCGCGGCGCTGGTAGGTGTCGATGGCGTTGCGGGCGTAGAAGAAAGTGTAGCCTATGCGGTCGCTCCGGCGCAGGGTGTAGCCCAGGTAGCCGAGGGCGGCGAGCTTCAGTTCCTGCGCAAAGCTGTCGTAGGAGAAGTCGTCCTGCACGGTGCCGGTGGCCTCGAGTGTCTTGTAGAAGGCATCTTCCATGTTTTGGTAGCCGTTGCTGGCGCTGAAGGAGGCGAGCAGGCTGAGTGTCTGGTTGCCTATACCGAAGTTCTTGCCGAAGCCGAGGTTCCCGCCCAGTTCGGGTAACGAACTCTTCTTGCCGGCGCTGAAGGAGGTATCGAAGATATTGCGGGTCTTCACGTATTTGTCAAACTCCATCAGGGGCATGCCGAGGGCGGCTGCGTCCACTCTGGGTGTCTTCAGGAGCGAGCCGCTGCGGTCCATCTGATAGCGGTCTTTGCCTAAGGTGTTGAACTTCCCGCCCGTGTTGAGGCTCAGTTGGAAGAAATCTTGCGGTATGTTTTCTTTGGTGCTGATGTTGATGTGCGCACCGCTGTAGTCGGCAAAGGCGGCTGCGTCATACACCTTGCTGACGGTGATGTTCTGTACGGTGGACGAGGGGAACAGGTCGAGCGGCACCAGCTTGTTGTCCGGGTTGGGCGAGGCGATGGGCAGTCCGTTCAGCGTGGTGGTGCTGTAGCGGTCGCCCAGTCCGCGGACGATAAGTTGTCCGGCGCTGGCGATGGAGATGCCCGTTATTTTCTTTACTCCTTCTTCCACATTGCCGATGCCTTTGAGGGACATCTCTTTGGAACCGAGGTTCTCGATGGCGAGGGTCGCTTTTTGCCGTTCCATCTGCAAGGCGCGTTCGCCCTCAAGGTTCTTCTTGGCGGTGACCTGCACTTCGCCCAGGGTTTGCGTGTCCGGCTCCATGTCGAAGTTCAGCACGGTTTCGCCCTTTATCTCTACGGCATTTATCGTCATGTCTTTGTAGCCGATGTAACGGACGGTGAGGGTATAGGTTCCGTTTTTCAGCTCCAGTGTATAGTTACCATCCAAATCGGCGACGGCGCCTTGTGCCGTTCCGCTCACTTGCACGGTGGCTCCCGTCAGCGGTTCTTTGGTTTGTCGGTCGGTGATTGTCCCTTTGATGGTTCCCGCCGTGGCAGCCATGACGGAAAGTGTGAGGAATAAAATAAGGAAGAAAATCTTTCCCAAGTCTAATTTCATGCTCATCTCTTTTCTTTGTACGTTTTTTAATCCGCTGCAAAGATGAGGCAATGACATTACACCGGTGATACATGGCACATACGTTTCATTTTCAAATTTATTACGATTCGGTTACCGCACATTCTTCCGGATTGTTTGTTATCCTTATATATAGGCTGCTTGGGACGAAAAAGGTTTCTAATGGTTGCTTATTAGAGTTTTATGGCTATTTTTGTATCTCAAACCAATATTGATAAATATATGGCTGTTCATCGTGACGATAGTGAACGTTTCCGGCGCCTTTCCATTCTTGGCCGGATAGGTTGGTGGGAGGCTGATTTTTCTTCAAGGCAGTATCTCTGCTCCGAATATGTCTGTAAGTTGTTAGGCTTGGAAGGGGAATACCTGAGCTTTGAGGATTTCGGTAAAATGATACGCGAAGACTATCGGACGCGTATCAGCCGGGAGTTCCTTGCCATTCAGAATATGGAGGTCTATGAACAGACGTTTCCTATCTATTCTACTGAAGGAGTGGTCTGGGTCTACTCGCGCGTGGGGTATAAGGAGCATTTGCCGGATGGTACATTGAAGGCTTTCGGAGTGTTGCAGCGCGTAGAGATGCCGAAGGAGGAAGCTGCGAAGCAGGCTTTGCAAAGAGTGAACAATTTGCTTTATCGGCAGACCTCAATATCCCATTCCTTATTCCGTTTCCTGAAAGACGAGGATATCAGTGCGGGCATTTACGACATACTGAAAGATATTCTCGATTTCTTTCGCGGCGGGCGTGTCTATATATTCCAATACGATGAGAAGTGCCGGTACCAGAGCTGCACATACGAGGTGGTGGCTCCGGGAGTGGCTCCTGAGAAAGAAATGCTTCAGGGAGTCCAGGCTGACAGCTTGCCGTGGTGGACGTCACAGATTATGGCACAAAAGCCCGTTCTGCTGGAAACGCTGGGGCAACTGCCGGAGCACGCTTACGCCGAATATGAAATTCTGGCGAGACAGAATATAAAGTCCTTGATGGTAACTCCGCTGGTTGCCAATGACCAGGTGTGGGGATATATGGGCATTGATTTGGTGGACCGTACCCGAATGTGGACTAACGAGGATTACCAATGGTTTAGTTCGTTGGCAAATGTCATCAGCATTTGCATAGAGTTGCGCAAAACGAAGGATGAGGCTGTGCGTGAACGTACTTTCCTCAGCAATTTGTTCCGCTATATGCCTTTGGGGTATGTGCGGATGTCCATTGTCTGTGATGAAAAGGACAATCCCTACGGGTATTATGTGACAGATGCGAATTCTATCTTTGCCGATTTTCTGGGAAAACCCGCGTCGACGTTTATCGGCAAGACTGCCTCGTCTTTTTCAAGGGAGGCGGCCCCCAGACTGGAATATCTGCTTGATATAGTGAACACCGGGACACATAAGGAAATGGACATGTGTTTTGAGCTCACCAACAAGCACTGCCACGTGGTGATATACTCTCCGGAAAAGAATGAAGTGGTGGCGTTATTCCTCGATACGACAGACTCGGTACAGACTCATCTGGCTTTGGACCATAGCGAAAAACTGTTCAAGAATATCTTTGCCAATATACCGGCCGGGGTGGAAATCTATGACAAAGACGGATTCCTGGTAGACATCAACAATAAGGATATGGAGATATTCGGGGTCCGTGACAAACAGGATGTCATTGGAGTGAACTTATTCGAGAACCCGAATGTGTCCGCCCAATTGGCAGAACGTATACAGACCGAGGATATGGTCGACTTCCGCCTGAATTATGCTTTCGACCGGACTGAAGGGTATTACTCCACTTCCAAACAGCCGAAGGATGTGATACATCTTTATACGAAAGTGAGCAAGGTGTATGACAGTAAAGGTAACTTTACCGGCTATGCCATGATTAACATCGACAATACGGAACGGATTGATGCCATGAGCCGTATCTGTGATTTCGAGAATTTCTTCCTGCTTATATCGGATTATGCGAAGGTAGGTTATGCCAAGCTGAACCTGCTCGACCGGAAAGGCTATGCCATCAAGCAATGGTATAAGAATATGGGAGAGGACGAGAATACCCAATTGGCAGATGTCGTGGGAATATACAGCAAGATGTACCCCAGTGACCGCAGGAGGATGCTTGATTTCTTCAGTAAGGCCCGTGTGGGCGAAGCCAAACATTTCCAGGGAGAGATGCGCATTGAGCGTCCGGGCGAAAAGGGAAAATGGAACTGGGTACGTACCAATGTGGTTGTCAATCTGTTCGAACCGGAGAACGGACAAATAGAGCTGATAGGCGTCAACTATGACATTACGGAATTGAAGGAGACGGAGGCTATGCTGATTGAAGCCAAGGAGAAGGCAGAAACCGCCGACCGTCTGAAGAGTGCCTTCCTTGCCAATATGAGTCATGAGATACGTACGCCCCTGAATGCGATTGTCGGTTTCTCCAGTCTGATGGGAGAGACCGGGGACATGGAGGAAAAAAGGCAGTATATGGCGATTATCGAAGAAAACAATGACCTGCTGTTGCAGCTGATTTCCGACATACTGGATTTGTCCAAGATAGAGGCCGGGACATTTGACTTTGTGGAAAAAGAGCTGGACGTGAACGTACTATGTGAGGACATTGTGCGCTTCATGAAGATGAAGGCTAAACCGGGTGTGGAAGTTCTCTTCGACCATCATCTGCCGGAATGCCGGATTGTCAGTGACCGTAACCGTTTGAATCAGGTCATAGCCAACTTTGTCAACAATGCCATCAAGTTCACCACTGCGGGAAGTATACGTGTAGGATATGATAAGGTGGATGAAACTCATTTGCGTTTTTATGTGGCCGATACGGGCCTTGGCATTGAGCCGGAAATGCAGGCTCAGATATTCGACCGTTTTATAAAGCTGAATACGTTTGTGCATGGCACCGGCCTGGGGCTTTCTATCAGCAAGAGCATTATAGAGCAGTTGGGTGGCACAATCGGTGTGGACAGTGAACCGGGGAAAGGCTCATGCTTTTGGTTTGTGCTGCCGATTGTATAGTATGGAAATGTGCTAAAATACACACTCACCACAAATTATGCAGATTAACACAACTCAAAGCTCTTGATTATCAGAACTTCTAAAGATAATTTGTGCCAATCTGCGTAATTTGGGATCAGCGGATATTTCAGGTTGGTAATCCCATAATGCATCAGGCATATTGCGTGGCAAGCCTGAACATGAAGAATTTGATATCCCCCACGCCTCTGAACTGTGCCCGGAATGCCTTTACCTTGGCGTTAAATGATTCGGCCGATGCATTTGTCAGGCGTCTTTCAAAATAATTGATGATGGTTTTATTGTGGTTTTCAAAGGTTTCCAGTACACGTGCAAATTCATTTTCTCCGAAGGTTTCCACATCTTTATACCATCTTGCCAGGTTCAGGCGTGCCTGATCTGGAGTGGATTTTTTGTTGAAGAGTTCCGTTAGTTTCATACTTAGTCTGTATGCTTTCTCCAGTTCTGGAAATTGCTTGAAAAGTACTTCTGCCCGACTCCTTTGCTGTTCGTTCCATTTGGATTCGTGCTTGAGTAGAATATGCCTGCTTCTTGCCATAACCTGCGGCATGGTTTCACCGTTGGACATTCGACAAGGTTCCCAGTATCCTACAGCTTCACGTTCCTTCCGGTTTTGGGCAGCCTTGCGTCTGTCACGATGTTCTTTGAGGGCTTTATTTTCCTCCTCAAGCACCTGCCAGCGCAAACGGATTCTCATTTGGTCTATGGCTTCAGACATAAGCTGCTGCACATGGAAACGGTCGTTGATGAGTGTAGCCTTTGGGAATACTTTTCTGACAGTCAGCATCATAGCTGAAGATAAATCCGTGGTGACAGTTTGCACGACATTACGGATTCTGGAAGGAAGTTTGTACAGGATGGCACTCACAGCGTCTGTTGCAACACCCCGTATCATGGCCACCAGTGTTCCCTTACGACCATGTGCAGCTTTGTTGGTCAGTAAAGTATATACCTCTCCGTTACTGAGGCAAGTCTCGTCAAGACTCAAATCCGAACCGATGTTGTCCGGGAAAAGCAGGTATTCATCAGCATGAGCCAGCTGTTCCCATTTACGGTAACAACTGATATTTTCCTTGTACTGTTTGCGCAAGGTCTGCCCGTTCAAACCGTTACGGGCGGCCAGGGTGGAAATGCTTACAGGGGTGGATTCAATCTCCCTCTTTTAAAAAAGAAACAAACTCCGCGTTCAGGCGCGTGCTGTCAAACTCCGACAAATCCCAGTCGTAACTGAAAATCTCTCCGCATGACTTGTCAAGCCATTTACGTTTGCGTACATGCAGATAGGTACCACGTCCGCGAATGGGAAAATCACGGATCTCATGGTATTCGCCAAAACCATAGGCAATAATATCGCCATTACGTTTGTCTTCTTTCAATTGGACTTTCTTTTCATCAAGCCATATGTCAAAACGCTGGTCTGTCTTCTCAAAATTAACCACATCGAAATTATCTATAAGCACATCCGGGAGGATGGCACGGAGTAACTGTTCTGCTTTCATAGAGCAAAGGTACGCAATATGCCTGATATATTATGGGATTACCAACCTGAAATATCCGCTGATCCGTAATTTGTGGTAAGTGATGATACCCTCCGGTTATAATCCGAATGAGAACTTATCGATGGATTGATATACCACACTTGCAATACTCAGTACCACAATACCCAGCGTGCAAATGGCCAGGCTGGCACGTGTATAGTTGTCACTGCGGAATGCTGCAATCGGCTCGTCGCTCTTGTTGATGTACATTGCCTTTACAATCTTCAGATAGTAATAAAGCGAGATGATTGTATTGATAAGGGCAATGAATACCAGCAGATGGAAGCCGCCTTCGAAAGCTGCCGCGAAGATGAAGAACTTCGAGAAGAAGCCCGCAAACGGCGGGATGCCTGCCAGAGAGAACAGTGCCAGTGTCATCAGGAACGCCAACTTCGGATTAGTGGTATACAGCCCGTTATAGTCTTCAAGTGTGAACTTGCCTGCCCGCAGTGCCACAATCGTGATAACGGTAAATACGGCAAGATTGGCAAACATATATATCAGCACGTAGTATACCAGCGACGTCATACCTTGTGCGCTTCCGCTGATGACACCCAGCATGATGTAACCTGCTTGCGAGATACTGGAGAAAGCCATCAACCGCTTCAGGTTCTGCTGGCGTAGGGCGAAGAGGTTGGCAATTGTGATGGAGGCGATGATAACCCAGTACAGCACTTCCTGCCATTGTTCCACCATTGGAGCGAATACCTTGATGAGAATAGCCATCAGCACGAAAGCGGCAGAGCCTTTAGAGATGACACTCAGATAGGCTGTCACCGTGCTTGGAGCACCTTCGTAAACGTCTGCTGTCCAAAGATGGAAAGGCACCAGTGATATTTTGAATCCCATGCCGGAGAAGAAGAATACGAATGCCATAATCTGCAACGGGTCGCCGGTGAGGCGTGCCGGTATGTCGGCAAAGTAGAGAGTGCCTACCGTACCGTAAATCAAAGATAATCCGTATAGCAGCAATCCGCTGGAGAACAGTGCCGTGAGAATATATTTGGCACCTGCCTCGGCAGAGTGGTGGCGGTATTTGTCGAAGGCAACCAGGGCTGCCATCGGGATGCTTGCCGTCTCCAGTCCGATGAAGAACATCAGGAAGTGTCCGGCAGAAATCATGAAGTACATACCCAGCAGGGTGGAAAGTGTCAGAATGTAGAACTCACCTTGTTTGATGGCAGTGTCTGGACGGCGCATCCATTCGTGCGCCATCAGGAATACAATCAGTGTACCTATACTGAGGATGGATTTCACGATGCTCTGTATCGGCTGATTGTGATACATGCCGCCGAAAGCATCTGCCACAGGACCGGGAACGATGGTGATAAGTGTGTGTATGGTCAGCAGAGCAACGGGCAGCATTGTGTTCAGCACCGGTTTGCCGTCATTCTTGTGTGCATCCGGACTCATGAAGAGGTCGGCGACAAAAAGGATGACGATGACCAATATCAGCGAAAGCTCTTCTTTGAGCAGGAGGAATTGGGAATAATCCATATCTATTTACGATTTTACGATTTACGATTTACGATTGAAATTACTCTTGGGATTTACGATTTTACGATTTACGATTGAGGTTACTCTTGGGATTTACAAGTCATTTATCAATCGTAAATCGTCAAATCGTAAATAAATCAGTTATTGGCAGCACGCTGTCTCCAATCATGCCGCTAATCCACCATGGTGCCATACCGAGGGCGGCAACGCATGCGATGAGGATGATGACCGCTGTACGTTCGTCCCAGGTTGCATCTCTCAAGGTGAGGTGATGCTTGTTAGTGCAGGTGCCATAGAGAATCTTTCCTACCAGTCGCAGGATATAGACTGCCGTAATCACGATGGAGCTGCATGCAATGACCGTCCACACGCGGTGGAACGTATCGGGATGCTGGAACGAACCGGTGAAGATGGTCATTTCGGCAATGAAACCGCTGAGTCCGGGCAGTCCCAGATTGGCAAGACCGGCGATTACATAGCAGACAGCCAGAAAAGGCATAATCTTCATCAGACCGGAGAGTTCGCGGACGTCACGCGTATGGGTACGTCCGTATATCATACCGATAAGGGCGAAGAACAAGGCTGTCATCAGTCCGTGAGAGAGCATCTGCAGAACAGCACCCGTGCAAGCTGTCTGGTTCATCATCAGGATGGCGAACAACACCAGGCCGCAATGGCTGACGGAAGAGTAGGCATTGATATACTTCAAGTCGGTTTGTACACAAGCGGAGAATGCACCGTATACCACGGAGATTCCGGTAAGAATCAGGAATATCCATCCCAGTTCTTGTGCAGCTTCGGGCATCAGGTACATGGCTATGCGGAAACATCCGTAACCTCCCAGTTTCATCAATACACCGGCATGGAGCATGGATACGGCAGTCGGTGCGGAGGCGTGACCGTCGGGGCTCCATGTGTGGAACGGGAACAGAGCGCCCAGCACACCGAAACCGAGGAAGGTGAGCGGGAACCAGATACGTTGCTGTTCGATGGGAATATTGTGCATCTGTGCTATTTCTAATAGGTTCATAGAGGTGGCTCCGGCACCGTAGTAGATACCCAGGATACCGATAAGCAGGAAGGCGGAGCCGCCCATCAGCATCAGTGTCAGCTTCATGGCGGAGTACTCCTTGCGTCCCGACCCCCATACACCGATAAGCAGATACATGGGAATGAGGGCAACCTCGTAGAACATGAACATGGTGAACAGGTCTATCGAGATGAAGAACCCGAACACACCGATGGAGAGGAAGGTGAACCAAAGGAAATATTCTTTAGTCAGCGGTTGCAGCCTCCAGGAGGCGAATGTTCCGGTAAAGACAATGATGGCCGAAAGCAGCAGCATGGCTACCGAAATACCGTCTACTCCTACCGAATAGTGGATGTTGAGTGCAGGATACCAGACCATGTCGGCACGGAACAGCATTTCATCCGTGGCACCAGCGTGGCGTGCATTGAGGTACATCACGGTCAATGCTGCAGAAAGAACCAGCAGAGCCGATGCACCGGTCACCATCACCGCGCGTATTTGTGCGATGTTGCGGCTGAGCCAAAGACCCAGCAACATCAGCAAGGGGATGAGTACGAATAATGATAAAAAGTTCATCTTTATATTTACGATTTAACGATTTACGATTTACGATTGAAAAATCTCGGGTTATAGCAATAGTAGCAGTATCAGTGCCAGCGTGCCCAGCAGGAATACAAATGTATATTGCTGGATGCGTCCGCTTTGCAGGCCGCGTATCTCTTCACTGGTAGCTTCAGCCCCCCAGGCAAGGAAGTTGAAGAAACCGTCGACCACGTGGCGGTCCCACCAGGCGATGGGGCGGCAGATGCAGCCGAAGATGATGCGGTGGGTGATGAACTGGTAGACCTCGTCCAGATAGAAGCGGTGGTAAGCTGCTGTCCACAAGCCTTTGAAACGGTGTGCCAATGTATCGGCAACGGGCTGTCGGCTACCTGCATAGATGTAGGTGGCAATGGCTATGGAAACCACCGCTACGGCGATACTTGTACCTGCCACACTCCAGTCCAGATGGATGTTATATGCTTCACCGTTGGAACTGATGAAGTGTCCGAAAGGAATGAAACCGGCAACTATCGTAACCACAGCAAGGAGCATCAGGGGCAGGGTCATCGCCAGAGGACTCTCGTGGGGGTGAGGCATGTGGCTGTCGCCCCCATCGCTTGCCGACTTTTGTCCCGGCTCAGAGCCGGCCCAAAAGATACCATAATAAAGACGGAACATATAGAATGCTGTCATACCTGCAATCACTGTCATAATCCATCCCATGATGGGGCTGAACTGGAAGCATGCCGTCAGGATTTCATCTTTGGAGAAGAATCCGGAGAACGGAGGAATACCTGCAATGGCAAGGCAAGCGATGAGGAACGTGATATGTGTAATGGGCATATACTTCCGCAGTCCGCCCATGGCAGACATCTCGTTGCTGTGTACGGCATGGATGATGCTACCCGCTCCGAGGAACAGCAATGCCTTGAACATGGCGTGTGTGAACAAGTGGAACATGCCTGCCATGTAGCCCAGTCCCCCTTCGTGTGGGTTGGCTGATGTACATACACCCAGCGCCACCATCATGAAACCGATTTGGGAGATGGTGGAGAATGCCAGTACACGCTTGATGTCACTCTGCACACATGCCACACTGGCGGCATAGAATGCCGTGAAGGCTCCTACGTATGCCACGATGTGCAGCACGCTGGGAGCATATTCTATGAACAACGGGAACATGCGTGCCACCAGATAGACACCTGCAACCACCATTGTGGCGGCATGAATCAGTGCACTGACCGGCGTAGGACCTTCCATGGCATCGGGCAGCCAGATGTGCAACGGGAACATGGCACTCTTTCCGGCACCACCGATGAACATCAGTCCCAAGGCAAGCGGAATCATTGCCGCACCGCCCTTTGCCAGCGCCATCTCATTAGGGCTGAAGGTGTATGTACCGGCATAATACCCATAGACGAGGATACCTATAAGGAATCCCAGGTCAGCAAAACGGGTCACGATAAAAGCCTTCTTCGAAGCGGCAATAGCCGCCGGCTTCGTATAATAGAAACCAATCAGCAGATAGGAGGACACGCCCACCAACTCCCAGAACAGATACATCTGGAAGATATTCGTTGCTACTACCAGTCCGAGCATGGACATGGTGAAGAGCGACAGGAAGGCGTAGTAACGCTGGAAACCGCGTTCGCCCTTCATGTAGCCGAAAGAGTATATGTGTACCAGCAGCGAAACGGTACTGATGACCACGAGCATCATAACCGAAATCGGGTCGAGTAGGATACCCATGTCGATACTGAGGCTTTCTGTGAAAGGCAGCCATTTGAAGTTATAGGGCATTAGCGCCTCGTACGTACCATCGGCAAGGCGGGGAGCGCTGAAGTACATTCCTGCGGTGAGATAGGAAAGCACTGCGACCACACTCAGTGCCGCAGTTCCGATAAGGCCGGCAGTGCGGTGTGACATCCATTTACCTCCAAGTCCCAGAGCGAGGAAAGAGAGGAAAGGGAGTAGAAGGATTAATATTGTATATTCCATATATACTATGTTTATCAATTATTACTATTCAAGAAACATCGCTTGGCGATTCTTGCTCTTACCACTTCATCTCATCCAGTTTGTTCACCTGGATGCTGCGGATGTTGCGGTAGATGTTAATCATGATGGCAATGGCTACAGCCGTTTCGGCCGCCGAGATGGCGATGGAGAATAAAGAGAAGAAATATCCTTCCAGTCCTCCGGGGAATAGGAAACGGTTGAATACAGCAAAGTTGATGTCCGTGGCATTCAGTATCAGCTCGATGCTGATAAGTATCGCCAGCGTGTTGCGGCGGGTGAAGAACCCGTAGATGCCTGCGAAGAACATGATAGCCGAAACTATCAGATAATATTCCATGTGTATCATAATTCTTATCTTTTACGTGCTATTAATAATCCACCTACGATACATGCCAATAACAAGATGCTGACAGCTTCGAAGGGAAGCAGATAACCATACTTGTCACCGCTCAGCATGTGGTGACCGATGGTCTTGATGTTGACTTCCAAAGGCTCCACGTCGGTGGTGGCAATGAACTTATGCTTCAAAGTGATGAATACTACGATGATGGCACCGCCCACGGTGGCACCCAGTCCGGCAAGGAACCTGCTACGCTTTAACTTCTCGATGACATCGCCTTCGCCACTGGTAAGCAGTATGGAGAAGACGTAGAGCACTACGATACCGCCGGCATAGACCATAATCTGCACGGAACCGAGGAAGGTGTAACCCAGCAGAAAGTAGATGCCTGCCGTACCGAAAAGCACGAACAGCAGGTAGGTGGCCGAGCGCACCATGCGGTGGGTCGTTACCGTCAAGATGGAAAATACGGTGATAAAGGCCGCAAGGAAGTAGAATACTACTGTTTCAAGAGTTATTTCCATGTTGTTTAATTACAAGTTACTATTAACGGATTACTTTGTTGTCTCTTCTTTGGGAGCAGCGGGTTTCTTTTTTTCTTCTACATGGCTGCCCGGACGGTTCAGCGTCATGACCAGTTTCGTGCGGTCAAACACTGCATGCTCAAAATCCTGGTCGAACGTGATGGCATCGTGAGGGCAGGCATTCACACAGAGTTGGCAGAACATGCACGAACCGAGGTCGTATTCGTACTTAACCAATATCTTCTTTTTCTTGCCGTCTTCCGTTTCAACCATCTCGCCGGTCACCTTGATAGTGTCGTTGGGACAAGCCATCTGGCACAAACCGCAAGCTACACACCGATGTTCATTTTTATCATTATGGGGCATGGTCAGCGTGCCACGGAAACGGTCGGAGAGTTTCAATGTCGAGCGGTTTTCCGGATATTGTTCGGTAGTCTTTCGTCGGCAGAATACGGTCATGGTTGTCTTCATACCTGTCAGCAGAGAAGTGACGCCGTGTATGAGTCCGCCGATATAAGAGTTCTTTTCTTTCATTACTTTTGCCTTTATTAAAATTATCCGCAAGGAAATCTTGCTCCGGCGCTACGCCGGTTAGAAATGCAATTTAAATACTACAATTAATACCATCAAAATCAAGTTCACCATAGAGATGGGTACCAGGTACTTCCACTCCAGATTCAGAATCTGGTCAATACGCAGGCGGGGGAAGGTCCACTTTATCCACATCAGCAGGAAGACTACGAAGAAGGCCTTTCCGAAGAACCATACAAATCCCGGAATGTAATCCATCACTGCGTTGAAGCCGTCCAGGCCTACGATGTGTAGCGGCATCCAGCCTCCCAGGAAGATGGTGGCTGCCACGGAGGCTACGATAAACAGATTCAAATATTCTGCCAGATAGAAGAATCCGAAGCCCATACCGCTGTATTCCGTATGGTATCCGGCAGTCAACTCGCTTTCGGCTTCGGGCAAGTCGAAGGGACCGCGGTTGGTTTCCGCATTTCCGGCAATGAGGTAGATGATGAAGGCTATCAATGCAGGGATATGTCCCTTGAAGATGAACCAGCCGTCAGCTTGTCCTTCTACTATTTCGGAGAACTGCATGGTTCCCATCAACACTACCATTGTCAGTATGCTCAATCCGCAGGACAACTCGTAGCTGATAATCTGCGCACCGCTTCGCATGGCTCCAATCAGCGAGAATTTATTGTTGGAACTCCAGCCTGCCAGCAGGATACCCACTACGCCGATACTCGATGCAGCCAGCAGGAAGAACACTCCTACATTGAAGTCCAATACCTCCAATCCCTTGTTGATGGGCAGGCAGGCAAATGTCAGGAAAGAAGCGATGATTACCATGAACGGTGCCAGATTGTAGAGGAACCGGTCAGAGAATTTCAAATCAATGATTTCCTTTGTCAACATCTTGATGACGTCGCAGGGCACTTGGAGCAATCCCCATTTCCCCACGCGCATCGGACCGAGGCGGCATTGGAAGAAGGCGCATATTTTACGCTCCATGTAAATCAGGATGATGGCAAGCACGGCATACATCAAGATGATGCATACGCCAATCACCACGCATTCGAGGAATATTGCCAGACCTTCCGGCATCAGGGAAGTCAGCATCTGGTGTATCCAGTTGGTTACTATACTAAAGTCAAACACGTTGTTCATTTACTATTTACAATTTACTATTTACAATTTACGAGGCGCTTTTTGATTTACAATTCACAATGTACAATTTATAATTTGGCTGCGCTGTAATTCCGCATAGTAAATTGTAAATTGTCAAATCGTAAATCCTTTTATCTGTCAATATCTGGTACTACATAATCCAATGTTCCGCCAATGGCAATAAGGTCGGCGATTTTAGCTCCGCGGCAAATCGTATTTACGGTCGATACCAATGGCAAGCCCGTACTGCGGAAATGCAGGCGGTAAGGCATCTTGTCGCCGTGGCTTTCGAGGAAGACGCCGAACTCACCGCGGCTACCTTCTACGGCTGCATAATAAGTGCCTTCCGGTACGCGGATAATAGGTTTCATCTTTTCCTGGTAGGCTCCTTCCGGGATGTTGTCTATCAGTTGCTCGATAATCTTCAGGCTCTCCAGAATTTCATCCATACGGATAAGGTAGCGTGCCCATGAATCGCCTTCGGTGCGGATGATTTCTTTAAAGTCCACCTTGTCATATACGGCATATGGCATACGCTTACGCACGTCGCAGGCCCATCCGCTGGCGCGTCCGGTGCCTCCGGTAGCTCCAAAGGCGATGGCATCTTCCCGTGAGAGTATACCCACACCTTTCAGACGTTGCTGGGCAATGATGTTCCCGGTGAATACGTCGTGATATTCGTGTAGGATACCGCGGAGGTAGGGGATAAACTCCTTCACTTTCTTTACGAAGCCGGGAGCAATGTCTGCCTGCACGCCACCGATGGTGTTGTAGTTCATGATGAGGCGTCCGCCGCAAGTTTCCTCAAAGATGTCGAGTATCTTTTCGCGGTCGCGGAAACCGTAGAAGAAGGCCGTTAATGCACCCAGGTCCATAGCAAGACAAGAATAGAACAGCAGGTGAGAGTCTATTCGCTGCAACTCGTCCATGATGGTACGTATGTACTGCACGCGTTCGCTTACTTCCACGCCCATTGCCTTTTCGATACACATGCACAAGGCATGGCGGTTCTGGTGTGCGCCCAGGTAGTCCAGACGGTCGGTCAGAGCCAAGGTCTGCGGATAGGTCAGGCTTTCGCACATCTTCTCGATACCCCGGTGGATGTAGCCGCAGTTGGCATCAATCTTGTCGATGATTTCACCCTCCAATGATACACGGAAGCGCATTACGCCGTGGGTGGCCGGATGTTGGGGACCGATGTTCACCACATATTCCTCATCACCGAAAAGTTGCATCTCCTTATTCTTGATGCTACCGTCGGGATTCAGCTCCAATTCCATGGTAGTGTCCACCGTTTCTTCGTTGTCCATACGCAACGGATTATCTTTTTCCGGCTCATTGTCTTTACGCATGGGATAGCCTACCCAGTCATTGCGCAGATAGAGTCGGCGCATATCCGGATGACCGATGAAAACGATGCCGTAAAAGTCGTAGACTTCGCGCTCGTTGAAATCCGCAGCTTTCCAGATATCGCTGACGGAAGGAAGTTCGGGATGTTCCCGGTTTAGAGTGGCGGTGCGTACCGCTATCCGTTCGCCGGTAACAGTAGATTCCAACAGATAGACTACACCGAGTCCGCGGGGGGTGTCCGGTGCGTCTTTCTCGTCGGGTATTCCCCAATCCATACCGCTGAGGCATTCCAGGAAGTCCATTTGTTTCTCTTTCCGCAGACGCAGCATTTCGTCGTGCAGGACTGAGGGCTCTATGTATTTTATTTCCATATTTTTAAGTACTGATTAGTGGTTCTCTTCTTTTCTGTTTACTCCACCGAAGTATTTCTCTATTTTCACTTTACGCTGCAATTGCATCATGCCGTAGTAGAATGCTTCCGGACGCGGAGGGCAACCGGGAATGTAGACATCCACCGGCAGAATCTTGTCCACACCGTTCACCACGTGATAGGATTTCTTGAACGGGCCTCCGCTGACGGCACAGCCGCCTACGGCTACTACATATTTCGGATCGGCCATCTGGTCGTAAAGACGTTTCAGAACGGGAGCCATCTTGTTGGTTATTGTTCCGCAAACCATAATCATGTCTGCCTGGCGCGGACTGGCACGGGCTACCTCGAACCCGAAGCGCGCCATATCGTAGCGGGCTGCGCCGAGGGCCATGAATTCGATACCGCAACAGCTGGTTGCAAACGTAAGAGGCCACAGTGAGTTGCTGCGTCCCCAGTTGACGAAATCGTCCAGTACGCCAAGGGCGACATTGGCGCCTCCGGCATTAAGTTCCCGAACCAGTTTCTCCAACGTTTCGTTGTCTGTAAACTCCTCATAAGGGATAGATTTAATTTTCGGTTTCTTTGTTACTTCCATTCCAAAGCTCCTTTCCTCCAGGCATAAGCAAGGCCCAGAATCAATATAATCAGGAAAAATAAAACACTGAAAAGTCCTGCCACGCCAAGTTCGCGGGTGATGACTGCCCAAGGGAACAGAAATACCGTTTCCACTTCGAACATCAGGAACAAGATGGCAAACAGATAGTAACCTACCCGGAATTGCATCCACGATTTACCGCGGGTAGGGATACCACACTCGTACGGCTCCATCTTCTGTGCATTGTACGAACGGGGTGCTATCGCATTGGAGAGCGCGATGACGATACCCACGAAAGCGATTGCCGTCAATAAGACGACCACTAACAAAGTAAAGTTCATAAACCTGATAAGATTTTAGATATATAATAATAGATACATCGCACCGGAGGACAAAACCTCTGATTTGTTGTCCGGCGAGGTCAGGGGCAAGCGTCTGCGCTTGCAGGCCTTCTAAATGATAATCTTTCTTAGCCCGAACACGTAATAATTCGCGTCGGGTACGGGATGAGGAGACAGATTCAACAAACGGTCGCATTCCGGTGCATAGGCATGCTGCTGCATCTTGTAGATGTACATGCGCAGGAGTACGCTTTTGTTGGTTGGTACTTGCGTATGGTCCACATGTTCTATGCAGAGGGAGTTTGGTGAAAACAAGTCGTAGAACTTCTGGACTGCTTGTTGGGTGGTAGGAGCTTGTGACAGCGTACAGCATTCTGCTTGTCGGGTGGCAGGAACGCACAAAATATCTGCAGCTCCGGTTGCACTGTCGTGCAATAGGGCTGCAAAGATTATGATTAAACAGTATTTAATGCATTGCTTCATACCACAATTCTCTCTTTCAAGGACGCAAAGATATAATAAGTATTGTTCAATTTGCTATCCCCGCATAACAAAAAATGATTATTTTTACACTTTTTATCCTAAATCAATTCCGTTTCCAGAAATCCGGTGTGAAAAGCAGCAGTACGGTAAATAACTCAAGACGACCCAGAAGCATTAAAAAGGATAACAGCCATTTAGCTGCATCGGGCAGGGCATTCCACGAATAGGCAGGTCCGGTTTCACCCAATCCGGGTCCCATATTACCGATACTGGAAATGACGCAGCCCATTGATTCTTCAGCCCCGACACCCATAGCCATCATGAGCAGTGTGCCGATGACTATAATGGAGATATAAATAAAACAAAAAGCCAGTACGGTGGAGACAATGGAGGGAGAGATTACCTGCTTGTTTATCCGTACCGGAAGTATGGCATTGGGGTGTAGGATGTGTTTGAACTCGTTTCGTGAGACTTTGGTAAGAATTACCATACGTATACACTTCAAGCCTCCGGTGGTACTGCCTGCACACGCTCCCATCAGCATGATGATGGTAAGCAGCCCCCACAAGACGGGTGTCCATTGCATATAGTCATCTGTCGCAAAACCGGTGGAGGTCTGGAGGGAGATTACCTGGAACAAGGATTTGCGGAAGGATTCTTCCATCCCCATGGGACTGGTATAGTAAAGCACGATGGCTATGACGGCAGTGAAGAGCACAACTGAACCGAAATAGAATTTCAGCTCGGCATTGCCGATGAACTTCTTGAATTTCCGGTTGACGAACAATAATAGCAAGGTGAAGTTGATGCCGGAGATAAACATGAAAATGGAGATGACATATTCTATATAAGGAGAATTGTAGTAGGCAACGCTGGCCTGCTTGGTGGAGAAGCCACCGGTACCGGTAGTGGCAAATGCATGGCAGATACTGTCGAACCAGTCCATACCTCCAAGCATCAGCAGACCGACAAGCAGAGCGGTTATGCCGGCATAGATACTCCAAATCCATTTGGCGGTGATACCGATACGGGGATGAACCTTGTCATGTGTAGGGCCGCTTGCCTCGGCGGCGAACACCTGCAGGCCACTGACTCCGAAGATGGGAAGCACTGCAATGGTGAACATGATGATTCCCAAGCCGCCAATCCACTGTGTCATACTGCGCCAGAACAGTATTCCATGAGGAAGTGACTCGATGTCGTCCAAGATGGTGGCACCCGTACTGCTGAAACCGGACATGGTTTCGAAGAATGCATTGGCAATGTCGGGTATGTATCCGCCTATATAGAAAGGCAGCATTCCGAAAAGAGAGAATGCCACCCAGGCAAAGCTGACCAGTACATATCCGTCACGGCGCGTCAGTTGTCGTTCACCTCCCTTGCCGAGAGCCGCCAGCAATAAGCCTACCCCTGCTGTGATGCCTCCTGCTTTCCAGAAGTCGAGCATATCGCTTTCTCTGTAGTAGAAGGACACGCCCGAACAGACCAGAAACATGACTGTTTCCAGCAATAGCAGAATACCGATAATCCGTATGATTGTCTTGAAGTTAATCATTTACCAACTACTCATTCTCAATTAGTTAAAGTATTTTTCGATTTTCTTAATCATCATGTTCAGGCAGAATACCACTACATGGTCACCCGGCTGTATCAGGGTGTTACCCATAACCACAACGCCTTCCCCCTGGCGGATAAGTCCGCCGATGGTGGCTCCTTTCGGGAGGCCGAGGTCTTTTACCGGATGTTTGGTAATCTTCGAGCCGGCCTTAACGGTAAATTCCGCTACATCGGCATTGGCAAAGGTCAGGCATTTCACGTTGCTGACGTCCGCATCCAGCATCATCTGGTAGATGTGGCTGGCAGCAATCATCTTTTTGTTGATGACGGTGCCGATGTCAAGGCTTTCGGCCATGCCTATGTAGTCGATGTTCTCCACTTCCGCTACGGTTTTGCTGACTCCCATGCGTTTGGCGGCAAGGCAGGCCAGGATATTAGTCTCCGAGTTGCCGGTCAAGGCAACGAAGGCTTCCGTATTTTTCAGTCCCTCTTCCACAAGCAGGTCCATATCCCGTCCGTCGCCATTGATAATCATGGTACGGTCGTCAAGCAGCTCGGTCAGGCGGTTGCAGCGGTTCAGGTCGTTATCCACGATTTTCACCTGCATGTAGTCCGGGACATATTGGGCGGTGCGTACGGCAATCCGGCTTCCACCCATAATCATTACGTTGCGCACATCGGCATAATCTTCTTTGCCGGCTATCTTGCGGATGTAGGGGACGTATTTTCGTGTGGTGGTGAAGTATACGATGTCATGTAGCTTGATGGTATCGTCACCACGGGGAATCAGTGTTTCGCTTCCCCGTTTGATGGCTACCACGTGATAGGGCAGCTCCGGTCCGCCCAACTCATGGAGGGGGATGTTCAGTATCTCGGCTTTTTCGCGCATCTTGGTGCCTATCAGTATCAAGGCTCCTCCGCAGAACTCCCACCATTGGCGTACCCAGCTCATGCGGATGGAGGACACGATTTCCTTGGCGGCAAGCATTTCCGGGTAGATGAGTGAATCGACGCCCAGCTTCTGGAAAAATTCCTTGTTTTTGGGCAGCAGGTATTCGTAGTTGTCAATACGGGCTACGGTCTTCTGTGCTCCCAGATTGTTGGCAAGCATGCATGCGGTCATGTTCCGGCTTTCATCGGGGGTGACGGCTATGAACAAGTCGGCTTCTCCCACTCCCACTTCTTTCAAGCCTTTTATGGAGGTAGGGGAAGCTGTAGCCGTCATCAAGTCAAAGTTGGAGTTCAGTGTGCTCAACTTCTCTTCGTTGTCGTCCATCAGAATGATGTCCTGCTTCTCGCGGGACAGCAACTTGGCCAAGTGTGTGCCTACTGCGCCGGCACCTGCAATAATTATTTTCACTTTTAGTTCGTTGATAGTTGATAATTAATAGTTGACATATGGGGTAAATGCTCAAACTGTCAATTTTCAACTATCAATTATCAATTGATTATAGATTCCTTCTTCGTCCATTCCGCAAAGATGGTGCAACTCTTGTATGGTGCCGTGTTCTATGAAGGCATCGGGTACACCGATACGTCTGAAATGGGGAATATAGTCATTGTCCGCCATGAACTCCAGTATGGCACTGCCCATTCCTCCTTTTTTGACACCGTCTTCTATGGTGACGACATGCTGGAAGTTGAGTCCTACCTCGTGCAGCAGGGCTTCGTCGAGCGGCTTGAGAAAACGCAGGTCGTAGTGGGCTATGGAGATTCCTTTGTCCTTCTCCGCACGCTCTATGGCACGTGCGGCCACGTTGCCTATGGGACCGAGGGTGATGACTGCCAGGTCTTTGCCTTCTTTCAGTCTGCGCCCTTTGCCTACGGGGATTTCTTCCAGCGGACATTTCCAATCCAGCAATACGCCGCGTCCGCGGGGATAGCGGATGACGAACGGACCTTGGTCCGGCAACTGTGCCGTGTACATCAGGCGGCGCAATTCATGTTCGTCCATCGGTGAAGATATGGTCAGGTTGGGAATCGGACGGAAATAGGCCAGGTCGAAAACTCCGTGGTGTGTCGGTCCGTCTTCTCCTACCAGTCCGGCGCGGTCCAGGCAAAGTACGACGGGGAGGCGGAGCAGGGCGATGTCATGGATGACATTATCGTATGCCCGCTGCATGAAGGAGGAGTAGATGTTGCAGAAAGGTTGCATTCCTTCTTTAGCCATGCCGCCCGAGAAAGTGGCTGCATGCCCTTCGGCAATACCCACATCGAAGGCACGGTCGGGCATGGTGTCCATCAGCTTGTTCATGGAGCAGCCGGTGGGCATGGCGGGGGTTACTCCGACGATTTTCGGATTTTCCTTTGCCAGTTCTACCAGCGTTTCCCCAAACACGTCCTGGAAAAGCGGAGGCAAATTGCTGGTGTCCACCTTGAGGCGTTCTCCGGTTTCCGGATCGAACTTGCCCGGTGCATGCCAGATATCGGGATTCTTCTCGGCAGGTTCGAATCCTTTTCCTTTTACAGTGTGCAGATGCAGTATTTTCGGTCCCTGCATATCTTTAATGTCCCGTAGGACACGGGCTATGTTTTTCACATCGTGTCCGTTGATAGGGCCGAAGTAGCGGATGTTCATCCCTTCAAAGATATTCTGCTGCTGGGCGGCCATTGATTTCAGACTGTTGGCGAAGCGAATCAGCGCTTTGCGGCGGTCCTCGTTCAAAAGTCCCATTTTGAACAGCAGTCTGGATGTCTTGAAGCGCAGCTGGTTATAGCGGTTGCTGGTAGTCAAGTTGAAAAGGTACTGCTTCATGCCGCCTACACTTCTGTCTATCGACATATCATTGTCGTTGAGAATGATAAGAAGGTTGTTAGGGGTAGACGAAGCGTTGTTCAGTCCTTCGAAAGCCAGGCCGCCGCTCATGCTTCCATCACCGATGACGGCGACCACATGGCGGTCTTTCTCGCCTTTTTCGGCAGCGGCAACAGCCATGCCAAGAGCGGCGGAGATTGAATTTGACGCATGTCCGCAGGTGAATGTGTCATAATCGCTTTCCTCTGGTGAGGGAAAAGGACGAACTCCCTTGAATTTACGGTTGGTGGAGAATGCTTCACGGCGTCCGGTCAGTATCTTGTGCCCGTACGCCTGATGGCCTACATCCCAGACTATGCGGTCGTACGGAGTATTGAATACGTAGTGCAGGGCAACGGTCAGCTCTACCGTGCCCAGACTGGCTGCGAAATGTCCGGGGTTGCACGAAACCTCTTTTATAATGTCTTGCCTCAATTCTTTACAGACTTCAGGAAGCTCTTCTACGCTGAGTTGGCGTAAATCCTTGGGAAATGTAATGGTGTTAAGCAAGTTATATGTTGTTGGTTCTGTTCTCATTTCTAATCTGAAGATTACAAAATGCAAAAATAGCAAAAGAAAACGGATGGCGGGAAGTTTTAGAAGGAAAAAAAGCCTCTTTTGTTCACTTCTGTTTTTACTTTCTCTTTGCATACGCCACATTTCTCGTTCCGCCTGCCTATAGTTAAGGGAAAAGATGCCTGATATTAAATCGTTCCTCCATGGAGAAAATATTGTTCCACCGTGGAGAAAATATCATTCCACCACGAGGGAAATATCGTTCCACCATGGTGGAACGATTAAGGATTAGTTAACATTGGGCTTAATCGTAGCAACGGAAATGATTGGTTTTCACATATTAAAGAAATAAATAAGATGAGTATGGAAAAAATGAGAGACAGTATCGACTTCAAGAACACGGACATCAAGACATTGTTCCGCAAACTATTGCTCCCTACTGTACTGGGGATGATTTTCTCCGCACTATTCGTTATCACCGACGGCATCTTTGTCGGAAAAGGAATCGGCAGTGATGCTTTGGCGGCGGTCAACATTGTGGCACCGCTATGGTTGTTTTCTACGGGTGTGGGACTTATGTTCGGGGTCGGCGCCTCTGTGGTGGCCTCCATTCATCTGTCACACGGAAAAGTCAAGGTGGCACGTATCAACATCACACAGTCTGTAGTCATATCTTCCTTGTTGCTGATGTGCACCTCCGCCCTATTCTGTTCATTTGCCCCACAGGTGGTAAAGCTGCTCGGAGGGTCTGAACGGCTCACGCCATTGGCTGTGGAATACATGCTTTGGTTTGTGCCTTTCTCTCTGTTCACGGCATTGCTCAATTCGGGTATGTTTTTTCTGAGGCTGGACGGTTCGCCCAACTTCGCCATGATGTGCAATGTGGTGGCTGCCGTTCTGAACATCCTATTGGATTATCTGTTCATCTTCCCCTTTGATTGGGGAATGTTCGGTGCCGCATTGGCAAGTGCTATAGGCACTACGGTAGGCGCATTGATGGTAGTATTCTATCTACTGCGCCGCCAGTGCACACTGCGCTTCCACCCCATTAAGATGAGCCGGAAAAGCATGCAACTGATGCGCCGCAACATTGGCTATATGTGCCGATTGGGTTCCTCCGCCTTCTTGTGCGAGGTGGCGATTGCCTGCATGATGTTTGTCGGCAACCAGGTGTTCATCCATTATTTGAAGGAAGACGGAGTGGCGGCATTCAGCATCGCCTGCTATTTCTTTCCTATTATATTTATGGTATATAATGCCATTGCGCAGTCGGCACAGCCGATTATCAGTTATAACTACGGCCTGAACGAGAGCCTGCGTGTCCGCCGCGCCTACTTGCTTGCACTGAAAACCGCCATAGGCTGCGGTGTATGTTTTGCCCTGGTCACAATATTCTGCAGTCCTGAAATTGTCGGCATGTTCATAGACCGCAGTTATCCGGCTTATGGCATAGCGGTAAAAGGGTTGCCTCTGTATGCCACCGGCTTCGTGTTCTTTGCCGTCAACATCGTATCCATCGGCTATTTCCAGAGTGTGGAGCGTGCCAAGTATGCCACAGTTATCACCCTGCTGCGTGGTTTTATCCTGCTGACAGCCTGCTTTTTCGGACTGCCCCTGCTATTGGGAGACCGGGGAATCTGGCTTGCCACTCCTCTTGCAGAAATGCTGACAACCCTCTTTATCCTCGTGATTTACATATCCGGGAAAAGGAAGCATAAAGAAAAATCCGTATCTTTAGACAAGATGGGCTGTACCCCAACATAACTTTTTCATGCAAGCATAAAAGTCCTGTCTTCGGTTTACACTATCTTTGCAGCATGGAAACTATGATAAAGAAATTCTGCAAGAAGTATAAACTACCGGAAAACACTTTGCACGAACTTCTGTCACACATGGCAGAAGTTCGTTTCAGCAAGGGAGAACTCATTATCAGCGAAGGGGAAAGGAACAGCAACTTCTATCTTTTGAAGAAAGGCATCTGGCGCGCCTACTACCTGACAGACGGCACGGAAAACTCCCTTTGGTTCGCCGCACCGGGCGACACAGCTTTCTCATCGTGGGGATATGTGGACAGCGAGGTTTCCCTCATCAACATCGAATCGGTGAATGAAAGCATCGCCTATTGTATCAGTAAGCCTGAGCTGGAAGCCCTTTTTTCGCATTCCATAGACATGGCCAACTTCGGCAGAAGAATCTTTGAGCGGGAAATTCTGTCGGTAGACAGTTCCACAGTAGCCTACGGCACCCCTCCCACTGCCAAAGAAAGGTACATGACGCTGATGGAAGAGAATCCGGAACTGCTGCAGGATGTACCGCTCAAGTATCTGGCTTCTTATCTCTACATCACTCCGCAATCCCTGAGCCGGATACGCGCAGGATTAAAGAAAAAGTAAAAGACCTTTTTATGTCAAGATGCAAAAAAGGCTCTTAGCAGATTATTTCTGTAAGAGCCTTTTTTATTTCAACCTATCTTGTCAGTTCTTCACCAACACCATCACCAGGTTATTGTCAGCATCGTACAGCCCGATGCCTCCGCCTGCCAGCTTGCCAAAAGACTGAACGGAATTCAAGGCTTTCAGCACACGGCCTTCCACCTCCATATCAGGGCATGCCATCATGGTACTGATAACTTGCGGGAAAGAGATTGCCGACGGGTTTTCATCATCAACCTGGAAAGCGCCGTTAATCAGATTGCAACCCGCATTGCCGTGCAAGCGCTTTTCTGCAATATTAAATTCAATGAACGGCTGCTTCTCCATTCCGTCGGGAATAGCCTCGCCCGCAGCCTCACTAATTATCCACTTTCCTTCCAAATCAGACAACTTGGAAACGGATTCTTTCTTCTGCAACACGACTATGGGACGATTGGAAGCACCGCATAAAGCTATATTTTCCTTTCCCAGCTTCTTATACTTTTTCACTTTGTTCAAAGCCGACAACACATTATTTTCTACAGTCATATCCGGACAAGCCATACGGGTACTTGCCAAAGCGCCAAGGTCAATCGTGCCGGGCTTGGCATTCACGTCAAACGAACCCATCATACGGTTGCAACCACTGTTGCCAAATACTTTTCCAGTCTTTGTGTCAAAACCGATATAGGGAAATTCCTGACCCGGAGCAGGGACTACGGCAGTACCATTCACTTCAATAATATTCCACTCACCGCTGATGGAAGAAAGAGTTGCAGCATTTTTGGTTGATGCACAAGAAGACAAGCCCATCAACACGCTTGCCATGCATAGGGAAACAAATACTTTTTTCATTGTTATTCGTTGTTTAAGTTAATTTATTCAAGGGGCAAATATATAGAAAATAACCCAAATGCAAGTAATTTGTTTAATATTTGAAGCATTTACCTCAAAGTATTTAGCAGGATTTTAATGTTTATCTAAGAATTAACCCTTATATTTGCTCTCCGTATTTTTTATAAACCTAATATAATAATATAGTACAAAGAAATGGGTAAAGTTCTTATTATCGGTGCAGGCGGTGTAGGTACCGTTGTTGCGCACAAAGTGGCTCAAAATCCTGATGTGTTTACAGAAATCATGATAGCCAGCCGCACCAAGTCCAAATGTGACGCTGTTGTCAAGGCAATCGGTAACCCGAACATCAAAACCGCCCAGGTAGATGCCGACAGCGTGGACGAACTGGTAGCACTCTTCAATAGTTTCAAACCCGAAATCGTCATCAACGTAGCCCTCCCCTACCAAGACCTCACCATCATGGAGGCTTGTCTGCAAAGTGGAGTCAACTATCTGGATACCGCCAATTATGAGCCGAAAGATGTTGCCCACTTTGAATACAGTTGGCAATGGGCCTATAAGAAACGCTTCGAAGATGCCGGACTGACCGCCATCCTCGGTTGCGGTTTCGACCCGGGAGTGAGCGGCATCTATACTGCATACGCCGCCAAACATCATTTTGACGAAATACAATATCTGGACATCGTAGACTGCAATGCCGGAAATCATCATAAAGCATTCGCCACCAACTTCAATCCGGAAATCAATATCCGTGAGATTACACAGAACGGCCGCTATTATGAAAACGGAGAATGGGTGACAACCAAGCCGCTGGAAATCCACAAAGACCTGACTTATCCGAACATCGGTCCGCGCGACTCCTACCTGCTTTATCACGAAGAACTGGAGTCTCTGGTGAAGAATTTCCCCACCATCAAGCGTGCACGCTTCTGGATGACGTTTGGACAAGAGTATCTAACCCACCTGCGCGTTATCCAGAACATCGGCATGGCACGCATAGACGAAGTGGAATATAACGGCATGAAGATTGTTCCGCTGCAATTCCTGAAAGCCGTCCTCCCCAACCCGCAAGACCTGGGCGAAAACTACGAAGGCGAAACATCCATCGGCTGCCGCATCCGCGGACTAAAGGATGGCAAAGAGCGTACCTACTATGTATATAACAACTGCAGCCACCAGGAGGCCTACAAGGAAACCGGCATGCAGGGCGTAAGCTATACCACCGGTGTGCCCGCCATGATTGGTGCCATGATGTTCCTCAAGGGATTGTGGAAAAAACCGGGTGTATGGAATGTTGAAGAATTCAATCCGGACCCGTTCATGGAACAGCTCAACAAACAAGGCCTGCCTTGGCATGAGATTATCGACGGAGACTTGGAAGTTTGAAATTAATGATTAAACATTAATCATTATCCACTAATCATTAAACATTAACAAAGTGAATATAGGAGATAAAGCACCCGAAGTATTGGGTATCAACGAAAAAGGTGTAGAAATCCGCTTGAGCGACTATAAGGGAAAGAAGATTGTACTTTACTTCTACCCCAAAGACATGACATCCGGCTGCACGGCACAAGCCTGCAACCTGCGGGATAATTATGCCGACCTGCGCAAAGCCGGTTATGAAGTCATCGGCGTCAGTGTGGACAGCGAAAAGTCACACCAGAAATTTATTGAGAAAAACAATCTGCCTTTTACCCTGATTGCAGACACCGACAAGAAGCTGGTAGAACAATTCGGAGTATGGGGCGAAAAAAGCATGTATGGCCGCAAATATATGGGAACGTTCCGCACAACTTTCATCATTAATGAAGAAGGTATTGTAGAGCGTATCATCACTCCGAAAGAAGTGAAGACCAAAGACCATGCGGCACAAATTTTATAATCATTAAACATTAACAACGTGGCAAAAAAAGACGAACTGAATTTTGAAAATGGCAGCAATCTGGCATCGGGCGAAAAACTGAAAGCCTTGCAGGCTGCCATGGACAAGATAGAAAAGAGCTTTGGTAAAGGCTCTATCATGAAAATGGGCGACGAAAGCGTCGAACAAGTAGAAGTTATTCCCACAGGTTCCATCGGCCTCAATGTGGCTCTTGGCGTGGGAGGATATCCCCGCGGACGTATCATCGAGATTTACGGCCCGGAATCTTCCGGTAAGACAACCCTTGCCATTCATGCCATCGCTGAAGCGCAAAAGGCAGGAGGCATTGCCGCATTCATTGATGCAGAACATGCTTTCGACCGCTTCTATGCAGCAAAACTGGGTGTGGATGTGGACAATCTGCTGATATCACAGCCGGACAATGGCGAACAAGCACTGGAAATCGCAGAGCAACTGATCCGTTCCTCCGCTATTGACATCATTGTAGTGGACTCTGTGGCTGCCTTAACCCCGAAAGCTGAAATTGAAGGCGATATGGGTGACAACAAAGTAGGTCTGCAAGCCCGACTCATGTCACAAGCCTTGCGTAAACTGACGGCAGCTGTCAGCAAAACACGCACCACTTGTATCTTCATCAACCAGTTGCGCGAAAAAATCGGTGTCATGTTCGGCAATCCCGAAACAACTACCGGCGGTAATGCACTGAAGTTCTATGCCTCCGTACGTCTTGACATCCGTGGAAGCCAAGCCATCAAGAACGGCGATGAAGTAATCGGCAAGCAGACCAAAGTGAAAGTTGTGAAGAACAAGGTAGCTCCTCCTTTCCGTAGAGCGGAATTCGACATCATGTTCGGTGAAGGCATCTCCCGTGCAGGCGAAATCATTGACTTGGGTGCAGAGCTTGGCATCATCAAGAAAAGCGGCTCATGGTTCAGCTATAACGAGACGAAAATTGCCCAGGGACGCGACGCCGCCAAGCAGGTCATCCTTGACAATCCGGAACTGGCAGAAGAGCTGGAAGGGCTTATCTTTGCAGAATTGAGAAAAGACAAATAACAAAAAAACTTGCCAATAGAAAAACAAAACATTCTATTGGCAAGTTTCCCTAAAAGGTTACCGCTTCCTATTCCATCTTTTCCAAACGTTCTTCCAAAGCGACGGGGACGCAGAAATACAGGAGCCTTATAATCTTCAAGCTTAGCTATATATTGGGTCTTATCTACGTAATAGAAACCACGTTCACGCATTTCTATGAAATCTGCTACTGCATAAGGAATTGTTATACTTGCCATAATCCTACTGTTTTTTCTATAGACAA
>OHMR01000023.1_pt1 | contig 31135 bp, 19 predicted proteins | sample 1569411 | NCBI WGS metagenome assembly OHMR01 (sample SAMEA3879511, study PRJEB24766) | human gut metagenome | biome: human-associated habitat; feature: feces | place: USA | collected 1985/1987
TAGTGCTGCAATGAAAATACATATCCTTAAGATTTTATATATCTGAAGTTACAATAATGAGAATGACTTTATAGGTGATGAAAGACAATACATTGGACATAAAGACCGTATGTGAATGTAACCGGTGCCTGGGATGTAAAACGTTGCATCCTCAGGTAAAGCATTATTAATCTGGAAAATCCTAGTGTGTATCAGGATGCTGTGAAGTTTGAATTCTATGCCATCCTACTGATTGAGGACTGTGAAGGGGATTGTGACTGCTGCGGACGGAAATATTATGATTATTCCAATGCTACGATGGTATTTCTCCTTTTGCTATTTTATTATATCTTTCTTCTGCTATAGCAATTTTTTCTTCTCCATGGTACATTTTTATAATTTCTTCTGCATATTTTTTGTGTGCCTTTATAATATCTTCTTCTATTAATTCTTCTGCTTCTTTTACTTCTATGACTGTTGTATATCCAGGGAAAGGGCAATGCGAAGGCCTGAATAAAGGATATACAAACATAGTTACTCACGTTTTTTTTTATTGTTTAACCTTTAAATAATTTGTGTATATGAAACAGAACAAACCAGACGGTAGAGAAGCATACATCACTCCGTCTATCGAAGTTATCAAAATGGAGAATGAAGGAGTCATTGCAACAAGCGGCGAACCTTACCATCCCATTACGCGCTCCTATTCGGGCAGCACCTCTACCCATAGCTACAATTCGGCATCCAGCAGCGACTTGGAAGACCTAATCAATGACATCTTAACCGTAGAAAACTAAGGGGGACTTCATTATGATGAAATTAAGAAACCTTATGCAAGTTGCCTGCATGGCAACTGCTGCCTTGACCGCATTCAGTTGCAGCCAAGAGGAATTTGAAAACAGCGGGCGGAAAGGAAACATCACCGTTAACGCAACGTTTGAAGGCGCAGGTACCGACACCCGTACTACCGTAAACGATGAATACAAGATTCTATGGCAAAATACCGATGCCCTAGGGTTGTTCTGTAGTAATGCAGAAAGTAATTATAGCAATACAAAATTAGAATATGCAAGCGGTGCTGGTCAAACTTCCGCCACTTTCAACGGCAGCAAGCCAAGCGGAGAAACGGCTGTATTCTCCATCTATCCTTACCAACAAAACATGAGCGTAAGCGGCAATACATTGACCATGACTCTACCTGCCACGCTTACAAATTATAACGGCAGCAGCAATGGCCCGATGTATGCCAAGGTGACAAATCCCGACAATCTGAGCGCTCTGTCCTTCAAGCACATGGCAGCCATGATAAAACTGACCGTCAACAAGATTCCGGCAGAGGCCACTACTTTCAAGATTATTGCCTCCAATAACATTGCAGGTACTTGTACGGTAGACTTAACCGCAGCAGACCCGATACTGGCAGTAACGAGCGATGAAAGCAAGGAAATCACCGCCTCCTTCACAGCCTCAGCTGATATAAAGTCTCGCAACTTCTACATTCCTTTGCCCACAGGTACTTATAGTTCCATCACTGCCCAACTGACGAATGGAAGCGACAAGGTATATTTTACCAAGACGCTTAATGACAAAATCCTAGGCAGAAGAGACATATTGGTAGTACCTCCTTTGGATTGCGTTGTGGTAGAGGCTACAACCCCCAGTGCGCTTAGTACAGCTTTAGCTGATTCAAAAAATCTCCCACAAGAAGCACCGACAGCAGCAACCGTAACCGACATTGCAGTCAGCGGCAGCTTCAATACCACTTCCGGCAGCAACGACGGCATCGCCATCCCGGTTTTACAGAACTCGGACATCAACCTGGCGTTCAATACAGCCCCAACGACCAGTACTGCCGCTCCGTTGACGCTGACCGACAAGACCAATACCAGCATAGGTGCTCCCGCCGCCACTGCCACCAACAGTGTATCCTTGGCTGTGCCGGAAACCAATGCAGAGCAAGAAGCTCCTTCTGTAGCCATCACCATGCCAAGCACCACCGTTACATTGGCAGCAGTAGGCAATAAAGCCACTTACAATGAAGTGACTGCCACTACCGCCCAGCAGACATTGATTATCAATGCAGGCGTCACCGTAAAGAAGCTGACCGTAAAAGGCGGTAACTTGAAGATATATGGAAAGGTAGAACAATTGGTACACGATGCCGGCGATACCACAATCTATATAATAAAAGGAACCGAAGCATCACTTCCGGCAACAATCGACAGCAAATTTGTAGTTCAATCCGACGTGGCAGTCCTAAAGGCCGCTTTCGCCAACGGCGAAGATTTTAAATTGTCCGCCGATGCCGACATCACAGGGCAAAGCGTCAGTGTACCCGCCGGAAAGTCCGTGGTTCTTGACTTGAACGGATATACACTGACTGCCGACAACAGCGCAACAGGCAAAATCATCGTCTTGGGCAAGATGACACTGAAGGACAGCTCTACCGAGAAGAAAGGCAAGATAGTTGCCAGCCAGGATTATACAGCGGCTTCTTATAATGGCAGTCTGATTGAAATAGCCGGTGAAGATGCCTCCATGACCATGGAAAGCGGCAACATCAGTGCAGTCAGAAAGACTCCGAACAGTAACGGCCAATATGGCGTCGGAGTGACGGACGGTGGAGACTTCACCATGACAGGCGGCAAGATAGAAGCCGGATGGTTTGCAGTGGCAGGCAACGGCAATTACAAGACGCAGAACTCCATCATCAACATCACAGACGGAGAACTCATTTCTACTGCTGACTATGCAGTCTATCTGCCCCAATCCGGCACAACGACCATCAGTGGCGGCAAGGTTTATGGTGCCGCAGGAGGTGTATGCATCCAACGAGGCACTCTGAACGTGGAAGGCACAGCCTTGATTACCAGTAAAGGCACAGGCAGCACCGGCAACTGGGGCGACGGTACCGGAGGACTGGACTGCGCCGCCATCAACGTAAGTGGAGCATATGGCATTGCCACAGTAAACATCAAAGGCGGTACACTGATTGCCGAAGCAAAGTCACTCATCACAGAAGGCACCACTTATACACCGGTCATCAACGTTACCGGCGGTACATTCTCCGACCCAAGCGCGCTGAAGTACATGAAGACAAATGCAAATGTGAACATAAAGTTGACCGCCGACAAGACCTGCCCGGGATTCAAGACCACAAGCGGACAAACCTTGACGATGGACTTAGGCGGCAAGATCCTTACACTTGCTGACCCGACCGTAGGTTCCACCGGCACCGAAACGAACAGCTGTCAATTACTCGAAGGTTCAAACGTTACTTTCAAGAACGGAACGCTGAAGAGTGACAACAACAAAATCATGATTCAGAACTACTGCAACCTGACATTAGATAATATGACAGTAGAAGACACAAATGCCCAATACGTAGTAAGCAACAATTGTGGCAACATAAGCATCAACAATACCACTATCAACGCAGGAAGCAATGCGAATCAATTTGCATTCGACGTATGCGGCTATGCAAAGTACACTGCTGGAGTCACGGTTACGGTAAGCGGTACGAGCGTCATCAATGGAAAAGTGGAAATTTCCAAGAGTGCAGGAAATACCGAACTTATGAAGCTGAATATCACAAGCGGTACTTTCAACGGTGACTTAAAGGTAGATGCATCCGTGGGAACCGAAAATGCCCAAAGTATCATCTCTGTTTCCGGAGGTACATTCTCCGACCCAAGCGTACTGAAGTACATGGCAACCAACGCAACTGTGGATATAAAACTTCTCTCAAATATCAACATCGCCAAGACGGAGCTTGCCACAGGCTACATATTGAATGCTGCAAACGCAACGGCAAACTTAAACCTGAATGGCCACGACATCATCAATTCCTCAGAAACAGCTGATGCCACTCCTTTCACACAAATCTTTACTGTACAGAACGGAACACTAAACATTTCAGGCAACGGCAATGTGAAGTGCGATGCATCTGCTACAGCGAAAGACGATGGTTATCGCATGGTAATTGAAGCCCGAGGATACGGGACAGTAAATATTCATGGCGGTTCTTACTATAACACCCAGAAACTGAACACCCAGATAGACCTGATTTATGCAAGAGAGAATGGGAAAATCAATATCTATGGAGGAACATTTGAATCCGGCAAATATGGTACACCCAACAACGACACGGATGGCAGATACTGGGTACTGAACTTAAAGAATACAGACAAGAACACTGCCAGCATCCAGGTGTCCGGTGGAACGTTCATCAATTTCAACCCGGCAAATCCGAATATGGACGACAATGAATCCTATTTGGTAACAGGTTACGAGGTTACCCGTGACGGCAGTGTATATACAGCAGCCCACAAAGTCAACGATGGGAGGAAAGAATATATTGTTGGCCCAACAAGTCAGGAGAACCGATAAGCCAAATTCTAAGAAAGGAAGCAATATATCCTCGCAGACCAAACGAAGAGGTATCGGAATCGCCTTATTACTATCTTTTAGATGCGGCGGACAGCGGATTTTCTTTTATAAATCTGCGTCCTCCGCGTCTAAAAAATGACAACAAGACAGTTGAAAAATCTCTCAAATCTTCCTCATTCACACAAACATTCATTATTTTTCTGAGTAGCCCAAAGTATCATGAATAACAACTAACAATCAAAACATATGAGAATACAGATATTGGATTATCAAGTAGGACCGCACACCTTCCGCATGGTGAAACCTTCCGACTTCAATATATTCAAGGCGTTGCCTTCACTGATTCCGTTCATCACGACAATAGACACGACGCAAAAAGTAATCTTTGAAACAGAGATAGACGATGACGAAACAGCGACAAAACGAACCATAGCGAAAACTCCCGATGATATATGTTTCAACTGGGAAGATGCCGATTGCATCATTCGCCCTTTGCCCCACAGCTCACACCTTGTATCCATCACCCCACGGAAAAGCGGGAAAAACTATTGGATGGAGTGCAACGATAACTTCAGGCAATGCTTCATCCACCTACCGGCCTGCAGGACAGAAACACCGGCTCCGGAAAACGAAACGAACTTCGTACTGAACAACTTCTTGATGATGCTCTATGCCTTCAATGCCGCCCGCCACCATACACTGCTGATGCATGCCTCGGTTGTCGCTACTGAAACAGGCAAAGGCTACCTCTTCTTAGGGAAAAGCGGCACGGGCAAAAGTACGCACACCGGGCTCTGGCTGCAACAGTTCTCGGACTGCCATCTACTGAACGATGACAATCCGATAGTACATGTGGACAGCCTCGGCAAGCAAGCCACTGTTTTCGGTTCTCCATGGAGCGGAAAGACACCATGCTATCGGAAAGAATCCATGACCGTAGGTGCCTTCGTCCGCTTGGAACAAGCACCGCAGAATGAAATAGAGCAAGAGAGAGCAGCACATGCTTTCGCCACCCTCCTCCCCTCCTGCTCTTGCCTGAAGCAGAACAAGGAAATCTATAACGCCATTGTCACCACTGTGACGGAACTTGCCACGCTGGCACCCGTCTATCATCTGAAATGCCTGCCCGACCGTGAAGCGACGGAGCTTTGCAGAAAGACGGTAGAAGGATAAGTTATGAATGATGAACTGAACAGCCGATGAAGAAAAGCATTCCCAACGAGATATTGCTTCCCGAAGTGGCGCGTCTCATCAAAGAGGGGCATACAGTAACCATCACCGTGCGGGGCAACAGCATGAATCCTTTCTTAGTGGACCGCCGTGACCGGGTGACACTGGGCGATTTCACCACAGAACAGCTGCAACCGGGCGTCGCCGTACTGGCACGCGACCTGACGGAACGCATCGTCTTTCACCGCATCATCCGTCGGAACGGAAATATACTCATCCTGCAAGGCGACGGCAACCTCGCCCAGACCGAAGAAACCGACATCGGACGGGTAATGGGCGTCATGACCGAAGCCATGCGAAAAGACAAACGGTACACCGCCGACGGCAAAGTCTGGAAGCTCTACTCCTACTGGTGGATGAAGCTAAACCCCGCTCGCCGCTGGCTGCTCGCCCTGTTCAGAAGAATATAAAACAAAATAACCATGAAAATCAAACAAGGATTTATCCTGCACCGGATAGGCGATGACTACATCATCATGCAAGACGGCTCGTCGAACGTGGACTTCAGCAAAGTCATCAGCCTGAACCAAACTTCCGCCATGCTTTGGCAAGAGATAGAAAACAAAGAGTTCGATACAGACAGCGTGACAGAAGCCCTGACCAGCCGCTATGATGTAGATAACGAATCGGCCCGTCGCGATGCGCAGAAGTTTATCGACTCCCTTGACCGCGAAGGAATCATAGAATAAGGACGGATATGCAACACGCTTTCTTTTCATTGGTACGCTCCGGCCTGTGGGGCACTCCGGCAGACCGACAACTCTTCCGGTCGGTCTCGCCGGACGACTGGGAAACCGTGTACCGCATGGCAAACTCACAAGCCCTGCTTGCACTGACTTTTGACGGCATAAGCAGTCTGCCGGCCGAACTGCGCCCTCCACGCGCCCTCTATCTGAAATGGGCTGCCCGGACTGCACAGATAGAACAAGCCAACAAACGCCTCAACCAGCTTCTGCCCGAACTCAATACCCTTTACCGGGAAGCCGGGCTGCATCCCGTACTGCTGAAAGGGCAAGGCATCGGCACCAACTACCGCACTCCCTTGCACCGGCAATGCGGAGACATCGACATCTATTTAGGAAAACAAGGACAACCCATAGCCAACCGCCTCCTGCTGCAACAAGGCGCCATAGTCGAGGGAGAAGCGTCCGACAAGCATGCCAGCTACAGTTTGAAAGGAGTACACATCGAGAACCACCGCATCATCCTCCGGCTGAACAGTCCGCTTGCCAACCGGCACTTTCAGCAGATTATCAGAAAATGGTATCCGCAGGAAACAGACTATGCCCTATTCTCCGAAACCGGGAAAGAGGACTCGAAGGCCGTCAGTATCGCCATACCTCCGGCCACCTTCAATGCACTTTATATCTTCCTGCATGCCTTTGTACATTTCCTGAACAGCGGAATCGGCCTGCGCCAGCTATGCGACTGGACTTGTCTGCTTGCCAATCGCCACAAAGAAATAGATGCCACCACCCTGCTTCGCCAGTTGCAGGACCTCGGACTATTGCATGCCGCACAAGCATTCGGCTACATTGCCGTCACCCGACTGGGATTGCCCGCCAACCGGCTTCCTTTCCCCTTGGAAGGCACCAAGCAGATAGGAGAACAATTATTGGAAGACATCCTGTCTACCGGTAACTTCGGGCAACATGATAACCGCATCAAGCCACGCCCCAAAGGATATTGGGCAGGAAAGTGGTACACCTTCTGCCGCGCCACCCGACGCTGCAACGAACTGCGTCAATTTGCACCGTACGAAGCACTCTGGTATCCCGTGACTCTGATAGGGGGAACGATAGCTATACAAATAAACCGATTAAAAGGAGTAAAAGACAAGAAAGCAAGGACAAAGAAATAAAAGAACCCGGAAAATAAAAGGAATGAAAAAGCAACAGAAGGACAAAAAAGTGAAAAAGGACAGACGTGAAAAACTTAGGTATATTCGAGAGGTATCTGCCGAACAACGCGGACGTATCCTGCTAAGTTGCCTCACCGGCATTCTGGGCGTGGCCTTTGCCCTAGCCTTTATCTATGCAACCAAACGGGTGATAGACACCGCTACCGGAATAACAGACGACAACCTGACGCATGTCGCCGTTCTCACCGTTGTCCTGCTGACTGCCCAATTACTGTGCGGAGCTGCTGACACTTGGATAAGTACCCGTATGCAGATAGAGACGGGCAACGCCCTTCGCCACCGCCTCTTCTCGCGCTTACTGCAAAGCCGCTGGAACGAATTGGAGCGTTTCCATACCGGAGACGTAGTGAACCGGGTAGAACAAGACACCGCCGCCATCGTCACATTGCTCACCTCTTCTGTCCCGGCATTCATCGTCACGAGTATACAACTGCTGGCAGCCTTTCTATTCTTCTACTTTTTAGACCCTTCACTGCCATGGCTGATTGTTGCCATCCTGCCCGTCTTTCTATTAGGCAGCCGTTTCTATATGCGACGAATGAAACGCTATACACATGATATTCGGAACAGTGACGGTCGCATCCAGTCCGTCATACAAGAGAGCCTGCAACATCGCATAGTGATTAAAACATTGGAACAAGGCGAACGGCATCTGGACAAACTCGATGACTTGCAAGACATGCTCCACAGCCAAGTCATGGGACGTACCCGTTTCTCGCTTTCCGCCCACATGTTAGTGGCCCTTGCCTTTTCCGGCGGATACCTCACGGCTTTTCTTTGGGGAGCCGTTCACCTCAGCGCAGGCTGTATCACCTTCGGAACGATGACCGCCTTTTTGCAATTGGTAGGAAAAGTCCAGCGTCCCGTGCTCGACCTCTCACGCCTGATACCTTCCGTAGTCAATGCCCTTACCGCCATAGACCGGCTATTGGAATTGGAAAGACTGCCGGCAGAAGCGGACGGTGACAGCATATTCCTCGCCTCTACCCCGGAACTGGAACTGAAAGACGTGACTTTTGGCTACACTCCCGATGACCGTCCGGTATTCAGCCGCTTCTCCTGCCGTTTCCCCGCCGGTAGCTGCATAGCTGTAGTCGGAGAAACAGGAAAAGGAAAGACAACGCTCATCCGGCTATTGTTGGCACTGGCAACGCCACAAGAGGGACAGATACTCTTGATACCCGCCAAACATCCACTTGAAACCAGTCATACCGTCTCTCCGCAAACCCGCAAGAACTTCGTATATGTCCCGCAAGGCAATACCCTTTTCAGCGGAACTATCCGTGACAACCTGCTGATGGGAAACCCACAAGCTTCTGAAGAAGCCATATATCAAGCCCTGCAAACCGCCACCGCCGACTTCGTCTTCCACCTTCCCGACGGCGTAGACTCCCCACTCAGCGAACGAGGTGGCGGACTCAGTGAAGGACAAGCCCAACGCATCGCCATTGCCCGCGCTCTGCTACGCCCCGGAAACATTCTTCTTTTAGATGAAGCCACTTCTGCCCTCGACCCCGACACGGAACGGCTGTTAATAAAAAACCTGCGCAGAGACTGCGCAGGCAAAACATGTATCTTCGTCACCCACCATCCGGCAGTAGCGGAGGCATGCGAATCTATTGTCCGATTATAATCAGAGAATGAGCCCCAACGGGTATCTGCCTTTGGTTAACAAACTCAGAACAGCTTTGCAGGATACTCGCCTGCATCCACCAAAGCCTGAATCTTGTCGACTACACTCTGACGGTCTTCGGGATAAGTCACACCGAACCACTTGCTGGTTGTGTCGAGCACTTCGCAGGTAGCAGTGCCATCGTTAATCAGCTTATCCACCATCAGCGGGATGAAGAATTCGCTCTTCAGGTTCTCCATGTTCTTCGGGTCGCTCAAGAAACTCTTGAAAAACTCTGCACTGTAAGCAAAGTAATCGGGAGTGAAACCCCAGAAGTTCATGCTGACCGGAGTCGTCTCGGGAGTGGCAGTCCATTCACCGTTATCATCGATGTATTTCACCTCACCGTCCATGCGCTGAATCTTGGTGCGTTCCACTACGGAAGTCAGCAGGTTGTTCGCATCCGTTCCGCACAATCCACGGGATACGGTACCGCTTTCGCTCAACGTGTTGCCGATGCGGAAGCCTACCATGGAATATACGTTTTTGGAGCCTTCGGGAAGGGCTGCAAGAAATTTACCCATTACCTGGAAGGAATCACGACCGTAGAAATCGTCGCAGTTGATAACAGCAAACGGTTCCTTTATTACATCGGCACCCATCATTACAGCATGGTTGGTTCCCCAAGGTTTGGTACGGCCTTCGGGGCAAGTGAAGCCTTCGGGAAGGTCATCAATGGACTGGAATACCAGTTCGCACGGAATATGGCCTTCGTATTTGGAAATAATCTTGTCGCGGAAATCCTGCTCAAAATCTTTACGGATAACAAACACAAGCTTGCCAAAGCCTGCATTGATGGCATCGTAAATAGAATAATCCATGATAGTTTCGCCATTCGGGCCCAGTCCGTCCAATTGTTTCAAGCCACCATAACGGCTGCCCATGCCGGCTGCCAATAAGAATAAAGTTGGTTTCATACTTAGTTATTATTTAAAAAGGTTAGTGTATCACAGTTGATAACGGTTGCAAATGTACAAAAATTTATGGCTGACAGAAGGGAGTTTTAGTTCATTCTTTACCACTATCCGTTCAAAAAGGTACATTTAGAACGGATAACCGATGGCAAAATGCAACGCCATGCTGTCCTTGAACTTGGGAATATTATAATACCCCGACTTCCCGGTATCATACGGATCATGCAGCCCGATACCCAAGTCCAGACGAAAAACAAGAAAGTCCAAATCGTAACGCAAGCCAAATCCCGTGCCTAAAGCAATCTGTTTCGGGAAATTCTTCAACGTAAATTCACCATCCGGGCGGTTTTCATCTTTACGCATCAGCCATACATTGCCGGCATCCAAGAATACCGCTCCATGCAAGTCGGCAATCATACGGAAGCGATACTCGATATTGGCTTCTATGCGAATATCACCCACGTGGTTGATATAGGTATATTTCCTATCCGTCTCGGGAGGATAGCCGCCCGGACCTATACTGCGTGCAGAAAAGGCGCGCACACTGTTGGCACCGCCGATATAGAACTGTTCCGTATAAGGTGCGGTCGTAGCGTTGCCATACGACCATATCACCCCTCCGGCAATACGCGAGGCTATCATCTGGTTCTTGTCTATCCGGTAATGGTACCTGAATTCCGAGTTCAGCTTCAAGAACTGTGCAAAAGGTACCCCGAAAAGCTTCTTTCCTTCCTCACTGAACGGCTTGCCGAAAATACGGTAGACGGCAGAAGTCAGGTTACCGGCCGACGCAACGGTGGTCTGCCACCAGATGGGGTTACGCTTGCCGCGCACGGAAGCGTTGTCATAAGTATAGGTGTACTCCATGGCAGGAATGAACTGGTCGCGCAAACTAACGTAGAGTGCCGGATTCTCGGCACGCAACGTATCGAAAGCGGCAGTAGGATTGCGCAGTACATTGAATGTCAACCGGAAAGGAGTTATACTGTGCCTGGAAGTCGATTTGGGCTGGAAGTCATAAGTGACATTACCGCCAAAAGCCAACAGCTTATAATACTTGGCACGGTTCATCTGGTCGGCATATAAACGGAAAGTCGTTGTAGCCGGGAAGTCATACTCACGGTCGCCCATCCTAGGAAACACCACGCGCGGAAAGATAAGCGAAGTGGAGATACCCAGTTCATAACTGTTCATCAAGGAAGAACTTGCCTTGCCCGTCTGCCATTCGTACGAACCGTTCAACTTCACATTCCAGCTTTCACCGCCACCGAAGACATTGTTCTTCGTCACCGTAAAAGCGGCACCCGGTCCCGTCTGGTTATTACTCTTCATGGTGACATTAAAATCCAATTCCGCATCGTAGGGTTTATCGAGCGCGGCAATGACCTTCACATCCAATGTATCAGACACAAACGCCGTATCACGCGGTATATACTGTATCTCCGCATAACGGAAAATACCGACGCTTGCCAGACGCTCCTGAATACGGGTTTGACGGTATAAGCTATACAAACTCTGCATAGAACGCTGGCGGGCAATACCTGCGCTGTCCTGTATCTGACGTTTCCGTCGATAACCTTGATAGTTCAACCAACGGTAAAGCATGTTGGGACGTACCGGTGGTTTGTTGTAGTAATGTATGGTCAAGCCTTTGTAATCCATGCTGTCATTGGGTTCCTGCCCCTGCTTTCCAAGAAGATAGACGGATTTACGCCCCACACGGAACTGCTTCTCGGCTACCTTTGGCATACCGGGAACGGGAATCAAGCGCATCTGGACATGCCCATTGGGAACCATCATGGTATCGGCCTGATAGGTCAGGTAGTCGGGACGGAAATAATAACAGCCCACATTACGCAGCAGGGTACTGATACGGGTACGCTCCCCATCCAAATCAGCCACATTGAATTGTTCTCCCGAACTGATAAGGGAACGTCGGCGTCCCAGCTCCATAATGCGAGTGGTACGCTCGCTGAAACCACGATAATATACCGTATCTATAAAGTAGGGGTTACGCATGTTCACCGTATATTGCAACTTTGCCTTCAGCGAGTCCTTCGGGTCGATAAATGTCTTGTAGCTGACGCTTCCGTTGAAATAGCCATAATCGCGCAACAAGTTAACCGCCGCCTTCTGGCGTATATCGGGATTCACCGTAGACATAAGCACCGGAGTGGCGGCAAATTTATTGAATATCCACTTTCCGAATCCCTTCTCATACTTCTGGAAACCATTGTAAATCCACAGTCCGAAAGGAAAGGGATAGCGGATAGTAGAGCTTCCCAGCAACGAATTGTTCGGTGCCGTAGCAAGGGCGGCTTCCACCTCTTCCATAGCAATCTCACCAACAGACGTTTCACTGCGGTTCAATACAATCATCGGCTTTTGGCCGGTATAGAGTATCTCCCCCTCGGGCAAGTGCTTCGTGGTGGAGCAACCTGCCAGAAATATCAATCCTGCAATATATAATATCAGTCGTTTCATATCACATTCCTACTTTTTCATATCGCTATTTTCAGCCTCCGGTTTTATCTTTTTCTTCCTGAAGATGAAGAGTTCACTCAATCGGTCCATCTTCCGGCGCAGCACAAGGCCGACACCCGTTTCGGTTATCTCACCGTCGAGTATGCTTTCGTAGTTTTTATTATGGAATACACGGACATATCGAGTACCCGACGCATCAAGACGGTATTCCAGCGATATATTGTCAATGAATGATTCCGCATCGTTCGTGGCATTGGCCCCGGTGGACACTTTTCCACCGATGACTATCTGTACGCGGTCGTTGAAGAAACGCTGGGAATAACGAAAACTGAAGTCTTTCTGCGTGTCACCCGTTTCAGCAGAGGTACGGTCTTCCACACCTACACTGATATTGGCCCCTTTTATACCTCCCGCCAAGGAGTTTATCTGGCTCTGAAGTACTGAGTTCAAGGCGGCTCCCATTGACAAACCTCCTCCTTTGGCACCACTGTTCAGGTAAATACCCGTGGCAAGCATGGCAATGGCCTGCTTGCTACGCTCTTCTGCACCCATTGCCTGCAGCTCATTCTCTACTGCGGCATCTTCGGGCGCCGAAATATCGAATATCAAATCGGGAGCGTCAAGCCTGTTCTTGATGGAAATGGAAACATCGAAGTTCACCATGCGCGAACCGTCCCCGTCACCATCGGCCACAGAAGCACGCATACGTTCCGTAGCCTTCAGGCTCAGCGTAGGATTCATAATATTCCCCCGCCAATCCACATAACTGCCGGGATTGAACTGGAACTCCTTCAACGGGATGATAGGCAGCGAATATTTCATGACGCCACCCGAAAGGGTATAGCGTCCGGTAAGGCTCATATCCCCTTGGGGAGTATACTGCATATTCAAATCACCGCCACCTTCCAGTTCGATGTATTTGCTACGGTCGGGACTCAAGTCGGCACGAAGACGGACAGCATCGTCAATATGGACGGACATATACATTTCCAATCCTCCCAAAGACATGGCAGGAACCTCATCTGCTTTTACCGACGTCGTATCGGTGAACGAGGTAAAGGTAACCAGCCCACTGAGACGGTCTTCCACCGTTAAAGGGGAATCGGTCAACACGTAGGTTACGTTGGTATTGCCCAGCAAATTCATGTTTCCACGCATCGTGAGCCCGTCAAGCGGCCCCTTCACCGTGGCATGCAAGTCGACGAACACCTTTCCATACACCAGACTTTCGCGAGTACGCGGTGCATCCAGCAACGTATAGTTCTCTGCCAGCAGATTGAGGTTGGCAGTAGGACGCTCCATATTCCGGAAATCAACCTTACCGTCAATCGTAAACGGATTCTTGCTGGTGGTATAAATGGCAAACTTATCAAATATCAACTGATTGTCCTTTATCTGTACCGGACGGTTGTCGAACCAGTAACGTGCTCCCGCCTGGCGTGCATAGACAGACACACTGTCCAAAACAATATCACCATGCATTTGAGGCATGTCCAGCGAACCATAAATATAAAGCCCTCCATCAATATCTCCGGTAAAGGCCACCATTTGGTCAGGGATGAATGCATTGGCCATCTTCAATGGGAAATGCTCGAAACGAGTGGACACTTCCAGAGTATCCTTTCCGTTTTTCTGCGTCAAGATACCGTCGGCGATCATCACTTCTTCGTTATCATGTGTAAAATAGGTATTCAAATAGTGCGTATTCTTGTCGCCCGGCAACCAGGTAGCCCCCAGACCTATATCTCCAACCGGTTGGCGTTCGTAGGTCAGTTTCTCTACATTGGCTTCGGCGGACACCTGCAGGGAAGTGGCAGTCTGTATATAATTTGCTTCGGCGGAGAACAATCCCGTAAGCCGAGGCATATAAGGAAGTACCTCCGTAAGTTCATCCAAGCGCAATCGGCTCAGTTCTACGTTTATATTCTGCAAGGAAAGGGTATCATTCTTGTCGGATTGCATACGGAAACACAGACCATCGTCGCTGTCCATATCAATATTGGCATAGACGCGCATATTCTTATGCAGATAAATCCAGTTACTATTGTCCGCAAAGTGGAATTTACGGAAAGCGATAATCGGCTCGGCAGGAATAAGGTTCAGCAGCACACCATTACCGCGACCGTGTCCTTCGGTCAACGGACGGGCATTAATACCGAATAGAACACCGGTCTGCCCTTTTCCATTCACATAATCCACAGTCAGTTCCGCATCTTCATTACGGACTTCACCCGTCAGTGTGCTACGGAACACAAACTGCGGGTTCTTGGGACCGTTTATGACACCACCTTGCAACTTCATGCGGGCAGTATCCTGCTTTACTGTAAAAAATATCGTATCGAGCTGCAAGGAGTCCATGCGCAATCCGTGAACAGCTGTACGTCCATTGATGCCGACTTGCGGAGTAAATCCGAAGCTCAGTTTGAAATCATTATAGGAAATACCCTTTGCAGCCAGGAAATAGCTGACGGGATTCTGGTTACCGGCTTCCAGATGCATGCCCGCTGAAGGAAGGACTTGGCGCAAAGCGGCATGGTCCAAACGCCGTTCATCAATCTGCTTTGTCAGGATAGAGACAAATTTATCCGACTGTTCCATCAACTTCTTCAACGTGCTGTGAGCGCGGAAACGCAGATTCAAGTCACCGGCATCAAGCCTCAACTTGAGAGAATCATGACGTGCCTCCGCTCCCATTGTAAAGGCAAACGGGTGTTTCAATGGTCGGGGCACCAAACCCAGCTTATGCAGATTCACCTCTTCCACATTTAAATCCAAAGCGCCATCCAGATAGCTGCGGTCAAGACGCATATCCGCATTTCCCTGCATCTTGAGAAGGACATTATCGCTGGCAAGACGGACGGTAGCAACGGATGACTTGAGTCCGGCATGCACATCTACACCGGAAATGTCCCAATGGCCATACTGTAGTTTTTCCAAGGAGGCATTCAAAGCGGCCACAGTTTTTCGTGATGCCACATCCACCCCTTGCCCCTTAGCGGACATCTTTGCCGTAAGAGTATAGATAGAGTCCTTGGGCAGGAAGTGATGCACCTGCAAGTTGTTGATGGCAAGGTCGGCATGGTAGGCTTCCGTAGCAAGATTATAGGCGGCGTCCAAATTCAAGGCGCCTTCCTTCTCCTTCAGTTTCAGGGCGGCAGTGCACTGCGCCCCCTCCATACCGAGACGTGCCGCAAGGTGCATACTGTCCGGCACAATGATGGAGCCATCGGGAGCAATGTCAGCTAGTCCGGTCAGGAAGTTCAAGTTCTGCGTATGCATTTCGAAGTCCATGCTTCCATTGCGTTTCACACTGTCGGTCAAGCTCCAGAATTCTCCTCCCCCACTCAACGAAAAGGCTCCGGGCAGCTCAGCCGTAAAACGGGAAATCTGCATCTGCTTCAGGTTTCCTTCCGTACCGGCATGAATCACCAACGGACGGAACGGATAGGCTTCCTTGAAAGCTTCCGGCAAGCCACCGGCAAAAAGCAGTACATCCTGTTTGCCGATACGGGCATTGAAACGGGCTGTCAGACGGCCGGTGGTAGGTATATTTATCAGTTCCCAGTAAGTCTGTGCCGTAAGGTTCATCTCACTATGAGGTGTCAGCAACTTCAAAGAAGGGATACGGATAACGGTAGAATCGGCAAACAACCGCCCGGTCAGGGAGGTGACGCTCAAACCGGAACGCTCATACATGGAAAATTCCCGGATAACGGCATTCATATCTCTGCCGTAGTACATCACAGAATCAATGCCCAGGCGAATGTCGCGAAGAGCAATGTGCGAGGGGTCGAAGCCTATCGCACTCCCCGGGCCAGCGGTATCATAATTGACAGAAGTTCCAGTCAGCAGGAATTTTCTCCAGCCATAGAACTGGTGTTTCAAGTCGGCAGCAGCGTCCGCAATCTCAGCATCTCCTATATGGGCTTTCAGCCCCATGGAGTCCAATGGCATCTGTAAATCGACCGAGACGTTCTTCAACTTCAGAGTATGGAGTGTGACTTTCCAGTTTAACGCAGTGTCAGTAGTGTCCTTGGGAGTCTCAGTGGTATCTGCAAGCATCACCTGCACATGGGTATCGCTCAATTCTATATTATTGAGGATGGCATCTTCTTTTGTAAGGTCTATGCCATGGCTTTCGAAAAAGAAATGCCCCAGTACTCCTTTGATGCACATACCTTCCATTAAATTGGAGGAGTTGACAGCAACTTGTTTCAAGGTAATGTCATCCACCTCCACTTTCCCTTTGAGTAAAGGCCATGCCTGTACCCGTACGTTCAAACTTCCAAGATTCAGCAAGGTATCGGGATGCTGCACATCAACAGCACTGTCGGCAGGCTGTACCACCAATACACCGCGGACCAACAAATTCAAAGGAAAGCGAAGGTCAATCCGCTCCACGGATATGTCCATACCCGTAGCACCTGATGCAATTGCCGTAGCCTGCTTCCGTATCAAATTCTGTACGGGAGGCACATAAAGCAATATCATCAATATTATAAACAGTATAATAGGAGTAAGCAACACCCACAGTGCTGTTCTCAACCATTTTCTTCTCATCGGAACGTCAATCTTTCATCGTATTTAAAAGTCCTACAAAGTAAACAATTTCTTTCGACATTTGGTTCCCGACAGAGAAAAATCACGTATTCTTCTCTGTTCCCCCATTACGGAAAAGCTGTTGCCTGAGTAATGACATCCTCTATCAAAACGAGGGCGGCAAGGGCGTGTTCTTTCAACTCTCCGGTAAAAGGCACTCCATGAGAAGTTTCCAACAGTTTCAGCAATGCAACCAGTTCCGCTGCTCCAATTAAAGTAAAGAGGGGAATCATTTTGTGGGAGACAGCAGCCATCTCGTCCACATCCTCATTCTCCACAGCCTTCTGCAAACGCTCCGCATTGAGGCGGGTTTCAGCCACAAAACTTTCCAGAATGGACTTTGCCGCCTCGGGGTCATCGACCGAAAAAGCAGTGAGCGAAGAGAATTTATACCCCGGGCAAGCCGAAGTTTCCGAAACTTCCATAACCTCCATCCCTTTGTCCTCCATATTCAATTCATGTAGCAATTCACTGACGGTAAACGGCTTATGCAGGCATCCGGCAAATCCATGCACCGTAAATTCCTCACGCTGCATGTCACTGCGGGCAGTGACAGCAATCACCGGAACAGACTGTGCCTGCGGTATGTTCGAAGCACGAAGCAGTTTCAGTAAATCAAAACCATTAATAGCAGGCATCTGCACATCAGTAAGCAGAACATCAAAGGTTGCAGTGCGCAAGGCATCCAGCAGTTCATCCAGTTGTAAACAAGAGACAGAATTTATACCACTCTGCTGAAGCATGGCGGCAGTAAGGGTAAGCTGAATACGGTCATCATCGATAAGGAGGACATTCTTCAGTGAAGAATGAGGAACGGGGAATGAAGAATTGCCATTCGGCGTGGCAGCACATCCCGATTCTTCATCCTTCATTCTCCGTCCTTCACTCCTTACGGGATAGATAGGAATATATATGGTGAAAGTGCTTCCCTTGCCTGGCACACTGCCTACATCAATCGTGCCTTCAAGCAACTGTACCAGCATACGGACAATGGAAAGTCCAAGTCCAAACCCCTCTTTACCCTGAGCACCCGGTAAGCGGGTAAACTCCTGGAAGATACGTTCCCGGTCGGCAGGTTCCATACCTTTACCGGTATCAGCAATGGCAACTACCAGTCGACGGTCCTTGTAACGGGCAGTCATGGTAACACTGCCTTGGTCCGTAAACTTCACGGCATTGGACAGCAAATTGTTGATAATCTGGCGCAGACGCAAGGGGTCGCAAATATAGGTACCGCCCAGCTCCGGGGCAATGTCGCAATGAAGCGCCAGTCCTTTGGCAGCCGTAAGTGGTTCAAAACTGACGTGTATCTCTTCAAGCAGGCGGGAAGGATGAAAGGTGACCCGGTTGATTTCGGCCTTGTTCAAATCAAGACGATGGAAGTCGAGCAAATCAACGACCAGCTTCAGCAGATGTTCCGATGAGGTTTTCATATTGTCCAGATAGAACCGCTGACGCTCATCCACCGTCAGACGGGAAAGCAAGTCGGCATAGCCCATAATAGAACCGAGCGGGGCTTTGAAATCATGGGTAATGGCAAGCATCAGTTTTTCACGGACAGCGAGTAAATCCTCGGCACGACGACGGGCCTCTTCCAACTCACGACGGTAACGGTTGCTTCGGGTTATGTCGCGGCCGATGATAATAAGAAAAAAAGCGGAAAGCAACACCGCACCTACGGCAATACCACTGATAATCTTGGCCGAACGGCGTCGGACCGCTTGTTGATACTCGGCTTCCGTCCGTGCACGCAGCAGAGTTTCCGTCTCGTAATCTTTCAGCAAGCTGTCAATACGAGCGGTCAGCATATGGTCCAAGCGTTGCAGATAGCGTTTACGTCGCTGTATAACAGTGTTTACAGCTTTTTTCTGCTGGGCCACGGCACGCAGTTTCTCATGCAAAGAATCGGCCGGATTATAGGGTTCAATCACCGTATCCGTTGCAAATTCAAGGGAGGTCTTTACCTGGATAGCCGTATCTTTCTTTGGGGGGACAAACACTTCACCCAAACGACGGAAAAACCCCTTCTTCCGAGGGCGTGTCACGACGGTATCCCGATGTGTAATGATACGGTGCTGCACACGCTGCTGGGTCACTACCGAGTCCTGCTGGGCAATTATCTGCTCAATGTCACTGGTGGATACCATGCTGTCATTCGCCTCACTCAGCGTGCGCAGCATTTTTATCGTATTGGTATCCTTCTCGCGTATCAAAGCAAGCACGCTGTCTGTCCATTGTACATCGCGGTCATCAGTAAGAATAAGGTTCTCCATTTCCCGGTGTACGAAAAACAAGGAAAAAAACAATACCGCCAGCAACAAAGTGTAGCCTACGGCAATCTTTACTTTGGAGACATTATTCATACTATCAAATCCTTTCCCTGGTCTGTTTACGGAACCTCAACCACAGCATCACTCCCGCACTGGTCAGTCCGAACGGGAAAGCCATCCAGACTCCCGTCAGCCCCCAACCGAAAACGAAACCGCAAAGGTACCCTACGGGCAAAGATATAATAAAATAGGATATAAATGCAATAATCATCATCGGTTTCACATCCGAGATGCCGCGCAGGGCATTGGCAAAGTTAATCTGCAACCCATCGCCGAACTGGTAAATCAAGAACGGGAAGAAGAGAGCGGCAACCATGCCGGACACTTCCGCATTGTCCGTAAACCATCCCCCTACCTGACCGCGAAGCGCAAAGACGATACCCAGCAACACCACCTCCATACACAGGATGATGTGAAGGCCGGCATACGCCGAGCGGCGCACATTCTGCCCGTCTCCCTGCCCCTTGAAGTTGCTGACACGCACGGCAACCGCAGCGCCCATGCCATAATACATCATGAAGGTGAACTGAGAGATAGTAAGCATTATCTGATGCGATGCTAGGGCAAGTGTCCCCAGCCAGCCCACCATGACGACGCTCAGACTGAAGGAAGCGGTCTCCATACCCATCTGCATACCCACGGGCCAGCCCAGTGCATTGAGCTTCCTGAACATCGGCATCGACCACCCCAGCCGCATGAAGCCGAGCCTGTAACGGATAAACCGGCGGCCGCGAAGCACAATCGCCGCAAAGACCACCACCATCACAATGCGGGAGAACAAAGTGCTGATACCCGCACCAAGCAGTCCCATCTCCGGAAAGCCCAGCTTTCCATTGATAAGTATATAGTTTCCTACGATGTTAAGCGCATTCCCTCCGAGCAGAATCCACATGGCCGTCTTGGTATCGGTGATGCCGTCCGTAAACTGTTTGAAACCGTTGAACAGCATGACAAAGACCAGTGAAGCAAGCAACACCAGATAGTAAGGCTTGATTAGAGGCAACAATTCTCCGGGCTGTCCCAGCCGCTCCACATTGAAATAGAGAACAGCCATGACAAGAGTCAGCAACAAAGCCACCAGCACATTGGCAACCAGGCTACACCGCAACGCCTGCCCTGCCTCGGCAAAGCGGCGGTTACCGTAGAAGCCCCCTACAACCGGTGTCAGCCCGTAGCTGAAGCCCGTACTGAAAATAATGCAAAGAGTAAACAGATTGTTTACGAAAGAAGCGGCACCCAGTTCCTCCGTGCTGTGATGCCCAATCATCAGCGTATCGGCAAAACCAAGCACAATGACTCCCAACTGCCCCACCACAATGGGTAGCCCCAGGAGAAGCAATGCTTTATAGTGCTGCTTATACGTATCAAATAATTTTTTCATACTAAAGGTTTTCTTTTTGGTAATAAAGCACAATCCCGTTTTCATCGCGGAAGGTCTGTTGGGCGACCCTATGAAGCTGTTCTGCCGTCACAGAGCGGTAATTGTCCACTTCACGGTCTATGTCTTCCGCCTGCCCGGTCAGTTCAAACCAGGCAAGATTCGTGGCAACATTCAGATAATTGATGTTGCCGAATATCTGTGTAGACTCAAACTTGTTCTTTACTTTCTCCAATTCCTGCTCTCCAACAAACCCGGATTTCAACTCTTCCAACTCTTTCCGGACAGCAGCCTCGGCTTGTTCCAAAGATACGCCTGCAGATGGTTTTCCACTGATATGCAGCAGGCCGGCATCCCGTGTACCGGAGATATAGGCATCGAGACTGGAAAAGAACTTCTGCTCCTGCACCAGCCTGCGGGTCAAGCGACTGGAACGTCCATTGCTCAGAATATCCGACAGAATATCGAAGGCATAATAATCGGCATCCTCACGGCTACACATGTGATAAGCCATGAACAAAGCATCCAGAGGAACATTCCGTTCCACCGTCTGCCGGCGTTCTGCCGTCTGTACAACTTCTTGCGGTAATTGCCTTACGGGCACATTCCTACGGGGAATGGGAGCAAACCATTTTTCTGTCAGCCTAACCGTTTCTTCCCACGAAATATTTCCGGTAACGGCCAGCACTGCATTATTAGGTGCATAAAAACGAAAAAAGAATTCCTTTACCTCATCCAGCGTGGCATTGGCAATGTGAGAGAGGTCTTTCCCGATAGTAGGCCAGCGATAAGGATGCGTTTGATAAGCCAAAGGACGAAGCAGATGTCCCACATCACCATACGGCTGGTTCAAGCAACGTTGTTTAAATTCCTCCATCACCACCGCACGCTGCACTTCAAGACTTTGCTCACTGAATGCCAGTTCCAGCATGCGGTCGGACTCCAGCCAGAAGCCGATTTCCACATTCGATTTTGGAACCGTCAGGTAGTAATTGGTAATATCATTATTGGTCCATGCATTATTCTCCCCGCCTGCCAATTGCAAAGGAGCGTCATAATCAGGAATATGCACCGAACCTCCGAACATCAGATGCTCGAACAGATGGGCAAAACCCGTATGCTCGGGATGTTCGTCACGGGCACCCACATCATAAACAATATTCAAGGCAACCATCTGCGTGCTGGTGTCCTCATTGTGCACCAACCGCAGACCGTTGTCAAATATCTTTTTGTTTATCTTCATAAAATGGAATGACAGAATCTATCATCAATCTATCACTGTCACTTTTTTAATAACCACATCCTCTTCGGGCCGGTCGTTACGGTCAGTCTTGACCTTCTGTATTTTATCAACAATATCCATACCTTCCAGCACTTCACCGAACACGGTATATGCACCGTCCAAATGCGGAGTACCGCCCACGGTAGTATAAGCCTTCACCTGCTCGGGGGTAAACTTGAACTCCGGTTCCTTGGCAACCTGAGCCTCTGCCTGCGCAATCAAGGAATCTTGCAAATCCATCAGACCGTCCTGGTCATTATTCTTACGCATCTTGTAGATTTCCTTCATATGCTTCTGCGCCAACGCGTTGAAAGCATTGTTCAGGCGCATCTGATTCATCTGCTGTTCCATCCCCAGCAAGGTAGAGTCATTATACACTTTTCCGGTCACAATGTAGAACTGGCAGCCGGATGATGCCTTGTCGGGGTTCACCTCATCACCCTGGCGTGCAGCCGACAAAGCACCTTTTTTGTGAAAATACTTCGGATAAACAAATTCGGCAGGAACGGTATAACCCACGTCGCCTGCCCCCAGCATCTTGCCTTTCGGAGCCTTCTTCGATTCCGGGTCACCTGCTTGTATCATAAAGTCCTTGATGACACGGTGGAACAGCGTACCTTCATACGTGCCGTCTTCCACCAGCTTGATAAAGTTATCACGGTGTTTCGGGGTTTCATTATACAGTTTCACGGTGATGTCACCCGCACTTGTTTCAATCTTCAGCTTCGTTTCTTTTTCCATATCTTCCTCTTTCTTTTGTCCCGGCTTGCAAGCAGTCAGACCGCAAACCAGTATAGTTAATAATACAATAAGATTTCTTTTCATTTTGTTTTTTATTTAATTTAAGTTTGCAAATATACTAAAATCAGACAAAAGCACTTACCTTTGCCTACATAAAAGAGATAAAAGGCTAAAGCAATGACATCCATATTAATTGTAGAAGATGATATTACTTACGGCATGATGCTAAAAACATGGCTCGGCAAAAAAGGTTTCCAAGTAACCTCCGCCAGCAGCATTGCCCGTGCTCAAAAACATATTGAGTCGGAAACCGTAGACTTGATATTGTCTGACCTGCGCCTGCCCGACAAGGATGGCATTGACTTATTGAAATGGCTGGGCGAACACGGCCTGCAAATACCGCTTATCATCATGACGGGATACGCTGACATACAGTCGGCCGTCCAAGCCATGAAACTGGGAGCCTGCGATTACATTGCCAAGCCTGTGAACCCGGACGAATTACTGAAAAAAATAGGCGAAGCCTTGAATGCATCATCCTCCGCTTTGAAACAGATGATGCATTCGTCCCGAACAGATGATGCGTTTACCCCAAACAGACCATCCGTTTCACCCAAACAGACGATGCATTCCGACAAGATGAAAAATCAGTCTCAGAAGAGTGCAGAAGGCTCATTGTCTTCCTCCGACTTCCTCGAAGGAGAGAGCGACGCAGCCAAACAACTCTACAATTATGTGAAACTGGTTTCACCTACCAATATGTCCGTACTCATCAATGGTGCTAGCGGAACGGGCAAAGAATACGTAGCCCATCGCATCCACCAGCTCAGCAAGCGTGCCGACCGGCCGTTTGTAGCCATCGATTGCGGTTCTATCCCCAAAGAATTGGCCGCTTCGGAATTCTTCGGGCATATAAAGGGCGCCTTTACCGGCGCACTGACCGACAAAACGGGCGCTTTCGTCGAAGCCAACGGCGGTACCATCTTCCTGGATGAGATAGGCAATCTGAGCTATGAAGTGCAAATACAACTGCTGCGTGCTTTGCAAGAACGCAAGATACGTCCGGTTGGTTCAAACAAAGAGATAAGCGTGGACATACGTCTGGTATCCGCCACCAACGAAAATCTGGAGCAAGCCATCGAAAAAGGAACGTTCCGTGAGGATTTATATCACCGTATCAATGAATTCACCCTGCGCATGCCGCAACTCAAAGACCGCCGTGAAGACATCTTGCTCTTTGCCAATTTCTTTCTGGACCAGGCCAACCGCGAAATGGACAAGCAACTGACCGGCTTTGATGACAAAGCATCCCGCGCCTTATTGGAATACCCCTGGCCTGGCAATCTGCGACAAATGAAGAATATGGTACGTCGTGCAACCCTGCTGGCACAAGGCAAATTCATTACTATCAACGAACTAAGTGAACTGAAAGAACCTGCATCGGCCATCATCGGCATCCCTCTCCGCAATGAGGAGGCAGAGAAACGTCAAATCATCGAAGCCCTACGGCAGACGGGAAACAACAAGAGCCGCGCTGCACAACTGTTGGGCATTGACCGCAAAACGCTGTACAACAAGTTGAAGCTTTATAACATATCCGACTAAAAGATGTGGAATAATTCCACACTCCTCTCCACACATTCCCCACTTTTCCACATTATACTACACTTTGCATAAAAACATATACATCTAGTTATCAAAGCATTACCCAACAAATAATTCTTTTGGCACACCATTTGACTTGTATTAAGTACAAGCAACAAGCGCTACAACAAACAAGCACTTAGACTTAACAATAAGATATAGCAACCTAAAAGCAAATGAATTATGAAAAAATTAGTATTAGTAGCAGCCCTGTTTATGTTTGTTTGTGGCGGAACGTTCTTGGCTCAAGCTAAGGCTCCGGTAGAACAGCCGAGTAAGACAACAACCTTGTCTAACGACACTGTGGTAACGGATACTTTGCAGAAAGCCGAGAACGTCCAAGACACAGCAAAAGTGGCCCAATAACAGTAAGCACACTACAACAAAAAGCCGTTTCCTCCTTGTCTATTCTGGGAAACGGCTTTTTTAATTGATAGTTGATAGTTGTCAACTAAGAAATCACCAATGTCTTTCCGGATAAAGGTCATTCCACCATGCCGGACTATCCTGCAACCAGCGGGCAAACCAAGCCATAATTGAATTGTGCCACAATTCACGTTTTGCATAATCAAGTACAAAATGGTTTTCACCATCCACGGTAATAAATTCCACCGGCTTGCCCAATATCTTCAGCGCATTATACAACTGGATACTTTCACCGATAGGCACGTTTGTATCTACCGTGCCATGCAGCAACAACAGAGGGGTATTAATCTTGTCCGCATTGAACAATGCTCCATACTTCGTAAACAAATCGAGATTATTCCAAGGATAGCTATCGGCTGCCGCAACAGAGTTATAGGAATATCCCCAATAACCCTCGCCCCAATAGCTCGTTACATTGCTGATGCCAGCATGCGAGGCAGCGGCAGCAAACATGTCCGTCTTAGTCTGCAGATACATCGTCATGAATCCTCCATAAGAGGCACCCAGGCATCCGATACGTTTATCGTTGACAAACGGATGGGCTGCACAGAATTTCTTCGTACCTTCAATGATCTCATCGGCCGTACGCTCACCCCATGCATTGACATGGCGTGCAGAGAACTCCTGGCCGTACCCGATGGCACCACTGGGCTGGATAACATAAACCACATAGTCACGTGACGCAAACAACTGTGCACAGTACGGGGAAGTTATACCGCGGGTTGTAGGAGTCGTTCCTCCATAATAGTATACGATAAGCGGATACTTCTTGTTCGGGTCAAAAGACGGCGGCAGACAAACCATTCCCTTTATCTCCGTACCGTCCGAAGCTGTAAAGTTCCACTCTTCCATCTGTCCCAGCTCAATCTTATCGAGGATGGGCTTCATGGGATTGGCAAGCAGGGTAGAAACTTTTTTCTTCGTGTCGTACGTATAAGCTACGCCCGTGCTGGTGTTTCCTCCGCCCACATAGGCAGCCACAACCGGATTGTCATTGGCCAGCGTGAAGGAAGTAATCACATCTTCTTCAAGCGGAAGCATTTCAAAGCCGCCCGTCTTCGGAACATAACGGTAGATATGCCTGCAATCCCCATCAGTCGTATCGAAATAGATACATCCGTCCACACGGTTCCACTGCACGAGAGACACCGTAGGATTGAAATCGCGCGTGATAGCCTGCACTTTCTTTGTAGCCAAATCCATAATGAATGCTTGGGTATCAAAGTCATTGGCTATGGGATGTTCACCGCAATTCTTGCCAATGCCTCCGAAAGCAGACGGACTGCCCGTCACCAGAAGCTGCTTCCCGTCCGGAGAGTAAGAAGCACTTCCCAGATAAGCATCCCAGGCGACCAGCGTATCTGCCTGCAAGGTGGTCAAATCAATCTCGAAAAGAGAAGAGAGGGAGAAAGGGCATCGAGTGATGTCCGGCTTGGAAGTGCTGCACAACAGTTTCTTGCCATCCGGGGAAATATCATTCAGATAGACGTTGTGACTACCGTAGGTCAGGCGCTCGGAAAGTCCCGTCGCCACATCGTATTTCATGAGATAATAGCGGTCACGAGAATTGGGGATACGGTCGTCCGGATGCAAGAGACGTTTCAACGGGCCACTCACCTTTTCGCCCTCGTCCGTGAGCATATAGATAAGATAGTCTTCTGTAGGAGACCAGCTGAAATATCCTTCGGGAACATTCTTCAGCAGCACTTCCTCACGCATCGTGGCGGGATCGAACACAACCAGGTCATTCTGCTCCTCGCCCATAACCGTATAATAGAGCTTATTGCTGTTGGGCATCCAGTTCATCTTTTCATTGGCATTGGGCAATATCACCCGGCCGGTCTTTACCTCGGTCAGCTCACAACGGGTCCTGGAACGCTTCACGTCGTAATTGTCCGAATAGCGGGTCAGCAGATACTTGCCGTTGGGCGAAAGAGAAACCCTGCTCGCTCGGGAGCCGAAATTGGTGTTGAACAAAGAGAAACGTCTCTTCATGTCCGGTGCCATCCGGCAGGCTACATCGGCAAAGTCCTTTTCCTTTTCAAATTCGCATTTCAGCATCGGCTGCATCTTGTCGTCCGCGCTTGAAAGCAACTTGATGACAATCTCATAATCCGCTTCGGGGTCCATACGCAGACTGACAGCCGTAGGACGGACCTGCGACAAGCTGTCCTCCGCTGTCTCCTTGACTTGCTTGGATTCACCGTTTACAAACACCTCAAAACGGGCAGGAGAATATACATTCAGCTTGCCCTTCATGAAACGCTCCGCACGCAGATTGGTAGCAAACAGATAGAACAGATTGTCCTTGTCTGCCTTTGCCACAGTTACATATCCAGCCGTATCAGCAACCATACGTTCGTACCGACCTCCGTCGAAGTCGAGACTGACCTTCGTCTTCAGAAGATTGCCGGTAGTAAACTTGTCTCCCTTGAAGTTGATACTATCGCCCTGGAGGGGAGTGCGCACCGTAACGGCAGGACGCACATTATACTCAGCAACTCTTTCCTGAGCTTGGGCAGCCAATCCCGCAAGGAGCAGCAAACCCGACAAAACTGTGATTTTCTTCATTACTGTAAGATTAAATCGTTTCAAAACCATTCCATAAATTTCCAGGAGGGACGGGAGCCTCCACTTCTATCGGTTCTTTGGACACCGGATGCACAAAACGGATATACCGCGCATGCAGACAGATGCTGCCGTCGGGATTGGAGCGGGGCGAACCATACTTCAAATCTCCCTTGATGGGACAGCCCATCTTTGCCAACTGACAACGTATCTGGTGATGGCGTCCGGTTTTCAAATCTATTTCCAACAGATAATAGTTCTGCGACCGCCCGATGAGCCGGTAATGCAAAATCGCTTTCTTGCTGCCCGGCACCTCCTTGTCGTATGCATAACTCTTGTTCTGTTTCTCATTTCGCACCAGATAGTTCACCAATTCCCCCTCTTCCTCGCGGGGTAAGTTCTTCACTACTGCCCAGTAAGTCTTCTTCACCTCGCTATTCTTGAACATCTCGTTCAGACGCGACAGTGCCTTACTGGTCTTGGCAAAAACAACAAGACCGCTCACGGGGCGGTCCAGCCGGTGGGCGACACCGATAAAGACATTTCCAGGCTTGCTGTACTTCTCTTTCAGGTACTGCTTTACAGTTTCCGAAAGCGGTGTATCACCCGTTTTGTCTCCCTGAACTATCTCGGAAGCGGTCTTGTTGACTATAATGATATGATTGTCTTCGTATACGACAGTCATCGGTTGTTAATGTTTAATGATTAGTGATTAATGATTAATGACTAACACCCAACTTCTCATTAAACATTAATCACTAATCATTAATCATTAAATTACATATTCATCCCACCATCTACCTGAATAACCTGACCGGATACATAAGAAGACATATCAGAAGCCAGGAAAGTAGCGATATTTGCCACGTCTTCGGGTGTGCCGCCACGACGCAAAGGAATCTTCTTGCACCATTCAGCCTTCACCTCTTCAGACAAGGCGTCGGTCATGGCTGTCATGATGAAGCCCGGAGCAATGGCATTGGCACGGATTCCACGAGAACCCAGCTCCTGAGCGATAGACTTGGCCAAAGCAATCATACCGGCTTTGGAAGCAGAATAGTTGGCCTGGCCGGCATTGCCGTGAACACCTACCACAGATGCCATATTGATAATGCTACCCGCCTTCTGGCGCATCATGATGGGTGTGCAGGCATGGATAAAGTTAAATGCCGATTTCAGGTTGACATTGATAACCATATCCCATTGCTGTTCGCTCATACGCATCATCAGACCGTCACGTGTGATACCGGCATTGTTTACCAGAATATCAATACGTCCAAAGTCCTTATGGATTTCTGCCACTACATTGGCAGTGTCTTCAAAGTTTGCTGCATTGGAGGCATAAGCTTTTGCCTTTACTCCCAAAGCTTCCAATTCTTTTGCCGTAGCCTCGGCATTTTCATCAATCACCAAGTCAGTGAATGCAATATTTGCTCCTTCTTGAGCGAACTTCAAAGCGATAGCCTTGCCGATGCCGCGTGCAGCACCTGTCACAATGGCTGTTTTTCCATCTAATAATCCCATATTATTTTAAAATTATTTATAAAATGTATTCTTACTTCTTTCCCAATGCACCAAGTACCAGACGGGTCACGTAAGTATCGCGTACCGCATCGTCCAGATTGGCCCCTATATGGCCGCGGATATAAGGTGTTTCAATACCTTTGACACTGTAATGCACAATCTCGGCAGTCATATCCAAGTCATCTATCTGGAAAACACCCTTCTCCATACCTTCACGCAGAACCTCCTTGAAAAGCTGGGTCTCTGTAGCATCGAAACGTTTGCGCACTTTCTCCACTCTCCAAATATCCCGAAAGAAATTGGCACGAAGAGTACCATTCCGAAAGACAACCTCTTTTACCGCATCCAGATGGGTGTAAATCATCTCCATCAGTTTCTCGTCCGGCTGAATATCTTTCTCTACCACGTGCTTCATCATATCCGAAAGAATATCCAGCTCCGACTCGACAACAGCCAAGTAGATATCTTCCTTGCTCTTAAAATAGGTATAGAGCGTTCTCCTACCTTTCTTCGAAGCGAGGGCAATATCATTCATCGTGGTATTCTCAACGCCCATCTTTGCAAACAGCTGACGGGCAACGTCCACTAATTTAGCTTTTGTCTTCGATACGGTCATAGATTAATTGCACATTGCTTTATTATTTGAGCAAAAGTAAGACATTTCCGCATATCTTACAAGAAAACATTCATTTTATTAATGAACAGCCCTAAAAAGGAAGAAAAAAAGTAGGCTTATTATCGTTCTATTTATCAACATATTACTCATTAAAATCCACTTAACCTCAAAAATATCATGCATTTTATTTGCATATTAAATAAAAAGCCGTACCTTTGCACCCACAAAACAATAACATCGCGGAGTGGAGCAGTTGGTAGCTCGTTGGGCTCATAACCCAAAGGTCGTAAGTTCGAGTCTTGCCTCCGCAACTAAAAAGTCCTCAAGTCATTGACTTGAGGACTTTTTCTCTATTCAATCAAGCGATCGGGCGATGCGACCCCGATGGAAACGAATAATAAGCTATGCTTATTTCTTCCGTAAAGGCCCTTTGTTCTTCCAGAATCCCAATTTATAATAGATATAGGTGATTGTAAGCCCGATGCAAAGGCTGGCGCCGATGGCCCACCAGATACCGCTCCGTCCCCAGATAGAGCTAAACCAATAGGCGAGGGGAATGCGTATCAGCCAAAGACAAGTGATGCTTACTGCCATTGGGAACAGGGTATCGCCAGCTCCCCGTAATGCCCCGTTGAAGACGTTCAAGCCGCCGTGTACGATAAAGAATCCTCCCATGATCAATAAATATTCCTTGCCAATCCGGATCACCTCCGGGTCCTTGGTGAAAGCCAGCATCATCTTGTCCCCGAAGAAATAGATGGCCGTGAAGGTTGCTAGACCCAGCAATAGGTTGACAAGCATGGCGAATCGTACCCCGTCACGTACCCGGTCCAAGTGCCCAGCTCCGATGTTTTGCCCGCAGAAAGCAGCTAGCGCCCCAGAGAGGGTCAATACCGCTTGGATGATGATCGTGTCGATCTTTCCCGCTGCCCCGTAAGCGGTGAGCGTATCCGTGCCGAAACTGTTCACGATCCCCAGTAAGGCAATCAATCCTAGCGAGATGGCACATTGCTGTACGCTGGAGGGAAGCCCGATGCGGAGCCCTTCCTTGAACAGTCCCATATCGAACAATAAATCCTGTTTCTTGATAGAGAGCAGGGGATGGGTGTTGTTCACGTAGCCTAGGGCCACGCACATGCCGATCCCTTGGGCGATCACCGTAGCCCGTGCCGCCCCTTCGATCCCCCATTTGAAAACGACAATGAAGAGTAAATCCAAGGCTATATTCAAAATCGTGGTAAGCAGGATAAACAGCATGGGGCGCACGGACTCCCCGACACCCCGCAATATGGAGATAATGCTATTGAAAGTGACAAACAAGAACGTACCCCCTACATAAATCCTAAAATAAGCGACCGCCTGCGGGATCACGTCCTCCGGTGTGTTCGTCAGCCTGAACATCGGCTCGGCAAAAATAATTCCCGCTATGGACAGCAAT
>OHMR01000063.1_pt1 | contig 20794 bp, 24 predicted proteins | sample 1569411 | NCBI WGS metagenome assembly OHMR01 (sample SAMEA3879511, study PRJEB24766) | human gut metagenome | biome: human-associated habitat; feature: feces | place: USA | collected 1985/1987
AGGGAGAGCCCTTGGCAGTCCACGCAAACTTCATCTCTTTGCCAAGGCCTCTCCCTTTGAGGAAAGACTTCCCCCGGCCGGGGGAAGATGTCGCGTAGCGACAAAAGGGGGAGTGTGTCACCGCAGGTGACGGAGAGGGCGAGGCTGTTGATCGTGTGCAGCAACCTGCCGCGCATCAGATGTCAAAGATCTCGCAGTCGTCCTCCACCTTCTTGCAGGCGGCCAGAACGTTCACCATGGTGTCGTGGGGGTCTGCACCTTCAGAGAACTCCACCTTCATCTTCTGGGTCATAAAGCTGACGGTAGCATTTGCCACGCCTGCAACGGTGTTGGCAGCGTCTTCCATCTTCTGAGCGCAGTTTGCGCAGTCCACTTCGATCTTGTAGCTCTTCTTCATAAGTAATACCAGCCTTTCGTTATTCTTCGATATGATCCATCCCCATGGAGAGGATGCTGCGCACATGGTCATCGTCTAGTGCGTAGTAAACGGTTTTGCCCTCGCGCCGGAACCGCACGAGCTTGGAATCCTTGAGCACCCGCAGCTGATGGCTCACCGCCGACTGGCTCAGCTGCACGGCGTTTGCAATGTCCTGCACGCACAGCTCGTTGTCGTGCAGTGCATACAGGATCTTGATGCGGGTGGAGTCGCCGAACACCCGGAACAGGTCGGCCAACTCGTACAGCACCTCGTCGTCCGGCATATCCAAGGCTTCCGGCTGCGGCGCGGGCATTGCTTCCTTTATTTCCGCCATGTTGACATCTCCCTTCGTTGTGGATTCACATGAACGCTTGTTCATGTGCTCATAGTAGCACGCGGAATGCTCCTTGTCAAGGCTTTTTTAAAGATTTTCGGCGTCTGCTCTAAATTGATGAAATTTGCCTTAAAACGCAGAAAATTTGCGTTTTTGAATCGCAATAAGGATGCGGATTGGAGGGAAGGCGAAAACAAAAAAGAGGTCGCCGCATGGTCAGTGTCCTCGCCCTTTCCGTCACCTTCGGTGCCACCTCTCCCAAAGAGAGAGGACTTGGCAGCCCGTTTGCGCAAAAAGAAAAAGAGAAATTTACAAAAAAGTGTAAAACAGGGTGCGTTCTGGTGCAAAATGTGGTATCTTATAAAGGTGTTCAAAAATAAAATGCGCCATACGGCGCGCAAAAGGAGAGGAAAGTATATGACATTGGAAACCGGTATCCGCGGGGAACAGAGCGTGCTCGTCACCGCAGCCAATACAGCAAAGACCATGGGCAGCGGCACGCTGGAGGTGTTTGCAACCCCGGCCCTTGTGGCTCTGGCGGAAAAGACCTGCTGGATGAGCGTGGCCGACGCGCTGGGCGAAGGCAATGGCTCGGTGGGCACCAAGCTCGAGCTGGAGCACACCGCCCCCACCCCCGTGGGCATGACCGTGACCTGCGAGAGCGAGCTGGTGGCGGTAGAAGGCCGCAAGCTCACCTTCAAGGTGGCCCTGCACGACGAAAAAGGCCCTGTAGGCGGCGGCACCCACGAACGTTTTGTCATCAACAACGCCAAGTTCGCAGCCAAGGCGGAGGCAAAGAAGGGGTAAAACTCCTTCCGTCATCGCTGCGCGATGCCACCGTTCCCCTTTTTGTCGCTTACACGACATCTTCCCCCGGCCGGGGGAAGTCTTTCTCAATGAGGGAGGCTTTGGCAGTACGGTAAAGTTTCCGGTTTTGCCAAAGGCTCTCCCCTTGGGAGAGCTGGCACCGAAGGTGACTGAGAGGGCGAGGACGCTGACGAAGAAAACTATTCTTCATCCGTCTGCTCTGTTTGCTCCAATCGGATCGGCGGCGGGTCAGCTTCCAGCAGGTGCTGCTCGGCACGCTTCTGCGCGTCCTGCAAGAGCTGGGCGGCCTGCACACTTGAGCGGAACAGCTCAAAATACATCGCTTTATAGTCCGGCGCGGTGCACACCTCCCTTGCATTCAGTGGGGATAGTTTTTCCTGCTGTGCGGGCGGTATGCATCCCCGGAAATTTGAAAAAAGAGGAATCCGTTATGAAAAATAAGAACCTTTCATGGTTCGCGGCCCTGCTGGTGTTTGCCCTGCTGCTGTGGTGCACAGCGGCAACGCCCGGCAAGATCGCGGACCCGTCCACCTATACCTGTGCGGTGTACAGCACCATCTTTTCGCTGCTGCCGCCGGTGATCGCCATTGTGCTGGCGCTGAACACCAAGGAGGTGTACACCTCTCTGCTGGTGGGCATCGCATCCGGTGCACTGCTGTATGCCAACGGCAATCTGGAGCTGGCCATCAACACCCTGTTCTTCAATGAGGACGGCGGCATGGTGGCCAAGCTTTCGGACAGCAGCAACGTGGGCATTTTGGTGTTCCTTGTCATGCTGGGCATCCTTGTGGCCCTGATGAACAAGGCCGGCGGCTCTGCCGCCTTTGGCCGCTGGGCCTCCACCCACATCCACTCCCGGGCCGGTGCGCAGTTTGCCACCCTGCTGCTGGGCGTGATGATCTTTGTGGACGACTACTTCAACTGCCTGACCGTGGGCTCTGTCATGCGCCCCGTCACCGACCGGCAGAAGGTGTCCCGCGCAAAGCTGGCTTATCTGATCGATGCCACCGCAGCACCCGTGTGCATCATTGCGCCGGTGTCCAGCTGGGCAGCTGCGGTCACTTCCAGCGTGCCGGAAGGCTCCGGCATCAACGGCTTTACCATGTTCCTGCGCACCATTCCTTATAACTACTATGCCCTGCTCACCATCGTGATGAGCCTGTTCCTCATTTTCACCGGCACGGACTTTGGCTCCATGAAGCTCAACGAGGACAACGCCAAAAACGGCGACCTGTTTACCACCGCCGACCGTCCCTACGGCAACGATGTGGACGACGGCACCGACACCCGCGGCCATGTGGCGGACCTGATCGCCCCGGTGCTGGTGCTGATCGCAGCCTGCATCTTCGGCATGATCTACACCGGCGGCTTCTTTGAGGGCGTGGACTTCGTTACCGCCTTTGCGGACTGCAACGCTTCTGCAGGTCTGGTGCTGGGCAGCAGCATTGCCCTGCTGTTCACCTTTGTGTTCTACCGCGTGCGCAATGTGATGACCTTTCAGGACTTTGCCGCCTGCATTCCCGAGGGCTTCAAGGCCATGGTCAGCCCCATGCTGATCCTCTCCCTCGCATGGACCCTGTCCGGCATGACTGGCCTGCTGGGCGCAAAATATTACGTTGCCAACCTGCTGAGTGGCTCTGCTGCAGCGCTGCAGTACATGCTGCCGGTCATCATCTTCCTTGTGGCAGTGTTCCTTGCCTTTGCCACCGGCACGAGCTGGGGCACCTTCTCCATCCTCATCCCCATCGTGTGCCATGCCTTCCCGGAGGGCGAGATGCTGGTCATTTCCATTGCGGCCTGCCTGTCCGGTGCCGTCTGCGGCGACCACTGCTCCCCCATCTCGGACACCACCATCATGGCATCCGCCGGTGCCCACTGCAGCCATGTGAACCATGTGTCCACCCAGCTGCCCTACGCCATTACGGCGGCTTCCTGCGCGGCAGTGTGCTATGTCATCACGGGCATTGCACAGGCTTTCCTTGGTGCCAACGGCAGCCTGTTCACCTCGCTGATCCTGCTGGCCGTTGCCATTGCCGTAGAGCTGGTGGTGCTCAGCGTGATCCGTGTGCGCACGAACAAAAAGGCGGCAGAATAAATTCCTGCCCAAAATTCAGCTGTTTCGCTTTGCGCCGCGGCCAAAACGTGGTATTTTTAAATAAAATGAACTATCGGAGGCACACGACCTATGCTGGAACAGGCATTTCAGGACGTATACACCAAATTCAAGCTGCATTTCTACCAGAACGTTTTTCAGCGTTTTGCCACCCGGGAAGCCACGCTGACCACGGTGGAGTCCTTCTGCATGGAGGGCATCATGGCTATGGGCGAACCCACCATTGCGGAGTTTTCCCGCATGATGCAGATCTCCACCCCCAACGCGGCGTATAAGATCGGCAGTCTGGTGAAGAAGGGCTATGTGGAAAAGATCCAGTCCACCACCGACCGGCGCGAGTACCACCTGCGCCCCACCCAGAAGTATATCGATTACTACAACATCAGCTATTCCTACCTGCACACTGTGGTGGAGCGCGCAAGAGAGCGCTTCTCCCCCGAGGACTGTGCAAAGCTGGAGGAGATGCTCACCATTGTGAGCACCGAGCTGATGCCCGAGTTGGATATGCTCAAGAAGGACGAAAAGGCAGAATAAGCAACAAAGAACTCCCGGACATCCGTCCGGGAGTTCTTTTGTTTCCCCTTACTTCTGCTCTTTATCTACTACCTGGATCCTGCCCTTCTTCCACAGCACATAGGAGGTAAGGACGCCGATGGGCAGCATCACGATGATGAAGATGCCCACAAGGCCGCCCAGCACGGAGCCGTAGCCTGCAAGGCGTGCGGCGAGGGAGAGCACTGTCATGATGATGAGCACCGGCAGCACGCCCTTGATGCCGCCCTTGACCACCTTGCTGCCGCTGGCAGAGCTGGCGAACAGGCCCAGCGCCAGCAGCAGCGGGCTCTGGATGATGTCCTTCATGGTTGCCATAAAATGTCCTCCCACCAAATACAGAATGAACGAAAAAAGGCGGGTGTTTTCGGCCAGCCGTCCTTGTGATACGGACAGGATACCGGAAAAGGCGGCATCTGTCAAATGAGTATGACGAAAGCACAAACGGCATTTAGGGATATTTCAGGAACAGGATCCTGCAAAGAACCTTTACTGCATTAAAATAATAAAGCACTGACTGCGAGCCACTTTGTATCCGTTAAAAATTGCATAAAATTTAAAGAAAAAAACTGTCGTTCTGCCAAAAGCAGTGGGGATACACCTTTGCAAAAGCCCTGAGACCTGTTATAATACAGACATATTCATATCGAGAGAATAGGTTTATCGGCGGCAATGAGGCCAAAGAGGAAACCGGCATCGTATTTTGAGGGAAAGACCAATGGAACATGTAACCGAACAACAATTGACAAGGCGGCAGAGCACCGTATGGCGGGCATTGCGCGCCGCCGCACCGCAGACCATCCCGGTGCTGGCGGGCTATTTTGTGCTGGGGATGGGCTATGGCATTTATGTGCAGTCGCTGGGCCTGCCGGTGTGGATGCCCATGCTCATGGGCACGGTGGTCTACGGCGGTTCGCTGGAATTTGTGCTGGCAAGCCTGCTGCTGAGCGCGTTCTCACCCCTTTCGGCCTTTTTGATGGCGCTGATGATCCAGGCGCGGCATTTGTTCTACGGCCTTGCCATGCTGGAGCGCTACAAGGGCTACGGCCTGCGCAGCTTTTATATGATCTTTGCCATGAGCGATGAGACCTTTTCCATCACCTGTTCGGCCGAGCCGCCGGAAGGGGTGGACAGGGGCTGGTTCATGTTCTTCATCACCCTGCTGGATCAGTGCTACTGGGTGGCCAGTGCCGGTCTTGGCGCGGTGGTGGGCTCGGTGCTGCCCTTCAGCACCGAGGGTGTGGACTTTGTGATGACCGCCATGTTCACGGTGATCTTTCTCAACCAGTGGGAAAAGGACCGGCAGCACTACAGCGCCCTGATCGGCCTTGCCGCCCCATTGGCGTGTCTGGTGTTTTTTGGATCCGGCAGCTTTTTGCTGCCCTCCATGGGATGCATCCTGATCCTGCTGCTGGCCCTGCGTAAACCGATCGAAAAGGCCGAAGGCACTGAAGCAGAAAAAAGCGGCGAGGAGGTGGGCGCATGACCGCAGTCCAGATGGGCCTGACCATTGCAGTGTGCACCGCCGCCACCATGCTCACCCGCTTTCTGCCCTTTGTGGTGTTCTCTTCCAAGGATCAGCAGCCGCCGGAGGTGGTGCGGTATCTGGGCCGGGTGCTGCCTGCCGCCATCTTTGGTATGCTGATCGTCTACTGCCTGAAAAGCGTCACCCCCTTTGCGGGCAGCCGCGGCATTCCGGAGGCCATCGCCCTGCTGGTGACGGTGGGCCTGCACAAGTGGAAGCATGAGACCCTGCTCAGTGTCGCGGGCGGTACGCTGTGCTATGTGCTGCTGGTGCAGCTGGTGTTCTGAAAGAAAAAAGCGCGCTGCCGAGCAGGAAGATTCCTGTACGACAGCGCGTTTGTGCATGGGACGATCCGCTGACAGCGAACCGAAGCAGGACCGTCCGAAAAACCGATGCTTTGCGACCCGGTCACGGAAATTTTTCAAAAAAAGGTGTATACTGTAGAAAAATGCATCCGAAGGAGGGTTTTCCCATGCCCAGCATCATCATTATAGGTTCCGGCCCGGCAGGCATTTCCGCTGCTCTGTACGCTGTCCGCGCCGGTGTGGATACCACGGTGCTCACCAAAGGCCCCGGTGCGCTGGACCGCGCCGAAAAAATTGAAAACTATTACGGCTTTGCCGAGCCGGTCTCCGGTGCGGAACTGGAACGCCGCAGCATCGAGAATGCAAAGCGCCTTGGTGTGAGATTCGTCACAGCCGAAGCCGTGGGCCTGACCTATACGGATAAACTCACCGTAGAAACAGTGGATAAAAATTACCCGGCGGACGCTGTGATCCTTGCCACGGGTGCATCCCGGGCGGTGCCGCGCATCCCGGGCCTTGCCGGGCTGGAGGGGCACGGCGTGAGCTATTGTGCCGCCTGCGACGCCTTTTTCTACCGTGGAAAGGACGTAGCGGTGCTGGGCAGCGGCGAGTACGCCCTGCACGAGGTGCAGGCTCTGCTGCCGGTGGCAAAAAGCGTTGCCCTGCTGACCAACGGCGCACCGCTGACGGCGGATTTCCCGCCGGAGGTCACAGTCTATCCGCAGGCCGTGGAGGCTGTTCTGGGCGAAACCGTTGTCACCGGCGTGCAGCTGTCCGGCGGTGTGCAGCTGCCTGTCAGCGGTGTATTTGTGGCACTGGGCGTGGCGGGCAGCACCGCACTGGCTAGGAAGATCGGCGCAGAGGTGGACGGGAACCGCATCGTGGTGGACAAAAAAATGCAGACCACCGTGCCCGGCCTGTATGCGGCGGGTGACTGCACCGGCGGCCTTCTGCAGGTGGCAAAGGCCGTGTATGAGGGCGCGCAGGCGGGTACTGAAGCCGCCAAGGCCCTGCGGAAAGGATGAAAAGCAATGTCGGAAACAACAAAGGAACACCGCGATTGTCTGGCCAAAGGTTTTCCCTTCTGGAACGACCTGACACCCGACGAACAGGACATGCTCTGCCGCTATACCCGTCCGGTGCACTACGCAAAGGGGGCAAGGGTGCACAGCCCGCTGGAAAGCTGCGTGGGCATTTTGCTGCTGCGCTCGGGCCAGCTGCGGGCCTACCTGCTCTCGGAGGACGGGCGGGACGTGACGCTCTACCGCCTGTTCGGCGGGGAGGTGTGCATCCTGTCGGCATCCTGCGTGATGGACTCGGTGAACATCGACCTGTATATTGATGCCGAAGAGGACACCGAGGCCTACTGCATCAGCGCGGGCGTTTTCCGCAGGCTGATGCAGCAGAACGTGCATGTGCGCTGCTACGCCTACCAGATGACGGCGGAGCGCTTTTCCGACAGCATGTGGACCATGCAGCAGGTGCTGTTCATGAGCGCAGACCGCAGGCTTGCCATTTTTCTTACCGATGAGCTGGCCAAGACCGGCGGCGACGAGGTACGCATGACCCACGACCAGATGGCAAAATACATGGGGTCTGCCCGCGAGGTGGTGAGCCGGATGCTGAAATACTTTGCGCAGGAGGGCTGGGTGCGGCTGTTCCGGGGCGGCGTGCAGGTGCTGGACAGGAAAAAGCTGCAGCAGCTGGCAAGAGGAGAATAACAAAAAAGGGACGATGTGAACATCACATCGTCCCTTTTTGGGTCATAGGTTATCCTTTGCAGCCCTGTTCTTCCCAGTCGCCGAAGTCGCTGGCTTCGGCGATCTTGGTGGGGTCGAATTTTCCGCTCTCGTCTTTGGGAGCAACGGCGGGGCCTGCTTCCACAGGGTTCTGGTTGGGAGCTTCCGGGTCGAACACCGGCTTCTCACCGCCCTCTGCGGGTGCCGCCGGGGCAGAGGCTTCTTCGGCGGGCTGGGCAGCAGCTGCCGCTTCTTCGGCAGGAGCTTCCGGCGCAGCTTCTTCTGCAGCCTTTTCGTTGGCAGCATCGGAGGCTTTGGTTTCCGCTTCGGCGTAGGCTTCGGCAGTCTTGGCGGCTTCCTCAGCGTTCTGCTCGGCGTCCTCCGGGAACTCTACTTCCTCCACATGGAGCGGGTCTTTCTGGTTCAGGATCTTGTCCAGCGCCACAATGGCAGCACCGGTAACGGCCACAGCAGCGGCCGTGCCAAGGATACGAAACAGTGTTTTCATGCCGGGACCTCCTTGAAAGATCAGATCAAGAGAATGTTACCACATCGTTCAGCGGCTTTTCGGCAGGCTCCACCGAAATGGCGGTGAGCACCGGGCCTTTGCCGCGGTAGATGTTGTGGAACTTGTAGCCTACCTTTGCGGTCACCCGCACCCATGCGCGCTGCTCCAGCGCCTTGTAGCCATCGTAGCTGCAGGGAAAGCCAACGAACTGGATGTCCTGCACACAGCAGGTCATGGCGAAACGGCCCGGCACGAAGCTGTTTTTGCCGGCACGGTTGGTCTGACACACCTGTGCAAGGAATTTGACCGTTTTGCCGGTATACTTCTGGGGCTCGTCCTGACAGTCCATGTACCAGATGCCAAAATCGTCATCCGGAATGTCGATGATGTCCGCGTTGATGTCAAAGGGCAGCGGATCAGGGATATCGTCGTAGGCCACGCTGCCGTCGGCAAACTCGTAGGCGATATCGCACTTGCGGGAAGCCTGACGCACCAGCTTGTGCAGCTCCTGACGGGCGGCATCGTTGTTCACGGCCTCAGCGCGGTTGAACACGATCAGCTCACTGCGGGCGATCTTGTCCAGCAGCAGGCTGCGCATGGAGTTGTCGCGGGCGTAGGTCAGGGCGGTGGTGCCGTCGGCGGTGGCGATGCACTGGTACACGATCCAGCTCTCGGGCAGAGCCTCGGCCAGATCCTGCAGCAGCCACATGCCGTTGTACTCAATGACCACGCGGCCTGCACCGGATTCCTTTTCCAGCTTGAGCAGATTCTGCGGGTTCAGCTCGGCCTTGTCCTCCAGCACCTTGACGGTCACACCGGGAAAGGCGAACTTCTTCTCGTTGTACTCCTCTTCGCCCTCCTCGCAGATCAGCAGCAGGGTCTTGTCGCCGGAGTCAAAGTTGGGGTCTTCAAAGGTCTCCTGAATGAATTTGGTCTTGCCGCTTTCCAGAAAGCCCACAAACAGGTAGACCGGAATTTCTTTTGCCATAGGAATGGTTTCTCCTTTTTACTTTAAGCTCAGCAGCCGAACAGCTCTGCAATGGCCTTTTCGTTCAGCTTGGAGCCGATGACCACCAGCTTGCCGCCCACATCTGCACCGCGGGCACGCACTTCCCATTCGCCGGGCACATAGTCGAACTCCAGCCAGCCGTCTGCGCCGCCGTTCACGATGCCCTTGCTGCGCAGGATCATGCCGTAATTGCCGGTATCCAGCTCGGTGAGGGCGTGCTCCACTTCTGCCTTGGTGAACTTGCGGGCCGTCTCAACGCCCCAGCTGGTGAATACCTCGTCGGCATCGTGGTCATGATGATGGTGGTGATGGCCGCAGCAGCAGTGGCCGTCATGGTCGTGATGATGCTCGTGCTCGTCGTCATCATCGTCATCATCGTGGTCGTGATGGTGGCCGCAGCAGCAATGGTCGTGGTCGTCATGATCGTGGTGATGATGGTGCTCATGCTCATCGTGATCATCATCTTCATCGTGATCGTGATGATGCTCGTGCTCATCCTCGTCGTCATCATCATCGTGGTCGTGATGATGGCCGCAGCTGCACACACCGTTCTCGTCATCGTGGTGATGATGGTGGTGCTCTTCTTCCTCGTCCTCGTGGGCGTGCTCTTCGTTGGCCTTTGCAGCCATGGCGATCAGCTCTGCCTTGAAGTCGTCCTTGGTGGACATGGCCTTCAGGATCTGCTCACCGGTCAGCTCGTCCCATGCGGTGGTCACGATGGTAGCGGTGGGGTTCTTCTCGCGCAGCAGGGCGACCGCAGCGGCGATCTTCTCCTCGCTGGCGGTCTGGGTGCGGCTGAGCAGGATGCAGCTTGCGTGGCTGATCTGGTCGTCGTAGAACTCGCCGAAGTTCTTCATATACATCTTGACCTTGTTCACGTCGGCCACGGTGACAAAGCTGTTCAGCTGCACATCCAGATGCTCGGCCACGCCTTCCACAGCGCGGGTCACATCGGAGAGCTTGCCCACGCCGGAGGGCTCGATGACGATGCGGTCGGGGTGGTACTGCTCCACCACCTGCTGCAGGGCGGTGCGGAAGTCGCCCACCAGAGAGCAGCAGATGCAGCCGGCGTTCAGCTCGTTGATCTGGATGCCGCTTTCCTTCAGAAAGCCGCCGTCAATGCCGATCTCGCCGAACTCGTTCTCGATCAGCACCACCTGCTGGCCGGCAAAGGCCTCTTTGATGAGCTTTTTGATCAGGGTAGTTTTACCGGCACCAAGGAAGCCGGAGAAAATATCGATTTTGGTCATGATTCAATTGCCTCTTTCTTCGAATAGCACACAGAGCCGCAGAGTGCTGGCTCAAAAAACTTACACTCCTATTATAACAAGGCTGTCAATGGGAAAACCGCCTTTTTCAAGAAAAAATTGTAACTTTTTTTGCAAGAAAGTTGCGTTTTCGGGGAAAAGGCGAAAAATGTTCTCTTCTTCAGCGGGCTCGCCCTCTCCGTCACCTACGGTGACACCTCTCCCAAAGGGAGAGGCCTTGGCATAATGATATACTTTGCATGGACTGCCAAAGGCTCCCACTTTGGGGGAGCTGTCGAGCGAATGCGAGACTGAGAGGGCGAGGATGCTCCCCGGCAAGCGGAGGTCATTCCAAACCGTCCCGCCCCTGCATTGCAATCTTTTTCCCGGAATGATACAATAGGACACAGAAAAATTCCCTGCCGCCGGGGGCTTTTCCGGCGGTCCGGCCATAGAAAAAAGGAAGCTGTCATTATGAGCATGAATACCGTACCCGAGCGCCTTGCCGCGCTGCGTGCCGCCATGGCTGCAAACGGCGTGGCCGTTTATCTGATCCCTGTGGGTGATCCCCACGCCAGCGAATACCTGCCCTGCCATTACACCAGCCTGACCTGGTTCTCCGGGTTCCACGGCGAGAACTCCAACTTCGTGGTCACCCGCACCGAGAGCGCCCTGTGGGCCGACGGCCGTTATTTTGTGCAGGCCGAGAAGGAAATTGCGGGTACCGAGATCAAGCTGCAGCGCATGGGGGAACCCGGCGTGCCCACCGTGGAGGAATACTGCGCAAATGCCCTGAATGAGGGCGAAGCACTGGGCCTGTGCGGCCTGACCGCCAGCACGGCCCTCGTGAACGACCTGAAAAAGGCACTGGAAAAGAAGGGCGCTTCCATCAAGACCCTGAACCTTGAGGACGAGCTGTGGACGGAGGGCCGCCCTGCCCTGCCGGATACCCCAGCGTGGATCCTGCCGAAGGAATATGCGGGCTTCTCCCCGGCGGAAAAACTGGATCAGCTGCGCAGCAAGCTCAAGGAGCTGGGCTGCACCGCTCAGTTTGTGGGCAAGCTGGATAATCTGGCATGGCTTTTGAACCTGCGCGCCATGGACATTGAGTGCACTCCCTATGCCATGGCCTACTGCTATGTGACACCCCGCCGCGCGGTACTCTTCATCAACACGGCCCGCGTCACCCCGGAGGCAAAGGCAGAGCTGGAAGCCAACGGCATCACGCTGGCGGAGTACGACGATGTGCTGAAGTTCCTCGCTGCTGAGACGGAACCCCAGACCGTGCTGGCCGAGTGCGCTACGGTGAACTACGCCGTGTATCAGGTGCTGGAGCAGAACCCTGCCCTCACCGTGAAGGACGGCACCGACCCGCTGCTGATGATGAAGGGCGTGAAGAACGAAACGGAGCTTGCCCACACAAAGCAGGCCCATATCCGGGACGCTGTGGCCATGGTGCGGTTCCAGATCGAGCTGGAAAGCCGTCTTGCTGCCGGTGAGACCCTGACCGAGCTGACGGTGGATGAAATTCTGCACAAGTACCGCAGTGCGGACGATAAATTCCTTGTGGAAAGCTTTGGCACCATTGCGGCCTACGGCGGCAACGCAGCCATGATGCACTACCACGCCACCCCGGAAGATCACGCTGTGCTGGAAAAGAAGGGCTTTCTGCTGGTGGACAGCGGTGCCACCTACATGGACGGCACCACCGACATCACCCGCACCTACCCGCTTGGCCCGCTGACCGAGGACGAAAAGCGCTTCTACACATGGACTCTGCAGAGCCACATCGACCTTGCCAAGGCCGTCTGGCTGGATTACTGCGAGTGTAAGATGATCGACACCATTGCCCGGGAACCGCTGTGGCGGCACCTCATCAACTACCGCTGCGGCACCGGTCACAGCGTCAGCTTTGTGGGCAACGTGCACGAAGGCCCCCATGCCCTGAACAGCCGCAACACCACCCGGATGCGTCCCGGCATGGTGGTCACCGACGAGCCGGGCGTTTACGAGACTGACCTCGTGGGCATCCGCATCGAGAACGAGCTGGTGTGCGTGCACAAGGCCGATAACCAGTACGGTACCTTCCTTGGCTTTGAACCGCTGATGTTCGTGCCCATTGCCACCTCTCCCATCCTGCCCGGTGTGCTGGATAAGGACGAGATCGCATGGCTGAACGATTACCACCGTCAGGTGTTTGCAAAGCTGGCACCGCACCTGAACGACGAAGAACGCAGCTGGCTGGCGGAGAAGTGTGCCGCCATCGGCTGCTGAGAAAGCGCAAAAAACACCCGGAGCCGTGCAGGAGCCAGAGCGGCTCTCGGCGGCAGCCGGGTGCTTTTTATAGGGTCACAGCTTGCAGCAGTGCGTCTGTGGGGTGTCCAGCGGCGGAAGAGTGAACTCGTTTTCGCCAAAAGCGGAGCGCAGAATGGCGGCCCGGGTCTCCGGGTAGATGCCAAGTTCGGTATAGATGTCCCGGTACAGGAGCATCACCCGCCGCCGCAGCGAAAGGATGTCGGCGGTGGTCACTCTGGAGTGGGAGACGCTCTGGCTGTTCTGCAGGTAGTAATAGCCGATGTCCGGGATGGAAACGGCGGTGCGCACATAGCGCAGATATTCGGTGTTGAACAGCTGATCCTCCGCAAACAATTCTTTGCGGAAATGGAGGCTGTGCTTCCGCAGGAGGTCACGGCGGTAGAGCTTGTTGCAGGGACTGCCATAGTAGAAGGTGTTCGGCTTCTGGATCAGATGCTTTGCGTATTCCTGTCCGGTGTACACCCCGGCAGGCAGATAGCCATAGGCCCGGGTGCGGGGCGGATTGCGCTGGAGCACATGCTGCAGTGCCTTTTCCCATGGGCGGATGTGCTCCACATAGTTTTCCGGGTACACCATCCAGAAGGGCGCGATCACAAGATCGGCGGTGTGGGCCTCGGCGGCGGAGACCAGCTTTTCCGTAAAATCGGGGGCCAGCCAGTCGTCGCTGTCCACAAACTGGATGTATTTGCCGTGGGCCAGCGCAATGCCCTGATTGCGGGTATCCGCTGCGCCGGTGTTGGTTTTATCCACCAGTGCAATGCGGTGGTCGCTGGCGGCAAGGGCGCGGCAGACGGCAAGGGTGTCGTCGGTGGAGCCATCGTTCAGCAGCAGGATCTCAATGCTTTTATAAGTCTGGGCGCAAATGCTTTTGACACAGCGGGCAATGCACCCGGCAGTGTTGTACATGGGCACGATGATGCTTACAAGGGGAAATTCCATAGGTTCTCCTTTTCTCAGATGCGGCTGTGGGTGCGGGCAAATGCGTCGGAAAGCTTCTGCACCGGGCCGTTGGGCAGAGGGCTTTCAAACAGGCTCAGATAGATGCCGTGCAGCCGCAGGCGGAATTTATCGTACACGCCCAGCTGGATGCACAGTTCCTTGTAGGTGTGGTACATCCGGCTGCGGTGGCGCAGCATGTCCGCCGCGCTCACCTGCGTATGGCATACGCTCTGCGGGTTCTGGATGTAGCAGTAGGCGGCTTCGTCGATGGCGGCAAACCGCTGTGCCACCTGCAGATACCGGGTGTTGAACAGCTGGTCCTCGGCGTATACCACATGCTCGAACCGGATGTGCGCCATCTGGATGAGATCCCGGCGGTAGAGCTTGTTCCAGAGCACACCGTAGTAAAAGGCAGCGGCATTGCCGGTGAGCTGCCACAGGTAATCCACCTTGTTGTACACCCCGGCGGGCAGCAGGCTGTACTCCCGGGTGTCATAGCCGCCATCCTTGCGGGGCACCATCATCCGGTAGGGAGCCAGCACAAGGTCGGCATGGCTGCGCTGCATAGCAGCCACCAGGTTTGCGGTGCAGCCCGGCAGCAGGTGATCGTCGCTGTCCGCAAACTGGATGTATTCGCCGTGGGCAAGGGCAAGGCCGCAGCTGCGGGTGTCTGCTGCGCCGGTGTTGGGCTTGTCCACCACACGGATGCGGCTGTCGGCGGCAGCAAGCTTCCGGCAGACAGCAAGGGTGTCGTCGGTGGAGCCGTCGTTCAGCAGAAGGATCTCAAGCTCCGGGTAGCTCTGGGATGTGATGCTCTCCACACAGCGGGAGATGAAGCCCGCCGCGTTATAGGCGGGCACAATAACGCTGACAAGCGGCTGCGGCATGGCGGGTCCCTCCGTTTTTTCTTTTTTCGATGCAGCAAAGTTTTATTTATCATACTCCAGCCCTGCGCAAAAATCAAGGCGGGCGGCTGGCGGAAAGGAGAATGTGAGATGGTATTTCACATTGCGGTATGCAGCCCGGACGCGGCCTTGCGCAGCGGGCTGGAACGCCAGTGCATGGAATATTTTGCCCGGCGGCAGGATGCGTGCATCGTGCAGCAGCTGCCGGATGCAGATGCGCTGCTGCGCCGGGACACCGAGGGAGAACGGTTTGACCTGTATCTCATCGAGCTGGGCGCTGTAGCGGCCCCGGCAGGGCTTTCGGCGGCTGCGGAGCTGCGCCGCCGGGGCCGCAGGGCTCCGCTGGCCTTTGCGGCCCGCACACCGGCCCACGCCTACAGCGCTTTCCGGGTGGATGCCATGCAGTATCTGCTTCTGCCGGTGCACCAGCAGGAGCTTTCGGCCCTGCTTGCCCGCGCCACCGAGCCGGAGTACGGCCCGGCAATGACCGTTGTCACCGCCGAAGGCCTGCGGGCGCTGGCCTATGCGCAGATCGAATATCTGGAGTGCACCCACCATGTGGTGCACTTCCATCTGCTCAGCGGCGAGGATGTGGTGTCCCTTTCGCTGCGGGTGTCCTTTGCCGAGGTAGCAAAGCCGCTGCTGGAAGACGGGCGTTTTTTGCAGCCGCACCGCTCCTATGTGGTCAATCTGGCGGCGGCACAGCTGCTGACGGCGGGCGAGCTGCAGATGTGCAGCGGTGCGCGCATCCCCATCCCGCGCGGACGGGAGGGTGCAGTGCGCGAAGCCTTCCGCAGCTGGATCGACCGGTAAAAGGGTAAACAAAAAAGAGCCGCTTTCACGGCTCTTTTTTCGTGCCCGGAGATCAGGCATCGGGTTCGGTTTTGTGTTTCTTTTCCTTGTCGGAAGCATCCAGAACACCAAAGCCCCAGCGGTTGGCCATGTCCATGATGATCTTCTGGGGAGAACCGGAGGGATAGGCGTTCTCGGAGAACGCGGTCAGGAATTTATACAGCTGCGGCTGCACCTGATCGTACAGGCCCAGCTTTGTGTACAGCTCCTTGTAATAGCGGAACACCTGCAGTTTGTTCTGCACGATGGAAGCCAGATTGATCTGGGTGTGGCAGATGCTCTGGGGGTTCTGCACATAGTGGTAGCCCGCTTTGGAAATGGATACGAAAACATTGGCGTACAAAATGTATTCCAGATTGAAAACCAGGTCTTCGGCCCAGCGCACCTCGCTGGTGAACTGAAGATGATGGTCTGCCAGAATATCCTGGCGGTAGAGCTTGTTCCACAGCACGCTGTAGAAGAAGGATGCGGGCTTCTCCATCAGGCGCAGGGCAAAGGTATCGCGGTCGTAGATGCCCTCGGGCAGGAAGCCGTATTCACGGATATCATCAGGCTTTTTCTCGGCATCGATGCCAAGGTTCTCCTGCAGGTTTTCCAGTGCCTGCGTGGCCTTGGAAGAGTTGGCGGGAATCACCATCCAGTAAGGTGCAATGACCAGATCGGCGTTGTTCGCTTCGGCAGCAGTCACCAGCCGCTCGGTAAAATCAGGGTCGAGATAATCGTCGCTGTCCACAAACTGCACATACTTGCCCCTTGCAAGGGACATGCCGCAGTTGCGGGTCTCCGACACACCGGAATTGGATTTGTCCACCAGAACGATGCGGGGGTCCTTTTCACGGAATTGCTCACAGATGGAAAAGCTTTCGTCCCGGGACCCGTCGTTGACCAGAATGACCTCGATATTCTTCCATGTCTGGGCACAAATGCTCTCCAGACAGCGGGCAACACTATTCTGCACGTTGTACACAGGCACGATAATGCTGACGAGTGGGTTGTTCATGACGGAAGGTCTCCTCTTTACGGATATTATACCTTTATATTAAAAATCACAGAGTGTATTCTCACAAATGAGGACACTTCCCCCTTGGGGCAGTCCTATTTATAATATCATACTCTTCTTGCGCACAAAATGCAAGAGCAAAGAAGGATCAGATAAAGAAAAGAACCGCACGCTGCGGCCCTTTTTTCTTACACACGTGTCCAGTCCAGCGCATCCCACCGGGGCACGAACTGGCTGCAGATGCGGCGCATCTCCGGCTCGTCGGCGGCAGAGGTGCGGTCTGCAATGCCAATGACGTAATACCCGGCCTTGTGGGCGGTGGCGGCGGCGTATACGGCATCCTCGCACACGGCGCAGGCGGCGGGGTCTGCACCGCCCAGACGGCTCATGCACTCAAAGAACACCTCCGGGCGGCTTTTGTGCAGCACGCCCCGCGCTTCCACGATGAAGGAGAAATACTGCGCGATGCCAAGCCGGGTAAGCACGGTGCGGCACTGTTCGGCCCAGGTGTTGGAGCAGATGCACATGCGTGCGCCCTCGGCCTGCAGCTTTGCCAGCATCGTGCGCACGCCGGGTTTCAGCTCCACGGTCTCGTACAATTCGGCGATCACCTCGCGCATCACGGAAAAATAGCTTTCCTCGGTCAGCGGCAGACCGTACTCCCGGATCAGATACTGTGCGCCCTCCTGCATTCCCATGTTCAGCAGTGTGGCGCGCAGATCCCCCCGCGGGGTGCGGCCATAGCGGCGCAGCAGTGCGTCGGGGGCACCCTCCCACACCACGGTCATGCTGTCGGTCAGGGTGCCGTCCATATCAAAAATCCATTGCTTGCAGTGCATGAGAATGCCTCCTTTTGAAATCCTGACAAGTATACCATGTTTCTTTGCCGGGAGAAAGGCATCAATTTACAAAAAACGGAAGAAATTTCTCTGGAAATATGCTATAATCTGAACAAAACCGGAAACGATCAAAGGAGGCGGATGCAATGGATGAACGCAGTGCGCCGTGCAAAGCTCTGGTGCTGGCGGGCGGCGGAGCCAGGGGCAGCTATCAGGTGGGCGTGTGGCGCGCGCTGATGGAGCTGGACTGGCACCCGCAGATCATTACCGGCACCAGCGTTGGCAGCCTGAACGGTGCCATGTTCGTGCTGGACCAGTACGAGACGGCCCGCGATATGTGGCTGGCCATCCGCAGCAAGGATGTGATGGAGCTGCCGGAGGAGGATGCCGACCTTTCGGCCCTGCACCAGTTCCTGCGCAGCGTGGTGAAAGCCGGCGGCATGGATGTGACCCCGCTGGAAGAGATCGTGGAGCGGGTTCTGGACGAGGATGCCCTGCGCGCGGCTCCCATCCGCTTCGGCCTTGTCACGGTGGAGCAGCGGGGCTTAAAGCCCCGGGAGCTGACGCTGGACGAGATCCCGGCAGGAAAGGTCAAGGACTACCTGATGGCCTCCGCTGCCTGCTTCCCGGCGCTGCGTGCGCGGGAGATCGACGGGGTCAAGTTTCTGGATGGCGGCTACAGCGACAACATGCCCACCGGTCTTGCCAAACGCATGGGCGCGGATGAACTGGTGTGCGTCGATCTGGAAGGCGTGGGCATCACCCGCCCCAACCTCACCGGCCTGCCCACCGTGATGGTGCGCAGCTACTGGGAGCTGGGCGATATCCTGCACTTTGACCCCGACACCGCCCGCCGCAATATCGAGCTGGGCTACTATGATACCCGCCGCGCTATGGGATATCTGCGGGGGTGTGCCTATGCTGTCTCCTGTGATGCCCAGAGCTGCACGGACGCTGCTGCGTTCCACGCAAAATTTGAGCGGGTGCAAAAGGCCGTGCGGGAGAAATACCCGGTCACCCTGACGGCGGATGCGGCCCTGCTGCTGGCCAAGATGAAGGATGCCGACCTTGCCCCGCTGGAAGCCGCCGCGGAAGATGCCGGTGTGGACCCGGCCCATTACTACACCACCCATACGTTGTGCGATGCATTCCTTGCAAAGTGCGATCAGGCACGGATGCAGAGCTTTGCACCGCTGTTTGAGGGCAGTGCCGATGCGGCGCGGGCCGCACTGGCCGCGCTGCTGCCCAATACCTTTTTGCAGGCGCTGGTCTGGCGCACCCTGACCACGCCGGAAGCCGAGCTTTTGCCGGAGGTGACCGAACATGAAAGTGTATAAAGGTTCCTGCGCTTCTCCCGGCCTTGTGCTGGGGCAGGTGAGCCGTCTGGAGCACCATGTGGAGACCACGACCGTGGGCCCCTTTAAACCGTCCCGGGAGCTGCAGCTGCTCACCGATGCCATCCGCACCGCACAGGACGAGCTGGAATCCATGGCAGACCGTGCCGCACCCAGCGAGCAGGCCATCTTCCAGTTCCAGAGCATGATGCTGGACGACGAGGGCATGATGAACGAGGTGCGCTTCTGCATCAATGCAGGCATTGGCGCGGCAGCGGCCATGAATCAGGTGGGCCAGCGCTACGCCGACCAGCTGGCCAACATGAAGGATAACCCTTACATGCAGCTGCGCAGTGTGGATATTCTCGACGCAAGCCGCCGGGTCATCAACATCATCACCAACCGCCCCCGCATGTGGCTGGCGCTGGATCACCCGGTGATCCTTGCCGCAGAGCGGCTGATGCCCACCGACCTGTTCAGCGTGCCCTCCGGTATGATCCTTGGCATCATCACGGCAGAGGGCAGCGGCCAGAGCCACGCGGCCATCATTGCCCGGGCAATGAATATCCCGGGCATCGTGCAGGTGGGCCGGGATTTTCTGGACGACTGCGACGGCCGCACCGTGATTTTGGATGCCACCGGGGGCCAGTGCACGCTGGACCCGGACGCTGCCGCCCGCCAGCAGGCCGAGACCCGCATCTGCGAGCTGCAGCGCGAGAACGAAGAGATGGGGCAGCTGCATGCTCTGCCCAACAGGACAAAGGACGGCCAGCCCTTTGAGCTGCTGGCCAACTGCTTTGGGCCGGAGGACATCGACACGGCCATGCAGTCCGGCGCACAGGGCGTGGGCCTGCTGCGCACCGGCTACATGATGCTGCCGGGCCGCATCCTCGATGAGCAGGAACAGTATTTCTTCTACTGCTCCTGTCTTGCTGCCGCCAAGGGCTGCCCGGTAACGGTGCGCACCTTCGACTTTGGCTCAGACCGCACCATTTCCGACGCCTATCAGGGCCTGCAGTCTTCCAAGCTTGGCCTGCGGGGCATCCGCAACAGTCTGCGCCAGCCCCACCAGTTCGAGACGCAGCTCTGTGCACTGCTGCGCGCCGCCGCCCGCGGCCCGCTGCGGGTGATGTTCCCCATGGTGACGAATGTGGAGGACTGGGACGCAGCCATGCGTGTGGTGGAGCGCTGCCGCGAGCACCTGCGGGAGCGCGGCGTGGCGTTCAACGAAGATACAAAGTTCGGCGTGATGCTCAGCGTACCCGCTGCCTGCCTGACCGCTGAGGAATTTGTAGAGCACGGGGTCGATTTTCTTGTGGTCGGCACCAACGACCTGACCCAGTACACCCACGCGGCAGACCGGGAGCTTGCCAGCGCCGAGCACTACTACCGCCCGGCCAGCAAGGCCATGAAAAAGCTCATCACTATGGTGATGGATGCCGCAAAGGTGCGCAATGTGCCGGTGACTATCTGCGGCCTTGCGGTGGGCAACCCGGCCAACACGGTGCAGTATTTGCAGCTGGGCCTGCGCAGCTTCTCGGTGAGCCCGCAGAACCTTTTGAATGTGAAGAAAGCTCTGCTGGAAGCAGAGTCGTGAATATAACGGATATAAAAATTAGGAGAGAGTAAAATGCGGTGTTTCAGAGATTTTAAACCGGAAGAACGACGGAATATCATCAATGAATTGCGCCGCATCGGACGGGCGGACCTGATAGACAAACTATACGGAAAGAGGAAATGACAACTTCCTCTTTCCACACTTCACTTACTCTTTCTCTTTCACTGGTAATGCCACAATTTCCAGTAGTACACTGACAGCCGTTTCCACATTCGGAATATCTTTCCCTCTTCCCATTAACTTTTGTCCCTTCTCTTTTTTAAAATCGACTTTTATTCCTTACATTTGCATGAATAAATAAATATTTGTAGTAAATATGCCCAAATATCCGCTTTTAGGAATGACCCTTACCGAATTGCAATCTGTCACCAAAGATTTGGGGATGCCTGCTTTTGCAGCCAAACAGATCGCTT
>OHMR01000093.1_pt1 | contig 16739 bp, 15 predicted proteins | sample 1569411 | NCBI WGS metagenome assembly OHMR01 (sample SAMEA3879511, study PRJEB24766) | human gut metagenome | biome: human-associated habitat; feature: feces | place: USA | collected 1985/1987
GTGGTTATGTCAAATGGCGTCTCTGTGTCCAGGTTTACAGCTTTATAAGCAGTGCCATCTACCGTTACATCTGTGATACTCTTAATGCGCACGTTTTTGGCCAGCTTGTACATACTGGCTGTACCGCGATCGGCACTGGTGCCCGTCCCGGTATCGCCCACAATGACGCTGCTGCCGACAAAGAGATTTTTCGCCTGCGTGGCGGTCAGCAGCACGCGGGTTACACCGGTCTCAGCTGCGGCAGCCTTATACTGGTAATTGTACGCCGTGCAGCCTTCAATCGTGCCGGAGTTGCCCTTGCGCGCGTACTTCAGCCGGATCATGGCAAGCTGCCACTTGATCAGGTTGCCGCTCGCGCCGCTGTACTGCGACCCGCGGGCGCGCCATTTGGCGACGTCTGTGTTATGGCTGCTGTAATTGAGCGGCGGCAAGCCCGTGCCGCAGGTGACGTTACCGTCGGCATCCAGCCCCGCTGCATAGGCCGGGTTGCCGATGTAGGCGTGGACTTTGCCCGTGCGGTCAGTGCCCTGCGGCCATGTGTCATAGCCTGTGGCGGGGCGGCATTGCATTTTGAAGTAGCGGTAACCATCCTCGTTCCACTCGCGGGTGTATGTATTTTTTTGCAGCGCCCAGCACAGGTGTGTGCCGCCGCGTACCTCGTCATAGCTGTCGATAAACTCGACGGCATAGATGGTGTGGCTGCCGTCTGCGGCCTTCTCGGCGGCCACAAGGACGCTCCAAAACTGCGGCAGGTGCGCAAAGTCGTCCTGTTCTGCTGTTGTCTCGGTGCTTGGGGTACAGGTAAGCCTCGCGCTGTCGTCCGTCAGCTCGCCGATGGCCGTCTCGCTTGTGGGAAATAGTGGAAACTTCACGCCGTGCACGCGGTCATCGTCCAGCACAGTGCCGAACCAGCGCTCTAAAAGTTCGTTGCGGGTGGTGGTGCCTTCCGTCCAGTTGGCCCGCCACCACTGTACAAACAGGCCGTTCACTTCGGCCACTGTGCTGGCGTTGTTCACCAGCGCGTTGTACATTTGGTCGATGGCTGCTGTGCTGCCGCTGGCCAGCACGCTGGCTTTGTGGACGGCCACAAGCTCCGCCTGCATCTTTTGCATCGTGCTGTCCCGCACTAAGTCAACTACTTGCGTTGACATGGTTTTGCCCTCCTTAGTCTGTGTCTGTTGTATAGATCATGGATAAATGACCGTCGCTTTTGTCCACTGCCCAGCCGATGTTTACCAGCCCGGCATAGCCCGCCGCTTCCAGCGCACTTGCGGCTGCTGCCTTCATGCTAGCCGCTGCCTCGTCCGCGCTGGCCTTGGCGTTGGCCTCGCTCGTCGCGGCGGCGGTTTTGCTGTCGGCTGCGGTGGTAGCGCTGCCTGCGGCAGAGTTCGCGCTGCTCGCCGCCGCGCTGGCGCTCTTGGCCGCAGCATCGGCACTGGTTTTGGCGTTGCTCTCACTTGTGGCCGCTGCCGTTTTACTGGTGGCCGCGGCGCTGGCGCTGTTAGCCGCCTCCGCTTTACTGGCAGAGGCTGCGTCCGCGCTGGATTTCGCGCTTTTTTCGCTGTCGGCGGCAGCTGAGGCTGACGCTGCCGCCGCCTCGGCGCTTTTGGCGCTGGCATCCGCGTTGGTTTTGGCGTTGGTCTCACTGACCGCGGCATTGGACTCACTGGCCGCTGCCGCCGCTTGGCTGGCAGCACTGGCAGCGGCGCTTTCTGCCGCTGCGGACTCGCTACCAGCTGCAGCGCTTGCACTTTTGGCAGCGGCCTCGGCACTGCTCTGTGCGTTATCCTTTGCGGCGTCCGCCTCGCCTTCGGCAGCCTCGGACGCCTGCTGGCTTTTTTGCGCGGCAGCCTCGGACGCTTTGGCCGCCTGTTGGCTGTCCGCCGCCATCTCGGCACTCTTGGCCGCAGCATCGGCGCTGGCACTTGCGTTGCCCTCGCTGGTCGCCGCTGCCGTTTTGCTGGCAGAGGCCGCATCCGCGTTTTCGGCCGCCACGCTGGCGCTCTTGGCTGCCGCGTCCGCACTTTGGGCCGCGACCTGCGCGTTGCTGCCGGTCTGCGTCAAGAGCTGCTCCAGCAGGCTTGGCGTGGCGGTACTCTCAGTGCCGCCGGTCGGTGCGTGGTCGCGCACCGTGTAGCGCACATCCGCGCTGATAATTTTTTCGTTGTCGGCTAAGCCCTCAAACACAACTCGGCCCGTCTGCGTTGGCCGGTTCGTCGCTTCCGGCGGCACGGTCAGCAGGCCGTCCGTACCCAGCGCCACGCGAATGCCAGGCGTGTCCCAGTGGTCGGGAGGATAGGTCGGCCAAAAGGTCGCCGTCACCAAAGTACAAACATCCCACGGCTCGGCTAAAGTTACCTGGATGGTTTCATGCCCATAGCTGCCCCAGGTGCCAAGGGCGATTTTTCCGGTCGCACTCTGCCCGCTTTCAGACGCGGCCTGCGCGTCATAGCCAGACAGGGTGATCTGCCAGATGGATGCCATGGAGTTCACCTCTTTCTCGTTACGTCATCAGTCGGCGCGCTTTCGGTCTGGTCGCCCTTGCTCCGCGCCTGCGTCATCCGCGCGATTGCGAGGTTAGCCTGTGCCGTCGCGTCCTGTTTCTTCGGCTCTTCGTCCGCGTCCTGCTGCATCTGCGCGCGCACGGCCTGCAAAATGTTTTCCAGCACCAGCTCGTCCACTGCCAGGCTGAACCCGTACCGGTTGAACGTGCCCTCCACGTCCCTCCGCAGGTCATGCACGCGCTTGTCAATGCTCTTCATCTCAGCCCTCCAAATGCGCCGCCGCGTCGGTGCGGATGGTGGCGATCGCCGTCAGCACGTCCTCGTCCAGTACAACGTAGTTCTTGCGGTTGTTGGTGCTCACAATGTTGCCGTCTGCGTCCAGCACGCTGTAAGAGAGCGTCACCCGCTCCCCCTCGCCGGTCGTCAGCACGCTAAAGCCTGTGATTTTGTTCATGGTCAAATCTCCTTTCAACTCGCTTCTTCTATCGTCAGTGGCAAACTCACCGCCGCTTCTGTTTCCGCCGCGTCCAGCAGGGCCGCGCCCCGGTTCTCCTCCTCCGGGTACTTGGCATCGCTCACGTCGGCGTACACGCCCTCAAAGCCGCGCTGTACGCCCCAGCACACCCAGTCAAAGCACTGTCCCGCCGGGCCGTGAACGATTGCGCCAAAGGCCGTTTTTTCTGCCCACAGCGCGGCGCTTGCGCCCGTCGGGGTCAGCGCCCAGCGCAAATCCTGCGTTTCGCTCACGGTCTCGCGGTAGCGCGGTTCGGTTGCGATGTAACAAAGGCCGGTTTCATCACACTCGCCGCTGCCCGCATCGCAGAACATCGGCTCCGGGCTTTCCACCGCGTTGATGGCCAGGTTTCCAAAATCGGTGCGTACAATGCGGTTCTTGGCGTCCCACGCGCTCAGGGAACGGCACTGGATGCCCTGGTTCACCTCCAGTTTTCCGCTGCACCCCACGCTGTTGTCCACCTGCTCGATCGTGATGCCCTGAAAGCTGCTGTCGTGCCACCATCCGTATTTCTGGTAGCGGGTGTCCGCGCAGAAAATGGTGGTGTCGCCCTCCGTCGTGGTTTTCAGCCCGTTCTGGATCACCCCCTGCGACATCCCGCTGCTGGTGGCGGTGCCCCCGTACCACTGGATGCCGCTCTTGTCGATGTACACCCGGTTCCCGTCGCTGGTGCCCATCCGTATCCAGGCGTTGTCCAGGTCGTACACCGTGGTGTAGTTGAGATTGTGTATCTGGCCGGTGGTAATGTTTCCGCCGTTGATGATCGTCTTGTCCTGGTTCCAGGTACTCAAATCCGAAAATGTCACCACGCCGGATAGGTTGATCTGTGCGCTGGTGATCTCTGTTCCGCCCGCCGTCAGCTTGATGGTGCTGCTGGTTCCGCTTGTGCTGGCCGTCAGCTTAATTTCGCCCACCGTCTGCTTGATCTCGGTTTTTGTTTCGGTGGTAGTCAGGTAATCGCCGCTGCTGGCCGTCCAGGCAGTGGGGGCGTTGCCCATCTGCACCATGGGGTGCATGATGGTCAGATCGTTGGTAACGGTGGCAAAGTCATTGGCAGTGCTCACAAACAGACCGTCTGCATAGCCGTCCGCGGTCGCCGTGAACGCCGCCCAACGCAGCTTCCAGCCGTTGTCCAGCTCAATGTCCTGCTTCGCATTTTTGAATGCTTTGTCGTAATAACTTTTTGCGCCGCTGCTGTTCTTGGTCTCAAACTGCAAAAACAGGCTGTCCGTGCCAGAGTTGAGCTTGTACAGTACGCTGGCGCAATAGGTCATGCCCTTGGCAATCACCAGCGTTTTGTCCGCACCAAAATGGAAGCGGGTGTTCTGCGCCCTATTGGTCACATGAACGGATTCGCCGCTGATCGTGTATGTCCCTTTTTTTCTCAGGTCATTGCCGCCTGCATCCAGGGTCGCATTGTTCCAGTCATCGGTGCCCGCAATAATATTGTTGCCGCCGGTGATCCGCTGCGTTACCGTCTGGGTGATACTGTTGGCTTTCTGGTCAATCGCGGATACCGATTCTTTAACGGTCTTGAACTCCCGCTTTGTGCTGTCCAGGTCGTTTGAAATGGTTGTGGTGGTCTCTTTCAGGCTGCTGACTTTGGTGTTGATGCTATCCGCCTTTTGGCTGATGCCGGAGACATCCTCTTTCAGGCTGTTCACCGTTGCGGTGGTGGCGTAATCCTGCAATTTGCTGTCAACGGCATCGTTGGCGGCGCTGATAGCGGTGTCCTTCACGTTGGCCGTTACCGTTTCAGTCACTGACTTGGTGACTTCGGTTTTGATCTCGTCAGCGGTCTGCGAAAATAAGCTTTTGGCGCTTTCCTGCGTCAGGTAGTCGCCGCTGCTGGCGTTCCAGGCGGTCGGCGCGTTGCCGTATTGCAGCATGGGGTGCAGCAGCGAAAACTTGTTGGTGCAGTTGCCATTGCTGTCGAACTCGACAGTTTTCAAAACGCCGTTTTCGCGGGGGGTCCATGTACCATACCGCAGCACCCAGCCGTTTGTCTGCTTAATTTCGAGCTGGTCAGCGGTTTTTATGAAGGCAATGTAACGTTGTCCGTCATCGTTCGTAAACACAATGCCAAGCCGCAGCGCATCGGTGCCGGAAATGAGTTTGTACATAACGGACAGACATAGGGTAACGCCTTTGGTGATATGAGCGCTAACTGCGTTGAACTCGAACCCGCGGCTTGTGTTCGCATTGGTAATTGTTGCGCTGCCATCATCGCCATACGCCACGCTACTGTCAATGCCGACATAGTTGGCGTTCTTGAAGCTCTCACTGCCCAGGATCAGGTTGCCGCCGCCGGTGATTTTGGTGTCTTTTTTCACCTCAGAGGAAAGCCCGTCCACCGTTGCTTTCAGGTCAGTGTACTTGCCGGTCAGGTCGCTGGCCTTTACTTCCAGGCCGTCCACGCTGGTCTTGATCTCCAGCATCTTGCCGGTCAGGTTCTTGTAGCTCTGGCTGTTCACGGCGCTGGAACTTTCCCGGCTGGCGCTGCCCACGCTCTCAAAGCTGGCTTTGCCGGATGAGATTGTGGCGCTCATCAGGTAGGTGTCGAACTCCCGCCCACGTGCGTCCTTAACGTGCACGATCTGCCCGCAGGCAAGGCCGGAACTGCTGGGCACCGATACTTTGCAGGGGGTGTAGGTCACGTTTTTCAGCACGTTGTACAGGTTTTGGACAACGGTTTTCAGGTTGGCTTCGGTGCCGGTTGTCAGCAGCAGGTTGCCCTGCACTGCATAGGTGTTGGTGGCAGTGGTGCTGTCGGGGTAGATGACCCCCACGTCACTGTCCGACTGCCGGATCTGGACTTTCTCAATGGCCTTGACCGTGTAGTCCTCGTAGCTCAGGCTGTCAGCATAATAGGCAGTGCTGTTGCTGGCACCGTCCGGGGTGATTTTAGCAGTGCTGCGCTTGTCTGTGTAGGTCAAAAATTGCAGCTTGCCGTCTGCATTCATGTGGGCGTAGCAGCCTGCCGCTTCCGCCGCCCAGGAGATAATCTGGCGGCAGGTCAGGTCGTCCGCATAGAACGCCTGCACGCTGTAGCTGCCGTTGATGGGAAGACCGCTGCTGGCAAGCGCGACCCCTGCCCGCTGGCAGGCCAGCTGTACCAGCTGCCAGATGGTCTTGGGGAACTGCGCCTGATTGGCCCGCAGCCAGCCGGAAAAGTCCGCATCCAGCTTGGACATGGTGTCATAGGCCGTGACCTTGTAGCTGTTGCGCTTGGTGCGGGTGGGCTTTTCGGCGTAGAAAATGCCCACCTTGGTGCGGTTCCCGGCATCGTCCAGCCGGTAGTAGGTCAGGACGTCTCCGGCAGTAATTTGCAGGCTGCCACCCGGGTCCGCCCAGATTTCGGCTTCGATGTAGTCCGAGAACGCAGAGCCGATGGTGAACTCCTGCCCGGCGTTCACCGCAGCGTGCAGGGTAAGAGCTTTAAGGGTGCTGCCAGCCTCTCCGCCTTTCAGCTCAGTGCCGTTTGGCAGCAGCAAAACGGAGTAGTACATGCTTCACCTCCGATCAGCATTCGATAATGTTAAACTTCAAATTCTTCCACTGTTTCGTCTTGGCATTGTGCCAGGCGATGCCGTATTTGCTGCAGTAGCAGGTGGTGGTTTCGGTCTCGGTGGAAGATCCGGCTTTTGGGTGGGTGAACTGGAAGGTCGCCTTGCCTGCAAACAGCCCGATGGTGTACTTGTATTCATCATCCGTCAGGCAGCTGTAGGCGATGGGCCAGGTAGCCACTTTTTCCCGCACCACTTCGCGGTGCATGTATCCGGCTTCGTCGCGCCCGGAATCGCTGGAATCCAGGTCGGAATAGCTCGGTTCAATGTCGCAGTCCGGTGCGTACAGGGATTTGCCATCGATCTGGAACAGATTGGTCAGGGTCACGTCACACACCTCCTGTGGCAATGGCCTGTTTGCGCTGCCAGCGCTGTACGGCGCGGCCTACGTCCTCGTCGGTCAGTTCAATGCCGTACACGGCGGAGAGGATCTCCCGCAGCACGGAAACCACGGCTTCAAAGCCCGCCATCTGGCCTGCCTGCAGGTCCTCCATGACTTCGGCCACAGCCTGCTTGATGGTATCCAGCGGGGCTTCCACGTTGGTGCCGCTGCGCTGGTCGCCCAGCACGGCCAGGAACTCCCGGTTGGCCGGAATGACCGCGCCTTGTGCCAGGTAGGGGATCTGCGGGGCAGTCAGGGTGCTGATGTTAAACCCGACATGCCCGCCGCCGAATATGTCCGGCAGGTCGAACGACAAACCGTTCAGCGCATTGATGACCGCATTGATGCCGGTGACAACGGCGGAGATCATCCGATTGATGAAGCCGATGATGCCGTTGACGGCGGTTTTGATTGTTTCGCCGATGCCGTTCCAGATGTCAGAAATCGTCTGTCCAATGGAGTTGAACGCTTCAGAGGTCTTGGCACGGATGTTATCCCATGCGTCTACAAAATTCTGCTTGAGGTCACGCAGCCAGCCGGTGATGTTCTCCCACTTGCTGGCCAGACCGTCCAGAAGTCCCTGCGAGATGTAGGACCCCCAGGATTTGGCTTCGGTGCTGGGGGAGTGGATGCCGAATGCTTCGCAAATACCGTTTTTGAACGGCGTGAAAATATGGTCATAGATCCATTGCCCGATGTCGGACAGAAGATTTTTCAGGCCCTCCTTGAATCCGTCAATCAAATATCCAGCAACATCGTCACCGTATCCGGCAACCGCTGCCTGGGTCTGGACGTCATCAAACCACTGCTTTACACCCTGAATAAAATCACCGACAAGATGCCCAGCAAGGGCTGAAAGCCCATCTGCCAGCCCCGTGACGGCGGCGGACAGCAAATCCAGAATCGCCTGTGCAAGTTCTGCATAGTCGATATTGGTAATGCATTCGGCAATCGTGCTGCCGATCTGTTGCCAATCCAGCCCATCGATCCAGTGCGCCAGGGCTTCAATCAAGCCTGCCGCACCGGATACAAGGTCTGCGGCAGCCTGGGGCCAGTCAATATTATTGATGGCGGCCATGGTAGCACGGGCAAAGGCGTCCCCTAATGCCCCAAAGTCAAAGGTCTGAATGAAACCGTGCAGCGTCTCGAAGAGGATTTTCCACTTGGCAATCATCAAGCGGCCAAGGGCTTCCCAGTCCAGTTCTTCCACGCACTGGTTCATCCCATTTCCGATGCCATTGCCCAGGGTGTCCCAGTGGATACCCTGCACTAAGGTGTCCGCAAGGATCAGTGCCGTGTTAAGCCCCTGTGCCAGGGTAGAACCAACCAGCCGCCAGTCCAGCCGGGCGATAAAGCCGTTGAGGGTATCCGCAATGTTTGCGGCCCAGGTCTGGGCCTTGTCCTGGATATCCGGCCAGGGGATAGCGGCAAGTGCTTCGTTGAGCTTTTGGGCGAAAAGCTGCCCGACCTGGTTCCATTCGCCTGCCTCGATGGCGGCCAGCACGGAATCCAGGAACGGGCTTTTTGCGTCAAAGTTATAGTTGGGGGTGATGCTGCTGGCACCCGAACCGCCGCCGCTGCTCCCTGTCTTGGCATCTAACCGTTCGATTTCATCAAACCCGGCCAGGCTCTTTGCAGCATCTTTCGCTGCCTTGGATGTTCCGCTCATGCCCTTGGCAGCGGCCTTGGCGGAGGATACCGTCTTGCCGGTCAGGAATGCCACCAGCTTGGCCAAATACGCGAACACAGTTGCTGCCGCATTTGCCAGCGCGGTCAGGGCGGGGGTCAGAATCTGAATCAAAGGCGCTGCAGCAGTAGCCGCAGCACCTTGCAGGTTGCCCAGGGCCTGACGCAGGGACGTGCTGGAAAGCAGGGCAGTGCCCATGTAGTTGGTCATCTGGCGCAGACCAGACGAGAGCAAGTTAAAAATTAGCGCACTGGAAGCAAGGCCGGTAATGCGGCGGGAAAACCGCCCCATGCTCTTTGTCATGGCCGCCAGCCGGGTCTGTATGTTTTTGAAAGGTTTTTGCAGGACTGCTACGGTGGTCTTGCCCGCAGCCTGCAGACCTTGGCTTGCAGTTATCCAAAAACTCGGAGCTGCCGCTCGCGTCTGATTCTGTGTTCCAGTTTGCGGCAGGTCGCTTTCTTCTGCGGCCGCCTGTTCCCGCACGGCACGCTGCTCGGCGGCCTGGGCGGCCTTATTCTGTGCGGTAACGGACTTTTGCGTCTCCGCCACAATGAGCTCCGCGTGCTGCGTGGCGGTTTCATCCAAGGAACCATAGGCTTTGTTCTGGCGCTCTTCAATTTTGGCAAAGGACTTTTCAATGTCCACCGCCTGCTTGTTGAAGTACGCCTGCATGGAATCTTCGCCGTTCAGGTACTGTGCCAGGCTGCTTTGGCGGGTTACCGCCTGCTCTTCGGTCGCCAGCTGTGCGGCAAGTGCCGCGTGCTGCTTTTGCAGGTCGGAAAGAACGCTTTCCTGCTCGGTATACTTTGCCGTCAGGCCGGGAATGGACTGCTGCAGCTTGTCCAGCGCACCCTGAAGCTCCGACGCTTTGGCCGCGTCGCTGGCAAAATGCTGGCCCACAAACTCCTGTGCTTTCAGGTTTGCAGCTTCCGGGGTGAGGGATGAATCTCGCTGTTTCTCAATCTCGGCGCGGCGTTTTACAAAGCTGTCCAGCTGCTCGTTCACGCTTTCCAGCTCTGCTGCCGTGGATTCCGCCTTGCTCTGGGCATCGGAAAGCTCTTTCCCAAGCGCCAGGTGCTTGCTGTTTGCGGTATTGATCTGCTTGTCCAGCGCAGCAACCTGCTGGGCGGTGCTCTTGGCCTTGGCCTGCAGCTCTTTCAGCTCGGCATAGGCGCCTTTATTGTTGATTCTGGTATCCAGAATGATCGACCCATCAGCCAAACATTACACCCCCAGACTTTTGAAAAATTCTTCTTCCGCGCTGGTCAGCTTGTGTTTGGGCAGGGTGACCAGATCGGGATTGTTGCGCACAAATTCCTGCTCGGCTTTGTCCAGCTTTTTGCCGTGCAGGCGCTTATTGCGGATGGAGACGACCTGCGCAAACTGGCCGTCCCCGATGCAGCCAAATGCCCCGATGAACTCCCACCAGTGCAGGTAGGCGCAGCGGCGGCAGCTGTAGCCCAGAACTTTGTCCACTGCCGGTGCCATGATGGCGGCGTCGGTGTCCCAGTCCACAAGGGCGGGCTTTGGCACGGCGGTTTCCACCGGCTTGCCGCAGTTGATAAACACCATGGCCGCCTGGGCTGCTGCACTCAGGTCCGGCAGGCGCTTCCAATCCGGGTACAGGATCTCCAGGCAGGCAAGGGTCTGTTCCTGCGGGCTCAGCTCCGGGTCACGCAGGGCGGAGATGGCATCCAGCACGGCGCGGTAGTCGCTGCGGATGGCAAACTCCTGCCCGCATACCGTCACGCTGGTGGGAAGCTTCCAGCCGCTCACTGCTGCTCCGGGGCCAGCCCGGCGGTGCTGCCCTGGTAGGCGTCCGCGTGCCTGGCAATGCGGGCCGCGCTGGCCTTGGCGGCGGCTTCCACCGCCTGGGTCAGCATCGGGGTGACGGCATCCAACACGGCTTCGGCCACCAGGCTGCCGTCCTCGCAGAAAGCCAGGCTGGATACCCCGGCAAAGAATACATCCGATACCGGCGTGCCGAAGATGTAATCAAACCAGTGGCGCACCTGCCTGTCCCACTCCACCAGATCCTCGGGGCCGGTCACGGGCGCGGCCGTAATTTCGGCAATCTTGGCGCGGGCTTCCTCCATGCGGCCGGCCAGGCCGATGTCGGAGGGATTGAAGCGGATGGTGCCGATCAGGGTGCCGTCCGCATCCTTGACGTCATAGCTTTTTAAGCCGCGGTCAATGTTCAGCTCCATGTTTAATCCTCCGTGAAGGTGGGCACGCCGGCCGCAATGGTGCAGGTGCCCAGCGTTTTGTTGTTGGACAGGTGTACGTTCATCGGCATGCCGACGTAATCGGAGCCGCCCAGGCTCTGGGGCACGATGGTGCAGCCGGTGTGCTTTTCTGCCGTGAAGGAGCCGGAAGCAGCCCCCAGGAAGCAGTGGACGTGCAGCACATCGAACATGCTCAGCTCGCTTACGGCGTTGCGGCGCTCAATGTCCAGCAGCTTGGCGCTCAGTTTCTGGCCGCCGCGGATGGTGCAGGGGTCCAGGTCAAGCTCCGGCTTTGCGGCGCTCACGTTCACGTCCGTAATGCCCAGGATGTCGGTCACGGTGTCGGTGTCGTGGTTGTATTCCACGCTTGCGTCCTCAACGCCGCGGCCCAGCAGTTCCCAGGTCTCAGTACCGGAACCACCGACGTTGACAAAAATCATATCCAGTTTGCGGTCAGCTTTTTGGCCGGCGGTCAGGTTGATAGCAGCTTCTGCCATGGTTATTCCTCCTCAAGATAGAGTTTGATTTGTAATTGATAGCGGGCCGCGTTGGCATCCGCCCCGGTGGGCACACCGGCGTTGGATGCCGTGATTTTGGTCACGCGGTACCCGCTGACAGCGGGGTAGTTGTGGGTGCGCTCCTGCCCGCGGATCCAGGCGGAGAGCGCGGCGAAAAAATCAGCGGCGTCCAGGTTGGGCTTTAGTTCCCGCCCAAACGGCAGCTGTGCCACAAAGGTCAGGTTGTATTCAGCCAGGTCATACCCCAGCACGTCGGTGCGGTGGCTCTCGCTGGCCGTGCGCAGGGTGTATTCGGTCGGTTCTGCACCCAGGTAGTTGGCGTTGAACAGGTCCTGCCTGTTGATCAGGGGGCACTGTGCGCGCATCCAGGCGCGGGTGGCATCCAGTACGTTCATCTTCCGGGTCTTCCTCCTGCCAGGGCGGCGGCTTCGCGGATGACGTCATCCTTGTGCTCGGCCATGGCGCGCTCAAACCAATAAGCACCGCGATCCGGCGCGCCGTTGTAGGTCAGCGGGCGGCCGGTGGGGTACTTGTGGGGCGGGCTGAAAAAGCCTGCCAGCTCGCCGCCCTCAAAGATGGGAATGTTGGGGCCGTACACCTCGCCGTAGTACAGGTAGCGCGCATAGGGCGTGGCATACACGATCATGCCGTCCCCGATGGCGCTTGCCGTGATGGCGCTGTGCTTGAGGGTGCCGGTGCGGAATGGCACCTTGGGGTCACAATAGCGGATCACCGCTTCGTCCACCGCCTTCTGCACCCTACCGCCCGGCGTCAGCCCCCGTTTTTCCAGGGCATCAGAAAGGGCGGAAAGGTCAAGGCGGGCATCATATTTCAGTCCCATCAGCTTGCCTCCACATACCAGTGCGGCGCGGGGTGGCCGCGGTTGTCATGCACGTCCAGCACGGTGGCGGCCACGGTGCCGCAGGTGATCTTGTCGCCGGGGGCAATGTCCAGCCCGGCGGGGGCGGCGCTTTCCGGGATGCGGCATTTGTACACCCGCGCCGCGTGCAGGCCGGTGGAATCCACCGCGGTCTTTGCCTGCCCGTACCAGCTCACGCCGGTCAGGGTGGTTTCCTCGCTCACATCCCGGTCGGCATCGCCGTCATAGTGCAGGTGGGTCAGGGTCACGGTCTGGTCACAGCCGAACAAGGGCCGCACCTCCCATCCCGGCCCGCATAGCGCAGCGGATGGCTGCGCGGCAGGTAAATATCCGCGGCCGCCTGCATGTCTGCCGTGTACTGTGCGGTCAGGGCGGCAGTATTCAGCGTTTCGCTGTAGCCGTCTGTGTTAAAGGCTGCCAGGCCGGGGCGGCTGTGCTCATCGGCCTTGGCGGCCTGGTAGCGGGCGGCAACATCCGCCAGCGCGCAAGCCGCCAGCTTTACGGTATCATCCACCGGCGCGCCGCACTTCAGGCGGCCAAATGTGATGCTGTCCAGATAAGCGCAGGCTTCCCGCACGGCGGGCATCCACTGCCCCTGGGTGGTGATCAGGGTGCCGCAGTAGGTGCCCTGATAGTCGGTAAAATCAGCATACATGGCAGCCCCCTTACTTGGATGCAGGCAGGGTGACGGCAACCGGCACGGCGGCTGCGGCAACCGTTACGGTGCCGGTCTGCGGGCGGTAACCGTCTGCCTTGACGCTGTAGGGGTATTCACCGGCGCGCAGGTGGAACACTGCGGTGCCGTCAGTGCCGGTCAGGCGGATGGAGCCGTTCACATTGACAGCTGCACCGGCAATGGCATTGGGGGAGCTTTCGGCATTATCCTTGACGGTAAAGGTCACAGTCTGGTCGGTGTAGGCGGTCGCGGCGTCAATGTAGGCAAAGGGCACGTTGACGCGGTTCTCGTTCATGCGGGTGGCGGGGTTCGGCATAGCCCAGCCCATGCGGAAGGTAACGCGCAGGGCAATCATGTCCTGCTGGGCCAGATTGAAGATGATGGCCTTGGTGCTGGGGTCCTGGATCACGGCCTGGTCCAGGATCTTGACGTCCACATCCTGGCGGATGGCGTACACCAGCTGCTTAAAGTTGCCGGCCACCATGCGGGCAACGCTGGTATCAAAGCTGCCGTTCTCCGGGAAGTAGATCGGCGCGCCGTCCAGGGCATAGGGGGTGGTGCCCTGCATATCGCTCTTGTACAGGGGGTGGCCGTTGGTGTCCTTAATGCCGCGCAGGGACGCTTTGGCACCCATGGCAGCCACAACGCCGTCCACGGTGTAGCCTGCATCCTCCACCTTGGCAAACAGTCCGTTTTCGCCCAACAGGGAATCATAGCTGATGCCGCCGGAAACGTTGTTGCCGGCCTGGCGGGCAACGGTGATAATGTCGTTCTGCCACTCTGCCGGGCGGTTGATGCCGAACAGAATGGCCTGGTCCACCCGCAGGCCGATGGCTTCGTTGACACGCGGGGTCACCTCGCCCAAAATGTCAAACTCGGCATCGGCCAGAACGGCTTCGGGGATGGGGACGATGACTGCCAGCTCACCGGCGGTCAGGTAGACGTTTTCCCACGCCTGGCGGGAAGTCTGCTTATAGCCGGTATCACCGTTGACCCAGTAGGCCAGCGGCAGCATGGAAAGCACCGGAATGCGGGTCTGCTTGCTGGTCATGTTGGGCAGCTTGCGGCCCAGCTGCATCACAACGCTCTGCTTGGGGGAATCCTGAAAAATGGTGCTGACAACCTGCTCACGGATGAGGGCTTCAGCGCGGGAACGATCAATAACATTGGGCATGGGTTATACTCCTTTCATTTGCCAAACGCGGCACGGATCGCTGCGTTTGCTTCTTCGCGGCTGGTGGCAGCTGCCGGGGTGCCGGTAGCGCTTGCCACAATGCGCGCGGGCTTGGTATCGGCGGCAAATGCGCCGGGGTCATTTTCGCGGTAGGTCTTTACAAAGTCGTCAAAGCCCAGCAGGCTGTCCCCCTGCAGGGGCAGGTTCTTGGCGGACAGGTCGGCCATAAATGCTTTTTTTGCGCTGGCGCTGGTAAAGTGCAGCCCGGCGGCTGCATTCTGGGCGGCATAACCTGCCTGCAGCTCGGCCACTTTTGCGTCAGCAGCTTTCTGAGCATCGGCAGCTTTCTGCTGCCAGTCGGGGTCATAGCCTTTCAGCTTGGTGTTGGCTTCGTCCAGCTGGGTGCGGATGGCGTCGCGCTCGGCTTTGGCGGTCTCAGCGGCCTGCTTTTCGCGGTTCACGTCCGCGCCGTTCATGGCGAACACGCGCTGCACCTGCTCATCATTCAGGCCAAGGGCTTTGAGATCTTCGGTTTTCATGGGTGTTACCTCCTGTGTAGGGTGTCAGATAGGCGTTTTAAGGTGGTGGCCGTCACCGTCCGGGCGGCTGTGTAAGCCCTGCCGCCGCCGGGCAAAAGGGTATAAAAAGTGCCCGCCTGCCCCTCATGCAGGGCAGGCAGGCATGAAAAAACCACGGTGCGCGTGCATCGTGGTTGAATTGTTAGGGGTTATTCGGGTAATTCGCCCAAATCATTCAGGATAGAGGTGTAGATTTGGGCATGTGCCTGTTCTGTCGGGATGTCCCCATCCAATAGCCCGTCATACTGCGGGTCAACAGGGTGCTCTTTCAGGAACGCCTTCATTTGTTCAATCTCTTCCGGCGTAATAGTTGACTCCATATTGCGCAATCTCCTCAAGAAAATTAGAAACAAGATTTATTTTAGCCTGTGACGTCAAAGAAGGTTCCTTTGTAGCGTCGTGCAACGCCAATGAATCCTTTTTGAACAATACAGAATCGGTTGCGGCGGTCTTTTCCAGTGCATACACACTGCCGTCATTGCCGACAATCGTCAGCATCCGCATCGAATTCCGGCTCGCAAAGCCAAGAATATCCTCGGGCGAAAAGGTCATCCCACTTGGATGGTTGTGTATTGCAATGTGAGGCGTGCTGAAATTCGGGATGTGAACGCCTCCTTCCTGCTCGCCGGTAAAATATCCGCTCACGGGCTGCATATCCAGCCCGTAACAGCGGGCCTTTTCTATCCCAAGCGGAACCTTTCGGGCTTCCAGCAGCAGCTTCTTGTGGGCGTTGGCAAGGGCGCGGCTGCCCGCGGCGTCCAGCGTCTCACAGGCAAATGGCTGAATGTGCTGAATGCTCTGGATGGTAATTTCCTTGTACCCCAGGCTGATTTCTTTCAGTGTAGCATTGTTTTGGGCGGATTGCAAGGCACTTGCCGCCGCATCCGCCTGTTTCGCCTCCCTTTGCCCAAAGCCCGGCACCTCCGCCCTTGCGCTGTCCAGCCGCCCCCCGGTTTCTGCCAGGAACGCACTCAGCTGCTGCCGGGCGGCTTTCAGCTTGGCGGCGCTCTGGCCGGCATCCACCCCGGCGGCGGTCTCTGCCAGGTAACGGCGCTTGTACTTGCGCACCCTGCGTTCCAGCGCCCGCTGCATCTGGGTGATCTCGTACCGGGTGTACAGCTCGCCGCCGTAGGGGATATTGCGGGCGTCCAGTTCGGCCAGGCGTTCGTCCGTGTAGTTGCGCACGGAGATGCCGGGGTAGAATGGGTAAAAGTTGTGGCGGCAGTTCCAGCCGCACAGGCCGGGGCCGGTGCCGTAACCGGTGGCGGTCTCAAAATCCTCGTACCGCTCACCGTCCTGCACCACAGCACCGCCGCGGTGGTAGACCCTGCCCTGCCACACCGCATGGGTGGGGCGGGCACCCTCGTGGGCGGTCACTTCCACAAATTCGCAGCCCATCTCTTCAATGCGTTTCAGTTGCAATTTCGCACAGGTCTGGTTTACGCCGGTCAGCATGGCCCGGCGGGCGGCTACTTCCAGCGCGTCAGTGTGGCCGCTGGGGTAGGTGATGTACGGCATGGTGTCCGCCAGATCGTCAACCGCGCGGCGGATGGCGGTGTTGTAATCCATGGCCCCGGTGCTGATCAACCCCCACGCGCGGGAAAGCCGGTCCTCAAACGCGCCGGTCACCGTGTTGGCGGTGGTGGCCGTCAGGTTCTGCCAGGTGCCGCAGGTCTGGCGGTACCCGGCGTTCAGCAGGTTCAGCAGGGCAGGGGACTGGTTGACCGGCGGCGGGTCCAGCCCGGCAGCTGTATACACAGCATCGTCCGCGGCCAGGGTCTGTGCCCCGGCGGTTTCCAGCAGCCGCTTGATCTCAGCCCGGCTTTTGCCGGTGTACTTCGCCAGCGTGGCAACGGTGTTGCTGCGCACGGCGCGGGTTTCGGCCAGCCGCCATGCCTGCCATATGGCCGTTGGGGTCAGCGGGTCCAGTTCGTCCATCTTTTTGATGCGCCGGGCAATGTCCTGCAAAATGTCATCTTCCACCTGCTGCCACAGCTGCACAAAGCGGCGGGGCAGGGCATCCAGCTGGTCAGGG
>OHMR01000097.1_pt1 | contig 16066 bp, 10 predicted proteins | sample 1569411 | NCBI WGS metagenome assembly OHMR01 (sample SAMEA3879511, study PRJEB24766) | human gut metagenome | biome: human-associated habitat; feature: feces | place: USA | collected 1985/1987
GAGAAATCGGGAAAAGAACAATTTTCTTCAGCATAGACATCATATCAAGCACTTCCTTTCTGTTCGCCCTTATTATAAAGGTATCGACTACTACGTTGCAAGGATGTCAAGCGTTATATGTACACCCGCAGTCCTCCAACTGCGGGAATTTTTATAGCTCTGCCAGCTTGGAAAGAATTTGCTTGCCAATGTCAATCAATTCATCCAGACGCTGCCGCAGATCTTCCATGTCGGCGGCGTAGACCTTGCCGCACTCGTTGGCACGCTTGGCGTACTGGTTCAGATTGTTGCTGCACATCTGCAAGAGATATGCCATGCGTTGCAGTTCTTTCAAGTCGAGGTGCAGGCAATAGCCGTCCAGTGCCATCTTGCGGATATAGGCACTTAGGCTTCGGATGCCCATGCTGAGCATCTTTTCATAGATACGGTTCTTTTCTGTTTTGCTCAAGCGCAGGATGATGGTTTCATCCCGCTTTTCTTTCATCGTGCATCACCATCCTTATCATAATAGCTGCGGAACGGTTTGACAGGCTCCGGCTGATTGGTCTTTTCCCCCAGTGCAGCCAGCACAGACGGACGAGTTGCAGGTGTTTCGGTTTCCTCGGTTTCTTCGGGAGCATCCTGCGAGGAACTGCGGTCACGGTCGATGTTCAGCAAGGCGTTCAATTCAGCAAGGCGGGCAGACTTTTCGGCCAGTTCTTCCTCCTGTGCAAAGGGCTTTGCCACTTCGACCTCTGCGGCCTGCTTCTGCTGTTCAAGGTTTTGCAGAGCATTTTCGGCATCTGCAATACGGTCAGCGAAATTGTCGATGGCATTGTCCAGACGAGTGATATTGCCGCGCGCATCATCGCCCAGCGACACCGGGTAACTCAACTCTGCCCGGAGTACGGCCTGATGCTCATTTTTGAAGCTGTCGAATCGAATGTTCAGTTCAAAGCCACGGTAGGTGCCCAGCAGCATCATATCAGCATTGGGCATCTCCTGTCGAGCCAGCAGCAGCCGGTCGCCTGCAGCCTTTTTGTCATCGTACACCATGCCCTTGATGGTCATGCCGCAGAAGTTTTCTTTGTCCTGCGGGTGTGCTGCTGCAATCTGTGAGTCCTGTTGTAAAGCAGCAATGCGGGTTTTCTGTTTCTGAATCTCCTCCGGGAAAGTTTTGAGCAGCTTATCCTCCAGACGATATTTCTGATTCTGGAAGTCTCCGCGCAGCACCTTCAATTTTGCTACCTGCACGTCCAAGTCCATCTTTTCCCGGATGCGAGGGTCGCCTGCACACAGAGCCTTGATTTCTGCGTAAGATAAAGCCTGTTCGTCAATATCATCGCAAGATCGCATAGGCGATTTGCTCGTCATGATCTGCGAGATAAACTTCTGTTTATTCTCAAGGGTCTGATAGAGGTAGGCGTCAAATGTCGATTCCGTGACGTAGTTATAGACGTAGACTTGTTTGTTTTGGTTGCCTTGGCGGATGATTCTGCCGTTGCGCTGAGTCATATCAGACGGACGCCAGCCTACATCCAGATGATGCACCGCTACGAGCAGCGTCTGGACGTTGGTCCCTGCTCCCATTTTGGTAGTGCTGCCCAGCAGCACACGCACCTGTCCGCTGCGTACCTTGGAGAAAAGTTCTGCTTTCTTGTTCTCCGTATCTGCGTTGTGGATGAACTCGATCTCCTGTTCGGGCACACCGGCGTTGAGCAGCTTGGAGCGGATATCATCATAGACGTTGAACGAACCGTCCCCCTTGGGAGTAGACATATCGCAGAAAATCAACTGGGTCAGCTTCTGCTCCTTGGTGTCGTTCCAGATGCGCAGGACGTTGTTGACGCAGGCATTTAACTTGCTGTTGGGGTCATCGGGCAGAGCGGAATTCATCAACCGCTGGTCAAGACCGATTTTGCGGCCATCCGACGTGATTTTCAACATATTATCCACAGAGGGGTCAACAGAACCGCTGTGGACTTCGGCTGCACGTTCGCTCAACGCCTGCACCATATCCTGTTGGATTTCCGAAGGTTTGACCACCACCGTCTCAAATTTTGCATCAGGCACCGGGAGATGAAGCTGGTCGCTGGTCTTGATATCTGCTGCTTCTTTGAACATCGCCATCAGTTCAGGCAAGTTGAAGAACTTCGCAAAACGAGTGCGTGCACGGTATCCGGTGCCTTCGGGCGCAAGTTCAATGGCCGTGGTCGTCTCACCGAAGGTGGATGCCCACGCATCAAAATGGGTCAGCCCTTTCTGCTGTAAGGTGTTGTACTGAAGATAACGCATCAGGGTATACATCTCGGTCATGCTGTTGCTCAGGGGCGTACCTGTTGCAAAAATCACGCCACGGCCACCGGTGATTTCATCCAGATAGCGACACTTGCCGAACATATCGCTGGATTTTTGTGCCTCGCTCGTACTCAAACCTGCGACATTACGCATTTTCGTGTACAAGTAGAGGTTCTTAAACGCTTGGCTCTCATCCACAAACAACCTGTCTACGCCCAATTGTTCAAACGTAACCACATCATCTTTACGGTCTGCGCCTTGCAGCTTTTCCAGTTTCTGTTTCAGAGACTTGCGCAACTTTTCCAGCTGCTTTACTGTGAAATGCTCGCCAACCTGTGCTTTCGCTTCTTCGATGGCCTCCTCGATTTCATCCATCTGTTCCTGAATCAGACGCTCCTGTCGTTCTGCGGACAAGGGTATCTTTTCAAACTGGCTGTGTCCGATGATAACTGCATCATAATCACCGGTCGCAATTCTCGCACAGAATTTTTTTCGATTACCGGGTTCAAAATCTTTCTTGCTGGTAACCAGCAGCTTCGCATGGGGGTACAGACGTAAAAACTCGCTGGCCCATTGTTCCGTCAAATGGTTTGGCACGACAAAAAGACTTTTCTGACACAAGCCCAGACGTTTCAGTTCCATAGCGGAAGCCGCCATCTCAAAACTCTTGCCAGCACCGACTTCGTGCGCCAAAAGGGTGTTGTACCCATACAGCACATGGGCAACCGCATTGCGCTGATGCTCTCGCAAATTGATCTCCGGGTTCATGCCCACAAAATGAATGTGACTACCGTCATACTCACGGGGGCGGGTGCTGTTAAAAAGCTCGTTGTACTTTTTTACCAGTAGGGCGCGTCGCTGTGGATCTTTCCAGACCCAGCCAGCAAATGCGTCCTTGATGGCCTGCTGTTTCTGCTGGGCGAGGGTGGTTTCGTTTTGATTCAGCACACGCTTTTCTTTCCCATTCTCCTCGATGGTATCATAAACGCGGCTGTCACGCAAATTCAAGGTATCCTCCAAAATCTTGTAAGCGTTGGCTCGGCGGGTACCGTAGGTTTCAGTGGCCATAATGTCACCAAAGCCAGTAGCAGATTTATTGCTGATCCGCCATTCGGAAGTGTAAGGGGAGTAGCGAACGGTGATGGCATTGTTGTAGCGGATACGATAGGGCGGCTGAAAAGTTTCCATCATAAACTGTTGTACGATAGAGGGGTCAAGCCATGTGGCACCCAAACGCACATCAATTTCAGATGCCTCCAGATCTTTGGGCTGTGCCTTGGTCAGTGCGTCCACATTAACCTTGAACTCCGGGTGACTTTCCGCAGCAAGCTGTGCCATCCGCAGCTTATCGCGTACATTACCCGAAAGGTATTCGTCCGCAGTCTGCCAGCCCGCTTCCGGGTCGGTGGGGTCGGCGACAGGGTCCTTGAAGATCACACCAGACAATTCAGTGGTGATGCGCCCGTACTCGTCGGGTGTGCCCAGCAGTTCTGCCATATAGGGCAAATCCACCTTGCCGTGTTCCCCGATGGACACCGCCAACGCTTCACTTGGCGTATCCACGCTGGTGACGGTGCGTTCCGGGCGAATGGTGCGCTTGGTGAACATCGCCGCCTTGGATTTAAGCTGCCCTTGCTCGTCCAGATTTTCCAGCGAACACAGCAGATAATAGGAGGAATCCTGCTCAAACAGCCGCCCGTTTTTACGGTCGTTCAGCAGACCGTACTTTGCGGTAAAGTCATCGTAGGCGGCGTTCAAACGCTCCTGTGTTGCCTTGATGTCGGCATCTGGGTAATCCTCCAACTGTTGCTGAATCAGGTCATTGATGATCTGCCGCAGTTCCACCATGCCGGTGACGCGCCCCTTGGCGTTATCGGACAATTCCACCTGCGTCATGATGGAGTTTTCGCGGTAGTAGATCTCGCCATCCACCACAGTATAGCTGAAATTTTTCACGGTAGGATCTGCGGGCAGCGTTTTGCGCTGTGCTTCCACATCTGCGACGTCCGGGGCAGCAATCTCCACCGCAGTGTAATTGCCCTCAATATGCTGCACCGCTTCTGCAAGCTGGTCTGCCAACACTGCACCCTCAATGGGTGCAACGGTGAGTTCCTCCCGTCCGTACTGGGTGCTTTCGGTGGTCAGCTCGCCCAGCACCATCTCCGGGTGGTCTACGAAATACTGGTTGATGGCAAAGCCATCTTCTGTTTTGCCCAACTGCACCCAGTCCGGCTCGTGGTCGATGGGGCGGTCACGTTTTTGCAAAAAGATAATGTCGCTGACAACATCCGTGCCAGCGTTGGCACGGAAAGCGTTGTTGGGCAGACGAATGGCCCCCAGCAAATCGGCTCGTTCTGCCATGTGCTTGCGGGCAGAAGAATCTTTACTGTCCAGCGTGTAACGACTGGTAACAAACGCCACCACGCCGCCCGGACGCACTTGGTCGATGGCTTTGGCGAAAAAGTAGTTGTGGATAGAAAATCCCAGCTTGTTGTACGCCTTGTCGTTGACTTTATACTGACCAAAAGGGACATTACCTACGGCAAGGTCGTAAAAATCTCGGCGGTCGGTGGTTTCAAAGCCAGCAACCGTAATGTCGGCCTGTGGATATAGTTTTTGGGCGATGCGTCCGGTGATGGAATCCAGTTCCACACCATACAGACGGCTGTCAGCCATGCCAGAGGGCAGCATACCGAAAAAATTGCCAATACCCATGGAAGGCTCCAAGATATTTCCAGACTGGAAGCCCATCTTTTCCACAGCATCATAGATGGCGCGAATTACCACCGGAGAGGTATAGTGGGCATTCAGAGTGGAAGCGCGGGCGGCGGCATACTCCTCTTCGGTGAGCAACCCTTTCAGTTGGGTGTACTCGGCAGACCAGTTTTCCTTGTTGGGGTCAAAGACATCTGCAAGACCGCCCCAGCCTACATACTGCGAAAGCACCTGCTGCTCCTCGGCGGTGGCACCGCGATGCTCCTGCTCCAAAGTGCGCAAGGTCTGGATGGCTTCAATATTGCGGGCGAATTTCTGCTTGGGGCCTCCGACACCCAAATTATCATCCGTGATGTGAAAATTTCCTGCGGCTTCCGGTATCGGTTCAGCGTTCAGGGCTTCGTCTGCGGCAGCAGCATCCGGAAAGGTCTGCCACTCGCCATTGACCTCCACAGAGATAGGCAACTTGTCCAGTTCCTCATCAGGTGTAGGTTCATCCCGCCGCAGACCGTCCTCGAATTGCTGCTTGTTGAGTACCTCGTTATCCCACGACTGCCCATGCGCGCTGGTGTCGATGCGCACATCGGTTTCGCCAACATAGCCGATTTTGCCTTCGATGGTTCGGGTGGGAAGGTCAACAACAACTTCGTCACCGACCTTGTAATCAACAGCCTTTTCAGGAGAAACGTCAATAATTTCATCCTGCTGCTGTTCATACAGTTCCCGGATATTGGGCAACCGTTCAACCCGGAAGATGGGCTGTCCGCTGTTGGTCAAGTCCATGTCCTGCAAGCTGACGGATTTGAACATGAAGTTGACGTGATCCACACGGAAATCCCGGCCATCTAGCTTGACGATGATGCCGATCGGCAGATAATCTTCCTCTCGCAGATATTTTGTCTGATGGTGGGTACCATCTCCGCCCTGTCCGGCTAGATAGATGCTGTTGCCCTCGGCCCACAGCTTCTGCGATTTTGCTACCCACTCTCTGCGCAAAAAGCCGGTCACTTTGACTTTTCCCAGCGCATTTTCCTGTGACAGCAAATTAGAGCGAAAAACTTCCTTTACAGTGATTGCATCTTTGTCATAGAACAGAAAATATCCGCCCAGTTCAAAGCCAATCAGGGTATTGGGGTACTGCTCTTTCAGAGCATTGTATTCGGCAGCGGCATCACCATCCAGCATTGGGAGCTGTCGTTCCGCTTCCTGCACGGCGGCACGATGCTCTTTTTCCTTATCGGTCAGGTAGCGGTCAGACTGAATCATCAGGTCAATATATTTTTCGACCTGCGCCCAGCTTAACGTAACCTTTTGATGATCCGGGTAGTGGTCAAATTCAAGTCCTTTCCCATCATGATTTACAAAACCGCTGCTGCCGTCCAGAAAATCCTGCGAATGTCCGCCGATGCCGTACTCTTTTGCCAGTGCTTTGGCACGGAGTTTGCGGTCAGGCTGTGTCTGGTACAGTTCGATGATCCGCTGCTTGCCATCCTGAAAACCGGAACCATGCTTGCGCAGTTCATTCTCAATCTCGGCCTGCGACAAAACAAAAGCGGAGGGCGATTTTTCGCTCTCCGCTCGGTCGATATGTTCGATTTGCTGGGTTTCGGTAGGAATGGCGGCATCCAGAAAACTTAGCTGTAGATCAGCTCCGTCTGAATCACTTCCTCGACCTGCTCCCGCAGGATGTTCATGTGCTGAACCCACGCCATCTGGTTCTTCTCCTTGTCCGGAGCCGGGTTCTTCGCCAGCAAATCGGCCATCAGTTGCTTCTTCATCGCTGCTGCGGTCTGCTCCAGTTCGGTCAGGGTCGGGTACAGGCTCCCGTTCAGGAGCATCGTGTTGTACAGCACCGGGCGCTGTTGCCTCAGAAAGCTCAGGCGCATCCTGCCGTACTTGCCCAGCGGCTTCCGGGGCTGGTTCAGGGTCAGGTTCGGGAGAAGATAATCCCCGGTCTGCGTGTAACTCAGATTGCTGCTCATATTCATGCTGGCTCCTTTCATTGTTTCGGCGGCGAATGGTGGTTTTTACGGTGCGCTCGATGTTCCGCAACACCTCTCGGCTCATGTCGCTGACGGCTGCGCCGAGGGCGTAGACACTATCCGGGGTAGAGAAATTGTAGATTGCCTGAAAATCGTCCTTGTCGAACCACCCGGCAGGCTCAAAGCCGCAGCGTTCCAGCAGCGTGTAGGTGACACTCATTGCTGCTGCGCTTTTGAACTGCATCTCCACCCCGGCTTCATCATAATCCATCAGGAGCGAACCGTCAACGATGGCACGGATGTCCTCGCCGTTGTTGTCCCAGTAATCTGCCACCAGTTTCCCCGCAACGTCCGCAAGCTGCTGGCTGACACGCTCTCCGCTGATGCCATAGGTGGCGGCGAGCATTTCCGAAACCGGCTGTTTCAGGTCGTCGTTGTACTGCCACACCTCCGGGTCACGGGAATTGCGGCGCACCCCGGTGTCGCTTACGTCAAAGACGTAGTGCAGACGCGGCACACTGCTGGACTGGTCTAACAGTGCGATGCCCTTGGAGCCGCGCCGGACATAGCGGTTCATGCGATTGTTCCAGATGTCGAAGCTGGCGCAGGCAGTGGCATCAGGCCGCTGGGCGTAGATCATGAGCTGGTCCGCAAAAGGGTACTTGTACAGCCGGGATGCGGTGGTCAGGTAGTCCGTCCAGCTTTCCCAGTACCGGGTCAAGCCGTTGGCCGTGCGCTGGGCAAGTGCGAGGTATTCTTCGGTTTTGCTTGGCATTTTGGCCTCCTTTTTCAGATTTTAGGGTATAAAAATAGCGGGCAACCGTTTTGGGGTTGCCCGCTGAGGGGATGGATTGATTTGACTGCTTGAATATTGGCTTTTGCGTTTACAGTGCTTTTCTCGGGCAGGCCTTTACGCACTCCATGCACAGGATGCATTCCGTGCCATTGAGCCGTTTTCGGGAGTTGTCCGTCATATCCACATTCATGGGGCACACCTGCCTGCACTTTCCGCAGGAGGTGCACTTTTCCTTATCGCACGTTACCCTGAGCAGGGAAAAATAGCTCATCGGCTTCAAAAAGACCGTTACCGGGCAGAGATACTTGCAAAAGGCACGGTTGTCTTTGCATCGGAATGCCAGTACAATGCCAACCGCATAATACAGAATGTTTCCAACAAGAAAAGAGACAAACAGGATCTTTTCCATGTTTTCGGCGTGCATCAAAAAAAGTGCCGCCACATAGACAAAGGATGCTGCAAAGGTGATGTATCGAAAGAACCCCAGCTTTTTCCTCGGTGCCTGCGGTATTTTGTAGGGCAGAAGATCCAGAACCATGGCTGTCCAGCAGGCGTAGCCGCACCACCCCCGCCCAAAGATCAGTGGACCGAAGATTTTTGCCACTGCGTAGTGGATGGTAGCTGCTTCAAAAACGCCGAGGAACAGGTAATACCAAAATCCTTCGATCTGCATATTCTCGTGGGAGAGAACACCGAGGTACAGCAGCATATAGCTGCCCACCGCCCACTGCACGAACTGCCGGGCGTAGCGTTTTCCCGCAGCAAACAGCGCCGTGCCTACTCCAAGGCAGCCCCCGATGTAGCTGAAATTAAGCAGGTAGAACAGGTTGCCTTTTGCGAGCCACAGCGCCACCGCCACCGTTTCAAACTTTATCCACAGCAAGCAATATCTTCAAAATACGAAGCTGCAAAGGACGTATATCATAATCTGCCATAAAAATCAGCCCATTAATTAATAAAGTTGTGAAGGAATCAACCGCTGTGCTTGTTCAAAGTCATTCACCGTATCAAGCTCCACAGAAAAATATTCGGTAGTGTCAAGCGCATAGAAAGAGTGTCCTTGCGGTATGAGACGCTCAAAAGCACGTTCATAGAAGATATTATCCAAACCTTCTTTGGTAATCATAACCTCCAATTCCCGGAAAAGCGCTTCTGTATAAGCGGCAGACATCTTCTCGATGCCAATAGACTCGCCAATAGCTCGGGATATGGAGCACGTCTTACTGATTTCCAACACCTTGCCATCATTGTCCGCTATTACCTTGATTTCCTCTTCCCCCAATGTATGATGGTTCAGAGCCAACGCATCCGCTTGACCATATCCAAGCAACTTGGCTACAATCTGCGGGTCAAAAAGGATATCGCTGTCCAGCAACAGAATGTCCTCTTTATCTACATAAGGCCGTGTAAGCCATAAAGAGTAGATATTATTGGTAGAAGCATATTTCTCATTATAGATAAACGTAACCTCCAATGCCGGATAATGAGCTTCCAGAAAGTTCACAATCTGCTGCTGTCTATAACCGGTGACAATGACAAACTCCCGAAAGCCATTCTGCAGCAATGCATCAAAGGCTCTTTGCAGCAAACAACGCTCTCCAACTTTCAACAGACATTTTGGAGTGGTATCAGTCAACGGACGCAAACGCGAAGCTATCCCTGCAGCCAATATAACCGCTTTCATTGTAATGCAATTTTTTTAATGGTGTCAATGACAATACGGTTCTGTTCAGGACGCCCCAAGGTAATACGCAAATGGGTATTGATGTCTGGTTCATTCATGAACTTCACCTTATAATCCTCGTCGGCAAAAGCTTTCTGTAAGCGTTCTTTCAAGACAATCGGATATTTTATAAGGACAAAGTTCGCCACCGACTCATATACCTTGAAACCAGGCAACGTCCCTATCTCCGCTTCAAAGCAGGCGCGACTCTCATTCATCAGCCGTGCTATATTCCGGTAATGCGCATCCGATTTCAGTGCGGCAATAGCAATATCCTCAGAGATACGGTTATAACCCAGATATTTGTTGCTGTATTTGCCAAAGTTGGCCAACTCCTTACTCATAAACCCAAAACCCATGCGCAATCCGGGCAATCCGTAGAACTTGGAAAGCGTGCGTGAAATAATCAGGTTGGGATATTTATCAACCAGCATCTTAATATAGTCCGTATCAGTAGATACGAAAGAGGCATAGGCTTCGTCCACCAAAACGATGGTTGTTACGGGCAACTCAGCCAACAAAGCGTCCAATTCTGCAGGGGTCAGACCGTTACCGGTGGGATTATTGGGCGAAGCGATTAATAAGACCTTGGGATTCTCACGCTGTACCATCTCTTTCATGGCAGCGAAATCATATTTAAAGGTATTGCCATCCTCATACAATGGATACTGCAACGTATGCCCGTCCACTTCATCAGCAATGGATTTATAGTACCACCACGAGAATTTAGGAATGAGCATCGTCTTGTTCCCATCCTCTTGGGTCAGGAAATAGTGGACTGCTTGTTTCAATATATCTTCTCCACCATAACCCAACAGTACCTGCGGTTCATCAATTCCGTAAGATTCAGATAGATAAACAGACAGAATACTCTTCTTGCCTTCGTCGTAGATACGGGTATAGAAACAGAGTTTGTTTATATCAAAATTCTTTAGAGCCTCCACCACCTCTTGCGAAGGTGCGTAGTTAAACTCATTGCGGTCCAAATAATTCATATCTTAGGTTTCTTTTGTTAGTACTTTCCGATAACACTCCATCGTCTCACACGCCATCTGCTCCTGCGTGAAACGCTGTGCCCACTTCAATCCCTCCTCAATCATGGTGGCACGCAAAGAAGGCTCTTGTGTACGGGCAATCGCCGCTGCCAATCCCTCCACATCGTGGGGACTCACATACAATGAATGCTCCCCCCCCGCTTCTTCAAGACAAGAGCCGGTTGCTGCAACCACCGGAATGCCGGAATGCAAAGCCTCAAGAATAGGGATGCCAAAACCTTCGTAAACGGATGGGTATACAAAAGTCTCGGCCGACTGATAAATGGCAGGTAAATCGTCCGAAGGGATACCATGCAGAAAATGTACTCTGTCTTGCAATCCGGCTTTTGTCATAAACTCTTTCAGCTGATGGATATAGGCTGTGGGTCTCCCTACCAGAACAAAATGCAGTTCATCGGGCAGATACTCCAAAGCCTTCACAATGGCCAGCGCATTTTTACGCTCCTCAATGGTGCCCACCGACAAGATATAGCGTTCGGGCAACCGATAACTCCGCATCACCTCCTTGCGCTTATCCTTACCGACACGACAGGCATACAGAGAACTACACCCTTGGTAAATAACGGAAATTTTATCCGCAGGAATTCCATAATAATGTATGATGTCACGCTTGGTACACTCACTCACAGCAATGATGTGGTCTGCATGCTTGCATGCATAGCGGCATTTGTAGTTATAAATCAAGCGGTCGACCAACGAAAAACAATGTGAAAGTCTCAGGAAAATAAGGTCGTGAACAGTCACCACACTCTTTACTTCCCGTACCCGATGGATGGTCAGGGGAAGTTCGTTACTCAATCCGTGGAACAGCCGTATGTTGTCCCGTTTCAAAGTCCTGCGTATACCTCCCACGCGCCACAACGAAGTCATTCCTCTCCAGAGCCAATAAGATGGATAATGTACCGATACCGTTCCCCGGCTTTCGGCCACCATCGACGAGAGTTGCTGATTTTCACGGTGTACCGGAGCATACAACCAATACTCGTTTTCCGGAGCAAAGGCTGACAATGACTGCACCACATACCGGCTGTAATTGCCCAATCCCGTAAAATTCTGCACAGCCCGTTTTCCGTCGTATCCTATTCTCATCTCTAAAAAGTTTCAGCTGCAAATGTACAAGATAATCCTCATATAGCAGTCTATTTCGCTTTCCTTTTTTGACAAAAACACAAATTCACCTATAAAACATAAGATAGAGATGAGCAATCACTTGCTGTCTGTTACAAAAACCAAGTACGGAATCGGGCACATCCCCATTGTTCAATCCGTACTGGCCCATTGTTTTATCCTTCAAACACCTTATCTCCTTCCCGAAAACTACTTTATTCATCATCGGCCCACTGTTATGAACCAATTCAACCACACTAGTGAGCTATTTAGTTCACTCAAGTGAACATTACGGCTCACTAACGTGGGCTGCTGAAGAATCCAAAAGTAAAACGAAAGAATGAAAAGGATGCAACAGAAGAAAGAAGGATACGGAACGGAAGAAAACACGGGTGAGAGCAAAATTTACCCTCACCCTTTTCGATTGCTCTCACCCACCCCTGCAATGCCGATGAATAGGGAAGTTGAAGAAAAGAGTGAGAGCGGTGAGGGCAGAAATGCAAACTTAAAAACGGAAAGAGTCAAATTATTTTCCGGGCATTACTTAGCCACTTTGACGGATTAGTCGTATCTTCGCACGATGGAAAATCGTCGAAAAGAACAGCAGCATTATGAGAGTCATTGTTGACAACAAAATACCTTTCATTAAAGAAGCCATCGAAAAAATAGCCGACAGCGTGATTTATACTCCCGGCAGAGACTTCACTCCGGAGTTGGTAAAAGATGCCGATGCACTGATTATACGTACCCGCACCCGCTGCAACAAGGAATTGCTGGAAGGCAGTAAAGTCCGCTTCATTGCTACCGCCACCATAGGCTTCGACCATATAGATACGGAATATTGCCGTGAAGCAGGCATCGCTTGGACCAATGCCCCCGGATGCAATTCAGCATCCGTAGCCCAATACGTGCAATCAGCCTTACTATTATTGCAACAACTCAAAGGAGTACAACTGTCCGAATTGACATTAGGCATCATCGGCGTAGGCAATGTGGGTAGCAAAATAGCCCAAGTAGGGCAAGAACTAGGCATGCGTGTCCTGAAGAATGACCTGCCCCGGCAAGACAAGGAAGGAGAGAGCGATTTCAGTTCCTTGCAAGCACTCGCAGCAGAATGTGATATCCTCACCTTCCACGTACCTTTATATAAGGAAGGGCCATACAAAACATTCCATTTGGCAGACCATACTTTCTTCCGGTCATTAAAACGCTGTCCCGTCATTATCAATACCTCACGTGGAGAGGTGATTGAAACCAATGCGCTCCTGAATGCCTTAGAAGACGGACTGATTTCCGATGCCATCATTGATGTATGGGAGAATGAGCCTGATATCAATCTTACCTTATTAAATAGAGTGTTCCTTGGAACTCCCCATATAGCCGGTTATTCAGCCGACGGAAAAGCCAATGCCACCCGTATGTCTCTGGATGCCCTTTGCCGTTTCTTTCACATCAAAGCCGACTACCGCATCGCTCCCCCCCAACCCCGGAACCCGATTATTACCGCCGGCAACCTGGCAGAAGCATATCTACAAATGTATGACCCGAGAAGGGACAGCGAAGCACTGAAAACACATCCCGAACAATTTGAAAAATTGCGGGGAGACTACCCGCTACGAAGAGAAAAAGATGCTTACACTTATATCCCAAAGTAGCACATACATTTAGAAATACAGCCCGATAATACAAAAGACGTCACTATATAAGCTCCTCACGCCTTTACTATCAATGCCGAATCAGAGGAAACTATAGGCAAAACATTACAATATCAATGCAAAAAATACAGTTAGAGAAATCACTCAGTGAAGGATTTATTTTTTATGCAATTTCAACTCTGACGATTGCCATACAATTTCTGTTTTATCTGATTCACAGTCCCCGGCTCGCCATGATGGACGTGGGAGGCTGGATGTTTTATATAACGGCCGCTTGCTCACATGCCGCCTTGTGGGCACTTATTCCTTATATCGTATCCTTAATCGTAGCCATTACCGTCCGGCGCCATCAAGCCGCCGCCATCACACACATTATTCTTGTATCATTACTCAATATACTTGCTTACATAGACGGCAGTGTGTACAGTCTTTACAAGTTCCATATCAATGGTTTTGTACTGAATCTCCTGGTTGGAGAGGGCAACAGTGAGATTTTCACATTCAGCTTCTGGCTTTATCTGAAGATTGCAGGAGTATTAGTGGGTATATTTGCCGCCAATACTTTGCTAAGAATACTTGCAGGCCATTGTTATACCCGCTTTCACCGCTGTGGCTTCCGTCCTGTACTTGCCACTCTGATTTTGTTTGCACTATTCTCTAACTTTTATCATGCCTATGCCGCTGTAGCGCAAAAGACTTCAGTGATTCGCAGCGCCCCCTGCCTGCCCTATTACTTCCCGCTTACGGCAACCCGCCTGATGATGAAGTTAGGAGTGGTCTCATCCAAGGATGTCATTAAAATGAACTTCAACAACAAAAAGCAGTCTGCTGACCTCAACTATCCGATAGATTCTTTGAAATACGAAGTCCATTCCAACCCCAAGAATGTAGTGCTGATAGCCATAGACTCATGGAACTACCGCGCCTTTAACCAGGACATTACACCTCATATCAGCCACTTTGCCGACAGTTGCAGCAGATTCACCTCCCATCTAAGCAGCAGCAATGGCACACGTGGAAGTATCTTCGGGCTTTTCTTCAGTCTCTCATCCATCTACTGGACTGATTTTGAGGTATCGGGCATACAGCCCCTGCTCATAGAAGAACTATTGAAGCAGAATTATCAGATAGGTATTTATCCCAGTGCTACAATCGTCAACCCGCCATTTGCCAAAATACTTTTCTCAAAGGTACCCGACTTGCGTACCCATACCGAAGGAAAAACCGTTTATGACCGCGACTGCCGTATTACAGCAGATTATCTGCAAGCACTCGATACGCTGGGCAGCGGTACAAAACCTTTCTTTTCCTTTCTCTTCTATGATTTGGCACACGGATATGAAGTGCCGAAGGACAAGCTTTATCGTTTCCAACCGTCCTGGGAGTTCGCCGACTATATGAAACTGAACAACGACATAGACCCTACTCCTTTCCTGAACCTCTACTACAACTGCGTGGCGGAAGCCGACTCACTGGTGGGATGCGTCCTCCACAAACTTGAAGAAAAGAAACTGCTAGACAATACCCTGGTCATCATTACCGGAGACCATGGACAAGAATTCAATGAGAATCATAAAAATTATTGGGGCCACGGCAGTAATTATTCACCGGTACAAACACATATCCCCTTCCTATTATATGAACCGGGAGAACAGCCACATACCTACCATCACCGTACCACGCACTATGATTTTGCACCAACCCTAATGAATAAAGTGCTGGGTGTAACCAATCCGCCTTCCGATTACAGTATGGGGCATTTAATAACCGATACTTGTCCACGGAACTGGCATATCGTGGGCGACAATCTCAATTATGCCTTTATCGTAGAAAATCATACTATTCTGGAAAAACACCCTTCCGGATATATAGAAATCAGCGACAGTGCATTGAATCCCCTGGAAAACTACAAGATAGACAACCGTAAGCTGAACGAGGCCATCCTCTCCCTTAACCGATTCTATAAATAACTGGGAGAGAGGCCTTCCACCAACTCCTCTATCACCTTCGGATAGTATTCATACTCCAGCCGGTGGATGCGTTGCGCCAGCTCCTCCGGCGTATCGCCCGGCAATACGGGGCATTTCTGCTGGCAGATAATGCCGCCTTCGTCATAATGCTCATTCGTATAATGGATGGTAATACCGCTTTCCTTTTCGCCGGAAGCAATCACTGCCTCGTGCACACGGTCGCCGTACATTCCCTTTCCACCGAACTTGGGCAGCAACGAAGGATGTATATTTATCATTTTATTGGGATAAGCATGCAGAATATTGTCCGGCACACGTGCCAGGAATCCTGCCAATACCACAAAATCAATATCATGCTCTCGAAGCGTCGACAAAACAAGCTCTCCACTTTCCCAATCGCTCTTGGCAAACCAGACACAAGGCACTCCCAGCCCCTTGGCACGCTCTAAAACAAACGCATTCTGCCGGTTAGTCAAAACCAGAGCCACACGTGCCGAACCTTTTTCCCGGAAATAACGGATGATATTCTCGGCATTCGTACCACTTCCCGACGCTAAAACTGCGATATTTTTTCCCATAATCCCTCCAGTTACTGCACAAAACCGTGAAAAATGTGCAAAAAGGTGCATTTAATTCATCAAATATTTGCGAGGAATGATAAATATTCATTCCTTTGCACCGCAAATTTAAAGAAATAAAACTAATTATTAATTAAAATAAAGACACACAAAGCTACGTGCCAGGTTTCACCTAACGTGTAGAGTTGATTCTCAATCAGCCATGCAT
>OHMR01000122.1_pt1 | contig 14315 bp, 10 predicted proteins | sample 1569411 | NCBI WGS metagenome assembly OHMR01 (sample SAMEA3879511, study PRJEB24766) | human gut metagenome | biome: human-associated habitat; feature: feces | place: USA | collected 1985/1987
CTGGTTGTTGACAACAATTTTTGTTCCGTCTGCTAATAAAATAACTTCATCAGGCTTAAGAAAGTAACGTTTCTTTAAATCGGGATGAGATTTGATTTTTTCTTGGACTTCTATCAAGGTACGTATTACACCTAATACTTTCAAATTATAGTCATAAAAAATGAATCGGGCGGTGTACAATAAAAACAAATAATCCCGGATTCTTGACAAAGAATCCGGGACTATTTGTTTTTATCGTTTTTGAGAGGCTTTACTTAGCCGGCTTCAGCCATTTGTCCAGCCATTCAAAGAAGGTACGTTGCCACAGCACGCCATTCTGAGGTTTCAGTACCCAGTGGTTTTCGTCCGGATAGATAAGCAGTTCGGCAGGAACGCCACGCATCACGGCTGCATCGAAGGCGGCCATTGCCTGGTTGGCAAGGATGCGGAAGTCCTTCTCTCCGTGGATGCAGAGGATAGGGGTGTCCCATTTGTCGACGAAGAGATGCGGGGAGTTGGCAAAAGTGCGTTGTGCCGTAGCGTTGTTCTTTTCCCAATAAGCGCCGCCCATATCCCAGTTGGCAAACCATTTCTCTTCCGTTTCCAGATATTGCATTTCCATGTTGAAGATACCGTCGTGTGCGATGAATGCCTTGAAGCGTTTGTCATGGTGTCCGGCAAGCCAATATACGGAGAAACCTCCGAAGCTGGCACCTACGCAACCCAGGCGGTCTTTGTCAACGAAAGGTTCCTGGGCCATTTCGTCAATGGCAGTGAAGTAGTCCTTCATGCACTGGCCGCCATAATCACCGCTGATGGCTTCGTTCCACTCTACACCGAAGCCCGGAAGACCACGACGGTTGGGAGCTACGATGATATAGTCGTTTGCCGCCATAATCTGGAAATTCCAACGGTAGCTCCAGAACTGGCTGACGGGACTCTGAGGACCACCTTCACAGAAGAGGAGGGTGGGGTACTTCTTGTTAGGGTCGAACTGTGGAGGATAAATCACCCAGGTCAGCATCTGCTTGCCGTCGGTGGTCTTCATCCAGCGGGCTTCCACCTTACCCATCTCCAGCTGGTCGTAAATCTGCTTGTTTTCTGTGGTCAGTTGCACTGCTTCTGCAAAAGCGTCGCCGTTGCGTGCACTGTTTACGGCATAGATTTCGTCGCCCATGCTCATGGAATGGCGTTTGGCGATAATCTTGTTTCCGCAAAGGGCAAGCGAAGCATAGTCGTGCATGCCGTCGGTGAGCTGGGTAAGCTTGTCGTTTCCGGCAAGGTCGATATTGTAAATCTGTGTCTCGCCATGCCATACACCGATGAAGTAGATGCTCCGGGAATCTTTGTTCCACAAGAAGGCGTCCACGTTCGATTCGAAAGCTTTGCTTACAAAACGTTTCTCGCCGGTCTCGAGGTTCATGATAAACAAGCGGTTCAAGTCGGCTTCGTAGCCGTCACGCTCCATGCTCTGCCAGGCGATGTATTTGCCGTCGGGAGAGTATTGGGGATTCGTATCATATCCCTTGTTTTCTTCCGTGATGTTTTTGGTTTCCTTGGAGGCAAGGTCGTAGATATAAATGTCGGAGTTGGTGGAAATGGCATACGCCAGTCCGGTTTTCTTACGGCATGTATAGGCCACCTTATCAGAAGACGGGCTCCATGCCAGCTGCTCGATACCGCCCCAGGGCTTCATCGGGCTTTCGTATGGTTCTCCCTCAAGAATATCAGTGACATTGCTGATGGCATTGCCGTCGAAATCGGCAACGAATGGATGGGGAGCAGTAGTCACCCATTCGTCCCAATGCTTGTACATCAGGTCGGTAACGATGATGCCGGTGGCTTTAGGAAGGTCCGGATGTTTGTCTGCCGTACTCTTCACGGTCTTTACCTGGGCAATGAAAAGGAGTTTCTTGCCGTCGGGCGAGAAAGAGAACCCTTCGATGTCTCCCTCGTATTGAGTCAGCTGCTTGCGTCCGCTGCCGTCGGGATTCATTTCCCATACCTGGCTGCTGCCGCTTTCGTTGCAGAGGAAGGCAAGCTTCTTGCCGTCCTTGAACCATGTGGGCTGTCCTTCTTGCCAGGCGTCATGCGTTATCTGGGTATTGCCACTACCGTCGGCATTCATGACGAAGACTTCGCTGTTACTCTTGTTCTGGGGCACGCTGTAATAGGATACCGTGTAGGCAATTTGCTTTTCGTCGGGGGATACGGCTACACTGCCGATACGTCCCATCGCCCAGAGTGCCTCGGGTGTCATACGCTTTCCTTCAATCTTGATGTCCGACCGCTGGATGAGCGCTGCTGCGTCCTGCTGCTGTCCGGCATCTTTTGTTCCTCCGCAGGAGGCCAATGTCATGGCTGCTGACATAAGTAGTAGATTTACTTGTTTCATATATGTTTTTTGTTTCGGTTATTTCAATGCAAAGATACTAAATTTTCCTTCCTTGCCAATTCCCACGTTTGATATATAGCCAGCAGAAAATGAGAATAAAGCTGGAATAAACCATTTCCGAGGTCCAGCAGATGGCCACGTCGAGTTGCAGAATCAGAATAATGTAGGTGATATAGGCTGTGTAGATGACCAGCGTTGCCAGCTCCATGCCCAATGCAGTACGCGTATTGCCGGTTCCGGAAACTGCCTGGAAATAGACATTGGCAGGAACCAGGAACAGATAGGTGGAGCACATCACCCAAAGCGAATGCACGGCAGCATCCTGCAGGTCGGGTATGTCGGTATAAATTCCCAGAATCAGCTTGGGGAACAGCGCGAAAAGCAATGCCAGCGGAAGTACGAAAACGTAGGCTATGCGTACATGTTGCCGGATAGTGCCTGCCACGCAATCGGAGTGGCCTGCACCGATGAGGTTGCTGACCAATGAACCGCAGGTAGAGGCAAATGCCATGAGTACCATGAACAGTATGCCGGACACGTTGCGGACAATGTTGGTCACTGCCAGCGAGCGCTCTCCCAGATGCTCCACATAAAGGAAGAAAAGGAACCAGGTGGAGAGGGAGAAGAAATTCTGTATCATGGTCCAGAAAGAGACGTTCAGCATCCGTTTCAATACGTCCAGCTGGAACTTCGGAATACGGTCCAGCCCGTACTTGCAGCAGTCGATACGGCTACGGGTATAGAGGATGAAGAATAACAGCGAAACCAGCTCGGCCAATGAGGAGCCGATGGCGGCTCCGGCAATGCCGAGTGCAGGAAAACCGAATTTACCGAAAATCAGGATATAGTTGAATACAACATTGCTCAACACCATGACGATAGAGTTCAGTGTCAGTGTCTTGGTCTGGGTGGTTCCCAAGAAAAAGGCACGGAACATGACTGCGCTGAACGAGAAGAAGGCACCGAATACACGCCAGTGCAGGTAGCTGGTGGCTGCTTCGTAGATATGTTCCGAGGCTACGATGCGTTTCAGGATAATCGGCGAGAAGCAATAGGACAGCAGGAACATGACTGTCGCCATCCCGACTTGGAAATAGATGCCCTGATAGAACAAGTCACCGATTTCCTTATACTGCTGTTCGCCGTTGCGCCGGGCAATGAGTATCTGTGCCCCGATGCTGAAACCGAAGGCAACCATGAAGATGACCATATAGAAGACACCGGCGATGGCAGATGCTCCCAACTCGACTTCGCCTACACGTCCGAGGAAGGCGGTGTCCGTCATACCTATCATCTGCTCCATAAGGAGGCTGATTAGGATAGGGTAGGCTATGAGCCAGATTTGTTTGTAGGTGTATTTAGTCTGCATAATTTAGAGTCTGTGAATTTTTTCGTTGGTGTAAGGATAAGAAAGCCGGGCAAATGTCATTGTCCGGCTTTCTGCAAAAGAATATCTTGAACGGTAGTCTTACTACTTTTTGTTCTGTTTTTCTTTCATCATCTGTTCCTGCTGTTTCTGCATGGCTTCCAGACGAGCGGCGAAACCGGTTTTCTTCATCTTCTTCGGGTCTTTCTTGTTGGCTTCCAACTGAGCAAGAAGGGCTTCCTCATTGGTTGTCTTGCGCATGATGAGCGTTGTTACCACACTGACTAACGTAGAGATGAAGTAGTAATAGTTCAATCCCGAAGGATAGTCGTTCAATATGAAGAGGAACATGATAGGCATCAGGTATGACATCCACTTCATGGCAGCCATCTGCGGATTGGCACCCGTATCCTGTTGCTGCATCATGTACTTCGTGTTCAATATGTTGGTAACCGTCATCAGCAGGCAGAACAAGCTGAGGTGGCTTCCCAGGAACGGGATATGGAACGGGAAGTTGATGAACGCATCGTAAGTGGAAAGGTCGTCTGCCCACAAGAAGCTCTGCTGGCGGAGTTCAATGGCACTCGGCACGAACATGAACAAGGCCATCAAGATAGGGAACTGTATCAGCATCGGCAGACATCCACCCATCGGACTGACTCCGTACTGGCTGTAGAGGCCCATCACTTCCTGCTGCTTCTTCATGGCATCTTCCTGCTTGGGGTACTTCTTGTTTATCTCGTCGATTTTCGGTTTCAGTACGCGCATCTTGGCAGAGGACATGTAGGTTTTCCACGTTGCGGGGAATACTACAGCTTTTACGATTAACGTCATGAACAACAGTACGATACCCATGCTCAACCCCCAACTGGACAACCAGTCGAAGATGTTGATGGTGAACCATTTGTTTATCCAGCGGATGAGCGGCCAGCCCAGATAGACCAGACGGTTCAGCTCCCACTTCTCGTCACGCCCCTTGTCGAGTGCGGTCAGGGTCTTGTAGTGATTGGGGCCGAAGTAGAAGAACAGCTGGGTAGGTTCCTTGCCAGCAGGGTCGAACTTCGTGCTCATCTCCGCAGAATAGTCCTTAATGTAGCCGCTGCCTTGAGTCTCCATCTTGGAACTCAGTTTGGTCTTTTCAAAGTCGGCATCTGCCAAAAATACTGAAGAGAAGAACTGGTTCTTGAAAGCAATCCAGTCCAGGCGTTCCGGAACTTCCTTTTCGTCGTTTTTGTTGGCGGACAGATAATCGGTACCCTCTCCGGTGATTTTGTAAGTCAGCTCAGCCAGACGGTTCTCGTAGGTGTAACCCTTCTCTATCTGACGGGCACGCTGAGACCACTCGATGTCCACATAATTGTTGGTGGCGGCCAGCTTGCCTTCCATATTGACTGCCTGGATAGTAAAGTCTATCAGGTATGTGTCATTGTGCATGCTGTAGGTAAAGTCGATATAGCTGTTGCTGTCTGCCGACAAACGCATGGTGACGGTACTGTCCGTACGGTTTACTGCGGTGAAATAATAGTCTTCCGTCTGGATAGTCTCTTTCTTGTTGTAAAAGAGGAAATTCATGGAAGCGTCATTGCCGCTGAACAGTGTGACGGGGGTCGTCTTGTCTTGTCCCATGTATTCCTTCAGCGTGGCCGAAGCTATGCGCCCGCCTTTTGTATCTACGGTTATTTCTGCCAGGTTGTTCTGGATGGTTACCTGCGAGTTGGTTCCTTGACGGGCGTCGAAGAAGAGGGCAGTGGAGTCAACGCTTGCTTCCGCTCCGCTTTCGTTGGCCAGGGCTGCTTCCGCCTTGGCTTTCAAGTCGGCTTCGCGCTGTTGCACCTGGGCTATGGAGTCGTAGTAACGTTGCTGTGCTTCCAACTGCTCCTGGCTGGGACGGCTCAGAAAGCTGAAACCTACTAACAATATCGCTATCAGAACAAGACCTGTGATGGTATTTTTATCCATTCTTTGTTGATTACAAATTACTTATTACAAATTATTTCTTTTCGTTTTCATTTTCGATGGCGGCCTTCACGAATGCTACGAACAGCGGGTGCGGATGCAATACCGTACTGCTGTATTCGGGATGGAACTGGGTACCGACAAACCACTTCAATGCGGGTATTTCGACAATTTCTACCAGGTCCGATTCGGGGTTTATACCCACACACTTCATGCCTGCTGCTTCGTAGGCCTCCTTGAAGCTGTTGTTGAACTCGTAGCGGTGACGGTGACGCTCCTGGATATGCTCGGTACCGTATGCCTCGTATGCCTTGCTGCCTTTCTGCAGAACACATTCATAGGCACCCAGACGCATGGTTCCACCCATATTGGTGATGGACTTCTGCTCTTCCATGATGTCGATGACATTGTGCGGTGTCTTTTCGTCCATCTCACGTGAGTTGGCATCGGCATAACCCAGTACGTTACGGGCAAATTCGATGGCGATACACTGCATACCCAGACAGATACCGAAGGTGGGGATGTCGTGCGTACGCGCATATTTGATGGCTACGAACTTGCCGGCAACGCCGCGTTCGCCGAAGCCTGGACCGATAAGTACGCCTGCCATGCCTTTCAGGGCTTCTGCCACATTCTCGTCAGTCAGCTTTTCACTGTTCACGAAGTCTACCGATACCTTGCGGTCATTGTAGGTTCCTGCTTGTGAAAGGGCCTCGCGGATGGACTTGTAGGCATCCTGCAAGTCATATTTGCCCACCAATGCGATGTGCAGCGGGGCAGTCTCTTCGGCTTTGTGACGGCGTTCGAGGAAAGCGCGCCACGGTCCCAGTCCCGGAGTGTCGCCGACGGGAAGTCCCATTTTCTTCAAAATGGTAACGTCCAGTCCCTGGCTCTGCATCAAGATGGGCACCTCGTAGATGGTAGGCGCGTCGATGCTCTGCACCACGGCATTTTCGTCCACATTGCAGAACAGAGCCACTTTCTTGCGCAGGGTGGTACTCAACTCGTGTTCCGTACGCAGTACGAGGACATCAGGTTGGATACCGGCACTTTGCAGTTCCTTTACGGAGTGCTGGGTGGGCTTGGTCTTCAGTTCACCGGCAGCAGCCAGGTAGGGGACATAAGTAAGGTGTACGCACAAGGCGTCTTTTCCCAGTTCCCACTTCAGCTGACGGATGCTTTCCAGATAGGGCAGAGACTCGATGTCACCCACTGTACCGCCAATCTCGGTAATAACAAAGTCGAATTTGTATTTGTTTCCCAGCAGTTTTACATTACGCTTGATTTCGTCTGTAATATGGGGAATAACCTGGATGGTCTTTCCCAGATAGTCACCCCGGCGCTCTTTGTCGATGACGCTTTTGTAGATGCGTCCGGTCGTGATATTGTTGGCCTTGGTGGTCTGGATGCCCAGGAAGCGTTCGTAATGGCCCAAATCGAGGTCGGCTTCGTGGCCATCCACGGTAACGTAGCATTCGCCGTGTTCATAAGGGTTCAGTGTACCCGGGTCGATGTTGATGTACGGGTCAAACTTCTGGATGGTTACCTTGTAACCTCTTGCTTGCAGCAATTTACCGATGGAGGATGAGATGATACCTTTACCTAATGAAGAGGCAACACCACCGGTGACGAAAATATACTTTGTTTCTCCCACAACTATATTATTTTATTAATTGTTTAATCTAATGCCAAGAGCCTATACGGCTTGTCGTTCAGGGTGCGCACTGCTCCCGTCAGTACACGTAGAACTTAAAAAGCGCAAAATTATAAAAAAAAGAGGAAGATTACAGTCTTTCGTCTCCACAATTTTATTAAAAAATGCAATTTTAAAAGAATCCTATGATTTCTAAACATTTTAAGCTAAATTTGCGCTCGAAACATAGACTTTAGGGCATTATGAAGAATAGACACATTGCATTTTGGTTAATTGCTACGATGATTTCTTCGTCGGTGATGGCACAGAATACGCTGGATACCGCCTCGAAGAACAGTGGACAGGAAACAACTGCCAAAGCCGACACCTTGCCGGATATAATGAAAGAATACATGATTCTGAAATTGAAACCGGAAGGTATGGGGTACAGGCTGGATACTGTTTCCATATTATATGAAAGGTATATCGGAGTGCTGGATTATTTGAATGACCCCACGACTCCGGAGCGTTATATACCTTCCAATCCGAACTACTATAGGTTGTTCCTTCCCCTTACCTATTATTATGCCCCCATGAGACGCCTTTCCAAGGTGGACTGGCATTTCCAGGTGCCTGATACGGTGCCTGCCCTGACGCGCGAGATGTTGCCGTTCGACACACTGAGTTTCACCTCAAAGGACCGAGCCAACAAACTGGTGGACCGTACGCTGCTGAACACGTATGTGAATTGTCCCAATCTGGTTGTAATGACCGAGAAGGAGGTGATGAAAGGGAAGATATTCAAGGATAATATAGAGAAGGAGGTTTCTTCCAAGCCGTCCGTCGTGAAACTGTTTGCACAAGAGAATATGGTGGGAGTGAAGGAGGAAGCCGACGTGATTATCCACAAGCCCAACTGGTGGGTGACGGGTGGAAACGGTTCATTGCAGATTACCCAGAACTATATCTCCGACAACTGGTACAAGGGAGGTGAGAGCACTAACGCCGTGCTTGCCAACCTGCAATTGTTTGCCAACTATAATGACCGTGAAAAGGTGCAGTGGGAAAATCTGCTCGATGCCAAGCTGGGCTTCAGCTCCGCACCTTCCGACGAGTTTCATAACTATCTGGTAAGTACCGACCAACTCCGGCTGTACAGTAAACTGGGTATTCAGGCTGCGTCCAAGTGGTATTATACCATCACGACTGAGTTTAAGACCCAGTTCTGCAATGGCTACAAGGCCAACAGTGAAGAGCTGGTTTCGGCTTTCTTTGCTCCGGCGGACTGGTCAAGCAGTATCGGTATGGACTACAAGTTGAAGAAGCAGAAATTCAGCTTGTCCGTTTTCATGGCTCCGCTGACGTACATGCTGCGCTATGTGGGGAATAAGGGTGTGAATGAAGTGAGTTTCGGTCTTGAGGAGGGCAAGTGCGTGAAGCATAACTTCGGTTCGCAGATACAGCCTACACTTTCGTGGACCATCATTCCTTCCATTACGCTGGATTCCCGCCTGGACTTCCAGACCAGTTATGAGTGGACGCGTATCGAATGGGAAAACACGGTGAACTTTGTGCTGAACCGCTATCTTTCCACCAAGCTCTATGTGCACGCCCGCTATGACGACAGTGCCAAGCCGACGGAAGGGGACAGCTATTTTCAGGTAAAAGAATTGCTCAGTTTCGGTATCAATTATAAATGGTAAATAAACAAATGGTCTGTTCGGAGTGAACAGATTATCTGTTTTGGTTAGTCAGACGGTCTGTTTTTCCTTGACAGACCGTCTGTTTTTTGTCTTTTTGTAGTCTGTGGCAGGTGAAAAAACATAAAAACATAGAAAAAGCACGTTTACGAACACAGAAAATGCATAGGAAAGGTTTGCAGTTCACAAATAATGCGTAAATTTGCCGCGATTTGTAATGCACACTTTGCAAAATGGCGAATACTATAAAACATCAAGGTATTGTGGAAAACATAAACGGTTCTCATCTCCAAGTGAGAATCATCCAGACTTCAGCGTGCGCTTCGTGTAGTGTCAAGGGGCATTGTACCTCTGCGGATACGAAAGAGAAACTTGTCGATGTGGCCGATGCCAATGCCGCATCCTACCAGCCCGGTGACCGTGTATGGGTGACGGGCGAACTTTCAATGGGAGTGATGGCAGTTCTGTTTGCCTTTATATTTCCTTTCCTTATTCTGATAATCTCACTGTTTGTCTTTATGGCTATCTGGAATGACGAGCTGCGTTCTGCACTTTGTTCGCTGGCACTTCTTATACCTTATTATTATATATTGTGGCTGAACAAGTCGCGGATGGGTAAGAAGTTCTCATTCTCCGTACGACCGATGAACTAACTAATAATAAAACAAATAATTAATAAACAACTAATTTATGAATGTAATTCTGATTGCAGTGATTTCATTGGGAGTTATAGCGCTGGTATCGGCCGCTATTCTTTACGTGGCTTCCAAGAAATTCGCCGTGTATGAAGATCCGCGGATTGCCCAGGTAGCAGAGGTGCTTCCCCAGGCAAATTGCGGTGGATGTGGTTACCCCGGTTGTAGCGGATTTGCAGATGCTTGCGTAAAGGCAGGTTCGCTGGATGGTAAACTTTGTCCGGTGGGTGGACAGCCCGTCATGACAAAGATTGCCGAGATTCTGGGCTTGGATGCCGCTGCTGCCGAACCTATGGTTGCGGTGGTGAGATGTAATGGAACTTGTGCCAACCGTCCTCGTGTGAACCAATACGATGGCGCCAAGAGTTGTGCCATTGCGGCTTCTCTCTATGGTGGTGAAACGGGTTGTAGTTATGGCTGTCTGGGATGCGGCGACTGTGTGGCTGCCTGCCAGTTCGATGCTATCCACATGAATCCGGAGACCGGACTTCCCGAAGTGGATGAGGAAAAGTGTACGGCTTGTGGAGCTTGTGCCAAGGCTTGTCCGAAATCTATTATTGAAATCCGTCCTCAAGGCAAGAAATCACGTCGTATTTACGTACAGTGTGTAAACAAGGACAAGGGGGCCGTAGCACGCAAGGCTTGTACCGTGGCATGTATCGGTTGCGGCAAGTGTGTGAAGGTTTGTCCGTTCGAGGCTATCACGCTGGAAAACAATCTGGCTTACATTGACCCCAATAAGTGTAAATCCTGTCGCAAGTGCGAGGAAGCTTGTCCGCAAAACACAATCATTGCCCTCAACTTCCCGCCGCGCAAACCGAAGGCTGACGATACAGCTCCCCAAGTAAAGGTTGCAGTTCCTAAAGCTGAGGTTGAGACTCCTAAAGCAGAGGTTTAGACTTCCCAAGTTGAGGTATGAATTAATAAAGTAAATAAACGACTAAAAATACAGAATTGTATGTTGAAGACATTTTCAATTGGTGGAGTCCATCCACACGAAAATAAACTTTCAGCACATCAGCCTATCATCAAGGCAGAGATTCCGGCCAAGGCCGCTATCTTGCTGGGACAGCACATCGGTGCTCCTGCCAAGCCTATCGTTGCCAAAGGTGATGTTGTGAAAGTGGGTACAAAGATTGCCGAGCCCGGCGGTTTTGTATCAGCAGCCATTCATTCGTCTGTCAGCGGGAAAGTCGCTAAGATTGACACGATTGTCGATGCCAGCGGTTACGCCAAGCCTGCTATATTCATTGACGTAGAAGGGGATGAATGGGAAGAATCCATTGACCGTTCCGAAACGTTGGTGAAGGAATGCAGTCTGACCTCCGAGGAAATCGTGAAGAAAATCGCTGATGCCGGTATCGTAGGTCTGGGCGGTGCATGCTTCCCTACGCAGGTCAAGTTGTGTCCTCCTCCTGCATTCAAGGCAGAGTGTGTCATCATCAACGCCGTAGAGTGCGAACCGTATCTGACTGCCGACCATCAGCTGATGCTGGAACATGCGGAAGAAATTATGGTAGGTGTATCCATTCTGATGAAGGCGGTAAAGGTGAACAAGGCATTCATCGGCATTGAGAACAATAAGCCCGATGCCATCCAGCTGATGACGAAGGTTGCTTCCAGCTATGCAGGTATCGAGGTGGTACCCTTGAAGGTACAATATCCGCAGGGTGGTGAAAAGCAGTTGATTGATGCTGTCATCAGTCGCCAGGTTGCAGCCGGTGCGTTGCCTATCTCCACGGGAGCTGTGGTGCAGAATGTGGGTACCGCATTTGCCGTTTACCAGGCCGTACAGAAGAACAAACCTCTGTTTGAGCGTGTCATTACCGTGACCGGTAAGTCGTTGGCAAAGCCGTCCAATTTCCTGGCACGTATCGGTACGCCGATGAAGCAGCTGATTGAAGCTTGCGGCGGTTTGCCCGAAGATACGGGTAAGATTATCGGCGGTGGCCCGATGATGGGTAAAGCTCTGGTAAATACGGATGTACCGACAGCCAAAGGAAGCTCCGGTATTCTGATTATGAACGAGAAGGAAGCCAAGCGCGGCGAAGTACAGCCTTGTATCCGTTGTGCCAAGTGCGTGGGAGCCTGCCCGATGGGGTTGGAGCCGTATCTGCTGGCTACCGTTTCGGCCCACGGAGATTTTGAAAGAGTAGAGAAAGAAGACATTATGTCGTGTATAGAATGCGGTTCATGCCAGTTCACTTGTCCTTCCAACCGTCCGATGCTGGATTATATCCGCTTGGGTAAGGGTAAGGTAGGAGCGATGATCCGTGCACGTCAAGCTAAAAAATAACGAAGTATGAATAAATTAATCGTATCCCTTTCGCCCCACGTTCACGGCGGTGACAGCGTGAAGAAGAATATGTACGGTGTGCTTATCGCATTGATTCCGGCATTCCTCGTTTCGCTTTACTTTTTCGGACTGGGTGCGCTGATTGTTACGGCAACTTCCGTAGCAGCCTGCTTGTTCTTTGAATGGGCCATCGGCAAATTCCTCATGAAAAAAGAGACCACAACCATCACCGACGGCTCTGCCATCATTACCGGTGTGTTGCTGGCCTTTAACCTGCCTTCCAACCTGCCCATCTGGATTATCATCCTTGGTGCCTTGTTTGCCATCGGGGTAGGCAAGATGTCCTTCGGAGGTTTGGGTTGCAATCCCTTTAACCCTGCACTGGCAGGACGTGTATTCCTGTTGCTTTCATTCCCCGTGCAGATGACGACATGGCCGGCTGTAGGCCAGTTGACAGCCTATACGGATGCCACGACGGCTGCTACGCCGCTGGCTATTATGAAAGGTGTCATCAATGGTGCTCCGGGCATGTCCCTGAGCGACCTTCCGGGAGCTTTCGACCTTCTGATAGGTAATAATGGAGGATGTCTCGGTGAGGTGAGTGCTTTGGCGCTGCTGCTTGGTTTGTTCTACATGTTGTGGAAGAAAATCATCACCTGGCACATTCCGGTATCTATTCTGGTGACGGTATTCGTGTTCTCCGGTATCATGTATCTGGTCAATCCGGAACTTTATGTATCCCCGGTCGTACAGTTGTTGTCCGGTGGTCTGATGCTGGGTGCTGTCTTTATGGCTACGGACTACGTGACTTCTCCGATGAGCCACAAAGGTATGCTGATTTATGGTGTTTGCATCGGCCTACTGACTGTCATCATCCGTCTGTTCGGTGCATATCCGGAGGGTATGTCGTTTGCCATTCTGATTATGAATGCGTTCACTCCGCTCATCAACACCTATGTTAAACCTAAACGCTTTGGGGAGGTAGCGAAGAAGAAATGAAAAAGTTAGAATCATCCTTGAAGAATATGTTGCTGGTACTTACGGGCGTTACCGCAATCTCCGTAGCGTTGCTGGCTTATGTAAACGAATTGACGAAGGAGCCCATTGCGCAGGCCAATGCAAAGACCTTGAGCGATGCCGTAAGTGCGGTGGTTCCGGGCTTCGACAATGACCCCATTGCCGAGAAGAAGATGCAGGAAGTAAACGGAGTACAGTATTCTGTATATCCTGCCACCAAAGGTGGAGAATATATCGGAGCTGCTGTGGAAGCTGTTGCCATGGGTTTTGGCGGTGAGCTGAAAGTGTTGGTCGGTTTCGATGCTGAAGGCAAAATCATCGACTACTCCTTGTTGTCGCATGTGGAAACTCCGGGGTTGGGTTCCAAGGCTGCCGACTGGTTCAAGAAAGGCAATAAAGGTGACATCACCGGCATGAATCCGGGTGAAGCTGCATTGACAGTGAGCAAGGACGGTGGTAAAGTAGATGCCATTACAGCGTCTACCATCACCTCACGTGCTTTTTTGAATGCAGTGAATGCGGCTTATGCTGCCTATGCCGGTCAGGAAACTGCCGACGGCACTACCGGCGCTACTCAAAAGAATGTTGAACAACCTGCTGATTCCGCAGCTCCCGAAGCTGTGGATACACTCAGCGCTAAATAAGAAAGGAGTAGAAGATATGAATAATTTTAAAGTTATGATGAACGGGATTATCAAAGAGAATCCTACGTTTGTACTCCTGCTGGGTATGTGTCCTACACTGGGTACCACTTCCTCTGCCATTAACGGTATGGGTATGGGACTGGCTACAATGTTCGTGCTGATATGTTCCAATGTGGTGATTTCTGCCATCAAGAATCTGATTCCCGATATGGTGCGTATCCCTTCATTCATTGTAGTCATAGCATCATTTGTGACACTGTTGCAGATGATAATGCAAGCTTACGTTCCTGCATTGTACGCCACACTGGGCCTGTTCATTCCGCTGATTGTTGTAAACTGTATCGTATTGGGACGTGCCGAGGCATTTGCTGCCAAAAACAATCCGGTGGCTTCCTTGTTCGACGGTCTGGGCATGGGCTTGGGCTTTACCATTGCACTGACATTACTGGGTGCCGTGCGTGAGTTCCTGGGAACCGGCAAGATATTCAACTTGAGTATCCTTCCCGAAGAATACGGCATGTTGGTATTTGTCCTTGCTCCGGGTGCATTCATTGCATTGGGCTATCTCATTGCTTTAATCAACAGTTTTAAAGAAGAACCTATCCAGCTGGCAGTGACTGCCGGTATTGGAATC
>OHMR01000132.1_pt1 | contig 13270 bp, 10 predicted proteins | sample 1569411 | NCBI WGS metagenome assembly OHMR01 (sample SAMEA3879511, study PRJEB24766) | human gut metagenome | biome: human-associated habitat; feature: feces | place: USA | collected 1985/1987
AGAAGAGTATCTTGCATTCAGACCATCCAGAATCTCACGGGTGATGTTGTAGACACTGTCTGCATAGAGCAGGTTGTCAAAACCCGTATTGCTGATAATCATGCTGTAACCTTTTGTCTTATTGTACTCCTTCAGGAAAGCATTGATAGAATCACGCAGTTGCAGGCTGTTCTTTTCATTCTCACTCATCAGCTCAGACTGCAGCTTGTTGCTCAGGTTCTGCAAATCCTGCTCCAACTTTGCAATGCGGTTGTATTCCTGCTGTGCTCTCTCCTGAGAAAGATAAGCGTTGTTCTGATACTTTGTCTGGAATTCCTGCTTCTGCTTCTCCAGTTCGCTGGCTTTCTGGTTCAATGTCAGACGGACATTCTCGCCCTTCTTCACCATAGCCTCATTCAAGTCTATGCAATAGTTGTATTTTGCCAAAAGCGTATCTATTTCAACATAAGCAATTTTCATTTCCGATAATCCGCCGGCTTGTGCAGGAGCGCTTGTCGTCTGTTTATCAGTATTGCCGGCACATTGAGCAAATAAAACGATCAGTGCGAGAGCTGCCAGACCGTTCATGAGGTAGTTTAATCTCTTCATAATTGATAAATATTGTTTTTTAAAATTAGTTCATACTATCGTTTAAGGCTTTTTCCAGTTCATCAATGGAAAAACGGGACTTGCGTTGTGCTTCTCTGTCCTGCGACTGCACACAGCCGATACCTCTATCGCGCATTGCCTTATTGCCACTGACATGCCCGTTAGGGAACCTGCCGCCTTTCACAAAAAAGACCTTTACACCCAATAAAACAATGCAAATAGCAACTATTAACAGAGTTATCAATATTGTATCAAGCATTTCCATTAATTTTGTTACATGAAAATAGTGTTTTTACTATTTTTGTGGGTGCAAATATAGGGCTTTGGTTGGACTAACTCGCCTTTTTTACTCTAAAAAAAGAGAAAGGGGAATAAAATAGGCAATCAATTTAACCATATTTAGCAATAAGTGGTTAATTTAATGGAGAATTGATATTTGACAATTGATAATGAAGGCTGCATAAACACATGTAAGGCAGCCGCTAATTCAGATAATTATGGAAAAAAAAGACTTGAAACCGGCTGGTGTATTTCACTATTTCGAGGAAATCTGCCAAGTGCCGCGCCCTTCGAAGAAGGAAGAGAAAATCATTGCTTACTTAAAAGCATTCGGAGAAAAACATAAGTTGGAAACGAAGGTGGACGAAGCCGGAAACGTTCTGATAAAGAAACCCGCTACTCCGGGTATGGAAAACCGCAAGACTGTCGTACTTCAATCGCACATCGACATGGTATGTGAAAAGAACAACGACGTGAAGCACGACTTCCTGACCGACCCTATCGAAACCGAAATTGACGGTGAATGGCTGAAAGCCAAAGGTACTACCTTAGGAGCCGACAATGGCATCGGTGTAGCCACCGAACTGGCTATCCTTGCCGACGACAGCATTGAGCACGGCCCTATCGAATGCCTATTCACCGTGGACGAGGAGACCGGACTGACCGGTGCTTTTGCATTGAAAGAAGGCTTCATGAACGGAGACATTCTGCTGAACCTCGATTCCGAGGATGAAGGCGAGCTCTTCATCGGCTGTGCAGGAGGTATAGATTCCGTTGCCGAATTCACCTACCGGGAAGTGGACGTACCGGCAGGATATTTCTGCTGCAAAGTGCAGGTAAAGGGGCTGAAAGGCGGACACTCCGGCGGCGACATACACCTGGGGCGCGGCAATGCCAACAAGCTGCTGAACCGCTTCCTGAGCCAGACATCCCAGAAGTACGACATGTACCTTTGCGAAATAGACGGCGGTAACCTGCGCAACGCCATTGCCCGCGAAGCACACGCGGTAATTGCCATACCCGATGCCGACAAGCATGCTCTGCGCACAGACTTGAATGTCTTTGCCGCCGAAGTGGAGGCAGAATATGCCGTCGTTGACCCGGACCTCCAATTCGTGCTCGAATCGGAAGCAGCCCGTCCCAAAGCCATTGACAAAGATACCGCCAAGCGATTGTTGCAAACCATCTATGCCGCACCCCACGGTGTGTATGCCATGAGCCAAGACATTCCGGGGCTGGTGGAAACCTCCACCAATCTGGCCTCCGTAAAGATGAAGCCCGGTCATATCATCCGCATCGAGACCAGCCAGCGCAGCTCTACCGCCTCCTCCAAACAAGACATTGCCAATATGGTGCGCACTGTATTTGAAATGGGTGGAGCAGCCGTATCCTTCGGCGACGGGTATCCGGGCTGGAAACCCAACCCGCATTCAGAAATCCTGAAAGTGGCTGTTGAGTCCTACAAACGTTTGTTCGGTGTAGATGCCAAGGTAAAAGCTATCCATGCAGGTCTGGAATGCGGACTGTTCCTTGACAAATACCCGGCACTGGACATGATTTCCTTCGGACCTACCCTGCAGGGTGTGCACTCTCCCGACGAACGGATGCTGATTCCTACTGTACAGAAGTTCTGGGACCATCTGCTGGATATACTGAAGCACATACCAGCGAAATAGATATCCTTCGTTTCCCTAAAAGGGGAACGGAAATAGTTTGTATGAACGTTATCCATAAGATAGGAGTTATACTCTTCCTTCTCTGCCCGTACATTAGTCTGTACGGGCAAGAAGGAAAAGATACCCTCATGTTTCGGATAGTAAGCTACAATGTAGAAAACCTATTCGACTCCCGACATGACACACTAAAGAATGACTACGAGTTCCTGCCGGATGCCACCCGGCATTGGAACTACTCTAAATACAGAAAGAAACTGGATAATATAGCCCGCGTCATCATCGCCACCGGAGGATGGACGCCGCCTGCCCTTGTTGCCTTGTGTGAGGTGGAGAATGACAGTGTGATGCGCGACCTTACCCGCTACTCTGCCTTGCGCGAAGCAGACTACCGGTATGTGATGACACAATCTCCCGACAAACGCGGCATCGACGTAGCGCTGTTGTATCAACGTAATCTTTTCAAACTGCTTTCCTATCAGAGCCTCCCCGTAGACAAGCCCCGGAAGAATAGCCGTCCCACACGGGACATTCTTCACGTCAACGGATTGTTGCTGAACCGGGATACGCTTGATGTACTGGTAGCTCACTTCCCATCCCGTTCGGGAGGGGCAAGAGAGTCTGAACCTTACCGGCTACTGGTTGCCCGAAAGGTGAAGCATGCCATAGACAGCCTATACACGATACGCCGACATCCGCAAATTGTCCTTTTAGGGGATTTCAACGATTATCCGGAGAATAAATCGGTAAAGGAGGTGTTGGAGGCAGCAGCATCGTCAACATTGCAAGACTCTCTACGTCCACAAAAACTTTACCATCTACTGGCAGGAAAAGCCAAAACACGCAAGCACTTCGGCAGCTACAAGTATCAAGGAGAATGGGGACTACTGGACCACATCATCGTATCGGGTACGTTGCTGCAAGAACACGCACCGCTATATACAGAGGAAGCGAAGGCAGACGTATTCTGCCTGCCCTTCCTACTGACAAGAGACAAGAAATACGGAGGGCAGCAACCCTTCCGCACCTACTACGGGATGAAGTATCAAGGAGGATACAGCGACCACTTGCCTGTATATGCGGAGTTCCGGTTGATATATTAGTCGGAATACTGATACAGTTTCAAGTCAAACTTCTGTACCATCACCAGCAAGTGGTCGAAGATGTCGGACTGAATGCGCTCGTACTCTTTCCATACCTTGTTGCGAGAGAAGAAATATACCTGGATGGGTACCCCATACGTCGTGGGTTCCTTCTGGCTGATAATCAAGTCCATCTCCTGGTTCACCACCGGCAGGCTGCACAAATAGCGTTCGATGTAGATACGGTAGAGCTGCGCATTGGTTGGCACCTCTTCTTCTGCTGGCTGATAGTCGGCCATCAAGGGGACTTCCTTGCGGATATTATCCAGCATTTCCGGAGTGCAGAACTTCAGGGTAGTCATATCCAGAAAGATATTCTTGTTTACCCGTCGCCCGCCACTTTCCTGCATGCCGCGCCAGTTCTGAAAAGAGTTGTTCACCAGGGTATACGGTGGTACGGTCGAGATGGTTTCGTCCCAGTTGCGTATCTTGACCGTGTTCAGCGTAATCTCCTCTACAACTCCATTGGCAACGCCACCCGGCAGCGCTATCCAGTCCCCTATCCGCAACATGTCGTTGGCAGAGAGCTGCACGCCGGCCACAAACCCCAGAATGCTGTCCTTAAATACCAGCATCAGTACAGCTGCAGATGCGCCCAGACCGGCAAACAAGGTCATAGGAGACTTGCCTATCAGCACTGAAACCACTATGATGCCTCCGATAAAAAACAGCAGCACTTGCAATACCTGCACGAAGCCTTTCAGCGGACGGTTCTTCTGCTTGTCCTTCATGTTATAAACATCGAGCATCACCAGCAACAAGCCGTTGATAGTAAGCAGCACCGCCACAATGATATAGACAGCACACACCTTTTGTGAGAACTCAAGCATATCCTTTCCACGCACAAAGGCCATGGGCAGCAGGTAGTAGATGAGGATTCCCGGCAGAATATGTATCAAATGGTGTATCACCCTGCGTTTCATCAGCAACGTATTCCACTGATGGGGAGAGCGTCGGGTATAATGCTTCATACCGCCAACGAAGATTGCCTGGCACAAATAGTCCAGCCCTATCGAAAGCCCCACCATCAGCAGTGCAATAATCGTCTCGTCAAACATATCGGCAAACTTCGGGTCTATCCCCCAACCTATCAAGATTTTATTCATCCATCCTCCTAAACTCATCATAAGCTCTCTTTTTTTTGAAATGTCTTGTTTGTATAACAATCCAAAGATAAAGATGTTTTCAGAGAACGGCAAGCATATACCCTTTTTTCATCAACGACTCAATCCTCACGCTCGGGTCGTTTTTTAGCGACCGCCGCAGATAGGACATCTGTACATTCAAGGCAAGGGAGTTGGCATATGAGGCAGTGCCCCACACAGCATCCAGTAACGTATCGCGACTGACAGTCTTATTCACATTCAGCGCCAGCAAGCGAAGAATATCGGCTTGACGGGAAGTAATCAGCACCTTACTATTTCCCGTACGAATCTCGTTCGTACTGTAATTGAATACGGAATGGCCGAAAGCATACATCTCATCCTCTGCCACGCCGGACAACTGCGAAGTGAAACGCTCGCGGATACGCGCCGTAAGCTCTTCCGGATAGAAAGGTTTGGCAAGGTAATCGTTCGCCTTCAGTTGGAATCCTTGCAGGCGGTCAGCCTTGTCGCTGCGGTCGGAAAGAAAAAAGATGAGGACATGCTTGTCCGCCTCCCGGATTCGTTCTGCCACTTCAAAACCATTGAGCCCGGGCATATTGATGTCAAGCAAGACAAGGTCCGGTTTGACAAGAGGAAACTGGTCGAGGGCGATAAGGCCATTTCCGGCATAGGTCACTTCATAACCCTCTTTCTCCAGGAAGCGTTTCAGAAGCATGGAATACTTCAGGTCATCGTCAGCAAAAAGAATTTTCAGTGGTTTCATGAGTTGCTATTTATATTCTCGATATCCATCTGTGCAGATTATTGTGGAATGGTTATTTCCACCGTCGTCCCCCTCCCAATCTGACTGGTCAGAAAGACGGTTCCCCTATGAGCCTCAACCAACAACTTGACATAACTCAACCCCAAACCGATGCCCGGCAAGGAACGGTCAGGCAAGTTGCTGCTACGGTAAAACTTATCGAATACCCGTCCCTGCTCGGAAACAGGGATACCAATGCCGTCATCGGAAACTTTCAATGTGAGCTCGTGGCCATGCAGGCGGCATTCTACCCGGATACTGACGGAGCTTCCCGAATATTTCACGGCATTTTCCATCAGATTACTGATGATATTTGCCATGTGCACGGGGTCGGCCGTAACCAGCAGGTTGTCCGTGAAATGTGTCTCGAAAGATACTTGTTTTCCTCCAGGAGCATGCTGCAGGCGTATCAACTTCTCCACAACCGGTTTCAAATCGAAAGTACTGAGGGAAAGTTGTGTCTGCTCATCGTCAGCACGGGTCATGTCGCGCAGCTTCCGGAGGTAGGCGGAAAGGTTGTCCAGCTCGGAAACGGAATCACGCACCACTTCATCCATGGCCTGCTCGTCGGTACGCATTGTTTTGTCATTGAGAAAAGAGACGCACATCTTCAAGGCCTGCACGGGACGTTTCAACTCGTGTATCATGGTGTTGACAAAGCTTTTCCGCAACTCGTCCACACGGTGCTGCTTCAAAATGGTCTTTATCTGGAACAGCAGACAGACAGACAGCAGAAGAATCAATACCAAGCTGCCCAGAAGTTGCCAGCCCATACGGAGCAAAAGAGTATGCGGCATCACCTGCACATCCACTTGTACCAACTCCCGCTTCAGCGGATTGTAAGGATAAACCAGACGGATGACCGGATGCAAATCACTCCCCAGCCGTTCTACGGTTTCCACCCATTGATAGAGGCTGTCGCGCGGCGTGACTAGTCCGGTAGTGAAAGACATGCCGTCCAGTTTAGTCGCCAGCACCGAATCGAAGCGCTGCAACGTAAAAGGGACATCTATCTGCAACTGATAAGCAACTATCGCCTCGCTGAAGCTCATGTTGAAAAGCAGCTTGTCTTCGCCATGTATCACAATCTTGTCCTTATAGACAATACTATCCTTCATTGCCGTGGATAGAACGGATTTATCTGCCATGGCCCCCACCACAAACGTACGCGTATAGCGCTCTTTGAGCTTGTTGGTCAATGAATCCCTATCCGTATGCATGTCCACATTGGTGTTGAAAAAGGATATATTAGGCTTGTTGAACACTTTCTTCGGCTGTTCACGCCGGATAGAGTCGTTCACTGCCACGGCATCCATGACAAGGCGGTGTATCTCTTCTTCATATTCCTCATTCTTATACTGATACTGGTTCCACAACCAATATCCCTGCCCTGCTACAAGTAGCAGCATGGATATCAGTGACAATGCCCATACTATTCTGATTCGTTTTTCCATCTCAGAGTCTGTTCTTCTTTTATACTATACAAAGGTAAGGGTTTCCTCCAATCAGAGGTACGCGCGAGGCGGCTATTCTCATTTGAGTAACATTTCAGTAATAACTTTCTCACTCCGGAAAGACAAATTCCGCATAGATTTGCGACGACAGGACACATGACACGTCCTCGAAACAGTAATTCCTAACAACGAAAAAGTATGAAAAAGCAGATTCTACTCACCGCCATGCTGTTGATAACCACCACAACCGCCTGCGCACAGTTTAACATCAAAATCGGCTCCGGCAAGACGTTCAGAAAAGATACCATAGACCAGACTGTACTCATGGTGCAGTATGAAGTGGACGGCTGTACGGACACACTGTCGGAAGAGCGTTTCCAGGAAACCATGATGTTGGAAATCGGCAAGAAATGCTCCAAGTTCTACAGTTACACAAAGTATGTGGGCGACTCGGTATTTGCTGCCGACATTGCCAATAACGCCTCGCAAGAAACGATGATTGAACACGCCAAACAGTTCGGAAAAAGCAAGCTGAACGAACAGACCTACAAGAGATACCCCGTAGGCAAAGTGACCACACTGGATGAAATTGCCGGAGACATCAACAGACTCCGGTGCGAGGAACCGGAAGAGTGCCCACAGTGGACGCTGCAGACAGACACGGCAACCATCCTCTCGTATCTCTGCCAAAAAGCAGAATGCGTGTTTAAGGGACGCAGATGGATTGTCTGGTACAGTCCGGAGATTTCCTCCAGCGAAGGGCCGTGGAAGCTGTTCGGACTGCCCGGACTGATACTGAAAGCAGAAGACAACAGGGGGCATTATCTCTTTACCTGCACCGGTATGGAGCAATGCCATTCCTACCGACCTATCCTCTTCAACGGAAAAGATTATGAACCCGTAAACCGCAAGGCGTACAACAAAATCCACGAAAGATACTATGCCGACCCGGTAGGATTCATTATGGGCAACACGCCTAACGTACGTATCACCATACGCGACAACCAGGGCAATGAAGCCAGGAAGCCGAAGAATATAGCCCACAATCCGCTGGAACTTGACTGATTCATCCCATCGAACTCCAATGGATATACACTTCAAGAAACTCTTGCTGCCAATCCTTGCCTTGTTTGCAATGACAGCGCATGCACAGTCTCTCAGTGGCTTGGTAACGGACGAAGAAACCGGACAACCGCTGGAAGCCGTAATGATTAGTGTGCTGCGAAACGGCACCATGATAGATTACGCCCTGACCGATGCCCGGGGGAGATATTCCCTGCCATGGAAATACAACGGCAACCTGCAAGTCAGCGTATCACTGCTGGGCTATAGACGGGAAATACGCAACATATCGGCAGCAGGAACACTCCATATTCGTCTGCATCCCGAAGCCATTGCACTAAAAGAAGTCCAAATATGTCCCGGCCGCATTCATGGCAGGAAAGATACCGTAAGGTATAATCTGGCAGAGTTTGCCTCTTCCAAGGACGTACACATCAAGGATGTTCTGAAAAAGCTCCCCGGTGTGGATATTGACGACAACGGGCAGGTGAAATATAAAGGTAAAGCCATCGACCACTATTTTGTGGAGGGTATGGACGTGACGGGTGGACGCTACAGCCAAATCAACAACAACCTCAGTGCCAAAGCCGTAAAATCGGCAGAAATTATGGAGAACTACCAATCGGTCAAGGCATTGAAAGGAAAACTCAGTTCGGATGAAATAGCCCTGAACCTGAAACTCGACCCACAGGCACGCAACCAATGGATTGTCAACGGTACCCTGGGGACAGGCTGGAGCGATGGAACACAAGAAACGACCGGAACGGCACAAACGAAGAGGGACAAAGGAACGCTTCTTTGGGAAAACGCCGCCAATGCCCTCCAACTGGGTAAAGGCAAGCAAAGCATCTACGGCTACAAGAGCAACAACAACGGTACCGACCTTAGCCGTGAGCAACATATACTGACAAACAACACATCCCAACAGATTCCCCTGCACGGCTTTCTGGTACAACCGGGCATCAGCGCTCCCCTCGACAAGCAACGGCTGCTCTTCAACGAAACCCATACACTGAACGCCAACCGCATGTATAAATGGAACGACGAACGTTCCCTGCGCCTGCAAGCCGGATATACCCATAACCGGATTACCCAGCAACGGGGCAACTCGCAAGTCTACTACCAGCCCGATGACACCATACGCATGGATGAAGCCTACCACTACTGCCTGCAGAACGATGCCGCCCATATGGAAATGCACTATGAGGATAACAAGACCATCCACTATCTGTCGAACCGCTTCCTGGCAGAAAGTGAAACGAACCGCGGCACCTCCCACGAGTTGCAGCAAACGATGCGCACCTCCCAGTTTACGGCAAAGAATTTCTTCAGCCTTATCCGCAATGGAGAGAAAAGCACATGGAAGTTCAATTCTGCCACACAGTATGCCTATCTACCCTCCTCCTTGTCACTACACGACGGGAAAGACAAATTCATCCAGCACAGCCTTTACAACGACAATAAGGCCAGCCACCTAAGAAAACACAACGGTTTCACCCGGCAATACACCGCCGGTATAAAGGGCGAATGGGCATCGGTAAAGCACCATTCCACCCGGATGGAAACATTTGGCGCATCCAGTTTTTCTCCCTACCTCTCCCCCTACTTCCAGTTGGAGCAAGGCAAGTGGCAGGGAAGTCTGTCACTCCCTCTCAGCTATAAGCGCTACTTCTCGCAACAGCGCTCTTTTCTCTTTTTCAATCCGTCGCTCTATCTGCGCTATCAGCCGGACTACCATTGGAAAATTTCCCTCTACGGCAGTTTACACCGCTCAGCAGGAGATGTCACAGACCTCTGCCCTTTTACCTATCGGACAGACTACCGTACCTGGAAAAACACTGACGGCCTCTTCCCCGTCAGTACACGCCAACAATACAACCTTTATGGAGAATACAAGAATACCGTGCAGGAATTTTTCGCCACCGCCACTTTGTCCTACCGGCATGTACACTACAACACCTTGAATGAACAGAGTATCTCTGAAAACCGCATTGTCCACACCCTTCGCCTACATTCCAACAGTACACAAAGTTGGTTCCTGCTCAGCACTCTCTCCAAGGGATTTTTCGACTGGAATCTGAAAACCTCACTTGACTTACAACTGAGCCGCAATACCGGCTGGCAGTTGACACGGGTTTCAGATACAGACGCCCTCACTCCACAAACGGAAACAGCCGGAAACGGCCCGCCTCAAAAATACCGTTATGACTATCTTAAGATGGAACCCAAACTGATATGGTCGCCCGCCGAAGCTTTCGAAGCCGAATATCATGCCACAATCAACTATGGCGGCAGTAAAATAGGGAACGACACGCACCTTGCTCCTCTACTGGACTTCGTACAGCGTATGCACCTCACATTCAGCATCGGACACGTCGACCTCTGCCTTTCCGGAGAACATTACCGGAACGATTTAAACAGCGATACGCATCTCAACACACTGTTTGTAGACGCATCACTCATTTATAAGACAAGGAAATGGAGAGTGGAAGCCAGCCTCAGCAATCTGTTCAACAAGAAAGAGTATGCCTATACTACCTACTCGGCCACACAAAGCTATACTTCACGGTTGAATATCCGTCCACGGGAGGTTATGGTAACTGCCGGTTATCAGTTCTAAAGACTGTCATCTACAACAATGTCCGTATTCCGGCATAAACCAGCATCCCCGCTATCGTCAGCAACCCTACCCATATAGGAGCATAGACATGAGTGACATGCTCGACACGCTTATATCCGCTAACCTTCACAAACAAGCGGTAAATCAGCCAGGCACCAATCAGCCCCACAATAGTCCCTGCCAACAAATCACCCGGATAATGCACACCGAGATATACGCGCGAATAGCACGTCAGCAACGCCCAGGCCATAATGAAAAGAGTAAGCCACCGCTTGCGGAATAGAAAGAACAGGAAAAACGCCAATCCGAAGGTATTGGCGGCATGACACGAAGGAAAACCATAACGCCCTCCACGATGATTGTTGACGATATGCACCATCTCCGAAATGGGATTATTCAGATTAGAAGGACGCATACGCTCCACATAGGGACGTATCCAAGTGGCACATGCCTGGTCGGCAAAAGTAATGGTGAGCGCAAGGCCTATCATGCAAAACAGTGTGACCTTCCAATGAAAATTGCGCAACATCACATACCAGATGGCAGCATACATGGGAATCCAAACCCACTATAAGCGCTCATAAAATAATCGAAATACATGTTGTGCATCCGATTGATGGAAAAAAATATGTTTGTGTCTACATCTATTGCCCCTTGCAAGGCGTCCATAAGTGCTGTCATACGTTATCTTTTGGCTATATCATCATATAATTTTTGCAAATAGGCTTTGCCCAACGGCAGGTTCTTCCCTTTTGTTGTGCCCTCATCCACTACCACAGTACCCGCCTGGCAATTGAATATCACCTGATTGTCCGCTGTCACCATACCGAAAGCATCGGGTACGGTAAAGAACGCGAAATGAGGGGAAGCGGGATTAAGCATATCTTTACTGAAAACAAACTCATCATGGGGCAGCGCCAATTGGGCCAGCAACGTGGCTGCAATATCATGTTGCGAGCCATAGACGTCAATGCGCCTCGGCTCTCGGACAGCACCGCCCACCATCAACAGAGGTATCCGGTAGCGTTCTACCGACAAATTGTCGATATGTTCGGGATAAGCTCCCAAGTGGTCTGGAACAAACACAATCACCGTATTCTTCCACTGGGGAAGCTCACGGAACTGTCTTACAAAATCGCCTGCACAACTATCCGTATAGGCAAAGGCGTTCAGCAGGTCATTCTCCAGACGACGGAAAGGTACTTCAAAAGGCTCGTGGCTACTGGAGGTCTGCAAGACACGGAAATGAGGAGTTTTCTCTTCTGCAGTTCCTTTGGCAGCTTCGGCTTTCAAGTCTTCCAGCAGACGGTTGAATACGAGATGGTCGTGCGCCCCCCACTTACTTAAACGTTCCGTTACGGGAAAATCCTGGTCGGAAACAATGTCTTCAAAGCCTGATGACATCAGGTAGGAACGCATATTGGTAAAGTCGGCATCACCGCCATAATAATACTTGGTACCATAACCCGCCTTCCGCAAGCTGCCTGCAATGGCAGGAATGGACTGCGTTTTACGGGGATACTTCATAATACTAGTAGTGGGCTGGGCAGGATAGCCACTCAAGATAGCCACCAGCCCACGGTCCGTACGGAAACTGTTGGCGTAGAAGTTCGTAAAGAGCACCCCTTCCTTACTCAAGCTATCCAGATGGACGGCAATATTCGGCTCACCTCCCAAAGCTGTCATCAACCTGGAGGAAAAACTCTCAAGAATCACAAAGAGTACATCGGGACGCTGAGCATTGAATAAAGTATGCAGTGAATCGGCAGGTTGCAGCACAGAATCTGTCTCTTCCGTTTGACCACCGGCACCTGCGGGTTCAAGCATGTCTTTAAAAAGCCGGTCGGCCTCCGCAGCTTCCATAAAACGGTACTGCTTGCTGAAGTCCTTCTGCTTGGCAAGAGATTCCATCAGACTGAATGCAGGGTTGATAGCTGCATGGTTCAGACGCTGCTCGGCACTGAAATAGACTTTCCCCACATTCATGGTAGAAACTGTAAAGCCTCCACGGATAGGAATAAACAGTAACCCCGTCATCAGCAACAATATACCTGACACCTTCAGGCGACGATAAGGCAGTTTCATCCGCAGCAACAGCTTCTTCTGCAGCAAGATGCCGTAGAAAACAGCATACAGCACGACAGCATAAACAGCCATTGCCACAATTCCCCCCAGCACCATCCAAATGCTGACACTGGCCACTGCGTCTTTAGGGGAGGAAAAGAAATAGAATAACGGAGTAGCATCCAAACGGAACCCCCAATACTCGTATAATCCTAAATCGACAGTAAAAATTATGGAGATAAGTACTGAAATGAAGAGGAAATAGCCGCACCAGATGCGATGAAGGGATTTAGAAAGTGTCCATACAGAGGTTATGAAAAGAAAACCGGGAATAGCTGTCAGATAACCAGCCAGAGATAGGTCTAAAGGTAACCCATGCCAAATGACACTGAACCAGTCCGCACACGAGGCATCCGGATACAGCGATTTGTAAAACAGCATAAATAGGGTTTCTGCAACACAAAAATGCAGACAAACAAG
>OHMR01000134.1_pt1 | contig 13132 bp, 10 predicted proteins | sample 1569411 | NCBI WGS metagenome assembly OHMR01 (sample SAMEA3879511, study PRJEB24766) | human gut metagenome | biome: human-associated habitat; feature: feces | place: USA | collected 1985/1987
TAGCTTCATAAGTGGAAATGATAATTCTATGGCTGTTGTATGGTTGTGTCTTGGTTCATCATTTCTTTGCCTTGGCTCGACGCATCTTTGTTTAGGTTTGTCTCGTAAGAAAAAGGGAAACGACAAAACCGATGCAAGCAATAAATAAATTCCTAGTATATTGCACTCACTCCTAAGCAGGGTTTGGGGCAGGCACGCCCCAACAAGAAGCCGTCCCAAAAGGGCAAGAATTTTCAAGAATTGAAAATTTGTGGCCACGGGACGATTCTTGCTCTCACGAAAACCCATACTTTTTGAAAATCCGCTTTTCGCAGCCAAAGGAGGATGCACCATGAAAAAAGAGATCGAAGCCTTCGTCAACGCAGCCAACGAGCAGGAGTTGGAAGCCGCATGGAATAACCTCTCGGCAGAGGAACAGCGAGTTTTCGAGCAGCTCATGGAGGAAGAACCACCCGAAGATGCACTGGCATTTTTCGCACAGCTGTATGATGATGCCCCGAAAGAGCAGACCAGCGAGACTGTGAACATCTCCGAAAATGAAATCTATTTCAAGCGGAAGCCCTTGACCGAAGAGCAGAAGAAACACAGCTCTTATGTGGACGAGAACGGCAACCTCCATGTCAAGAACCTGTCCGCTTTCTGGATTCCAGAACTGACCACCACGGAGAAAGTCGGTCACACCACCTACACCGTGACCGGCAGCTATGAGGGCAAGGAGTCCTTTTTGAAGAAGCTGGAGCGCATTGTTGCCAAGAACGCCCAGCAAAAATTTGAAGATGAGGGTGCAGACGAATGACAACTGCGTCCAATTCTGCTATACTTGACCCGGTAACCAATCCTGTACCGACAGTTGCTCCACAGAGTAAGGAGGACACAACAATGTCTGGAGCAACGAATAAAATCACCGCACTTTACTGCCGACTGTCGCAAGAGGACGCACGGCTCGGCGAAAGCCTGTCCATTGAGAACCAGAAGGCTATCCTTCTGGAATACGCCAAAAAGAACCACTTCCCGAACCCGGTGTTCTTTGTGGATGATGGCTACTCCGGCACGAACTATGACCGCCCCGGCTTTCAGAGTATGCTGGTCGAGATCGAAGCAGGGCGTGTAGGAATCGTTATCACGAAAGACCTGTCCCGACTGGGGCGCAACTCTGCCTTGACGGGTCTGTACACAAACTTCACCTTTCCCCAGTATGGCGTTCGCTACATTGCCATTAACGACAATTACGACACCATTGACCCGAACAGCGTAAACAACGATTTTGCGGGCATTAAGAACTGGTTCAACGAGTTTTACGCCCGCGATACCAGCCGCAAGATTCGGGCTGTCCAGAAGGCCAAGGGAGAGCGTGGAGTGCCGCTGACGGTCAATGTTCCGTACGGCTATGTAAAAGACCCGGAGAACCCGAAGCATTGGCTTGTTGACCCGGAAGCGGCTGCGATTGTGAAGCGCATCTTCTCCATGTGCATGGAGGGACGTGGCCCGACCCAAATTGCAAACCAACTGTGGGTGGACAAAGTTCTGACTCCCACCGCCTACAAGCTGAGCCATGGCCGGAGTACAAACGCACCTGCCCCGGAAGACCCTTACCGCTGGGATAAAAGAGCAGTAAGTTTGATTCTGGAACGCCGGGAGTACACTGGCTGCACAGTCAACTTCAAGACCTATACTAACTCTATCTGGGATAAAAAGAGACATCTGAATCCTGTGGAAAATCAGGCTATCTTCCTAGATACACATGAGCGCATTATTGACGATGATGTGTTTGAAAAGGTTCGGGAGATTCGTAGCCAGCGTCACCGCATGACCCGGACAGGCAAGAGCAGCATTTTCTCCGGTATGGTCTACTGCGCTGACTGCGGTTCCAAGATGCAATATGGTTCGTCCAACAACAGGGACTTCAGTCAAGACTTCTTTGATTGCTCTCTGCACAAGAAGAACGGGAGCAAGTGCAAGGGACACTTCATCCGGGTAAAGGTTTTGGAGGGCCGTGTGCTAAGCCATGTTCAGCGGGTGACGGACTACATTCTCCGTCATGAAGACTACTTCCGCAAGGTCATGGAGGAGCAGCTTCGGGTGGAAAGCACCGAAAAGCTGACCGTCCTGAAGAAGCAGCTTGCCCGGAATGAGAAGCGGATTGCAGACCTCAAACGGCTGTTCATGAAAATCTACGAGGATAACGCCAGCGGAAAGCTGAGCGATGAACGCTTTGACATGATGAGCCAAAGCTACGATGCCGAACAGAAGCATCTGGAAGAGGAAGCCCTCTCTATCCAGCAGGAAATCGAAGTACAGGAACAGCAGATCGAGAATATTGAGAAGTTCGTCCAGAAAGCGCACAAGTACGTTCATATTGAAGAACTCACCCCTTATGCTCTCCGTGAACTGGTGGCGGCCATCTATGTGGATGCCCCGGATAAGTCCAGCGGAAAGCGGGTGCAGCACATCCATATCAAGTACGATGGGCTGGGGTACATCCCTCTGGATGAACTGGAAGCAAAAGAAAAGGCGTGACCGAAGTCACGCCAAATCTTCCCCATTTCGGGAGCTTTTGCAAATACTGTTTTATGGGAACTCTGCTACGGGGAACGCCCTGTTGTACATATCGCTTGTCTGTGGTCTTTTGCAGGGTGCGTCCGCAGGGCGCACCCTGTTTTTTTCTATGCTTCATCATTTTCTGCGCGCAGCATCCGGTATCCGACACCAACATGGGTCTGAATCAGATGCGGCGCATCCGGGTATCGTTCCAATTTTTTGCGCAGGGATGCCATGTAAACTCGCAAGGAAGCAATGTCATTTTCCTGCGTACTGCCCCATACTTTCTGCGTGAGGGAGGTATGCGTCAGCACCTTGCCCACATTATGCGCCAGCACACACAGCAGTTTGTACTCGATGGGGGTCAGATGCAATTCATTCTCACCCAGCCAGACGCACCCGGCCGAGAAGTCGATCTTCAAAGGACCATTGACAAAAACCGGACTGTTTATGCCGTCAGAAGCCAGCAGATTCAATCGGCGCTGCGTTACACGCAGTCTTGCCAGCAGCTCGTCCACGGAAAACGGCTTTGTCAGATAATCGTCTGCGCCGTTGTCCAGTGCCTCGATCTTATCAGAATCTTCGCTCCGGGCACTCAGGACAATGATGGGCAGGTTCGACCATGTGCGGACGCTGCGGATGACCTCGATGCCGTCTATATCGGGCAGCCCAAGATCCAGCAGCATGATGTCCGGATTGTGGCTGGTAGTCATCATGATCGCCGTTTCCCCATTGGAAGCAGTCAGATATTTATAGCCGTGGGTCTTCAGGGTCGTTGTGATCAGACACCGTACAGGAACATCATCCTCTACGACCAGAATGGACGGCTTATTCATGAATGTTCACCTCGCTTTGCGGCAATGCAAAGGAAAAGACACTGCCATTGGGAATGTTGTCACGCAGGGTCAATGTTCCGCCGTGAGCCGTCAAGATTGCACGGCAGAGGGGCAAGCCCAAGCCAAGGCTGCGGTGGCTGTCTGCGATGCGGCTCTGCCCGGTATAAAACATCTCGAACACCTGTGCTTTTGCGCGATCCGGAATACCGGGGCCGTTATCTGCCACTTCCACTACGACCTGATGGTCTTTCCGGTAAGCCGAAATCTGAATGACCGAGCCCACGGGGGTGTATTTGATGGCGTTATCCACCAGATTGACAACGACCTGCATGATCAGCCGTGCATCCACATTGACCAAGAGGATCTCGTCCCCATACTGTGTTGTGATGGTGTGTTCGCAGCTTTTCCGGTTGACATGATGCAGCGCTTCTTCGATCATTTCGTCCATCAGCTGCGGTGAGATCTGCAGATTCATCCGTCCATCTTCAATGCGGGTGATGGAAAGCAGATTTTCCACCAGACCGATCAGCCATTGTGCATCGTCAAAAATATCGGTGCAGATCTTGTTCCGGGTCTCTGTATCCAGCGTTTCTCCGTTGGAAAGCAGATTGCTGGCATTGCCGGAAATGGAGGTCAGCGGGGTGCGCAGGTCATGCGAGATCGTGCGCAGCAGGTTTGCCCGCAGCTCTTCATTTTTTGCCTGCACGGTTGCCTGCTCTTTTTCCAGCGCATTTCTGCGGTTTTCGATGGCCAGCGCACCTTCGCCCAGAATGGAAAGCAGCACACTGTTTTCAAAGGCATCCAGCGGTTTTTCGGACAGATCGATCCCGATCACTCCAAACACGCCGCCTCCGGTCCGAAGTGCAAGATAAAGTCCCTTTGCATCCGGGTAGCTATCCGTGCCTGCACCGGAACGCTTTTTGTTGGCAAACGTCCAGTTTGCTGCATCCCGTTCTTCCGGTGCAGAAAAGATGTTTTGCGCCGTTTCCCCGTCAACTCCAAAAACCTGTTCTGCCCCAAGACCTCCGTTTTGTTCCAGGTAGACGATCAGACTCCGGTTCAGCAGCTTCATCAGCTGGGAAGCTGTCAGCGAAAAGATTTCTTCTTCACTTTTGGCTTTCTGTAAAAGCTGATTCGTATCAAATAGTACTTTTGTCCGGAATGCTGCCTGCGCAGACATTTTTGCATGGTCTTTCAACCGTGTCGTCAACGTACAGGTAATAATTGCGGAGGTCAGCATCAGGGCAAACGTAACCTGATAACCGGGGTCATACGCATGGAATGTCAGGCGCGGTTCCGTCAGAAAAAAATTGTACAGCGCAACACTGGCAACAGAGCCCAGCACACCGCAGGTGTAACCGCTGGTACACAATGCGGTGAACAGCATTCCCAGCATATAGAGCATAATAATGTTATAACGCGCAAAGTCCAGCTGCAGGAAAAAGAAGCCGATGAGCGTGATGCAGCTCAGGATGCCTGCGGTGATCAGCAGATCACGGACAGACGGCAGAAGCGGACGGGTGAACAGCTTCCGTCCTGAACCGTAGCCGTTCTCTGCAGAAGCATCCGGGATGATATAAATATCCAGATTAGGCGCAGTCATCGTCAATTTTTCAGTCAGTGACGGTCCACTCCAGAAATGGCGGCGATGTACGCTGGAGCTCCCCAGTACGATTTTTGTAATGCCGGAGATGCGGGCAAACTCTGCGATCTGCTGCGGAATGTCATCCCCATAGATCGTAGAGATGTCGGCACCTGCCTGCTCTGCCATACGAATGTGCTGCTGCAAGCGCCGACAGTCTTCTTTTCCCATCTGATCCGAATCCGGAGTCCGGACATACAGAGCTGTAAAGGTCCCTCCAAACGCCTTTGCCATTGTTGCTGCCGTCCGCACGATCTTTGCATTGGAGGGAGAGGACGACAGACACGCCAGAATATGTTCAGTGGGTGGGTCGTTCTGATTCATAAAAATCACCTGCCTTGCCCACAGTATAGCACAATTTGATGGTCACGACCACCAGCCACGTCTTTTTCCTTCCTGTTGAAGGATCTCCTTCCGCATGTGATCCAGCGCATCTGCTGCCCAAAAACCACTCAACATGACTCCAAGAACCATCAGTAACAAAACGACATCCATATGATCCGTCCTATCTTTTCAGAGCCGGAAACACTTCTGGATCGATGCGTATTTTCCCAAAACCAGCATACTTTCGTCCCGGCACAGCTGCGTATCCGGCGTAATGCTCATATCGAGCTTTCCGTCTTTTTTCAGCGCAAGAATGTTGATGTTATACTTTTTTCGGATATTGATTTCACCGATCGTGCGATCCACCCATTCCGGCGGAATGGTCACTTCCATGATGGCGTGGTCGTCCTGCAGCTCGATATAATCCAGAATGTGTTCGGAGCTGTATCGGATCGCCGCCCACTTTGCCAGCTGCTTTTCCGGGTAGACCACTTCATCCGCACCGTTGCGCAGCAGGAACTTGGCTTGTACATCCCGCTCTGCACGCGAGACCACAAGCTTTGCTCCCAGCTCCTTGAGCAGTGATGTTGTTTCCAACGAGCTTTGAAAATTGCCGCCGATGGTTACGATACACACATCAAAATTGCCAACACCAAGGGAGCGCAGAAAGTATTCGCTGGTGCTGTCACCGATCTGTGCATTCGTCACATAGGAAAGCACGGCGTTCACACGGTCTTCGTTGCTGTCGATCGCCATGACCTGATGACCCAGCTCATTCAGTTCCTGCGCAATATGGCGGCCAAAACGGCCAAGCCCAATCAAAAGAATCGATTTCATACTTGTCTCCTTTATCCGATTGCGATCTTCTCCTGCGGCAGACGAGAGTGGGCAGGGCTGCTGCCAAATGCCGCATAGATCAACGTCAATCCACCAACACGTCCCAAAAACATCAGTGCGATCAGCACCCCCTGCGAAAGGATGCCCAACTGCGGCGTGATGCCCAATGTCAGACCCACCGTTGCCACAGCCGAAGCAGTCTCATACAGACAGACTGACATCGGCAGCTGCTCGGCCGCAGCAATGACAAAGGCTCCGAGGAAGAACAGCGTCAAATACATCCCTGCGATCGTGGCAGCATTCTTGACCGCGGAACCATCTATGCGCCGCCCGAAAAATTCGGCATCTTCTCTGCGGCGGAAGGTCGCCCACATATTGGCCAGCAGAACGGCAAATGTTGTGGTTTTCATGCCGCCTGCCGTAGAGCCGGGCGAACCGCCTAACAGCATCAGAACCACCATCAATGCCTGTGAAGTGCTGCCCATCGCAGCAAGATCGGCGGTGTTAAAACCGGCAGTACGGGGGGTAACGGATTGAAACATCGACAATAAAATGCGCTGCCGGGCAGAGCCTGCCGTGAACTCGAAGCAATAAAAGTACAGCGTCGGCAGTACCAGAAGAAATGCCGTTGTGACAAGGATCACCTTGCTCTGCATCCGATAGCGGTGAAAATCAAGGCGATATGTACAAATATCCTCCCATGTCAGAAAGCCAAGGCCGCCAAAGACGATCAGGGCCGCGATCACTGTGGTAAGCAATGGGTTTCCTGCATACCGTGTCAGCGAAACAAATTTTGCACCCTCTGTTCCCAGCAGGTCAAAGCCGGCATTGCAGAACGCCGAAATGGAATGAAACAACGCGTACCAGATCCCGCGCAGTCCATAATCGGCGCAAAATGTCGGCAGCAGCAGTGCAGCACCGACCAATTCAAACAGGGCGGTGATCCGCAGAATAAAGCCTGTCAGCCGCACGATGCCGCCCATCTGCGGGGCAGCAGTAGCTTCCTGCATCGTGCTGCGCTGCTTGAGGGAGATCTTTCGCCCGGAAAGCAGCGCAAAGGCAGCGCCCACCGTAATGACACCCAATCCTCCGATCTGGATCAGAAGAAGGATCACGCTTTGCCCAAAAGCCGACCAGTAGCTGCCGGTATCCTGAACCACAAGTCCGGTCACACAAAGGGCGGAGGTAGAGGTAAACAGTGCCTCATGGAACGGTGTGACACACCGCTGCTGTGCAGCGATCGGGAGCATCAGAAGCAATGCGCCCACCAGATCGACTGCCGCAAAGCCTGCAATAATAACCTGAAAAGAAGAAAAACGGTGCCGCTTGTAACGAGGATATTGAATCATAAAAGCTCCTTTACCTATCCGTGTGCATAAAGATTAGCATGGAATAGATAAAAGAGCCGTAAAGAAAATTGTAGAAGTATAAAGATTCCATTAAAATTGATCGATCAACACCAAATAATAAATGTAGGAGATCGAGCCGACCACGACAACACCCTTGAACTGAATATACGCACCAAAAAGTACCCATGCAGCTTCAGCGCAAAACCTCCAGCAGACGCCTGCCGGCTTCCTGCTGCGATTCCCCAAACGCCACCGCCAGCTCCTCCCGCAGGACGCGCTCTACCATCTGGTAGAAGTAGGTATCCATAGCGTTGATCTTCCGGCCACGGCTTTGCTGCTGGTTCTGCTTCTGCCCCAGCTCCTTGAACAGGGTCAGGTACTGGTAAAAATCATTGGTGTGGAGCAGTACCTGATAGTGTTCTGCCAGCGCCGTCTGAATTCCCGTAGGGATGGGCAGCGTCTCCGCTTTGATTCGTGCAAGATCGGCTGCTGCCTGCTGTGCCGGGGTCACCGGGCGCAGAACACCCTCTTTTGCCGTGGGGATATAGCTGCGGTCGTGGGAATCCGAAAAATAAGGCCGGAGGGTGTAGTACTCTCTGGCGGGCTCATCGCAAAAGTGCCGCAGCCCGACCCCTTCCACCTCGTGCACTCCCAGATTTCCGTAGACCACCAGCGCTCCCGCCTGAAACCGTGACATGGTATTGCCTCTTTCCCTTGTATGAAAAGGCTGCAAAAACAGACTTTCCAGCGTAATTTTACTCTTTACTTTATTGTACCACGGTAGGTTGGCGGGCTTCAAAGGGCATCTTTCACAAAGTTTTCCTCGTGCAATCTGCGCAGAATGCCCAGTACAATTCTTGTGCAAAACTGCCTTTGCAAATTCCAGACAGGCAGGCTATAATGATTTCGTACAACGAGTAGCACTCATGCGTAAAACCGGTTGCATGAGGGCTGCCCGTTGTTTTTGTTTGCCCCAAAATGGAAAGGTAAAGGTGAATCCCATGGAAAGTTCCAATCAATTTCTCGGCACGGAGCGCATCAGCAAGCTGATGCAGAAGTATGCGATCCCGTGCATTATTTCGCTTCTGGTCGGCGCACTGTATAACATCGTGGACCAGATCTTTATTGCAAACGCCAGCTATCTTGGCTCTTATGGCAACGCCGCCAACACCGTTGTGTTCCCGCTTACGGTGGTGGCACTGGCTATTGCCGTGATGATCGGTGACGGCTGCTGCGCCTTCGTCAGTATCAGCCTTGGACAGAACGAAGTTCCCAAGGCAAGGCGGAGCGTCGGCAATGCGGTGGTGATGTGTCTGGTCAGCAGCATTGTGCTGGCTGCGCTCTATCTGATTTTTGCGGACAACATTCTCGCCATGTTTGGCGGAACGGTCAACGCCGAGACCTACCACCACTCCCAGGAGTATTTCTTTTATATCACGCTGGGCGTGCCCTTTTATATGTTTGGGCAGGCCATGAACCCCATCATCCGCGCGGATGGCAACCCCCGGTTTGCCATGATCTCCACCCTTGCGGGTGCGGTGCTGAACATTATTCTGGACCCCGTTTTCATTTTCGGCTTGCGCTGGGGCATGATGGGCGCGGCGGTGGCTACTGTGATCGGTCAGCTGGTCACCGCAGCGCTGGCAGTGTGGTATCTGCTGCACATGAAGATCATCCGTCCTGAAAAGGGCGACTACCGGCTGAAAGGCTCCATCTGCGGCCGCACCCTGACCCTTGGCATGACCAGCTTTCTGTCCCAGATCAGCCTTGTGGCGGCTATGGCAGCCATCAACAACATGATCCGCAAATACGGCGCACTGGACACCGTGTTCGGGCAGGAGCAATACGCCCAGATTCCCATGGCGGTGGTGGGCATCGTGATGAAGTTCTTCCAGATCGTCATCTCCATCGTGGTGGGCATGGCGGCCGGCTGCATCCCCATAGTGGGTTTCAACATGGGCGCAAAAAAGCCTGCCCGTGTGAAGGAGCTGTTCACGAGACTGCTACTGGCAGAAGCGGCCGTGGGCGTTGTTGCGCTGGTGCTGGTAGAGTGCTTCCCGCGGCAGCTGATCGCCCTGTTCGGTGCTGCCAACGAGAGCGTCTACTACACAGACTTTGCCGTGAAGTCCTTCCGCATCTACCTGTGCATGATCATTCTGGCCTGTGTCAACAAGGCCTGCTTCATCTTTTTGCAGGCCATGGGCAAGGCAGTGGAATCCACCGCCCTGTCCATGGTGCGTGAGGTGGTGTTCGGCGTGGGCTTTGCCCTGCTGCTGCCCCGGTTCTTCGGGCTGGACGGCGTACTGTACTCCATGCCCATGTCGGATATCCTCACCTTCCTGATTGCAGGCTATCTGATCTTCAAAACCTACCGTGAACTGAACCAGAAAGGAGAAGTCTAATGGAAAAACATATCATTACCATTGAAAGTCTTTCATAATTTCCGGCAGTCTCAGAGCCGATAGTGCAAAACGCCGCCCGCCTGCGTTCCGTTACGCAGGTCAGCGGCAGCCTCCCGGTAGACATTCCTACAGGTTGGGAACCGCAGCGGAATCTGGTGGTCAGGGCCTTACGGGTTGCGTTTGCTGATTTTTCTGCAGCCCCTTGGCAGGGCTTTGAAAAATCAGAACGCGGCCCCAACAACTCCTCCCTGTTTCAGCCGCTGGCTGCGGTCGTCGTCGTTGCTGTTCAAGTCCTCTTCCGCACCGAAAAAGAAAAACCAGTACACAATGTGTACTGGTTTTTCTTGGTGCAGTAAAGCAATCCAAATCCGAACCATTTCCCTTTGATGCGGCTTCTGCCGCTTCCCCAAAGGTGACGGTCTGTGTTCCTTCTTTATAGTTGAAGGTTATCAAAACCTTATCATCATACAGGTAAATCGCATTGATGAAGGTATCCACTAGTGCCTGCCGCTGGTCTTTCAGGCTCATGTCCAGCTTACGGAACCGCAGCAGCCAAAACCTGATAAATTCTTCGGTCACTTTCGGCTTCGCCAGCTTTTCTTCCGCAATGCGTGCTTCAAGCTCACGCTTGGTTTCTTCCAGCTGCTCCAACCGCTCCTTGGTGGAGCTGGTCAGGATACCGGCCTGAATCGCATTGAGCATATTCTGGATACCGGATTCTGCATCCCGGAGCTGCTTTTTATAAAGGGGAATGTTGGTATTCTCCTTGTTTTGCAGTTCCATCACCTTGGCGATGATGGATTCCATAGCGGCATCGTCTTTCACAAGCTGCATGGTCTGGTTGACCACCAGATCTTCCAGCCACTGTTTGCGGACGGTCTTTTTCTTGCAGCCCTTGTGCTTTTTGGCAGTAGCACATTTATAGTAGCGGTGAACTTCACCCGTCCGGCTTGTGCCGCTCTCGCCAAACATCAACGCCCCACAGTAGCCGCAGAACAGCTTGGTGGTGAGCAGATAATCGTCCTCTGCCTTTCTACGGGCAGGAGCTTTCTTGTTTTTTGCGATTTTCTCCTGCACATCCTCAAACAGTTCCAGTGGAATGATGGGCGGGATAGCATTCGGTACGACCACATCCCGGAATTTCAGTTCTCCGATGTACCGCCGGTTCTTGAGCATATGTTCAACGCTGTTATAAGTAAATGCACCGCCCACCGGGTTCTTGATGCCGTTTTCGTTCAGCCAGTCCCGAATCTCCTTCATAGTGGAGCCTTCATTGTACTTCTTGAACGATTCAAGCACAAAAGGCGAGGTGAGAGGGTCAATGTGGAACTTCCGCTCAGAATCCAGCGTGTAACCAAAGGTTCCACGACCACCGTTGCAGCGGCCTTTCAGGATGTTCTCGGTCTGTCCACGCACGACCTTCTCGGCAAGGTCAGCGGAGTAGTATTCCGCATAGCCTTCCAGCACAGATTCCAGAATAATGCCCTCCGGCCCCTCGGAGATGATCTCGGTGGCAGACATGAGCTTGACGCCGTTCTTCTTCAGTTGGGTCTTATACCGGGCACTGTCGTAGCGGTTCCGGGCAAAACGGTCCAGCTTCCAGACCAGCACAATGTCAAACAGCTTCTTGTCGCTGTCCTTAATCATCTGCTGGAACTCCGGGCGGTTGTCCGTCTTGGCGGAGATAGCACGGTCAATATAGTGCTTGACGATGGTGATGCCGTTTTTCTCGGCATAAGCCGTGCATTCCCGGATCTGGCCTTCGATGGATTCTTCGCGCTGGTTGTCCGAGGAATAGCGAGCATAGATCACGGCGGTCATGGCGGGCACCTCCATTTTATACGTCATTGAACGGTAATACGTTCATCAAAGCAATATTTCGTATAATGTATATACCACAGTTTTGCCCTGATTGCAAGCCCAATGATTTATTTTCATGATTCCAACAGACAAATTGTCTTAAGATTATATTCCGAGCAAAATGTGAAGTCCAAGCCCGGCCACGCCGCACAGGCACATGGTCAGGATGGGATTCCACTTGAGCTTCCGTAGGACAAAAACTGCCGATGCAAAACTGCCGATGCCGATCCAGTCTACGTTGGCGAGCGTCTTTGCACTCTCTCCGAACACCACCATAGACAGTATAGAAAGACCTGCACCAAAGATAAGCGCTACAATGACCGGACGCAGGCAGGTCAGAACACTTTGCAACAGAGAAATATCCTTGTATTTACGATAGATGTAGGATAGAAGTGAAACAAAGAACAGCGCCGGTGTAATGCAACCTAGTGTTGCAATGATGGCTCCGGGTACCTGCGCGATACGCAAACCAACAAAAGTTGCCGAGTTGACCGCAATGGGACCAGGGGTCATTTCTGCAATCGTGATGAGGTCAGTAAACTCCTGCATCGTCAGCCAGCCATGTTGTTCCACCACTTGGCTCTGGATCAGCGGCATGGCCGCATAGCCGCCGCCTACGCTGAACATACCCACCTGCAAAAAGCTGAGAAAAAGCTGTAAGTAGATCATTTTGCACCACCTTTTTTCCACTGGACCAGAGCCAGCACCACGCCGAATACTGCAGCGGCAAGGATGACCACCACCACATTGACATCAAACACCGTATTTGCGACAAACGCTGCGACCATCAGGGCAATATACACCCATGAGCGGGTCTTCAGCACCTTGCCGCCGAGGTCGAATACAACATCCAGAATGACCGCCGCCACACCAGCCTGCATTCCCTTGAGTAACAACGCGATATAGCGATTGGTGGCAAAAGCATTGTAGAACACAGAAATGACTGAAAGAATGACCATAGGTGGGATGATGGTGCCCAACACTGCCACGATCATTCCAATCAAGCCTTCTACCTGCCAGCCTACCAGAATTGCAGCATTGACCGCGATTGCGCCCGGAGAGGACTGCGCCAACGCTGTCATATCCAGCATTTCCTGTTCATCGATCCAGTGCAGCTCATCTACAAATTTTTTCTTCATAAAGGTCACGATGACAAAGCCGCCGCCGAAGGTAAAGCTGCTAATGTACAGCGTACTCAAAAACAGCTTCCAAAGCCGTGCTAACCGTGTACCGTATGTTTTATTTTCATCCATACAAGTTTTCTTCTCCTTTTTTGATTTTCGGACAATCTGATCATATATGGACATCACATGAACAGTGGAAAGATGTTTGCTGATCTTGAAA
>OHMR01000136.1_pt1 | contig 13107 bp, 10 predicted proteins | sample 1569411 | NCBI WGS metagenome assembly OHMR01 (sample SAMEA3879511, study PRJEB24766) | human gut metagenome | biome: human-associated habitat; feature: feces | place: USA | collected 1985/1987
TCGGGAGATTTCCGCAGCTTCATTAAGTCGGTCGTGGTAGTCGCCAACGGTACGCGGTTGAAAGACGGGGCGACGGGGGAAAGCCTCGCAAGCCCGTTGATTCTAAGCGATGAAGAACTGGCCGTCGAAAAGGTGACGTTAACCACGACGGGAAAGGCGATCGAGTTCGCCGTTTCCGGTAGTGTCGTGGACGGGGAGGACGGTGTCGTGAACGAGCCGATGCAGTGGGTTGTGACCGTTTACAAGAACGGAAAGGAGATCGAGAAAAAGAGCCTTTCTTTCCGGGACGGGAAGGAGATCGGTATGGATGATCTTAATCTGTATTATAATTGACGTGACGACCTGAATGTCCCCCGGATGAATGTTCGGGGGATTTTTTTTCTTTTGGGCGTTCCCGTGGGACGGTCGGGCTTTACGTTTCAAGTCCTCGCCTAAAGGCTGTGGGCTTTACTCTGCAATCCCTAACGCATGGCTGAAAACTCCTCTTGCCGGTGGTGTTCTTCTTCATACAGCCTCATGCGTTCTTGTAATGCTTCTTTTAAATTGTCGCTTTTTTTCAGTCCGAGTTTGGCACGTATGTTCGCTCGTTGGCTGGTTATGTTTCCGCTACTCCGATGTAATAATTCGCATATTTGGCTGACGGTCTTGTCTTGCAGTATTAAACGGCAGATGTTTAATTCGGACGGGGATAAATTGGGATATATTCTCCTGATTGTATCAAGTTTACTTTTTTCCTTTTTCTGGTATGCGGCAAGGGCTGTAAAAAGATTTTCTTTGGATTGTTCCCCTATTATGTTTAACAGGGAGCTTGTCTTTTCTTCCGGGTTATTCTCGCTTAACAACTCGGCGAACGCGAATAGTTCTTCCTTTTTCATTTGGAGACGTTTCAAAAGCATTTCCTCTTCCTCTTTTAGCAAGTTGCTACTTTTTAGCAAGCTGCTGATATTACTGTGTAAGGATCTTCCTAATAAGGGGATCATGGTGTATATGATGATGATCAAAGGCAGATAACTGTATAGGAACGGTTCGTCGGTGATAAGTGTGCAGATTGTATAGGAAGCTATGGTAAGGGAGGACAATAGGATGGAGATATTACTCATATAGGCACAGATGGAAAGCATGGTAAATAAGAGAGAGATAGTAATGTTACTCATTATCAATGCTCTTTGATAACTATATTCATATCCGCTACATATTGAGCAATAAATTATTTCGATAAAAATCTCGATATGTATGGCTATCAGTATAATGGAAAAGGTCGTGGTCAGATTTACTCTCTTTTTAAAATAAGCGAGAGTGCACATAATGATAAACAGGAATAATACGCTGTTAATATAATAAAACTGTTCATTGGGAAATGGAACTGAATATATGTATATGGGTGCGCATAAGGCCAGCATGAGCAGGGATAGATGAAAGACACGTTTTTGTTGATACGTTATTATCATTTCGCTTTCTTTTTTGTCGTAAGTTTGAGTTTTTATTGAACTTAGAAAAGTGGCGGCTTTTGTGCTGATTTTCATGTGTTTTATTGTTTTAAGTGTTATTAAGTATAATGTTTCCTGCAAAAATAACTGTTTTTTTTTTTTTGTATGTTTAAGTACTTTTCTTTATGATGTTAAGTGTTTTTAATTGTTGTGTAAGCGTGATTGGCTGCTGTGGTAAAGTGTTGGATTGTAGCGATTACCTCAGCCCTTCTCAAAAGAGAAAACAAATAGAAGAAAATTTTAACAGAGCTTTGGAACATTTTATGGATTGGGTCAATTCCAATGGAACAGATTATAAGGATTGGTACAAATAACCGATAAAAGATACTCCTTATAAAGAAAATGGCAACCATTCACAGGGTTGCCATTTCTTATATCTTCCTATGTTGTAATATAGTAGAGCGAACTTATTCCACCGTTACAGCCGTACCGCATGCCGTAACCATCAACATGCTGCCACTGCCTCCTACCGTTTCATAGTCCAAGTCTACACCAATCACGGCATTGGCACCCATAGCACGGGCATGTTCTTGCATCTCGCGCAAGGCTATATCTTTAGCTTCGCGCAGCACTTCTTCATAAGAGCCACTTCGCCCACCCACCACGTCGCGGATGCTGGCAAAGAAATCGCGGAATACATTGGCACCGATAATCGTTTCACCGGAAACGATGCCATAATAGCGGGTGATACGTCCACCCTCAATAGTCGGGGTTGTTGTTACTAACATAATTCATTTTTTTAGTTGTTGACATATTAGACGCAAGGAATGAAAGAAAGGTTGCAAAGCTTTGCTTTGGTCAGAACATCCGGCTGACACGAACTATACCTGCCACCAGCACATCTATCTCCTCCCGGGTATTGTAAAGCCCGAAAGATGCACGCACTGTTCCTTCGATGCCAAGACGCTGCATCAATGGTTGGGCACAGTGATGTCCCGTGCGTACGGCAATGCCAAGACGGTCGAGCAATGTACCCATATCAAAATGATGGATATCACCTACCAGAAACGATATGACACTACCCTTGTCTTCTGCCTCGCCGAAGATACGCATACCGGGAATCTCTTTCAGCCGTTGCATGGCATACTGGGTCAATTCGTGTTCATAGGCGGCAATCTTGTCCATCCCAACCAGCGAAACGTAGTCCAAAGCTTTGGCAAGTCCGGTAGTACCGATATAATCCGGCGTACCGGCTTCAAACTTGAAGGGCAATTCATTGAAGGTAGTCTTTTCAAAAGATACATGCTGAATCATCTCTCCACCGCCCTGATAGGGAGGTATTCTATCCAGCCACTCCTCTTTACCATAAAGCACCCCTACCCCCGTAGGACCATACACCTTGTGCGCAGAGAAAACGAAGAAATCGGCATCCAGATCCTGCACATCTACCGGCATGTGGGGAATGGACTGGGCACCGTCCACAAGCACCGGAACACCCTGCTCATGGGCAAAAGCAATCATCTCCTTGACGGGATTGACCGTACCCAGCACATTGGAAACATGCGCCACACTGACAATCCTGGTACGTTCGGAGAACAACTGCCTATATTCGTCCAATAAGAGTTCGCCCTTGTCATTCATCGGAATCACCTTGATGGTAATTCCACGCTTGGCGGCAAGCAGCTGCCAGGGAACAATGTTGCTATGGTGTTCCATCACAGAAAGAATCACCTCATCCCCCTCCTGCATAAATTCCTCACCAAAGCTGGAGACAAGCAGGTTGATACTCTCCGTCGTACCACGGGTGAAGACAATCTCATTCGTGCTGCGAGCATTGATGAAACGTCTCACCGTCTCACGCGAGGCCTCGTGCAGCTCTGTAGCCTGCTGCGACAGGAAGTGCACTCCGCGATGCACATTGGCATTCACCGAATAATATTCGTCCGTAATGGCATTTACTACCTGGCGAGGTTTCTGCGTAGTCGCGCCGTTGTCCAGATAGACCAACGGCTTGCCATATACCTCACGGGAAAGGATAGGGAAATCAGCTCGAAGCCTCTCCCCCAGCCCCTCTCCCATAGGGAGGGGAGCCAAGATACTACTCTTATTTATATCGTTGTTCATAATGAATCGAAATTATAAGCTATCACTTGCAGATGGCGCACCCCTGGCATTTGTTCAGTTCCCCCCGGAAACGCTTCTCTACCAGCAGATGCAGACGGTCTTTCAAAGCATCCAAACGGATGGTGTCGATAACTTCGTTGACAAAAGCGAACATCAGCAACAGGCGCGCCTCGCGCACCGGGATACCACGCTGCCGCATATAGAAGAGAGCGCTTTCATCGAGCTGCCCCACCGTAGCGCCGTGACTGCACTTCACGTCATCTGCATAAATCTCCAGCTGAGGCTGGGTGTACATATGTGCATCTCGGGTGGCACAAAGATTGCGGTTGGTCTGTTGCGAACTGGTGTGCTGTGCGTCAGGGCGCACTAAAACCAGACCGGCAAAGGCACCTACAGCCTGCTCGTCAAGGACATACTTATAAAGCTCATTGCTGGTACAGTTGGGCACGGCATGGTCGATTGTCGTATGATTGTCCACATGCTGATTCTTGTCTGCAATGGCCATACCGCACAGATTCAGCTCCGCATGTTCACCGACAAGCGTCACACGGGTTGTATTCCGTGTAGTTCCGTTGTGCAAGGTCATACCATTCAGCAATACATTACTATTGGCTTCCTGCTTTACATACATATTGCTGATACGTACCGTACTGGTGTGTGTCTCTTCGAGTTCATAAAAATCGAAAATGGCATTCTCACCGGCAAAGATTTCTATCACCTGCGTTGCCAGGAAGTTCACGCCGTCCATCGCATGATCACACACCAACAAGCGGGCTTGTGCACCCTCCTCCAGAATAATCAGCACACGGCGGTTCACCATAAAATTGACGTCACCACGCAGGATATTCACCAGCTGAATAGGTTTCTCTACCACCACGTTCTTAGGAACATAAAACAGAACGCCGTCTTGTGCAAAAGCGGTGTTGAACGCCGTCACCCCATCCTCTGCCGTATCAGCCAACTTGCCATAATATTTCTTCACCAAATCGGGATGTTTCCCGGCCACCTCCTTCAGGCTGCCGAAGATAACCCCTTCAGGCAGATGGGACTTGGGCAAAGCCCTGCCATAAAAAGCATCGTTCACCACAAAATAAAGAGCAGTGCTCATATTGGGAACATCGCACTTGAACACTTCATAAGGGTTCACCGGAATTTCCAACCGGTTCAAGTTCAAGCCATAATCCGGCTCAAAGAACTTGCTGATATCCGTATATTTGTATTTCTCCTCCTTACGGGTGGGAAAGCCCAAGCGCTCAAAGTCAGCAAAAGCAACGGCACGCGGCGCATTCAGCACCTCGGCACTATGCCGGCATATCATCGCCTCCGTTTGGGAGAAAAGGTCTATGTATTGTTGCTCTACACTCATGTTTTCAGATTATGAGTTTATAATTCACCTGCTTCTTTCCTTATCCAATCGAAGCCACGTGTTTCAATCTCCTTCGCCAATTCCGGTCCACCGGTCTTTACGATACGTCCACCCAGCAGTACATGTACCGTATCGGGTTTGATATAGTCCAACAACCGCTGGTAGTGGGTAATGACCATAGCACTGGTTTCCGCAGTCTTGAGTTTGTTGAAACCGTCGGCCACAATACGCAAAGCATCCACATCCAATCCGGAATCCGTCTCGTCCAAAATAGCAAAAGTCGGTTCCAACATCGCCATCTGGAATATCTCGTTACGCTTCTTTTCACCGCCGCTGAAACCTTCGTTCACGCTACGGTTGGCCAGCTTGTTGTCCAACTCCACAATGGCACGCTTCTCGCGCATCAGCTTCAGGAACTCACTGGCCGACAAAGCAGGCAGATGGCGGTACTTGCGTTGCTCATTCACAGCCGCACGCATGAAGTTCACCATCGACACGCCCGGAATCTCTACCGGAGCCTGGAAAGAAAGAAAGATTCCTTCATGTGCACGGTCCTCAGGACTCATGGCAAGCAAGTCCTTGCCATTAAAGGTAATTGAGCCGCGCGTCACTTCGTAAGCAGGATGGCCAACCAACACATTACTCAACGTACTTTTACCAGCACCGTTCTGTCCCATCAGTGCATGTACTTCTCCATCACGTATGGTCAAGTTGATGCCTTTCAATATTTCTTTGCCATTGATGCTGGCATGCAGGTCTTTTATCTCTAACATCTTTATATTTACTATTTGACTATTTACAATTTACTATTTATAAATCACCCCACGCTTCCTTCCAGCGAAATGGCAAGCAATTTCTGCGCTTCTACGGCAAACTCCATCGGAAGTTTATTCAAAACTTCTTTGGCATAACCGTTCACAATCAGCCCCACGGCATCTTCCGTAGAAATACCGCGCTGATTGCAGTAGAATATCTGGTCCTCACTGATTTTGCTGGTAGTGGCCTCATGCTCCACGATGGCCGTTTCATTGTGAATATCCATGTAGGGGAAAGTATGCGCGCCGCATTTGTCACCAAGTAGCAAGGAGTCGCACTGGCTGTAATTACGAGCATTGTCCGCTTTCTGTGCCACGCGCACCAAGCCGCGGTAAGAGTTTTCGCTCTTTCCGGCAGAAATGCCTTTGCTCACAATGGTGCTCCGGGTATTCTTGCCCAGATGAATCATCTTTGTTCCCGTGTCTGCCTGCTGATGGTTATTGGTTACTGCCACACTATAGAACTCCGCTGTCGAATTGTCGCCGGAAAGGATGCAAGACGGATACTTCCAGGTAATGGCCGAACCTGTTTCCACTTGTGTCCAAGACAGTTTACTGTCCACCCCTTTACAATGGCCACGCTTCGTCACAAAGTTATAGACACCACCCCGGCCCTCGGCATCACCGGGATACCAGTTCTGCACGGTGCTGTATTTCACTTCTGCACGGTCGTGCACCACAATTTCCACAATGGCCGCGTGCAACTGGTTCTCGTCACGCATCGGAGCCGTACACCCTTCCAGATAAGAAACGTACGAATCATCATCCGCCACAATCAAGGTTCTTTCGAACTGCCCCGTATTGCGGGCATTGATGCGGAAATAGGTGGACAACTCCATCGGACAGCGTACCCCCTTCGGGATATAGACAAAAGAACCGTCGGAGAACACCGCCGAGTTCAGTGCCGCAAAGAAGTTGTCACGATAAGGCACCACCGAACCGAGATATTTCTGTACCAAGTCGGGATGCTCGCGTACAGCCTCGCTGAATGAGCAGAAGATGATTCCTTTCTCCATCAGCGTCTCCTTGAAGGTAGTCTTTACAGACACCGAGTCCATAACGGCATCCACAGCCATACCGCTTAACGCCATCTGCTCTTCCAGCGGAATGCCCAGCTTATTGAAAGTCTTTATCAACTCAGGGTCCACCTCATCCATACTTTTCGGTCCTTCCTTCTTCTTCGTAGGGTCGGCATAGTAGGATATGGCCTGATAATCTATTTCGGGAATGCGGAGATGTGCCCATGTAGGCATCTCCAATGTCAGCCAGTGGCGATATGCCTTCAGGCGGAACTCCAGCAACCATTCCGGTTCTCCCTTCTTCTCAGAGATAAGCCGCACTACATCTTCATTCAGCCCGCGCTCAATGATGTCTGTATGCACGTCGGTCGTGAAACCGTACTTATACTTCTCCTGAGTGAGTTCCTTTACATATTTATTGGGTTCTTCTTGTTGCATCACTTCTATAATTACAAATTATGAATTACAAAATCACGGTTCACGGTATCAGTCAAAGTCTCCGTTTACAATCTGCTCCGTAACCGCCTTTGCCGCGGGAAAGAATATCCCGGCAAACTCTTCCATAGGATAATATAACACTGATTCTTTCTTTTTTGTTTTGCTAATCAGCGTATTGTCTCCGTCTATAAATTCGATGACACCAATCAGCAGGCTCGTCAGCAGGAGGTACTTCAAAGCCCCTAGACCAGCCCCCAACCAATGATTGAGCCAGCCCAGCGAGACGGCCTCCATTGCCCGGGTCAGCAGAGAAGCCACCAGGGAGAAGAGCAAAGGAACAGCCAGCCAGATGAGGACAAATGCCAGTACTTGCGCCACTGTCATAGAGTCTGTCAACGTGGGGCACAGCTTCACTGCCAACGAGGCATACAAAGCCCTTGCCGCCAGCAGACCGACAATCAGCCCCAGCAGAGAGGCCAATTGCTTCACGAAACCTTTCATGAAGCCGATGATTGCGCCCAAGCCGAAAGCAGCCAATATGATGATATCTATAATTGCCATAAAATTAATGTACCAATGTGACAATATGCTAATGTGCCAATATGCTAATGGGTCAATGAGCAAATAACTAATATGCAAAATGTGCCAATTGCCCTGCGGCATTTTCTGTACGCGCAGCCAATTGGCACATTAGCATATTTGCACATTATTCAATTATAATGTTTGCTTCACTTCTATTTCTTCGTAAGATTCGATAATATCGCCCACCTTGATGTCGTTGCAGTTTGTCAGGCTGATACCGCACTCGAAATTGGTACCTACCTCCTTCACGTCGTCCTTGAAGCGCTTCAGGGCATTGATGGCACCCGTAAAGATTACGATACCGTCGCGTATCAAACGGGCCTTGTCGCTGCGTTTCACCTTTCCGGTCTTGACCATGGCACCTGCCACCAGTCCCACCTTCGTGATGTTGAACACTTCGCGCACCTCGATGGTTGCCGTTATCTGCTCCTTCAATGTCGGTGCCAGCATACCTTCCATGGCAGCCTTCACCTCTTCGATGGCATCGTAGATGACGGAGTACTTGCGGATATCCACACCCTCCTGCTCTGCCATCTTGGCGGCAGCACCCGAAGGACGTACCTGGAAACCGACGATAATCGCATCCGAAGCGGCAGCCAGCGAGACATCCGATTCGGAAATCTGACCGACACCCTTGTGGATTACGTTTACCTGCACCTGCTCCGTAGACAGCTTGATTAAAGAGTCGCTCAACGCTTCCACAGAACCGTCCACGTCACCCTTCACAATCACGTTCAGCTCATGGAAGTCACCCAGCGCCAGACGGCGGCCCACTTCGTCGAGCGTCAGCATCTTCTGCGTACGCAAACCTTGTTCACGCTGCAACTGTTCGCGTTTGTTGGCAATCTCGCGTGCTTCCTGCTCCGTTTCGATTACGTGGAACGTGTCGCCAGCAGCAGGTGCACCGTTCAAGCCCAATATCAGGGCAGGTGTAGAAGGACCAGCCTCCTGCATGCGTTGGTTACGCTCATTGAACATAGCCTTCACCTTACCGTAGCTGGTACCCGCCAGCACGATGTCGCCCATTTTCAAGGTACCGTTGGAAACGAGTACCGTAGCCACATAGCCACGACCCTTATCCAATGAGGACTCGATAATGGAACCGGTAGCACGGCGGTTCGGGTTTGCTTTCAGCTCCAGCATTTCTGCTTCGAGCAGCACTTTCTCCATCAACTCGGGTACACCGATACCCTTTTTGGCAGAGATATCTTGCGACTGATACTTACCGCCCCACTCTTCCACCAAGAAGTTCATGGCAGCCAGCTCTTCCTTAATCTTGTCGGGGTTGGCAGTCGGTTTATCAATCTTATTGATTGCAAATACAATAGGAACACCCGCAGCCATGGCATGGTTGATGGCTTCCTTTGTCTGCGGCATCACGTTGTCGTCAGCAGCCACAATGATGATGGCAATATCCGTAGCTTTGGCACCACGGGCACGCATGGCGGTAAACGCCTCGTGGCCCGGAGTATCGAGGAATGTAATCTTACGTCCGTCGTCCAGCGACACGTGGTAGGCACCGATGTGCTGTGTGATACCACCCGCTTCACCGGCAATCACATTCGCCTTACGGATATAGTCGAGCAATGAAGTCTTACCGTGGTCTACGTGACCCATCACCGTTACAATCGGAGCGCGAGGTTCCAAATCTTCCTCATCATCCTCTTCCTCTACGATGGCCTGCGCCACTTCTGCGCTTACATATTCTGTCTTGAAGCCGAATTCCTCAGCCACCAAGTTGATGGTCTCGGCATCCAGACGCTGGTTGATGGATACCATCATACCAATGCTCATACAAGTGGCGATGACCTGAGTAACAGAAACATCCATCATGCTTGCCAACTCGTTGGCCGTCACGAATTCCGTAATCTTCAGTACCTTGCTTTCTGCCATTTCCATGTCTTCCAATTCCTGCATACGGCTGGAAGCCATGTCACGTTTTTCCTTACGATACTTGGCACCTTTGTTCTTTCCTTTGGAAGTGAGGCGTGCCAAAGTTTCCTTTACCTGCTTTGCTACATCTTCCTCGCTAACCTCCTGCTTGATGACCGGCTTCTTGAAGCGGTCCTTATTGCGGTTGCGGTTATTATTGGCATTGTTTCCACCAGGCTGGTTTCCACCTTGCGGGCGGGCACCCTGACCTTGCTGGGCACCTGCATGTCCACGGTCGTTGCCACCACGCTGGAAGTTGGAAGCATTGTTGATGTCCACTTTCTCCTTATTGATACGGACACGTTTCTTCTTGCCGTTGGCATCGCCGGCAGCGGTATCCTTCAACTTGCTGTCATCACGGCGGATTTCCTTGATGATAGCTTCCTTCATCTGCTTCTTCTGATCCTGGCGAATCTTTTCCTTCTCTTCACGCTCCTTGCGTTTCTCCTCTTTCGATTTCTTCTTTGGGCGTGTGGATTGGTTCAGGGCCGCCAAGTCTATCTGTCCGATAACATTAATCTTCGAAACAAACTCAGGCTGATGTATCTTGAAGATTTCTTCTCCTTCTTCTTTCCTCTCTTTTTCAACCGGTGCTTCTTCAGCTGCCGGTGCGGGAGCAGGCGCTTCTATCATTTCTTCCTTTTTAGATTCTTGTTGAGCCTCTACAACCGGAGCAGGCTCTTCCTTGACAACGGGTTGTGGCTGCGGTTCCGAAACGGGCTGCGGCTCGGGCTCAGATGCCGGCTGTACCTCCGGTTGCGACTGTGGTTCCGGTTGGGGAGCAGGAGCAGGTTCCGGTTTCGGCGTTTCTACAACTGCCGGTTCCTCCACCTTCTTCTCCTCTACCGCTTTTTCCGCTTCTTTCTCTTTTTCCTGAGCAGGAGCAGGTCTACGGTTCAGTTTGTCCAAATCAATCTTGCCTACCGGCTTGAACTTCGGACGTGCGTCTTCCGGAACAACCGTCTTAATCTCCTCGGGCTTCGCTTTCTCCTGCGTTTCCCTATAGCCGTCAATAGACACGGACGCCTTGTTGCGGTCCTTGCTCTGACGTTCCTGGCTGAAACGCTCCGACTTTATCTTAAGGTCCTTATCTGTACTAAACTCCTTTTTGAGCAGTTCGAACTGTTCATCCGTAATTTTTGTGTTCGGATTTGCCTCAACGGTAAATCCCTTCTTTTGCAGGAACTCGACAGCCGTCGTAATCCCTACATTTAAATCTCTTGTTACTTTGTTTAACCTTATCGTCATCAATTTTTTCTATTTACGATTTAACCATTTACGATTTACGATTGATAATACTCGGAGCGGAACGACTTACATTTACAATCAAACTCTAATCGTAAATCGTAAATCGTAAAATCGTAAATCATTCATTCTCCTCTTCAAACTCCTGTTTCAAAATGCGCAATACCTCGTCCACCGTCTCTTCTTCGAGGTCCGTCTTCTCAATCAACATCTCACGGGGAGCGTTCAACACAGCCTTAGCCGTATCGATACCGATAGCCTTGATGGCATCGATAACCCAACCGTCTATTTCATCACGGAATTCGTCCAAGTAGATGTCTTCATCCTCTATGGCCTCATCCAACTCACGGAACACGTCGATGGTGTACTCAGTCAACATACTGGCAAGCTTGATATTCAAACCGCCTTTACCGATAGCCAGCGACACCTCTTCGGGTTTCAAGAACACTTCAGCCTTGCGTTCTTCCTCGTTCAAGCGGATGGAAGAAATCTTGGCAGGGCTCAAGGCACGCTGTATAAACAACTGGATATTGGACGTATAGTTGATAACGTCGATATTCTCGTTGCGAAGCTCGCGGACAATACCATGGATACGGCTACCCTTCACACCCACGCAGGCACCTACCGGGTCGATACGGTCATCGTAGCTCTCAACGGCAATCTTGGCACGCTCGCCGGGGATGCGGGCAATCTTCTTGATGGTAATCAGTCCGTCATTGATTTCGGGTACTTCCATTTCGAACAGACGTTGCAGGAAGACGGGCGACGTACGGCTTAGGATAATCTTCGGATTATTATTCTTGTTGTCCACACGTGCCACTACGGCGCGGGCGGTCTCGCCCTTGCGGTAGAAGTCACTCGGTATCTGTTCGGTCTTGGGCAGCAACAGTTCGTTGCCTTCATCATCGAGCAGCAGCATCTCTTTCTTCCAAATCTGGTAGACTTCCGCATTGATGATGGTACCCACTTTATCAATGTATTTGTTGTAAATACTATCTTTCTCCAGTTCCAATATCTTGGAGGCCAGTGTCTGGCGCAAGTTCAAGATGGCACGGCGACCGAAGTTCGCGAAGATAACTTCATCCGTCACTTCCTCGCCCACTTCATAAGAAGCATCAATCTTTTGTGCTTCGGACAATGCAATCTGCAGGTTCGGGTTTTCCAAATCCTCGTCTGCCACTACCTCACGGTTACGCCATATTTCGAAGTCACCCTTGTCCGGGTTTACAATTACGTCGTAATTCTCATCGGTACCGAACATTTTCGCAATCACACTACGGAACGACTCCTCGAGTACGCTTACCATCGTGGTTCTGTCGATATTCTTCAGTTCCTTAAATTCCGAAAATGTATCTATCAAGCTGACAGTTTCTACTTTTTTGGCCATAGTCTTATTTAAAACTGATTAAGTATTTAGTGTATTTTATCTCTTCATACGTAAAGGTCAAGTCCTCGTCCACCAGCTTGGGACGCTTGGCACCTTCCTCTTTCACTTTCTTCTGAATGGTCACGACGAAATGCTGTTCGTCGGCTTCCTTCAACACGCCGCTGAGCTTGCGGCCGTCCTTTGCCAGCACTTCCACTTCCTTGCCGATGTGGTTAATGTACTGCTGCAGTACCTTGAAGGGCTGTCCGATGCCGGCCGAACCGACTTCCAACTCATAATCCTCATCCTCACGGTTCAACTTGGACTCGATGTAGCGGCTCAGCTCTACGCAGTCCTCAATCCAAACACCTTCTTTGTGGTCTATTTCCACCAAAATCTTGTCATCCGGGCTGATTGTCACCTCCACAAGGAAGTAGTCCTTTCCTGCCAGCCACTCGTCAACAATCTGACAAACAGTTTTCTTTTCTATCATAGATTAACCATTAGGAACAAAAAAGAGGAGCTTAATCGCCCCTCCACCTTTCATCCGTTTTCGGTTGCAAAGATATAAATAATCTGTTCGACTACAAAATATTAGAGAAAAAAAGATTGATTTAACGGTTCAAACGGGAATTATATTACAAACACACCCTTTCAACACTTCAAGATAAGGGGTAAAACATATAATCTTATGAGACAGAAGCTTATACTTTATGAAATGAATTATCACGTTCCATACTGCATGAGATGCACATGTCAAGCACAACGAGATGTGCATCTCGGACAACATGAG
>OHMR01000145.1_pt1 | contig 12777 bp, 10 predicted proteins | sample 1569411 | NCBI WGS metagenome assembly OHMR01 (sample SAMEA3879511, study PRJEB24766) | human gut metagenome | biome: human-associated habitat; feature: feces | place: USA | collected 1985/1987
AAGAAACCAAGCGTGAGCTTGAAGCCCGCATTGCGGAAGAAAAGCTGGCAAAGCCAAAAATCAAAGAGGAATTTATCCGTTTCTGGCTGATGCGCTTCCGTAAACTGGACATGAGCCTGAAAGACCAGAGGCAAGCGTTGGTGGATACGTTCATCAATTCGATTTATCTGTACGATGATAAGGTTTTAATTGCCTTCAACTATAAAGAAGGGACACAGACCATCACGTTTGAGGAAGCGGCCCAAGCCGCATCAAAGGAAAATGGTTCGGATTTGGATTGCTTTACTGCACCAGAAAATGCCGTGAAATCGAAAGATTTCATGGCTTTTTTGTTTTGTAAGCCATGGCTGCACGGTTTCTGCACGGTTTTTGCACGGTCGGTGTTATCCATGTCCGATGATGTAGGGCGCTGTATTGCATTGCAATCAGTGCCCTTTTTTGCATCAGGTGAGCAGGGCCAAGCGCAGCTTTGCCTTCATTTCCGGGTCGGCATCCTTGAGCAATTCCAAAAGAGCCGTCATGGAGATGGTGGGTTCGCCTGCGGCGGGTACAGCCTGCGGGCTGGGGGTGTCGGGCTTGGCATAGAAGCCGATTTCAAACTTCTTGCCCAGCTCTACACGGGAGGACTGCTGGATAAGTCGGGCAAAGACTTCCTTGAGGATGTTCTCCGCTTTTTTTAGCGTGAAAATGTAAAAGACCAACTGTATATTTCAGGTTTCGGAAAGAAGCTTCCCCTCCTCCAGCATCTTTTTCACCTCGCGCAGGTCTTTGCACTCGGCGGTGTACAGACGGCGCATCTCGTCGTCGGCGGGGGCAAGGTCCGGCACCATCACGGTGACAAAGCCGCCCCGGGCACCGGCCCGCACGCCGTTGTAGCTGTCCTCCAGCACCAGCGTTTCAGCCGGGACGGTGCCCAGCGCCTTGGCCGCGGTGAGGAAGATCTCCGGGTCGGGCTTGGACGCAGAGAACTGCTCGCCGGAAATAAGGGCCTGAAAGTGATCGGTCATGTGCCAGTTGTTGAGGTGCCGCAGGATGGATGCCATCCGGCTGGAGGAAGCCACCACCATGGGAATGTGCTGCGCTTCCAGATAGGCGATGAGTTCATCCAGACCCGGCTTTTTGGGCGGCGGTGCCTGAAAGGCCGTCTCCGCCTGCGCGTGCAGGGCATCCATGATGGCATCGGTGTCGCAGTCCGGGCCGTAGAAGCGGCGCAGCACGGCCCGCATGGAATCGCCTGCCGAGCCGCGCGCGGCAGCGTCCAGCCCTTCCTTATAAGGAAGACCCAGTGTGGCCAGTGCGGGCTTCCACAGGGTGGCCCAGATGCGCTCGGTGTCGAACATCAGCCCGTCCATATCAAAAATAACACCTTTTATCATTGTGCAAAAGCTCCTTTCTGAGCCTGTAAGATCCGGCTTATGCCCTCATTGTATCATATTTTGGGCAGTTTGCACATGGAAAAGCAGGCAATTTAGCGCAACTTAACCTGTCCAAAGATGAAAGATTTTTCGTTTCCTTGTAAATCACATTCATATTATTATAATAGAAAACAACATTCGGTGTTTGCGGGCGCATTTTCACTCGCTGCGCCCGAGATCAGGAAAGAGGGAAAATAAATCATGTTGGATATCAAGATCACCCGTACCACTGCTCCGAAGGCAAAGCCTGACGAGAGCAATCTGGGTTTTGGCAAGAAGTTCACCGACCATATGTTCGTGATGGATTACACCGAGGGCAAAGGCTGGCACGATGCCCGCATTGTCCCCTACGGCCCCTTTGAACTGGACCCGGCTACTGTCGTGTTCCACTACGCTCAGGAGATCTTTGAGGGCATGAAGGCATACCGCACGGCCGATGATACCGTCCAGCTGTTCCGCCCGGACTGCAACGCAAAGCGTTTCCAGGACTCCGCCGACCGTCTGTGCATCCCCAAGATCCCTGTGGAAGACTACATTCAGGCCGTTGAGACGCTGGTGGACGTGGACCGTGACTGGGTGCCCCATTCCGACGGTGCTTCCCTGTATATCCGTCCCTTCGTGTTTGCAAACGACGTGGGTCTGGGCGTGCACGCTTCCAAGCACTACATTTTCTGCATCATCTGCGCTCCCTCGGGCGCTTACTATGCCGAGGGCATCAACCCCGTCCGCATCTACGTGGAAGACGAGTACATCCGCGCCGCTCCCGGCCTGACCGGCTTCACCAAGTGCGGCGGCAACTACGCTGCTTCCATCAAGGCCGGCGAGCTGGCCGAGGAGCAGGGCTACGCACAGGTGCTGTGGCTGGACGGCGTGGAGAAGAAGTACGTCGAGGAAGTTGGCAGCATGAACATCATGTTCAAGATCGACGGCAAGGTGTACACCGCTGCTACCGTCGGCACCGTTCTGCCCGGCGTTACCCGCCGCAGCTGCATCGAGCTGCTGAAGGACTGGGGCTATGAGGTCGTTGAGGGCAAGATCGCCATTGCCGACATCATGGCTGCTGCCCGCGAAGGCAAGCTGGAAGAGGTGTTCGGCACCGGTACCGCTGCTGTCGTCTCCCCCGTCAAGGAGCTGGTCTGGAAGGGCGAGCACGCCTACATCGGCGACGGCAAGATCGGCCCTGTCACCCAGAAGCTGTACGACACCATGACCGGTATGCAGTGGGGCAAGATCCCCGATACCAAGGGCTGGATCGTGCCTGTTGAGAAAAAGAACTGATCCCGATTCTCCGGAGAGAACCTTTTTATTCAGAATAGCAGCAAACGCCGCCAGGCCTCCGCTCGGCGGCGTTTGCCGTATATTAGGATAACGTCCTCGCCCTCTCCGTCAAACCTCCAAAATTTCCCGGCGCAATTGCTTTCTGTGCCCTGCAGTGCTAAACTGAAAACAGAACAGCGGCCTGCATTGCGGCAGGCGTGCGGGAAAGATTGAGAGGAATGGACCCATGGTCAAAAAATGGAGTGTGAGCTACCCTGCCGTCAACGGCACCGAGCAGCGCAGAGTATATGTTTATCTGCCCACGATGTATGAAGCTGACCCCGACCGCCGGTATCCGGTGCTGTATATGTTCGACGGCCAGAACGTCTTTTTTGACGAGGATGCCACCTTTGGCAAGAGCTGGGGCGTGGCCGATTATCTGGACTACACCGACACCCCGCTGATCGTGGCGGCGGTGGAGTGCAACGCCGGAGCCAACAACGAACGGCTGGTGGAGTATTCGCCCTACCGGTTCGACGACCCGCAGTTCGGCCACTTCGACGGCACGGGTCAGGCCACCATGAGCTGGTATATCCACCGGTTCAAACCCTTCATCGACCGCAACTTCCGCACTCTGCCCGACCGGGAGCACACCTTCATCGGCGGCAGCAGCATGGGCGGCCTGATGAGCCTGTACGCCCTTTTGCAGTACAACGACACTTTCAGCCGTGCGGCGGCGCTGTCGCCGTCCATCTGGGTGTCGCCGGAAAAGCTTTCCGGCCTTGTGGGCCGCGCAAAGCTGGAGCCGGGCACCGTGCTGTACATGGACTACGGCTCCCGCGAGATGGGCAACCACGACGGGATGCGCTGCGGCTTTGCAGAGATGTGCGCAAAGGTCATGACCCGGGGCATCCACCTTACCAGCCGCATCGTGCCCGGCGGCACCCACAGCGAAGCCAGTTGGGAAAAACAGCTGCCCTTTATGTTCCACACCCTGATGTATGAGGTGGAGGAGTAAACCCTAAAAGGAGGAAACACCATGGAAATGCAGTATTTTAAGGACTACAGCCCGGCGCTGGGCCGCGACATGGAGTGCAAAATTTACGGCCACGCAGGCCGCCCGATGCTGTACATCCCCTGTCAGGATGGCCGCTTCTTCGATTTTGAGAACTTCCACATGGCCGACACCCTTGCCCCATGGATCGATGCTGGTAAGATCATGGTGATCTCCATTGATACCATGGACAAGGAGACCTGGTCCGACACGCAGGGCGACCCCTATTGGCGCATTCGCCGCTATGAGCAGTGGCTGCGCTACATCGTGGAGGAGGCTGTGCCCAAGATCCAGTATCTGGCCAAGGAGCGCAACGGCTGGGACGACCTGCCCGGTGTCATTGCCTTTGGCTGCAGTCTGGGTGCCACCCATGCGGTCAACCTGTACCTGCGCCACCCGGATGTGTTCTGCGGCTGTCTGGCCCTCAGCGGCATCTACACGGCCCACTATGGCTTCGGCAATTATATGGACGAGCTGGTGTACATGAACTCGCCCGTGGACTACATGAAGAACTTCCCGGAGGATCACCCCTACATGCAGCTGTTCCGCAGCCAGAAGGCGGTCATCTGCTGCGGTCAGGGCGACTGGGAGCAGCCGGATACCACATGGTTCCTCAAGCGCATCTTCGAGGCCAAGAACATCCCCATCTGGGTAGATCTGTGGGGCCACGATGTGAACCACGACTGGAACTGGTGGTATAAGCAGACTGCATATTACATGCCGTATATTCTGGGCGAGCAGTAAAACAAACCCTCTCAGGCGCTGACGCGCCAGCTCTCCCGAAGGGCGAGCTTTGATGCATCTGACGGTTTGTAGCAAATAAGCTCCCCCTTTCGAGGAAAGACTTCCCCCGGTCGGGGGAAGATGTCGCGTAAGCGACAAAAAGGGGAATCTGGCAACGCTGTAAGCGTTGACTGAGAGGGTTTTCTTATAGAGGAAAGAGGAATCGTAAAACCATGCAGAATTTCATTTTTATTTCGCCCAACTTCCCCACCAACTACTGGCAGTTCTGCCATGAGCTGAAAAACAACGGCATGAATGTGCTGGGCATCGGCGACCAGCCCTACGATGAGCTGAAGCCGGAGCTGAAGGACAGCCTGAACGAGTACTACAAGGTGGGCAGTCTGGAAAACTACGACGAGGTCTACCGCGCCGTGGCCTTCTTTGCATTCAAGTATGGCCGCATCGACTGGCTGGAGTCCAACAATGAATACTGGCTGGAGCGGGACGCAGCCCTGCGCACCGATTTCCACATCACCTCCGGCTTCCAGACCTCCGATATGCCCCGCATCAAGTACAAGAGCAAGATGAAGGAGTATTACCAGAAGGCCGGCATCGCCACCGCACGCTACCACATGGTGGACGATTACGAGGGCTGCCGGAAGTTCATCGACGAGGTGGGCTACCCGGTGGTGGTAAAGCCGGATAACGGCGTGGGCGCATCCGATACCCACAAGCTGTCCAGCGACGAGGACCTGAAAAAGTTCCTCGTGCAGAAGACGGCCCATCACCCGGATGTGGAGTACATCATGGAGGAGTTCGTCCGGGCCGAGGTGAACAGCTACGATGCCATCATCGATGCCAACGGCAACCCCATCTTTGAGGCCGGCAACGTCAGCCCCATGTCCATCATGGATATCGTCAACGACAACGACAACTCCATCTACTACATCATCAAGGACCTGCCCGAGGACACCCGCGCTGCAGGCCGTGCCGCCGTCAAGAGCTTTGGCGTGAAGAGCCGCTTCATCCACTTTGAGTTCTTCCGCATGACCGAGAATCAGGCCAGCATGGGCAAAAAGGGCCAGATCGTGGCGCTGGAGGTCAACATGCGCCCCTGCGGCGGCTTCACCCCGGACATGATCAACTTTGCCCGCTCCACCAACGTGTATAAGATCTGGGCGGACATGATCGCCTTTGGCGGCACCGATATGCCGGTGGGCGAGCACTTCTACTGCCCGTTTGCAGGCCGCCGCGACGGCAAGCACTTTGTGTACAGCCACGAGCAGATCATGCAGAAGTACCAGCAGAACATACGCATGGTGGACCGCATGCCGGACGCGCTGAGCGGCGCCATGGGCAACCAGATGTACGTTGCCACCTTCTCCACCCGCGAGGGCATGGAGCAGTTCTACTCCGATGTGCTGGCCACCACCGATGCCACGAATGCCGCAGCTCAGAAGGAGCTGAGTAGCATTCTGGCTCTGGGCGAGCCGGAGACCACCCCGGCGGAAAAGCCCGCCGCTCCTGCCGCTAAAAAGGCACGCACCACAAAGAAAAAGTAAGAATACGCTCAAAAAGCCCCGGAATGGCGTGCCCGTTCCGGGGCTTTTCGTTGTCCCTTTCTGCAAAGTGTGCTATACTGTTGCCAGACATTTTATTGGGAACGAGGTACATCTATGAAAATTCCTGCAAACGGCTTCACCCACGCCGGCAAGTTCCACGCCGACGATGTGTTTGCCACTGCCCTGCTGCAAATTTTGCGCCCGGACATCAAGATCACCCGCGGCTTTGTGGTGCCGGATGATTTTGACGGCATCGTGTACGATGTGGGCTTTGGTATGTTCGACCACCATCAGGAGCCGCGGGAGTGCCGCCCCAATGGCGTGCCCTATGCGGCCCTCGGCCTGCTGTGGCGGGTGCTCGGCCCCGGCCTTGTGGGTGAGCGTCAGGCCCGGCTCATTGACGAGAACTTCATCCAGCCGCTGGACCTCAACGATAACACCGGCGAGCAGAACAGCCTGTGCGATGCCATTGGCTTTTTTAACCCGGTGTGGGACTCCAAAGAGGATCAGGACACCTGCTTTTTTAAGGCGGTGGCCGTGGCAAAGCAGATCTTGGAAAATCAGATCGCCAGCGCCAACGCCGTGAACCGCGCCGACGAAAAGGTGCAGCAGGCTTACAAAAACTCCCGGGACGGCATTGTGGTGCTGCCCTGCTATCTGCCGTGGAAGAACGGCCTGTACAAGACGGACGCGTTGTTCGTGGTCTACCCCAGCCAGCGCGGCGGCTGGAGCGCCCAGTGCGTCACCGACCACAAGACCAAACGCCCCAAGCTGCCCTTCCCCCAGAGCTGGGCCGGCCAGCCGCAGGAGGTCATTGAGCAGAAGAGCGGCATCCCGGGCATCAGCTTCTGCCACGCCAGCCGCTTCCTCATCACCGCCAAGGATAAGGAAACTGCCCTTGCCGCCTGCCGTCAGGTGTTAAAGAACAATGGCCGCATCTGAGCCGTGCGCCCGGCCAAAGCCCGCCTTTGTGTATATGGTGCGGTGTACCGGCGGTACGCTGTACACCGGCTGGACCACCGACCCTGCCGCCCGCCTGCGCGCCCACCAGAGCGGACGCGGCGCAAAGTACACCCGTGCCAGAGGGACCGGGGGCTTTGCCTATCTGGAACTGTGCGCGGATAAGCGCGCCGCCCTGCGGCGGGAGTATGCCCTCAAGCAGCTGCCCAAGGCCCAGAAGGAACTGCTGTGCCGCGCATGGAGCGCGGCGGGCGGGCCATTTTCCGGCGCATAAAGCGAAAACGAAACCCGGGACTCTTTCAGGGCCAGACGGCTCACAAAAGGGTCCCGAGCTTTTTGTTTTTGCGGTGTGAATTCTTTCCGTGTGCTGTAGTCCGCACATGCCTCCGGACAGGCTGCATGTGCCCCGAATATATACTGTGTAAATGCATAAAATATGAATATATTCTGCAAATAACGCATAAAGATGCAACATGAACGAAAAACGGGTGCCGGAAGCAAAAAAGGTTTGTATGGTTTTGTTATTGACGAAAAAACAGCGCGGCGTATAATAAAAGCATCAACCGAAACGCAACGGAAGAGGATGCGAAGGGAAAGTGCGCATCAGAAAACAAAAGTGTATTTTTATGAAAAAGGAGCGTCACCTATGAAAAAGGAAAACATCAAAAAAGTCGTTCTGGCATACTCCGGCGGTCTGGATACCTCCATCATCATTCCCTGGCTGAAGGAAAACTACAACAACTGCGAGGTCGTCGCTGTCTCCGGTGACGTGGGTCAGGGCACGGAGCTGGATGGTCTGGAAGAAAAGGCCAAGGCTACCGGCGCTTCCAAGCTGTATGTGCTGGACCTGAAGAAGGACTTTGTGGAGAACTACATCTTCCCCACCCTGAAGTTCGGCGCAAAGTACGAGGACTACCTGCTGGGCACCAGCTTTGCACGTCCCTGCATCGCCAAGGCTCTGGCGGATATCGCCATCAAGGAAGGTGCAGATGCCATCTGCCACGGCTGCACCGGCAAGGGCAATGATCAGGTGCGTTTTGAGCTGACCCTCAAGGCCCTGTGCCCCGATATGGCCATCATTGCTCCGTGGCGTGAGTGGGATATCAAGAGCCGTGACGAGGAGATCGACTACGCCGAGGCTCACCACATCCCCCTGAAGATCAACCGCGAGACCAACTACTCCAAGGACAAGAACCTGTGGCACCTGAGCCACGAGGGCCTCGATCTGGAAAGCCCCGCCAACGAGCCCCAGTACAACAAGCCCGGCTTCCTGGAGCTGGGCATCAGCCCCGAGCAGGCTCCCGATAAGCCCACCTATGTGACCATCCACTTTGAAAAGGGCATCCCCACCGCTGTGGACGGCAAGGAGATGGGCGCTGTGGAGCTGGTGGAATACCTGAACAAGCTGGGCGGCGAGAACGGCATCGGCCTGCTGGATATCGTGGAGAACCGTCTGGTGGGCATGAAGAGCCGCGGCGTGTACGAGACCCCCGGCGGTGCCATCCTGTACAAGGCCATCAATGTGCTGGAGACCATCACTCTGGACAAGGAGAGCTCTCACTTCAAGGCTCAGCTGGCCCAGAAGTATGCCGATATCGTTTACAACGGCCAGTGGTTCACCCCGCTGCGCGAGGCTCTGGATGCCTTTGCCGACAGTCTGGAAAAGACCGTCACCGGCGATGTGAAGCTCAAGCTCTACAAGGGCAACATGATCAACGCAGGTGTCACCTCTCCGTACACCCTGTACGACGAGCAGACCGCTTCCTTCGGTGAGGACGAGGACTACAATCAGGCCGATGCAACAGGTTTCATCAACCTGTTCGGCCTGTCCATCAAGGAGCGCGCAAAGCTGTCCAAGAACTGGCCGGAGGTCAAGTAAGCAGCTATAACATCTTCCCTTTCGTGTGTTTTCACACTTTCACACGGAAGTTCCATCCAACCGGCATCGTTGCCGGCGGCACCGCCGCAGGAGCGTTTTCCCCTGCGGCGGCTTTGCCGTTTTTAGAAGAAATTGACGAATGGCTGCTGTATGTGGTAACGGGCTCGCCCTCTCCGTCTGCTCACTTTGCTCGCATCCACCTCTCCCAAAGGGAGAGGCCTTGGCAAAGAGATGAACTTTGTGTGGACTGCCAAGGGCTCCCACTTTGGGGGAGCTGGCATCGCGCAGCGATGACTGAGAGGGCGAGGATGCTTGCCGCGGGGCAGCGGTTCCCGGACATAAAGTAAAGGATAAAACTATGGCAGAACAACTCTGGAAGGGCCGTTTTTCCAAGGCCGTGGATTCCCGCGTGAACGACTTCAACTCCTCCATCCGGTTCGACCAGCGCATGATCGCGCAGGATATGCGCGGCAGCGGCGTGCACGCCGCCATGCTGGCAAAGCAGGGCATCATCTCGGAAAAGGACTGTGAGGACATCCTCAACGGTCTGGCTTCCATCGCCGACGATCTGGCAGCCGGCAGGCTGGAGATCGACCCGGGTGCCGAGGATGTGCACACCTTTGTGGAGCAGACCCTCACCGCCCGCATCGGCGACGCCGGCAAGCGGCTGCACACCGCCCGCTCCCGCAATGACCAGGTAGCGCTGGACATTCGTATGACCCTGAAAAAAGAGATCGACGCCATTGCTGCAGACATAAAGGATCTGCTGGCGGTGCTATGCAAAAAGGCGGAAGAAAACAAAGGTGTGATCCTGCCGGGCTACACCCATTTACAGCGGGCGCAGCCCATTACCTTCGGCCATCATCTAATGGCCTATGCCGCCATGCTGTGCCGCGATCTGGATCGACTGGCAGATGTAAAAAAACGCATGAATGTGCTGCCCCTGGGCAGCGGCGCTCTGGCAGGCACCACCTACCCCATCGACCGGCAAATGGTGGCGGCTCAGCTGGACTTTGACGATGTAAGCGCCAACAGCCTGGACGGGGTATCCGACCGGGACTTTTGCATTGAGCTGGCGGCAGCACTCTCTCTGGTGATGGTGCACCTGTCCCGCTTTAGCGAGGAGATCATTATGTGGTGCTCCTGGGAGTTTAAGTTTGTGGAACTGGACGACGCCTTTTCCACCGGTTCCAGCATTATGCCCCAAAAGAAAAACCCGGACATCGCCGAGCTGGTACGGGGCAAAAGCGGCCGCGTTTTCGGCGATCTGACCACCCTGCTGACGGTGATGAAGGGCATTGCACTGGCCTACAACAAAGATATGCAGGAGGACAAGGAAGCCATCTTTGATGCAGTAGACACGGTAAAAATGTGCCTGCACGCCTTCACGCCCATGATCGACACCATGACCGTGTTAAAAGACAACATGCGGGCGGCGGCAGCCAAGGGCTTTATCAACGCAACGGACTGCGCCGACTATCTGACCAAGAAAGGCATGCCGTTCCGCGATGCTTACAAATGCACCGGCACCATGGTGGGTGCCTGCATCCGGGCAGACAAAACGCTGGAAGAGCTGACGCTGGACGAGTTTAAGCAGTACAGTGATCTGTTTGAGGCGGACATCTATGACGCCATTGACCTGACGCACTGCTGCGAGGGCCGCACCAGTTACGGCGGCCCCACTCAGGCCAGCGTGCTGAAACAGATCGCGGATGTAAAAAGCAAAATCAACTGCTGAACGCTGTAATAGATAGGGGTTTGTTTGGGATGGCTAAGTATAAAATTTTTGTGGATGGTTCTTCCGGCACAACCGGCCTGCGCATTGCGGACCGCCTGGCCGTACGGGATGAATTTGAGATCCTGCACATTTCCGAAGCCGACCGCAAGGATGTAAACGCCCGCGCCGCCGTGATTAACCAGAGCGATCTGAGCTTTTTGTGCCTGCCGGATGCTGCAGCCAGGGAGGTTGTGCCCCTGCTGCACCCCGATGTGCGTATTCTGGACACTTCTACCGCACACCGCACCGCGCCGGATTGGGTGTATGGCCTGCCGGAGCTGCATGGCAAACGGGATGCTCTGCGCACCGCCAACCGTGTGGCTGTTCCGGGCTGCTATGCCACCGGCTTTATCACGCTGGTGGCCCCGCTGGTGGAGCTTGGCCTGCTGGCTGCAGATTATCCGCTGACCTGCCACGGGCTTTCCGGTTATTCCGGCGCAGGCAAAAGCGGCATTGCCCAGTACCGCGACCCGGAGCGCGACATTGCCTTTGAAAGCCCGCGCCCCTACGGCTTAACGCTGGATCACAAGCACCTGCCGGAAATGCAGAAGATCTGCGGCCTTGCGGAGCCGCCGGTGTTTTGTCCCATTGTGGATGACTACTACTGCGGCATGGAAGTTACCGTTCCCCTGCGTCTGGACCTTGTGGGCCACAGCGCTGAGGAGCTGGCCACCGCTTTGCAGGAGTATTACGCAGGCGAAACCATGATCAAGGTGCACGCTTTGGGCACTGCCCCCAAGTTCCTGCCCGCCAATACGCTGGCCGGCAAGGACACCTTGGAAATTTACCCCACTGTTTCCCCCGACGGCAAGCGGATGCTGCTCATCAGCCTGCTGGACAACCTTGGCAAAGGCAGCTCCGGTGCCGCCGTGCAGTGCATGAACATCATGCTGGGGCTGGAGGAAACGAAAGGGCTTGAACTTTAATTAAGAATTAGAAATGAGAAATTAGCAGTTTTTACATCGCCAGGTGAATCCTTCAATTTCTCATTGCTCATTCCTAATTTCTAATTTTGATGTTATTTGTGGGAAAGAGGAAAAGTAACATGGCAAAGTATAAGGTCATTTCCGGCGGCGTTTGCGCTGCCAAGGGTTTTTCTGCTTCCGGCGTACATGCCGGGTTCCGGGCCAATCCCAACAAGCTGGATCTGGCCATCATCAAGGCGGATGTACGCTGTGCCGCTGCCGGTGTTTACACCACCAACAAGGTGTATGGCGCCCCCATCAAGGTTGACCGCGCCCACCTGGTGGACGGCCACGCACAGGCTGTTCTGGTGAACAGTGGCAACGCCAACACCTGCGCCGCCAACGGTGTGGATCTGGCCAATGAGTGCTGCGCCCTGGTGGCCCAGCAGCTGGGCATTGCAGCCGAGGATGTTCTGCCGGCTTCCACCGGCGTTATCGGCCAGCCCATGACGATTGACCCGTTCGCCCGAGGTATTCCCGCCGCAGCGGCCAGGCTGCAGGCCAGCGCCGAGGGCAGCAGCGAAGCTGCCAAGGCCATTATGACCACCGATACTTACGAGAAAGAATATGCCATTGAATTTGAGCTGGCCGGCAAAACCTGCCGCCTTGGCGCGATCGGCAAGGGCAGCGGCATGATTGCCCCCAACATGGCCACCATGCTGGCGTTCTACACCACCGATGCTGCCGTCAGCCCGGAGCTGCTGCAAAAGGCACTGCGCGCCGTTGTGCCCACTACCTACAACCAGATGAGCGTTGACCTGGATACCTCCACCAACGATACCCTGCTGCTGCTGGCTTCCGGCCTGTCGGGCAACGAGCCTGTTGTGACCGAAGGCCCGGAGTATGACAAATTCCTGGCTGCCCTGGGCGCTGTGGCGGAGCATATGTGCGCCCTGCATGCTTCTGACGGCGAGGGTGCCACCCATCTGATCACCTGCGAAGTGACCCACGCCCCCACCCACGAGATCGCCCGCGCCGTGGCAAAGAGCGTTGTCTGCTCCAACCTGTTCAAGGCCGCCGTGTTTGGCCGCGACGCCAACTGGGGCCGCATCCTGTGCGCCATCGGCTATACGCCGGGGGATTTTTCCATCGACAAGGTCAGCGTGCGCATTGCCAGCAAGGCAGGCGAGGTGTTTGTGTGCGAAAACGCCGCCTACCATCCGTTCAGCGAGGACGAAGCCTATG
>OHMR01000182.1_pt1 | contig 11458 bp, 7 predicted proteins | sample 1569411 | NCBI WGS metagenome assembly OHMR01 (sample SAMEA3879511, study PRJEB24766) | human gut metagenome | biome: human-associated habitat; feature: feces | place: USA | collected 1985/1987
AAATTTAGACCTTCTCACTGAGTATTGGTACAAATGTGGTCGCCCTAAAGATATCCTTTTTCCAAGTTCCTGGACCGGTGGATATCTTGATATAACCGGTGTTAACCAGTTCTTTAAGAAAAGTGCTAAACTCGCCGGCATTACCCGTCATGTTTCCTCTCATGCGTGCCGTCATAGTTTTGCCAGCCACTTATTCGAAAGTGGCACAGATATAAAATATATCCAGTCACTTCTGGGACATGTTGATCCTCGCTCTACAGATGTTTACCTTCATGTGAGCAACAAGACACTTCTTGGTATCCGCAGCCCGTTCGACAACCCGGAAGGTGGTGAATCATGAGTAAGGATTGTACGATTCAGGATGTTTTTCATCGTTTTTATCCATCTTTTGAATCCACACATAGTATTTCTCCCGCTCAGCGAAAGGCCGCTTATCACATCATGAATTGCAAAACCGGTGCCTTTGGTGTGAATGTAAGCGTATGCGAGGACTGCGGCTGCATGTCAGTCCACTATAACTCCTGCCGTGACAGATGCTGTCCTATGTGTCAGGAGTTTCCAAAAGAAAAGTGGGTAGATGCACGGCGTGAGGATATCTTAGATGCTCCTTATTTCCATGTAGTTTTTACAGTTCCAGAAGAACTTAATCCCATTATCTACAGCAACCAGAAATTCTTATACATAGAATTAATTTAGAGCTATATAAGAATGTCGACGAAAATAAGGTAAAGAAAGTAAATAAAGTAGAAATCGGAAAAAAAGAAGAGAAAGAGAAAATTGGAGAAGACAGAGAAAAACTAACCTTTGGGATAGATGGTGCAGTTATAAAAGTAGACAATTTAAAATTAAGAGAAAAAATGGGAACCACATCTAAAGTTCCAAGATGGGCGATTGCATATAAATACCCACCAGAGAAAAAAGAAACTAAGCTAGAAGATATTGTTTGTCAAGTAGGAAGGACTGGTGCAATAACTCCAATGGCAATATTAAACCCTGTAAAAGTCGCTGGTTCTACAATATCTAAAACTACATTGCATAATGAAGATTTTATAAAAGAAAAAGACATAAGAGTTGAAGACTATATTGGTACGGCTTGGGGGCAGGGCGAGTATTCCCACCGTTATCAAGGTTGTCCGATTGCAAATGCGGACAGTTGTTGGTGGAGTATGTATCGTTTCCACGTGCAGGACCCGATTTATTTTCATCATGATATAAGAGTTTCATACGCCTTATTGGCAAAGATACCCAAGCTTACCCCCCAAAAGCGCCCCCTGCCCGATAGTTGGGGAAGAACAGTATAATCCACTCCCAACTTGGTGGATTTGTCTTCACGCCAGACAGCATGAAAATAGCTCATCTCCGAATCCCATTCCGGCAATTTAGTAAAGTTAATATCATAAAACAAGTGTGTCAGGTCCTCATCCGAGGTATTCACAAACACCACTTTGGCACCGGTGCGGTAAGGCATCGGAATAGAACAGTTAAAAGAACGCTTCTCCGGATTAGAAAAGAAACAGTTCTCAAAACGAGATGTACGTGACAGCGGATTCCCAAAAAAATCTCCCAATGGGACATCCACTGCCGGAACAACAGAATTATCCCAATAAAACTTGATACGCAACGCACGAAGCATCTTAGGGTTACGTTTGCTGACTGTCAGCCAAATACGGTTAATGATCCCGGGTCCTTGCTGAGACAACAAAACACAGCTGTCTCCCGCCATGATTCTGCCGAAAGCACTTCCTTTTGCACCTTTATTGACTTGAGCTGCCGTTCCCTTGGCACCGGTAGGATTTTCAAAACTTGTCCACCGCGTTTCATGACCTTCAGGCACTTTCCATATTTGGGCATGCCCCAAAAGAGTAAATGCTAATAAAACAGATATAACTAATAATGTCTTCATTTCATATCCTCCAGCAATTTATTCATTTCCCCAAAGGTCAGCCTTATTCCCTTTATTCTTTCTCCACTCATGACGCCATTTGTGCATCATCACATTGTTTACCATCGGCTTCAGCTTACGGCCCGCCTTGTCGGGTATGGTGGGAACAGCCGTCGTCTTGTCCTGATACCAGTAAGCAACGGTAGCCAGGTCAAGCGTCAGGCAATTGTTGTGTCCATGCTCGATGGTGGCTTTCAGCCCTTTCTCGAAGAAGACGGGATCTTGAATAAAGAACCGATAGACATGTGTACGCCCCAAGAATCCGACATCATTATTCACACGTGGATAGCCGAAGTAGATATGCTGGTAGGGCTCTTTCGGGCACCAGGCGGTGTTGAACAAGTCTTCCGTACCGGTGCCTATCAAGGAAGCCTGTTTTTCACCGTCGATGAACCACATGTCATCGCCTTCACCATACCACATGGGGGTAGGGCACTGTACATAATAGTTCAATCCCACAAAATGGCCCTTTCCCTTGATATCGGCAAACACATAATTGTCGGCTCCGTCCTTATTCTCCGTCTGCTTACCCACGGAACCCCACTCGGTCTCCCCTTCGGGAAGCGCTTCGGTAATCTCACGGTTAAACCACGCATGGAAACGTCCCATGTCCTTGGGCAGTTCCTTCATCTCCACATAGTCTATGTAGTAGTAGAAGGCGCCGATGTTGACATCCGTCTGATTCTCTATCTCAATGCGCGCACCTTTGGCAAAAGGCATGGCGAAATAGCTGCACAAACCCGTACCACCGTTGGGACCGGAAGAAAGGGCAAAAGAAGCATAGTTATACTGTTCGTTCCATCCCTGGCCGAAAAAGGGACCGATGGGGGACACGACAGAAGGCTCGTCGCTGCCGTCCCAGTACATCCGAAGGATGATGTCGTTACGGGAAAGCTGGCGCGGTCCCGGAGACATCGTTATCCAGATATGGTTGATTACGCCTGCCCCCTTGATGTCGGCCAAGACAGCCGTTTCGCCCGGCTTGATGGCCTTCAGGTGGTCACGGTTGTTGCCCGTACGGTCATAACTGCTGACACGGCGGTTGCGCAAGCCTTCCTTCATCTTGGCAAGGTCATACATTTCACTAGACATATTGGTCTGCGCAAAAGCGCTGCCTACTCCCATCAAAAGGGAGAATAAACCTACAAAAAACTTTTTCATCATGGTATTCTTCATTTTTCAAATTATGTTTTTCATCAATCTATCGGTTGTCACTTTCTTGTGGCATCCGACTTCCTTATCTTCTCCTCCAGTATCCGCGCCAGCCTGCGTGCCACTTTGGGATGCTGTTCATACACATTTGTGGTCTGGTATGGGTCTTCCTCCAAATTATAAAGCTGCACAGAGGGTGCATCCGGCTTTATCCGGGCATTTTCTATATCGCTGTTCACCCGATGGGTGAGCTGGAAAGCGGATGCCCCGCCCAAGTCATGGTCACCGACATTCTTTCCTGTAAATCCACCGCTGTTTTGCGCCGGAATATAGACCCACTTCCCTTTGCGAATGGAAAGATGGCTCTTTTGGGAAGGACAGATAATAATATGGTCCCGAATCATTTTCCCGGGATTTCCGATAAGGGCAGGAAGCATATTGAAACTGTCCGGCCCGTCCTGCTCCTGCAATTCATATCCTGTGAGGGCAGCCAAAGTGGCAAGCATGTCAACATTGGACATCAACTGGTTGGATACGCTGCCCGCAGGAATCCTGCCCAGCCAGCGGACAATCATAGGAATGCGATGCCCGCCTTCCCAAGCTCCGAACTTGAAACCAAGAAGCTTGCCGTTGATATGGTGTCCTGCCTTCCAAGCTCTCTGCCCTCCATGATTCAGCATTCCTCCGTTGTCACTGGTGAAGATGAGCAGAGTATTTCCCGCCAGCCCTTCCTCATCGAGGGTACGCATAATCTCGCCTACCACCCAGTCCAATTCATGGATTGAATCACCGTAAGGTCCTGCCTCACTGGTACCTACAAAGCGTTCGGCCGGTGTAAAAGGATGATGGATGTTGGTGGTAGCATAATACAAGAAGAAAGGTGAATCCTTATGTTCCTTTATCCACTGCACGGCTCGGTCTTTCAAAGTAGTGGCTACAGCCCTGTCTTTGTACAAACGGTGCGCAGCCGTGGCTCCACCAATAGAGTTGATACCGAATTTTTCATCGAACTCCTCCGTTTCTGCCCTCTTGCCTCTTACAAACGGGTCGTTGGGATCATAACCCACCACATGATGGTTCTCCACATAAACAAAAGGTGGATGACTGTTGAGAATAGGCACACCGAAGTAATAATCGAATCCCAATTCAAGTGGTCCGGGAGCCAGTTCCTTGTTCCAGTCCATCTTTTCGTCCGTACGGAATCCAAGATGCCACTTCCCCACGATGGCAGTGGAATAGCCGGAACGTTTCATCACATCCGCAATTGTGGTGCGTGCCGTATCAATTTGCAGAGTCTGATTCAGGAAGATTGCCCCCCAAATATCCTCACGGCAAGGATATTGACCGGTCATCAGTCCATAACGTGAAGGCGTGGAAACAGCCGAGGATGAATGAGCGTCCATAAAGCTACGGCCCTGCGATGCCAGACGGTCTATATTGGGAGTCTTGACCTTGGTGGCACCGTAACAACCAATGTCGCCATAGCCCAAATCATCAACGTTGATAATGATTACATTGGGCTTGACCTCAGTGGAAGCCGGAGATTGCTGCGCGACGGCAGGCAAAGCGCTGAATCCCATCCCTACTGTGAAAGAGAGAGACCCGGTAAGTAATTTGTGTTTCATGTTTCACTCAATTTATCGGTTAATACAACATTATTAAGAATAGAACATCAATGAATCCTGAATATCTTTATCCCATTCAAGAACGTCATCCCTTTCACCGCCTCAAAGTTCACCGTAAGGTTTCCACCGGTTACGGCAACATGCAGTTTCTTGGATATGCAACGGTTCCCGCCTACTTCTATCGCCGGAGAGAAATGGCTCAACCAAGGCCGACCGTTAACAGAAACATTGAAGACACTGCCGCGGAAATCGGCATTGTCTAGGGTAGCGACAGCTCCCAAATCGTAAGTCACCCGTTCGGAACGTGCGTTCAGGTCAGCAAAAAGAAGTTCCACTTCATAGTCGCCGTCGGGCAAGTCGAAACGATAGGCTTTGATGCCCTTGCGTTTGGTCTGGAGCAAAGGAACATTACGGGCGTCTTTCACCTCGGCAGTGGTTCCGATACGTCCCGGAGAACGGCGGAAAATCTCTCCACCTATGTAGCCCCAACTTCCAGGAGTATAAGCTTGGTCGGGAAGCCAGCAAAGATCACTCTTGTCATCCGTAAAGAAACAGTTGCTGCCCACATTCACTGCAAGTTCCAGCTGTCCGGAGCCGACTGCCGCGATATGGCGGGGCTGCATCTTCACAAAAATGTCCGAAACCTGCTCCACCTTCTTCCCATGGCAGATACTTGAAGCCACAAGCGTGTTTCGTCCCGTAACGAGAGGCACTTGCCACACTGCATGGCAATTCTCGATGCCTTGCACGGAGAGCTTCGTGCCGTTGGCAGACAGCTCCACCCTATCCAGATTGGAATACACTTTCACCGGATGTTCCACCGCTTCACCGTCCGAAACCACAGTCCGATGCTTCCAGTCATCCACAGCAATGTGCAGCACCGGAATATCCTTGCGCAGGAATGCCTGGAAATAATAGAACACATCTTTAGGACGGCGGTCATTGTACATCAAGCCTTTATTATTGATATGCGGCGTAGCCTCCTGGCGACTGGCAGAACTGAAATCAATGAAGTTCCACTCTGTGGCGCCCACTATGAACGGCCGCTTCATGATAGCGGGCAGATAGTATTCGAGGTACAACTGCTGCCATTGCATGGAGAAATCGAATATCTGCGGCTCGAGCGACTGCAAGCGCGGGTCGGAACCGGCACCGAACTCACTGATTATTAACGGACGGTGCGGGTATTTACGATGCTCTTCGTCCACAAAGCGGTCGAAAGACTTGAAGTCATTCTCATACCAACCCTGATAAAGGTTCCAACCGGAAATGTCGGTGATATTGCTGAGACCGATTTTATTGTAAATCTGATTGCCGTGGTAGGCCATCGTACTCAGACGGTAGGGGTCTTCCCTCTTCAGAGTTTCCTCCAGATGCCGGGCAAGCGCCAAGGTATTCTCGTAGAAACCGTTGAGCCGTTGTTTCTTCACCCGATACTGCAGCTGGATAACAGCCTCGTTCATATACCCCCACATAATGACGGACGGATGGTTGTAATGCTGGCGAATCATTTCGCGCAAGGCGCTTGTGGCATTCGCGCGGAACTCGTCACCCAAAGCTATCAAATCTACTACCGGAATCTCCTCCCATACCAGCATGCCGAGTTCGTCGCAAGCACGCAACACAGCATCGTCCTGTGGGTAATGTGCCAGACGGACAAAGTTCACACCCATGTCTTTCAGCAACTGCATATCCCTGCGGTGCATCTCATCCGAAAGCGCTATGCCCATCGGCATCTGGTCCTGATGACGGCAAGCTCCCATAAGTTTCAGGGGTTCCCCATTCAACTTGAAGCCTTCCTGCGCATCCACGCTGAACCAGCGGACCCCCAAAGGGACACGTGTCTCATCTTTCAACACCTTGCCACGCACATCTTTCAAAGAAACTTTCACGCTGTACAGATAAGGGGAATCGGGCGACCACAACTGTGGCTTTTCCAACTGTAACCGTTCCTCGAAGGCGAACGCCCCGTCGGCATCTATCCGGACGCTGCGCAAAGATTGGGTTACGGTCTTCCCATCGGTATCCAGCACCTCGACGTCCAACTTCAACACCGCACGCCGCACATCACGGTTCACCAAAGTCCCACGCACACTGATTTCCGCCCTATCCTCACTCACGGAAGGCAAATCGACATAAATGCCCGTAGAGGCATAGTCGGTAAGGCTGATGTGCTGCTTTGCAGCACTGATGAGCCACACATTGCGGTAGATGCCGCCAAAGATGGTGAAGTCGCCGGACAAAGGAGGTATCCGGTCGTTCTGATTATTGACGTGCACCATCAGCAGATTCGGGGCATCAGTCCTTACTTTATCCGTAATGTCTACGGTAAAGGCAGAGTAACCTCCTTTGTGGGTAGTGAGCAGCTCGCCGTTGAGGTACACATCTGCCAGAGAATTGACAGCATCAAATTTCAGGTAAAGCTGCTTATCCCGCATCTGCGCGGCATCCGTACGGAACTCTTTCTTATACCAGGAAGAAGCCCTGCGGTAGTTACGGGTAGAATAGGCATCCGCATTCCAGGTATGCGGCAGATGTACCTGCTGCCAACCTTCTTCATGGCGTTGCACTTCCTGCAACCGATTGTCATCACATGCGGCATAATACCAGCCGTCATTAAAACTCTGAACCACCCGCCCAGCATTGACAACCGGGTACATGGTGGACAGACACAATATTAATAAAAATATTTTCTTCATGTTTTTCAATAGATTATATTATCTCACACAAGTCAGGCAAATACTGCAAGAATACTGCATATAGTTTGTAGTGAAAATGCAGACAATATGCAGCAACAATGCCATCTCAACGCAGTGGCTCGAATGCTGCATATTGCCGCCTTGGGAATCAGTTAGAGTAACTTGAACGCTGCTTTCTTTACGTCCCGGCTACTTCTGCCAATCATCACCTCAAAGTCACCCGGCTCGCATACAAAATCAAGATTGTAGTTGTAGAACTTCAGCAATTCGGGGGTAATCTTGAAAGATACTTTTTTAGATTCTCCGGCTTTCAGGAAAATCTTCTCAAAGCCTTTCAACTCTTTCACCGGACGGGTTACACTTCCCACAAGGTCACGAATATAAAGTTGAACCACTTCTGCACCGTCTCTCTTGCCGGTATTGGTCACAGTCACGGTAGCAGTCAGTTCACCCTTATCCGTCATGCTAGTCTTGTCCAAAGCCACGTCGCTATAAGAGAATGTGGTATAGCTCAAGCCGAAACCGAAGGGATAAAGCGGTTCATTGTCTATGTCTATATAGTTGCTGCGGAATTTCTGGAACCATGCACCGTCGGCAAGAGGGCGGCCCGTGTTCTTGTGGTTGTAGAACAAAGGAATCTGTCCCACGCTCTTCGGGAAAGTCGTAGTCAGCTTTCCGCTCGGATTCACATCACCAAACAGTACATCACCGATAGCAAAACCTGCCTCACTGCCCGCAAACCATACATTCAGAATGGCCGGCACGTTTGCCTGCTCCCAGTTCAGTACCAGCGGACGACCGGTAAACAGCACCAGTACCACAGGTTTTCCCGTTTTCAATAATTCCTGTAACAGTATGCGTTGGGTGTCCGTCATTTCAAGATTCGTGCGGCAACTGCTCTCTCCACTCATTTCCGAAGACTCACCGAGCGCAGCCACAATAACATCCGATTTGGCAGCCACGGCAAGAGCCTCGTCCAGCAACTCCTTGTCCGAACGATTGTCACGGTGTAAAGAACGTCCGAACATAGTGGCACGTTTCTCATATTCGGCATCACTCATCAAATTACAGCCTTTCGCAGTCAGTATTTCGGCTTTGCCGCCTGCTACCGCCTTCAAACCTTCAGCCAAAGAAGTAGCATTCTTCAATACGGCAGCCACACTCCAAGTACCCGGCATATTACTGCGGCTGTCTGCCAACGGACCTACCACAGCAATAGTGCCCTTCTTGGCCAGCGGAAGCACATTACCCTCGTTCTTTAGCAACACCAAGCTCTCCGAAGCAATCTTACGCGCAACGGCACGATGCTCTTTGGTAAAGATTTGCTTCTTGGCACGCTTCACATCACAGTATTTATAAGGATTATCGAACAAGCCCAACTTGTACTTAGCTTCCAAAATACGGCGACAAGCCACATTAATTGTTTCTTCTGTCACTTTTCCTTCTGTCAATGACTTCTTGAGCGTACCAACAAATGCATCGCTCACCATATCCATATCTACACCAGCATTCAGCGCCAACGCGGCAACAGTCTGCGTATCGCCCATGCCATGGTCGGTCATTTCTGTAATTCCGGTATAATCTGTCACTACAAAACCATCAAACCCCCACTGCTTACGCAATACATCCGTCATCAACCACTTGTTTCCAGTGGCAGGAATGCCATCGACCTCATTGAAAGAGGCCATCGCACTGCCCACACCGGCATCAACCGCCGCCTGATAGGGCAACATGTATTCATTGAACATGCGCTGATGACTCATATCTACTGTATTATAGTCACGTCCTGCCTCACCGGCACCATACAAGGCAAAATGCTTTACACAAGCCATGATTTCATCATTACGGCTCATATCCTTTCCCTGATAACCACGTACCATGGCCTGCGCAATGGCTGCTCCCAGAAACGGGTCTTCACCGTTGCCCTCGGACACACGCCCCCAACGGGCATCACGGCAAATATCCACCATCGGACTGAATGTCCAGCAAATACCGTCGGCGCTGGACTCAATGGCTGCAATACGTGCCGATTCTTCAACCGCCTTCATATCCCATGTACACGACAATCCCAAAGGAATGGGAAACACCGTTTCATATCCATGAATAACATCCATACCAAATAAGAGAGGAATACCCAAACGACTTTCTTCAACCGCCTGCTTCTGTACATCGCGGATACGTTCCACGCCTTTCAGATTGAAAAGCCCGCCCACTTCACCGGCACGAATACGTTTGGCCACATTACTACTTTTAGCCTGACCGGTCGTAATCTCACCGGTAACCGGCAGATTCAACTGACCTATTTTCTCTTCCAGGGTCATCTTCTTCATTAAATCGTCGATGAAACGATTCATATCGACCGGAGATTTCTGCGCATACGCACTAGCGGCAGTAAACACCAACAAGACTAAAAATGATTGTAACTTGAAAAGTAAATGCTTCATGTCTTTCATGCTTTTAATTTATAGAAATATTATTTTGCTGCAAATAAAAGAAAAGCATGCGACAACCTCCACATCCCGCACTACAACAAAAGTACACCCATCACTAAAAAACAAAAGAGGAAGTACAATATTAGTACTTCCTCCATTAATATTTTACTGTAAAACAGTCATTTAAAATTTATAAGGAAATCAGTCAAACTTTCTTCCGGAAGCAAATTGAATTTCTTACGTAACCGGTATCTCGCAGCATCAACCCCACGTGTAGAAATGTTGAGCAACTTCGCTATCTCCTTTGTCGGCATATTCAAGCGGAGCAATGCACAAAAGCGTAAATCTCCTGAAGTCAAATCAGTATATTGAAGTTTCAGATTCCGGAAGAAATTTTCATGTATACGGTCAAAATTAGCTTGAAACATTATCCAGCTCTCTTCATCAGACACTATATTATTGTTAACCAAAGCGAGAAGCTTATCCAAATTCTTACGACTATGCTGTCCGGACAACTTTTGCTTCTGTATCTCCTCTTTCAATGAATTCAAAAACTCCTGATGAGCGATATTCATCATTACCACGCTGGACAATTCTTTGCTTTTAAAACGCAAATCGGCCTCAAGCTGTTCCTTTTCCAACTCGATAATCTTCTTCTCTTGCCGTTCAAGCTCTGCCTGATGGGCTACACGCTGCTGCTCAATCACACGATCCTTCTTTTTCTTCACAAAACGATAAACAATATATTGCAGCAAGGCCAGCAGGCACAACCCTATCAGAATGTAGCTTCCCACAGCCCAATAAGACAAATACCACGGAGACAAAATCTCAAAGGGAAACTCTACCGATGCCAAAACTCTACCAGTATCATATATCTCCGCCCGAAAAACATAACTTCCATAAGGAAGACGGGCATACTTTTTCTGCAAATTGCGTCCATCGGGTATCCACTGATCAGAATACCCTTCCAACCGGTATCTTACTTTATAAGTATAATCGTTATAAACCGGATAGCACAATGTAAAACTCACTGTATTAAACTCATGTTCGACCTTGACTCCCGACTGCACGACCAATGTTTTCCGTTTATCACTGAATTCCTCAGTAACCTGCATCTCTGAAATCCATAAAGAACGCCTAGTCTGAGATTTATATAACGAGGAACTATCTGTTTCAATACGGGCAATAGCATTATTCAAGCAAAGATAGGAATGATTATTTCTCTTGTCATAAACCACGCTTCCTCGTTCTTCCACAGCCAGACCGTCAAACAAAGAATATGGAATCCGAAGTTCGATATTGAAAGTATTTATCGCACACTTCACCAAATACACAGTCCTGTCGCCCACAAACCAATAGTAATCTCCGTTCGCATGACTCACAGTCTTGATTCCCTTCAATTCCATCAATTGTTCATTCATTGTTTCATAGGGAACAATCGAATCAGTCATATCTTCGTAAGTATAGAAATATTCCCCATTAGAAAAAACTACCCGACCATTGATTTTGAACAAAGTAAAACTCCCACCTTTCACTTCTCCCAAACTCTCATACTTCCGCACATCCTTTACCTGCTTCATATCGCTTTCGGATTGATTCGGATATGAA
>OHMR01000185.1_pt1 | contig 11257 bp, 8 predicted proteins | sample 1569411 | NCBI WGS metagenome assembly OHMR01 (sample SAMEA3879511, study PRJEB24766) | human gut metagenome | biome: human-associated habitat; feature: feces | place: USA | collected 1985/1987
ATAAACAAAAAAAGAAGGGTATCTTCCCTGCATCGGTAGATTTCTCTACAGACCTTCATTCTATGGGTCAATGGATTCAGGAAGGCGAACGTTCTATCTTCGAAACTGTGATTTCAGTAGAGAAAGTTAACCACAAACTGGAAGTTCCTTCTGACGAAGCAAATCTGGACGGCTTGAACTTCTTAGCCGGCAAGCGTGTGGACGAAGTGAACAAGATGGCCGAACTGGGAACGCAGCTGGCTCACGTAGACGGTGGCGTACCTAATATGCGCATCGTACTTCCGGAATTGAGCGAATACAACATTGGTGGTCTGCTCTATTTCTTCGAAAAGGCTTGTGGTATCAGCGGTTATTTGCTGGGCGTGAACCCATTCAACCAACCGGGTGTGGAAGCATACAAAAAGAATATGTTTGCCTTGCTGGACAAACCGGGTTATGAAGAAGAATCCAAAGCAATCCGTGCAAAACTATAAATCAAGAACGTTTTATAAACGGTAAACTATAAACAATGAACGGTGAACAACTATGCTATATGCATGGATTTGTTCACCGTTCATTATTATATTCAATTGATTGCAGTTTCCGATTGTACCGCTTATTGCCCGTTGTACCGTTTACTGCTCACCACTTCTACTTCTCATCTTCCACTTTCGTCTTCCACACCGATGTATTTGTATGTTTGTGCAATGCCTATAATTGGCAATAATAGTAGTATGTAGAAAAAGAAGTACTTTTTCATAATTGTCGAACGGTTTTTTGAATGTTGTACTGAGGGAGAGTTGAAAATAAACACAAAAATAATGCTTTTGTTTGAGAAAAACAAAAAGAAAGCGAAGAATAGAAATGTAACAAGCGCGAGATTATTCATAACCCGCGCTTGTTACATTTCTATAAAAAAGGAAGTTCAGCTCATTTTTTATTGGCTTCCACCCACTTGCGTGTATTGACAAATGCTTCTACCCAAGGAGTGATTTGGTCGCTGTTTACGCGGTCTGCGGGGTAGCAACCGTTCTGCCAGGGGAAGATGGCACGTTCCAAGTGGGGCATCATGGCCAGATGACGTCCGTCGGCACTTGCCAATCCGGCTATGGAATAATCTGAGCCGTTGGGGTTGGAAGGATATTCGTCGTATGAGTATTTCAGCACGACGTTGTATTTGTCCTCGTCGTATGGCAAGGAGAATTTTCCTTCACCATGAGCTACCCAGATACCCAGTTTGCTGCCACTCAGTGAGCCGAGCATTACGCTGCGGTTGGTGGGGACGGTAACACCGAGGAATCTGGATTCAAACTTGTGTGAGTCATTATGAAGCATCTTGCCGTTTTTCTTGTGCTCGGGATTGATAAGATTAAGTTCCATCATGAGCTGGCAGCCGTTGCAGACACCCAGTGAAAGCGTATCCTCGCGTGCATAATATTTGTCGAGCGCTTCTTTTGCTTTCGGATTGAAGAGGAAAGCACCTGCCCAACCCTTAGCAGAACCAAGAACGTCGGAGTTGGAGAAACCACCGCAGTAAACAATCATGTTTACATCTTCCAGCGTCTCGCGGCCGCTGATAAGGTCGGTCATTGTAACATCCTTCACATCGAAGCCTGCCAGATAGAGTGAGTAGGCCATTTCGCGTTCGCCGTTGGTTCCTTTTTCACGGATGATGGCGGCGCGTATACCTGACGGTGTACGGCGGTCCGGATTAATGCCGTATTGTGAGAACTTGCCTTTGAAGTCCGGCATGAAGGCGAATTCCACCGGTTGCATCTTGTAGTTTTCGAAACGCTTCTTGGCGCAGCCGTTCATGGACTGCTTACGGTCAAGGAGATAAGAAGTAGAGTACCATACATCACGCATATAGTCGATGCCAAACTGATAAGTAGCATCGCCTTTTGATACAAGAATATGGCGTTCGTCTGTCGGTTTGCCGAGCTTCACGTAACCTACGCCTGCATCTTCCAGTATTTGCTTTACAGCTTCCTTGTGCTTGTCGCTCACCTGGATAACGATACCCGGGTTCTCTGCAAACAGAATCTTGATAAGGTCTTGCTCCTTGATTTTATCCAGGTTGATTTCCATACCGCCTTCCACATTGGCAAAGCACATTTCAAGCAGTGTAGTGATAAGACCACCGGCGGAAATATCATGTCCGGCAAGAATCAGTCCCTTGTTGACCAGTTCCTGCACGGCAAGGAAAGCATCGCGGAAGTATTCGGCATCCTGCACGCTGGGAACTTCGTCACCTACCTTGCCCAGGGTCTGAGCAAAGGCGGAACCGCCGAGTTTCAGGTTGTCGAAACTGAAGTCTATATGATAAATGGTAGTCTTTTCATTGTTAACCAGCACCGGAGATACGACTTTCTTGACGTCGGAAACTTCTCCACCGGCAGAAACAATTACCGTGCCCGGAGAAATTACTTTGCTGCCGTCGGGGTATTTCTGTGTCATGGAAAGAGAGTCTTTACCGGTCGGTACATTGATTTGCAGGGAACAGCAGAAGTCACTCAAGGCCTTTACTGCCGTGTACAGACGGGCATCTTCACCTTCTTGCGAACGGCAAGGCCACATCCAGTTGGCAGAAAGGGAAACGCTGTCCAGACCTTCGGCAAGCGGTGCCCAAACCAAGTTGGTCAATGCTTCGCTGACGGAAAGAACGGAGCCGGCTGCAGGGTCGGCAAGTGCCGCCTGGGGAGCATGGCCCAGAGAGGTTGCGATACCCTTTTCGCCGCGATAGTCCAAAGCTACCACACCACAATCGCTCAGAGGCAACTGCAATTCACCCTGGCACTGTTGGCGAGCAATTTTGCCTGTTACAGAACGGTCCACCTTGTTTGTTAACCAGTCTTTACAAGCCACAGCTTCCAGTTGGAGCACATTGGTGAGGTATTCGTGTAGTTGGGAAACTTCGTATTGGGGCATTTCGTAGTGACGTTCCACGGTCTTGTCCACCATATAGGTCTTGGGGGAAGAGCCGAACATCTGTCCTACGGCGAGGTCGAACGGACGTACACCGTCAGCTTGCTGGAAGGCAAAGCGATGGTCGCCGGTCGTTTCACCGACTACGTACATCGGGGCACGCTCACGTTCGGCTACCTTGCGTACATGTTCGATGGCCTCTTCCTGAATCAGCAAGCCCATGCGTTCCTGGCTTTCGTTGGCAATGATTTCCTTGGCAGACAGAGTCGTGTCACCGATGGGCAACTTGCTCATGTCAATTAAACCGCCGCATTCCTCTACCAATTCGGACAGACAGTTTACATGTCCGGCAGAGCCGTGGTCGTGGATGGAAACCACCGGATTGGTCTCTTCCTCACAAAGTGCGCGTACCACGTTGTAGGCGCGTTTCTGCATTTCGGCGTTGGCGCGTTGTACAGCATTCAGCTCGATGCCACTGCTGTAGCGTCCGGTATCTACGGAAGATACGGAGCCGCCGCCCAAACCGATGCGATAATTGTCTCCACCGATGACAACCACTTTGTTGCCGGCTTCCGGTGTACCTTTCAAACAGTCACGCTGGGTACCGTAGCCTACGCCTCCGGCAAGCATAATCACTTTGTCGTAACCATAGACTTCATCTTTTTCCTTATGTTCGAAAGTGAGCACGGAACCGCAGATTAGCGGTTGGCCGAATTTGTTCCCGAAATCACTGGCACCATTGGAGGCTTTGATTAGTATTTGTTCGGGAGTTTGATACAGCCATTTGCGTACCGGCAGAATCTCTTCCCAGGGACGTCCTTCTTCCGTACGGGGGTAGGAGGTCATGTAAACGGCTGTTCCGGCAATCGGCCAAGAGCCCTTACCGCCGCCCATACGGTCGCGAATCTCACCACCCGTACCGGTAGACGCACCGTTGAACGGTTCTACTGTTGTGGGAAAGTTATGTGTTTCCGCTTTCAGGGAGATGACACTCTTGATGTCTTTTACTTGGAAATAGTCGGGCTTGGAGTGGTCTGCCGGAGCAAACTGTTCGATAACCGGACCTTCGGCAAAGGCCACATTGTCTTTGTAGGCAGAGATAATCTTGTTGGGATTCTCTTGTGTGGTCTTCTTTATCATTTGGAAGAGTGAAGATTCCTGTTCCACTCCATCGATGATGAATGTTCCGCCGAAGATTTTGTGACGGCAGTGCTCGGAGTTGATTTGCGCGAAGCCGAATACTTCGGAGTCTGTCAGAGGGCGCCCGAGGTCTTTCTCTACCTTCTTGAGGTAATCCATTTCCTCTTTGGAAAGTGCCAGACCTTCCTTTTCATTGTATGCCTCCAGGTCTTCGATGTGTACAATCGGTTCCGGCTGCCGGTTGGTTGTAAATACATTCTGGTCCAGCCCCTTGTACATACGTTGCAGCATCGGGTCGTGGTCTGCGTTCTCATCTTTTACGGGGAAGTACTCTTCGATGCGTATGATGCCGTCCAGCCCCATATTCTGGGTGATTTCTACGGCGTTTGTACTCCAAGGAGTAATCATCTCACGGCGCGGGCCGACGAAATGTCCTTTCAGGTTGTCTTCACTTTCGGGGGTGGCTTCTCCAAAAAGCCAGCAGAGTTTGTCGCTGTCTGCCTGGGGGAGTTCATGATTACATTCTACGGCAATCACACTCTTGGATGGGGTTCTGAAAAAAAGAATCATAGTTATATTTACGATTTTACGATTTACGATTTTACGATTGAAGTTACTTCTTTGAGTATCTTCATCTTTTCTTCTTGGGGGCAAAGATACGTAAAATCGGTGGGGAGGAGAAAAAAAGGAAAACAAAAAACGCATGCAATTTTACTCGTATGCGTTTTTTGTTCTGTTTCATAAAAACCGGATGTGTGTTATTGTATGACGATTTCATCCGTAAATAAGAATTGCTTCTTCCCTTGTATGGCATGGAAGCGTACATATCGTGTCTCAGTGGGGGTGCCAATCCAGCCGAAATCACGGAATATCACGTCCTTTCCGGCCTCTTCCTCGCTGCAGATATCACTGCCCAGCAGGGTGAAGTTCTTGCCATCAACAGATGCCCATACTTCCACTTTGGCAGGGAGAAATACTTGTGGGGTACGGATTTGCATGAAGTTGGCCATGACCCGATGTATGGCGGTCACTTCGCCCAGGTCGATAATGGCATCCAAATCATTGGGGCAGAAGCCCTGCCATCGTCCGTCCATGTAGCTTTTGCCGCCGCGAAGTCCGTCGAGGAGACCGGCGTCACCGCCGCCTTTGTATACTTCTTTATGCTGATAGTATCTGCCGCCCGGTGCATAGGTTATCTTTTTGCCTATGCCCTTATGGTAGTCGGTGCGCAGGTGAAGGCTTTTTCCGATAGGCTTTTCTCCGTCGAAAAGGCGTGCGGTCAGCAATATGGAGTCTTTTACGGCAAACGGTTTCTTGTATAACTTGGAAGATACAGTCGGTTCGGAGCCGTCCGTTGTGTAGCGGATGTCAATCGGATGTTTTTCGGAGGTGAGGGACAGCATGATTTTTTTCTTGGCATAGTCAACGGTCTGGCTGGTCTGCACTTGTTCCGACAAGGTGAACGGGTTGTACCCTTTCGTCCGGATGTATCGTATTTCGTTGTTGATACGTCTCTTGAAACTCTCCGGATGCTTGTTCTCCATGGGAGTCCAGCCTACTTCTGCCAGAGCGATGATGCGTGGGTATATCATATATTCGGCATGTTCGTAAGTGGGCAGATATTCAGCCCATACATTGCCTTGCACGCCTAATATGTATTTGCAGATATCACTTCCCAATGAATCGGGAGCCGGGTCGTAGGAGTAGGTCTGTCCGATGGGGATGCAGGCGCCAAACGCCAGCGGCTGTGTCTCAGGGTCATCCTGGTAGTGGTCCAGATAGCAGTGGCTCTCCGGTGTCATGATGGCGTAATGCCCCATGCGGGCGGCGGCAATGCCACCCTCCGTACCCCGCCACGACATGACGGTTGCGTTGGGGGCCAGGCCTCCATCCAGTATCTCGTCCCAGCCGATGATTTCACGCCCTTTGTCGTTGAGGTACTTCTCTATGCGGACTATCATATAGCTTTGCAGCTCACTTTCATCTTTGAGCCCTTCTTCCTTCATGCGCTTCTGGCATTTGGGGCATGCCTTCCAGTGGCGTCTGCTGGCTTCATCACCTCCAATATGGATATACCGGGAAGGGAACAGCCGTATCACTTCATCCAGCACATCTTCGAAGAACTTGAAGGTCTCTTCGTTTCCGATACAGACTTCACCGGATGTATAAGGCTTGCCGGTACAGGACAGCTGTAGATAGGCTGCCAGTACTTCTCCCGAGTGTCCCGGCATTTCTATTTCGGGGATAACGGTGACATGCCTCAAGCGGGCATATTCCAGAACCTCACGTACATCCGCTTCCGTATAGTAGCCTCCATAGGCTCCTTCTTCATCCTTCTCGCAGAAGTGATGGTCATATTTCCCCCAATCCTGCAGATTGGCGGCTTTTCTCCAGGCTGCGAATTCTGTCAGGCGGGGATAGCCCGGAATCTCCAGCCGCCATCCGGCACCGTCGGTCAGATGCCAATGCAGGCGGTTGATTTTGTAGGTGGCTACCAGGTCTATTTGTTTCTTGACATAGTCCGTGTTAAAGAAGTGTCTTGAAACATCCAGGTGCAGCCCACGATAGGGGAATCTGGGTTCGTCCTTGATGGTCGTGACTGGCAGTTTCTTCCCGTTACGGGCAAGTTGTGCCAGGGTTTGCAGTCCATAGAAGGCACCTGCAGCGGAGGAGGCCTGAATGTTTACACCTTGTTTGCTGACTGTCAGGTTGTAGCCTTCGGCAGTGATTGGATTATCCGTTGCGTCCGTTATTTCTATCGTTACAAAAGGGTTCTTGTCGACAAGCTTCATGGGGATGGCAAAGTCCGGCAGATAGGCCAGCAGGTCATTCATGTCGGATTTCGCCAGATTGGTCGAGAAGGTTACCGTAGATGGCAGTTCTACTGTTTTTGACGTTGTTTGGGCATACTGCGGATATGGAACCACACCGAGTTCCTTGGGGGCTTCGCATGCCGTCAGTAGTAAGACGGCCATGGAAACGAGTGTTAGAGTTTTTTTTATTCGTTTCATAAGGGGGTATTGTTAAGTTCGGAGGTAAATATACGGAATAATATGTAAAATGGATAATCTTTACTTCTTAAAATCCTTTTCCGTCGAAAAAACGTTAACACTATTCGTTCGTCTCATAAAAAAGTCCGATATTTGCAGCCATGATTCAGATAGAGACCATATTTGACATATTGTGGAAGGGGTTCATTATCGGCGTCATTGTGTCCGCGCCATTGGGTCCTGTAGGAGTATTGTGTATTCAGCGTACTTTGAATAAAGGACGGTGGTATGGTTTCGTAACGGGGATAGGAGCTTCGCTAAGCGATATTGCATATGCCTTGCTGACGGGCTACGGGATGAGTTTCGTTTTTGATTATGTCAACAAGAACATCTTTTACCTGCAGCTTTTCGGAAGCATTCTTCTGTTGGCATTTGGCATTTATACGTTCCGCAGCAATCCGGTACAGTCCATCCGTCCGGTATCCATCAACAAGGGTTCCTATTTTCATAACTTCATAACGGCGTTTGCCGTCACGCTTTCCAATCCTCTGATTATATTCCTTTTTGTAGGCCTTTTCGCCCGCTTCGCTTTTGTAAGTGAGGGAGTGCTGGTATTCGAGGCCGTTACCGGATACTTGGCCATCGCATTGGGCGCTTTGGCATGGTGGTTTGGCATTACCTTTTTTGTCAATAAAGTCCGTACACAATTCAACTTGCGTGGCATCTGGATGCTGAACCGTATTATCGGGAGCATTGTCATTGTGGTGTCTGTGGTGGGATTGGTGTTTACGCTGATGGGTGAATCGCTGTATTGAGTGGGAAGGTGAAAAATCATAATTCATACATTTTATCGTGAAGATTGCGCAACAACTGAAAGAAAAGAATATAGCCGAATACCTTATATATATGTGGCAGGTGGAGGATTTGCTCCGTGCCAACGGCTGTGACATAGACCGGATACGCCAGAACATCATTTTGCGCTATCCGGAGGAGGAACGGCCTGCGTTGGAAGAATGGTATGGAAATCTGGCAGATATGATGCGTGCGGAAGGCGTAACGGAAAAAGGACATCTGCAAATCAACCGGAATGTCATTCTGAACCTGACGGAGCTGCATGGCGAATTACTGGCTTCTACGAAATATCCGTTCTATAATGCGGCTTATTTCAAGGCACTGCCTTTTATCGTGGAGCTGCGCCAGAAGAGCGGCCGGAAAGAGGAGCCTGAGGTAGACACTTGTTTCGAGGCGCTTTATGGAGTGCTGCTGTTGCGCTTGCAGAAGAAGGAAATCAGTCAGGGCACGGCAAAGGCTATGGAGGCCATCAGCGGTTTCGTCTCGTTGCTTGCCAACTATTATGACAAGGAGAAGCGGGGAGAATTGGAGTTGATGGATAATTGATAATTATAGAGGAAAATATTGTTCATCGTAACATTCTATATATAAGTGTAACTTTATTAAATGAATATTCTGATAACCGGTGCCAACGGTCAACTTGGCAATGAAATGCGAGTGTTGTCGAAAGAAAACGGACAACATGCTTATTTTTTCACTGACGTGCAGGAATTGGACATTTGCGACGAACAAGCTGTGCACGGGTTTGTGAAGGACAACCGGATAGATGTAATCGTGAATTGCGCCGCTTATACGGCTGTAGACAAGGCGGAAGACAATCAGGAGCTTTGCGACAAGCTGAACCATGTCGCTCCGGGCTATCTGGCTGCCGCTGCCGAAGCTTGCGGTGCTGCATTGATACAAGTGTCTACCGACTATGTTTTTGACGGAACCGGACACACCCCCTATACGGAAGAGGCGGCTACTTGTCCCAATTCAGTATATGGTTTTACCAAACTGGCGGGTGAGCAGGCGGTGATGAAGTATTGCAGCCGTGCCATGATCATCCGTACGGCGTGGCTCTATTCCATTTATGGAAATAATTTTGTGAAGACGATGCTCCGTTTGGGACGCGAGCGCGAGACGCTGGGAGTTGTATTCGACCAGATAGGTACGCCGACATACGCCAATGATTTGGCACGCGCCATCTTTGCGGCTATCAGCCAGGGAATCGTGCCCGGCATCTATCACTTCAGCAACGAGGGAGTCTGCTCGTGGTATGATTTTACGTTGGCTATCCATCGTCTGGCAGGTATCAAGAGCTGCAAGGTAAGTCCGCTGCATACGGACGAATTCCCTGCCAAGGCACCGCGTCCGCATTATTCTGTGTTGGACAAGACAAAGATAAAGAAGACATTCGGCATCGATATACCCCATTGGGAGGCGAGCCTTGCCGTCTGCATGAAGAATTTGGAAGAGTGATTATTACTGACTAATTGATATATGGCCAATAACAACGAAATAGAGAGACGGAGAACGTTTGCGATTATTGCGCATCCGGATGCCGGTAAGACATCATTGACCGAGAAGCTGTTGCTTTTTGGTGGACAAATCCAGGTGGCGGGTGCCGTAAAGAGCAATAAGATAAAGAAGACGGCAACGTCGGACTGGATGGATATTGAAAAACAGCGTGGTATTTCCGTTACCACTTCTGTAATGGAGTTCGACTACCATGACTACAAGGTCAACATCCTTGATACTCCGGGTCACCAGGACTTTGCTGAAGATACCTACCGCACGCTGACGGCTGTGGACAGTGTTATCATCGTGGTGGACGGTGCGAAAGGTGTGGAAACGCAGACACGCAAGCTGATGGAGGTCTGCCGTATGCGTAATACGCCGGTGATTATCTTCATCAACAAGATGGACCGTGAAGCCAAAGACCCGTTCGACCTGTTGGACGAGCTGGAGGAGGAACTGCACATCCACGTGCGTCCCTTGACGTGGCCTATCGAGAGCGGTGTCCGTTTCAAGGGTGTCTACAATATCTACGAGCATAACCTCAACCTCTACCAGCCCAGCAAGCAGGTAGTGACGGAGAAGGTGGAAGTGGACATCCATACCGAGGAATTGGACAACCGGATTGGTGCCCAGCTGGCCGATAAGCTGCGTGGCGAACTGGAACTGATAGACGGTGTTTATCCCGAATTCGATAAGGAGGAATATCTGAAGGGTGAGCTGGCTCCTGTGTTCTTCGGTTCGGCACTGAATAATTTCGGTGTGCAGGAACTGCTGGATTGCTTTGTGGAGATTGCTCCCAGTCCCCGTTCCGTGAAGGCGGAAGAACGTGAGGTGGAGCCGGAAGAACCTAAATTTACCGGATTCATCTTCAAGATAACCGCCAATATCGACCCGAATCACCGTTCATGTATCGCTTTCTGCAAAATCTGCTCCGGGAAGTTTGTACGCAATGCCCCGTACTTGCATGTACGTCATGGCAAGACGATGCGTTTCTCGTCGCCTACGCAGTTCATGGCGCAGCGCAAGACAACTGTCGATGAGGCTTGGGCGGGAGATATTATCGGCCTGCCGGATAACGGTACGTTTAAGATTGGCGATACGCTGACCGAAGGCGAGGCGCTTCACTTCAAGGGGCTTCCGAGTTTCTCTCCGGAGATGTTCAAGTACATTGAGAATGCCGACCCGATGAAGCAGAAACAGCTTGCCAAGGGTATCGACCAGTTGATGGACGAAGGTGTGGCGCAGTTGTTCGTCAACCAGTTCAACGGGCGTAAGATTATCGGTACGGTGGGGCAGTTGCAGTTCGAGGTCATCCAGTATCGTCTGGAGAACGAATACAGTGCGAAGTGCCGTTGGGAGCCGCTCAGTCTGTATAAAGCCTGCTGGATTGAGAGCGATGATGCGGCTGAACTGGAAGCCTTCAAGAAGCGCAAATACCAGTACATGGCGAAAGACCGCGAGGGTAGGGATGTGTTCCTGGCGGACAGCGGATATGTGTTGCAGATGGCGCAGATGGACTTCAAGCATATCAAGTTCCACTTTACGAGCGAGTTCTAAGCTATACGATTTTTGCTGACTCACGGCTATAAATGATGCAAGTCGAAGAAAAAGAGGAGGTACAAAGTAATGAAAAACTTTGTACCTCTTTATTTATTGTGGGAAGAAAGTGTTACCTTTGTTTCTGCAACGATTAATATGCATTGATTATGAAAACTGTTGAAGTAAGCTCGTTCCTTACCGATTTTACACCTTACTTATTATAAACACAAAATTTCAAGATGAAACATACCTTCCTTTTTCTCCTGCTGATTCTCCTTCTGGGGCTGACAGCCTGCTGTTATTGTAGTCATTTTATTTCCTGGGTTATATAC
>OHMR01000213.1_pt1 | contig 10347 bp, 11 predicted proteins | sample 1569411 | NCBI WGS metagenome assembly OHMR01 (sample SAMEA3879511, study PRJEB24766) | human gut metagenome | biome: human-associated habitat; feature: feces | place: USA | collected 1985/1987
ACGAATCGGTAAAAAAAGTAACGACCAATGGCATCACACCCAAGCAATAACAAATACGGTCTGAAAGACGGGCAAAAGATTGATAACGGGGGCGGCTCTCAGGGCGGTCAGCAAGGAGGAACGCAAACCGTTCAGACACAATCCGCAGGGGGCGAGCAAGTTCCGGCTTGGGCACAGGCTCTTATCGAAAGCAACAAGACGATAACCGAGCGTTTGAACAAAATGGATGGAGACCGTACAACTGCAACCCGCAAGCAACAACTTTCCACAATCATTGAAAAACTGCCTGAAAATCTACGCAAGGCTTACGAGCGCACACCTGTTGACGGTCTAACCGATGAACAGTTCAACACGCTTGTCGGCGAAATCACTACCGAAGTGGACGGCATTGTCAATGACACACGGGCAAAAGGGGCTGTTTTCGGAAGACCTGCCGCACAGAACGGCGGTTCATCAAGTCAAGGGAACGAACTGACAAAAGAGCAATTGGAGGCTATATCACACCGTGACAACAAGCCCGCCGACGGTCAGCCGTTCTAATGTTTAACATCCAAAATCATTCAAAAATGGGAATGACAGTAACACGCAGGAAAGACACACGCACACCTCGTGTCTTCATGCACAAAACAGCGGATATTCGCGGCGGCGTTTCGGTCAAGGTTTCTGAACTCGGCGGCGATTTTCTGAACGAGGGCGCAGTATTGAGCGCACCCGACAACGGCATTTGCCACGTTGTGAAGATTGCCGTTCTGTCGGCAGAAGCGACAGATACCGCAACTGACATCAAAGTAAATAAAGGTCACAATTTCAAAGTTGGCGATTTCATCATGGCTGATGAAGGTGGCAAGGCTTACGCTATCACATCTATCACAACCACAGAGAAAACCCACGACACAATCAAGGTCAAGACCACTCTTGGAGTGAAGATTGAGAAAGGCGGATTTATCATTGAAGCCGCAGCGGAATCGGCAGCGGAATCGGCAGCGGAAACCTCAAAACTGAAATACACCCCGCTTTCACTTGTCGGAACAGGCAAGCCCATCGTGCAAAACTCAAACCTTGACACGGACGCTTGGCTTATTGGCGTGACAAAGGGCAACCCGCTTCCTGAATGCGTGATGAAACACCTCAAAGGTATCATAAACTATTAATCGTAAGTAATTTATGGGAACTATTGTAAATACAATGATTCAGGGTTTGACCGAACAAATGGTTCAAGCCCGTCTGAATTCGGCTGACGCTTCGGGCTTCCTTTTCGGAAAGCACTTCCCCGTTAAGAAAGTCAACGGCTTCAACTGGAAAACCTTAACGAACCAGCTTGAAAAGAAGAATGTCGCCGCCGACCTGCATACTGACAACGGAACTATCATGCGTAAACGCCGCCCGATATTCGAGAGCGCACGTGGAGATATTCCGTTTATCTCTATCAGCCGTGAACTTTCACGCTCTGAAATCAAAGATTATCAAACGGCTTTGGCTTTCGCTCAGGATGAAGATGCTACCAAACTTGTTGAGTATTGGGGAAATGATGTTGATTTCTGTTTCAACGGCGTTCAGTCTGAGGAAGAATACATTGCATGGAAACTCGCTTCAAACGCTGGCGTGCTTAAATTCACAACCACCACGAACGCAACCTATGCCAATGAATTTGACCTTGACTATGACGTGGATGATGAGATGAAAACCAAATCATCCGTTGATTGGAACAGCAAGTCAACTGCTGACATTATCGGCGACCTTGCTAAATTCGTGAAGTTGGGTAAGGATCATAACCTGAACTTGAAGTACGCTTTCATCAATTTGGATGAACTGTACAAAATCTGTTCTGCGGAACAAATTATTAAACAGTGCGCTTCTTTCGCCGCCAACGCCCTCGGTATCTCTCAAACACCTGACTTGGCTGCTGTAAATACCATGCTCGCAAAACAAGCATGGCTGAACGGTATTCAACTGCGTGTTATCGACCAAACCATCACCCGTGAATTTTCAGACGGTTCACAGACTTCTGGCAACCCGTTTGAGAACAGCCGTATGATTTTGTCAGAAAGTGAAATACTCGGTTCCACGCAGTATGACATTCTTCAGGAAAATGAAGAAACAATTCTGAGAGCCGTGCGTGCCCATACAGTCGTGAAGAAGTACGGCACGATTGAGCCTAAGAGCGAGGTTACAATCGGTCAGGCTGACGCTATTCCCGTATTTGATACGGCTTACCGTAACATCTACGTGAGAACGGACGCACAAGATTGGGATTAAAGACGGTCTTGAATTATGGCAAAAGTTATCGAAAACCTGAAAGGGATAAACGCCTACCCGATACCGCTCCGAACACTTGTTGAGACAGCGGACAAACGGGGGCTTGACCTTGACACGGAAGCGACAGCAGAGGTTCTGAAAGGGAAAGCCTACAACCTCGCCAAAGCAGACTTACTTCTGTGGCTGTCTTTCGCTCCTGACGTGTCTCAGGGCGGTCAGTCCTTTTCATTCACGGACGAACAGAGAACGCAATTCCGCAATCATGCCAAAGCCTTGTACAAAGAATTTGACGATGACAGCGGCAGCGCAAACAAACCTATTTACGGATATAAAGGTTCTCGGCTTTAAAAACGGAAATGTATGCTTATTCAAAACGGAACAATCGAATTCAAGACAAAGACAGCGGGCGGGATTGACCCTGAAACGGGTTATCCCGTCAAACCGTCTTCCGTGGCATGGGGCGAACCTGTTCCATGTCAATTCAAGGCGAAGAAGTTCAACCAACTCGGAATTATCAAGGGGGAACACTTCACAGTGGCTTCCTATGAAATCCTGATTGAAGAACAGCCCGTTCCATCGGAACAGCTACGCTTGAAAGACTTGTCAGGAAAAGAGATTGGCACGTTTTCAATCATTCAGGCAGAACCGCTTGAAGCCGTGTGCGAAGTAAGAATTTTGGTCTAAAGCGATGTGCGGCTGTATGTCGGCTTTTCTTTTTCAACCCGGTCAAACATACCAATAAGAAAAGTAAACGCCACATGCGCCGATTTCGCAAAAAATAACTGAGAAGAATATGCCTATCACACAACTAACACCGATGTCGGAGATTGACAGATACACGGAACAGCAGCTTGAAAGGCTGAAACAAGTTCTTATCCGAAACCTGATGTATATCGGGGAGACAGTCTTGAACAGGGCACGTTCAACCAATTCTTACAAAGACCGCACGGGCAACCTGAGAAGTTCAATCGGCTATGTTATCACGGTTGACGGGCGAATAATCCATTCATCCAGTTTCCAAACCGTGAAACAAGGCAAGGACGGTTCTTCAAAGGGGGCAGCGTATGTGAAAAGCCTCGCAAGAAAATTCCCGCAGGGGATTTGCCTTATTGTCGTGGCTGGTATGAACTACGCTTCTTATGTGTCCGCAAAAGGGCTTGACGTTCTTGACAGTTCAGAACTTCTTGCCGAGCGTCTTGTACCGCAAATGTTGAAACAACTCGGATTTCATTAAACAGAACTTATATGGCTAAGACTTCAAAACAAATTCAAGGGGACGTGTACCGTCTGCTGAAAAACAGTACCCTTTCCTCGATGATTTCAGGGGACGTTTACAGAGGGGACGGTAAGACCAGCAATCGCCCGAGAGACAGTCGCAAGGAGGATGCCGTTGTGATATTCACATCGGGTCTTTCGGGTGACATTCAAACGGGTGTTGTAACCGTGAATATCTATGTTCCAGATGTTGACCCTTACGATAACGGGGTCTTCGTTGAAGACGGTCAGCGGGCAGAAGAAATAGAGCGTCTCGCCAATGATTGGGTCAACAGCCTGACCGCCGATAAGTCCTGTTATAAATTCAGGCTTCAACAAACCATTTACACGGAGGCTGAACCTGACATCAATCAGCATTTCATCGTTGTGAAACTTCATTACGAGTTCTTCGGCAGCGATGATGCGCCTCTGAATATCAAATAAATTGTAGAACATTAAAAACGAATAAGTTATGGCAGTTTTATCATGGGGTAAATGTAAGATTGAAACAACCCCGTCAACAAATGGCGCACCCACCACCCCGGAATCTTGGGAAGCCCTTGACACGCCGAAAGAAGACACAACAAAAATCACCCCCACGGCGGGAACTGAGAAGACCGCCACAGAGGAGGGCGGCGAACTTGTTGATGTCCGTTACGGGAAGAATACTTATACGCTTGAATTTGACCTGTTTGTCAAGAAAGGCGGGGAACGCCCGTTTGAAGACAATGACGGGTTAATCGCAGGAGAACATGCTTTCCGCATAACTCCCGAAGACGAAGAATGCGAGGGCGCACAGATTGACCGTTCCGTGGTTCGTTGTGATGAAAGCTATTCAACCGCTGACGGTAAAATGCTTCATTACGTTGCACGTGGCCTGAAACCCAAGACAGGCAAGACCGTGAAGCCTTATACAAAGCCCAAAGGGTAAGCGCAATAAGAAAACTTTCAGCGGGGTTGATACACTGGTTTATCCGCCGTGAAGCCTGAACGCCTTTCCCGGTTGCATGTCGGTTCGATTCCGACCCCCGTCTCTAATCATAACTTAGAAATTCGTCAGATATGAATAAGACAATAGAACAAACGGTTGCTGAAACCATCCTTGAACAGCCTTTTGAAGTCAAGGTAGGCGAAAAGTCATATCAGGTTGCCCCCGCAAGTACGGCAACCCTCATACTTGTTTCAGAAGCGATTTCACAACTCCCACATATTGCCCTTGACACGGAGAAGGTCGTTGAAGAAACATTATCCATAGCGAAAGACTGCCGCATTCTCGGCGATATAGCGGCTATTCTCATTCTTGGCGCAAAGAGCATCACAGAAAAGAAAAAAGTTCCGCAAATCAAAGAGAAACGGTATCTGTGCGGGCTTATTCGCCGCCCATACACGATTGAAGTTGAAATTACCATTGACAAGAAAGCGGAGCTTGCAAAAGAACTTCTTGAAGATGTCTCCCCGAGAGAACTTAACCTGATTGTAAGCCAAATCTTATCAAGAATGCAGATAGCCGATTTTTTCGGGCTTACCACTTTCCTGACAGAACTCAATCTTCTTCATCCGAGGAAAGTGGAGAACTGAATGACAGCATTTGGGCTGTCATAGGCGGTTTTGCAAAAGGCTACGATCTGACCTTTGACTATGTTCTGTACAATATCAGCTATACGAACATGATAATGTACGGGGCTATTCTCCCGACATACGACAAAAAGAAAAATGACGGGAAAAAGGATGAAGAACAAAAAGTTATCAAGGCAGATGACCCGAGAAATAAGGAAGAAGTAAGGAAATTTTTTGAAACCTGTGATTAAAGGCAGAAACAATGAACAACGATAAAGGAAGACTGAATTACGGTGTCGGGCTTGACAACTCCCAGTTAAGGGTAGGCGCAGCCGAATCACGGCGTTTGCTCCAAGGTATAGGGCAAACAGCGGTTGACGAAGGTGCAAGGATTGACGATTCATTCAAAAGAATCGGCAGAACTGTCGCTGGTGTGTTTGCCGTGTCTCAGATAAAAGATTTCATCACGCACGTTGCGACTGTCCGTGGAGAATTCCAACAGCTTGAAATCGCTTTCAAAACCATGCTCGGCTCTGCGGGTCAGGCAGATGTTTTGATGACCCAGCTTGTCAAGACAGCCGCCACAACTCCGTTCGGTCTGAAAGACATCGGTCAAGCCGCAAAACAGCTTCTTGCCTACGGTGTCGCCGCAAATGACGTGAACAGCACTTTGATACGCCTCGGGGACATCGCCGCCGGGCTTTCAATCCCTATCAATGACCTTGCCTATCTGTACGGAACAACAATGGTTCAAGGACGTTTGTACACGGCTGACCTTAATCAATTTTTGGGGCGTGGCATTCCTCTTATGGAAGAACTTGCGAAACAGTTCGGCGTAGCAGAAAATCAGGTCAAACAACTTGTTGAAGACGGAAAAGTAGGATTTCCCGAAGTTCAGAAAGCCATTGAGAACCTGACCAACGAGGGCAGTAAATTCGGCGGTCTTATGGAAGCTCAGTCAAAAACAATCACGGGGCAGATTTCAAACATTGAGGACGCAATCGACACAATGTTCAATGCCATAGGTCAGTCGCAGGAGGGGGTAATAAACACCTCTCTTGGTCTTGTCTCAACCCTGATTGAGAACTGGGAAACAGTCGGTAACATCCTTTTGACAATCATCGCTACATACGGGGCATATAAAGCCGCCGTTATCGCTGTCGCAGCCGCACATAAATTGATGAACATTTGGGGAACTGTTAGTGCTTTTCTGTCTCTAACAACCTCTATACGTTCAGCCAAAGACGCTATGTTGCTTTTCAACATGGCTGTAAAAGCAAATCCGCTTGGTTTGGTTCTGTCTGTTCTTGCAGCCGCCGTGACAGCTTTCCTTGCTTTCAGAAAATCAACGGACGAAGCCGCTGACGCTCTGAAAAAGGAACGTGAGGAAGCCGAGGCGTTCAACAAACAGGTTAGCGAATCAGCGGGCAAAGCCATTTCAACGTATAAACGTCTTCAAGACGAATACAAGAAATGCAAGTCAGCCCATGAAAAGCGTGAGTGGATAAAAGAAAGTCAGGCGAAGTTCAAAGAACTGGGAATTGCCGTCAACAGCGTCAATGATGCTGAAAACATCTTTGTCAAGAACACTTCCTTGATGATGAAAGCCTTTCAGAAACGTGCGGAAGCCGCCGCATGGCAATCCCGTCTTGATGAAGCCTACGCAAAGAGGGTTGAACGCCAAATGGCTCTTGAAGACCAAATGGATAAGATTCAGGCGGGAAGCAAAGTGCCGGGATATTCACACACGACACAAGGAGGCTATGAATACGTTGACCGCAGCGGAGCATGGGTTTACACCGAGGCGGGTGCGAGAAAAGCCCGTGAAGCGTTCAAACAGACAATCGCCAATGACCCTGTTCTGAACGAAATAGACGCCCGTATAAACAAGTATGCCGAGAAAATGACCTCTGTTTCATCTGACTTTCAAAAACTGTTTGAACAAGCGGGTACAAGCCAGAAAACAACGCAGGAAAAGAACGAGGAAAAGAGATTCGCTAAAGAACAGCAGAAAATCGCCGATGAAACAGCCCAACGCACGGCTAAAATCAAGGAGTATTCAGCAAAGGTTTCAGAAGCAGTTTCACAAGCCGAGATAGACATCCGTCAGGCTCAAATCAACGAACTTGAAGATGGTTATGAAAAGACCGTTGCGCAGGTGCAGTTGAATTATGACCGCCTTATCTCCGAGAACGATAAACGGGCGCAGAAAATGATTGAAGACCTGAAAGATAAAAAAGTGCTTGAATGGCTCAATCAGAACCCGAAAGCGACAAAGGAACAACAGCTTGAATACCGGGCTTCCTTGAACCTGACAACCGCTGACCTTTCTTCCGAGCAGCAAGCGATGTTAAAGTCTTATGCCGAAGTTGCAAGGCAGATTCAAGTCAAAGGTAACAAACAAGCCCTTGACGATATGATGAAAGACATTCTGACCTATGAACAGCAACGTGCGCAAATCGCCGAAGAATACGCCAAGAAGCGTGAAAGCCTATATGAAACGGATAAAGACGGGAATAAGAAACTCCGCAAGGGTGTCACACAAGGGAACGTGGATGAACTGAACCGTGCCGAAACAGAGGCGTATCAGAAAATTGATGAACAGTTCGCCCAACGTGAAGAAACATATAATGCTTGGTGTGAGAAGATAGCCGACATGACCCTTGAACAGTTGAAGCAGGTATTGGAGCAAGCGGAAAAGGAACTTGAAGAACTTGAAAAGAACGGAGGTTCTTCTGATAAGTTGTCCGTTGCCCGTGCAAAGGTATCAACGGCTAAAAAAGGAGTGGAAAAAGCGCAAGCGAAAAACGATGTCAGCCCCGATAAACGTTCAATCAAAGAGTGGGAAGATTTGTATAAAACGCTTCAAGAATGTGAACGGGAGTTTGAGAGTATCGGCGACACAGTTGGCGGCGTGGCAGGCGAAATCATTTCAACGGCTGGCAGCATTATGACCGCTTCTCTGTCAATGATAAACGGCATTGTTCAGCTCGTGAATATATCTGCAACCGGTATTAAGGGAACAGCGACAGCGGCGGCAACAGCCATTCAAACGGTAGAAAAGGCTTCTGTCATCCTGACTATCATATCGGCTGCAATGTCAATAGCAATGCAGATTGTAAACCTATTCAACAATGATGACAAGAAGCAAGAAGAAATTGAAGCCCTGCAGGACAGAATAGACCAACTTCAATGGGAACTTGACAATGCAGATATTGTGCGGTTACAAGAAAACAGCGGGAAAGCGGTTGAACGTGTGAAACGGGCTTTATCCGAGACTTACAAAGAACTCCTGAGAAACAAAATCGCTGTCAATGACGTAGCGGGGGCTTGGCGACTTCTGTTCAGCAACGTTTCAAACAACGCTGAACTGCTTCAAAAGACCGCTGAGAAACTCGCCACGGCGTATGCAAATATCGCTTACACGGCTGACAAGGCTCTCGGGGGTGAAAAATACAGTAACGCCCAAGAGCAGCTTAAAAACCTCGCCCAGCAGCAACTTCTTATTCAAGAACAAATCAGAAACGAAGAGGATAAGAAAGACACGGATCATGGCAAGATTGATGAATGGAACAGAAAAATTGAAGAACTCGGTTCACAAGCTGTCGCCATCATCAACGACATGGTAGAAGACATTATCGGTGGTTCAAGTTCAGATATAGCCAAAGAACTCGGAGACGCTTTTTTTGAAGCGTTTCAAGCGGGAGAAGATTACGCCGAGGCATGGGGCGATAAGGTCAAAGACATCGTGGCTGACGTGATGAAAAGAATGTTGGTTTCCAAGTTTCTTGAAGAACCTCTTGGGGAGATATTCGACAAGTACAAGGCTAAATGGTTCAAGGACGGTCAGTTTGTCGGTCTTGACGCTGTTATTCAATCTATGAGTGGTTTCGCTTCTGACCTGAACGCTGTTGGGGCTGATTTTGCCAAGATATGGGAAACCCTCCCTGAAAGCGTTAAATCAATGTTTGAAGTCACGGCAGATGCAACCCGTGAAGCCTCTCAAAAAGGTATTGCCACAGCTTCGCAAGAAAGTGTTGATGAATTGAACGGACGTGCGACAGCCATTCAGGGGCACACGTATTCAATCGCTGAGAACACGAAAATCATTCTTTCTGTCGTGAACATGATTTTACAGTCAGTATTGAACATTGAGAAACACACCGAAAACATGGCAGGACGCATTGAACGCATTGAAAGCTCAGTCAAAGAGACAAAAGATACAGTTAACGATTTCGCCTTGAAAGGCATAAAAATGATATAAGTATGGAAGACATTATTAGACAAGTTTACGCCCAATGGAGGGTTGCCAAAGAGCAAGCCCGGCAGGAGTGCGATAGCCGTTCCCTGCCAAATATGGCAGAGAAATACCGTATGTGTGATATGTTCAAAGGCACGGAAGATTTACAGAGCCTTATACGGCTGTTCACAAGCCCACAAGGTATGGAGTTCTGTATCAAACACCGTTTCCCGAATATAGCGACTTTCAGGCTGTTCAAGCCGTTCAACCCCGAGAAGTACGGTGTTTACATTGATGCGGGTATAATCACGCTGAGAAACCCGGAAAAAGCGGTTCTTATCGGGCGTACAAACGCAACGATAAACTGTGACACGCTTGAACGCCATGAAATTTTTCTTCTTCACGGGGCTAAAGCGTTCATCAACGCCTCGGGCTGGGCGGTTGTTTCCGTCAAGGGGTCAACGGGTTGCCAACAAATTCGTAACGTGTCAGGAAATGCGGTAATATTATGATGTCAGGACGATTTTACATAGACGGTAAGGATGCGTTCACAGAGTACGGCATCTATGTTCAGGAGGGGGGCTACAACGAACTTGTGGCGTTCCCGCCTCTGAAAGCGGTCACAAGCAACGACTGGCAGGAAGAAGACGGCATAGAACCTGACTTGTCAGAACCTACCTTGAACACGAAGGAATTTTCCTTAAAAATTGTTCTCTCAGGCATGGATTACCGTTGGGGAGGCTTCATAGAACGATTGTCAGACAAAGCCTATCATACGTTTGATTTCAGGGAGATAGGACGTACTTACCGCCTTCGTCTTGTGTCAAACCCTAACACGGATTTGGCAACGCTTCTCGGTTTCATCACGATAAAGCTTGCCGATGATTTCCCTTTGGACGGGTACACCTACAAAGAACCTGAAAGCACTGTTCCCGGCTCTGATTATTATGAACTTGACGGGAAACCGTTCTCAGTTTATGGGGTTCATGTGTTGGAGGGAACGCTTAATGAAATAGAGAAATCGCCGAATGTCAAGACCA
>OHMR01000217.1_pt1 | contig 10261 bp, 8 predicted proteins | sample 1569411 | NCBI WGS metagenome assembly OHMR01 (sample SAMEA3879511, study PRJEB24766) | human gut metagenome | biome: human-associated habitat; feature: feces | place: USA | collected 1985/1987
TATATTTGTGCCATAAATATACAAAAAAAGGAGCAATTTTGTGCTCCTTTTTAAATGTATTTCAGTTTTTATTATTTCAGTTCGCTAACCAGCTCTTGGGGAGTGACCATTTTCTGCTCTCCGGTCTCCATGTTTTTCAATGTCACCTTACCTTCATTCATTTCATTCTCACCCACCAGGGCCACAAACGGGATGGCTTTGGAGTTCGCATACCCCATCTGTTTCTTCATCTTGCTTGCATCGGGGAAAATCTCGGCACGGATGCCTGCCGCACGCACTTCAGTCAATACATTCATTGAGAATGCGGCCTCTTTCTCACCAAAGTTGATAAACAGTAACTGAGTACCGTTCACCGCTTCTTTCGGATAAAGGTCAAGCTGGTTCAGCACATCAAAGATACGGTCTGCACCGAACGAGATACCGACACCACTGACACCGGACATACCGAATACACCCGTCAAGTTGTCATAGCGTCCTCCACCAGTAATACTGCCGATTTGCACATCCAGCGCCTTTACTTCGAAGATGGCACCGGTATAGTAATTCAAGCCACGGGCCAATGTCAAATCCAGCTCGATTTCGTTCTTCAAGCCAAGGTTCTTTAAGGTGGAAAGGATAAATTCACTTTCCTCCACGCCCTTCAGTCCGGTCTCGCTGACAGCAAGAACTTCCTTCAGAGTTGCAAGTTTCTCTTCATTACTTCCGCTCAACAAAATGATAGGTTGCAGTTTGGCGATAGCCTCGTCACTGATGCCTTTCTCTTTCAACTCGGCATTGACATTGTCCAGACCTATCTTATCCAACTTATCAATGGCCACAGTAATATCAACAATCTTGTCAGACTCACCGATGATTTCGGCAATGCCACTCAATACCTTACGGTTGTTAATCTTGATACAAACACGGATGCCGAAGCGGGTAAATATCGTATCGACAATTTGCATCAGCTCCACCTCATTCAGCAAGGAATCACTGCCTACCACATCGGCATCGCACTGATAGAACTCACGATAGCGTCCTTTTTGCGGACGGTCGGCGCGCCACACGGGCTGTATCTGATAACGTTTGAAAGGAAAAGTTATTTCATCGCGGTGCATCACCACGTAGCGGGCAAAAGGTACTGTGAGGTCATAGCGCAAACCTTTCTCGCAAAACTTGCAGGCAAGTCTCGGAGCATTACGGCTCAACAGTTCTTCATCCGTAAGTCCGGAAAAGTAATCACCGGAATTCTGTATCTTGAACAAAAGCTTGTCGCCTTCCTCACCATACTTCCCCATCAAGGTAGAAAGCATTTCCATCGAGGGCGTTTCTATCTGCTGAAAACCATAGAGATGATACACCTCACGAATCGTATTGAATATATAGTTACGCTTCGCCATTTCTACGGGCGAGAAGTCACGGGTTCCTTTCGGAATACTTGGTTTTGCTGCCATAATCAGTTCAATTATTTTAAAAATCGGACGACAAAGTTACAGTATTTTATTGATTAAGAAAAGAGAATGTTTACCTTTGTATCATTACCGTCGCATAAAAACGACCAAAACAAACTTCAAACTTACACATTTATGAAAGAGAGACTGATTTTATTCTGCATGTTGTTGCTATGCGGCATCGGTGTTAGCCGGGCACAATCCGGCAACGCCAAAGACTTCGACCAAAAAGAAGAAGCCATCGTACAAAAGCTGCAACAAGCCGTCAATGAGAAAAACTATAAAGAAGCCGAAAAGAACGGTAAGGCTTTGATAACTCTGTTCAAAGAACAAGACGAGAACACTCAGAAAAAGTACAGCTGGCTCATACAGTCCTATTACTACAATTTAGCCTGCTTCCAATCCTTGTTAAAGAAAAAAGGTGAAGCCATCAAAAATTTAGAACTGGCCTACGACAATGGATTTCAAGATTACAACCACATGATGAATGATACCGACTTAGACAACCTGCGCAGCGATAAACGGTTCAAGGCAGTGCTTGCCAAAGTGAAGAAAGTGGGTGACTACCTCGACATACTTCAAAAAACACCGGGATACACCCACAATGAGCGCCCTGATACACTCCCCCGCTTCGAATACATCAATCCCAACAACAAGTATTTAGTAGAGGTACGCCAATACTTCAAGTTGGACAGTGTGGCAGGCGCAGGCGACGAATTATCGAAAATAAAGAACATACTTACTTATATACACAATACCATAAAACATGACGGAAACCATGAAAGTCCGGCAGGCAGCAACATCATAAAATGGGCAGAAGCTTGCAAAGGCGGTGCGCGAGGTCTGCATTGCGGAGGTCTTGCCCATGTACTGAAGGATTGTTATCTGTCCATGGGATTTAAGGCACGCCACATCAGCGGATTACCCAAAAAATACATTGGTGAATGCCATTCCATTAACGTAGTTTATTCCAATACCTTGGATAAATGGATATGGGTAGACCCCACCAACAATGCCTGGGTGATGGATGAAAACGGCATCATGCTAAGCGTGCAAGAAGTGCGCGAACGTCTGCGAGACGGTCGTCCGGTAATCCTAAATGAAGAAGCCAACTGGAATAACCAGCAGAAGATTACCAAAGAATATTATTTAGACAGCTATATGGCCAAGAATCTCTATAGCATAAAAGCAGACGATGTACTGCTTTGCCCCTCAGACCCTAATGCAGAAAACTTCTTCCAAGCCAAGTACGTGGTCAATGACGATGCCTGGTTCTGGCAGTCGCCCTATCAAGAATAAAAAAACAGATGATGCATCCGGCAGAGACACATCATCTATTTAATGTAAACAGACCATCTGTTTCGGGTGAACAGATGGTCTGTTTTTTATGTCTGCATCATGTGTTTAATCTCTGCGTCCCATGAATATCATGATATAATAAATCAGGGTAGCAAGCGAACCGAGAGCAGCCACTACATACGTATAGGCAGCCGAGCGGAGTGCATCTTCCGCTTGCGCATGATTATATGAATTCGTAATGCCGGAATTGCTAAGCCATACCAGCGCACGCTTACTTGCATTGATTTCCACCGGCAAGGTGATGAAGCTGAATAAAGTTGTCAATGCAAACAGTATAATGCCCGCCAGCAACAGTTGCGGAAAGGAGTTCAGCAGCAAGATACCTGCCAGCAGCAACCACGTCATCCACTGTGAGGCAAAAGAGACTACCGGCACCAGTTTGCTGCGCATTGTCAACGGAGCGTATGCGCGTGCATGCTGCACGGCGTGACCACATTCGTGGGCTGCAACGGCAGCAGCCATGATGCTGTTACTGCTATAAACACTCTCACTCAGGTTTACTGTCTTATTGGCAGGATTATAATGGTCGGTCAGATGTCCGGGAGTATGCGTCACGGTCACATCGTAAATGCCATTGTCGTGCAGCATCTTCAAAGCAACGTCCGCTCCCGTCATTCCGTTGCCGGTAGGGATTTTAGAGTACTTCTTGAACTTGTTCTGAAGATTCATCTGTACCAGCCAACTGACGACGGCAATACCGATAAAAATAATCCATTGCATTCCTATCATTCCTGTTCCCATAATTTTCTTTCTTTAAATTGTGAATAAATCAGTCGTTTCTTATTGTATAACAAATAGTCTGCCAAAAATAAAAGGAAACGGTGAGCAATGCCAGCGTTTCCTTTATCTTTTAGGAAGAATTAAAGATTTCTGATTTATAATTTATTTTTCAATCTCCACCTCTATCACTTTATCAATATCCGTCGGAACCTCCGGCAAGTAGAGCATCACCCCTCCTTCACACTTACGGAACTTCACTGGAAGACGGTCGGCATACCCCACTGCCTTCCTCACTTTCTTGCCTTCCAACGGCAGGAAGAGAGCCTTATCCTGCAATTCGAGAATATGCACGTATAATTTATTTTCTCTTTGTGTAGTGACTCCCCAAGGATGCGGAACAATGCAGCCGCCACGGGTTCCGTAGATGGTTTCACCGTATACCTTCATCCATTCCCCTACTTCTGCCAGACGCTCCAATGCAACAGCAGGCAGCTCACCGTCCGGCTGAGGACCGATATTCATCAGCAGATTGGCATCTTTACCCGCAGCCTTCACCAGGTAATGTATCAGCGTTTTGGTAGATTTATAATCCTGGTCCGTAATCTTATATCCCCACATTCCATTCATCGTCTCGCAGGTTTCAAGGGGCAAGGCGCTGATATCCTGCCCGGAAAGACCGGCACGGTTCTCTCCCGGCAGGTCGCGCTCGAATATCTGGATGTCCTCGCCGGCAAACGGTGCTTGATGATGGTTGTTCCCAACCAAGCAAGCCGGTTGCAGGCGGTGTATCATGGCATATTGCCCGGGCAGTTGCCAGTCAAAATCCGGATTCTGGTCCTGGTCCCACCAGCCATCAAACCAAATGGCACCTATTTTTCCATAATTGGTGAGCAGCTCGGTCAGCTGGTTGTTCATGAATTTATAGTAGCTGTTCCAGTCGCCCTTCGGATTCGGTCGTCCCGTTCCACGTCCGGTGCGTCCCCATGGAGCATCTTCGCGATACCAGTCGATGTGCGAATAGTAGAGATGCAGACGAATACCTTGCTTGTGGCACTCGTCCGCCAATTCTTTCAGAATATCCCGCTTAAAAGGGGTAGCATCCACAATATTGTAATCGGAAAAGCGTGTGTGGAACATAGAAAAGCCATCGTGATGCCGGGATGTAAAGCAGATATACTTTGCCCCGGACGCCTTAATGGCTGACACCCATCTGGCAGCATCGAATTTGGCAGGATAGAAACCTCCCGCCAGTTTGGCATACTCCTTATAATTAAGGTTCTTGTTCGTCATGGTCCATTCTCCGGTAGCCAGCATACTGTATATCCCCCAATGCAGGAAGATACCGAAGCGATTGTCCCGAAACTCCTGACGGGATTTCAGGTTCTCCTCCGTCGGCTGGTAAGTCTGCGACTGTGCGGAGCACACAAGAAGAAACAACAGTAAAAAAGACAAAAGACGTGTTTTCATGGCAATAAATAAAAAAGGCACGGATTATCCGGACACCCACGGTTCTTCAGATGAAGCCGCGAAATCCGTGTAATCCGTGTCTAAGGTTATCTGTTTGTTTTATTATTCCTCTGTATACCGTTCGATGGTCTGCTCACGGTCCGGTCCCAGAGAAACAATCTTGATGGGCACACCAAGCTGTTCTTCCAGGAATGACAAGTATGCATTGAATTCTTCCGGGAACTCATCTTCACTCTGCATCTTGGTCATATCCGTCTGCCAACCGGGTAGCTCTACATAAACCGGTTCAACAGTCTCATTGATATCGAACGGGAAGTAATCAATCTCTTCCTCATCCATCTTGTAAGCTACACAAGCCTTAATGGTTTCAAAAGAATCGAGCACATCGCTCTTCATCATAATCAGTTTGGTAACCCCGTCTACCATAATGGCATATTTCAATGCCACCAGGTCAATCCAGCCACAACGGCGCTTACGTCCTGTCACAGAACCGAACTCATGACCCAGCGTGCAAATCTGGTCACCGGTCTTGTCGAATAATTCCGTCGGGAACGGACCGGCACCTACGCGCGTACAATAGGCTTTGAAAATCCCATATACCTCACCAATCTTGTTGGGAGCAATACCCAGACCGGTACAAGCACCTGCACAAACCGTATTGGAAGACGTTACAAACGGATAAGAACCGAAATCAATGTCCAACATTGTCCCCTGCGCACCTTCGCACAATACAGACTTGCCGGCAGCCAGCAGATTGTTCATCTCGTGTTCGCTATCCACCAACTGGAATTGTTTCAAGTATTCGATACCTTCGAACCATGCCTTCTCCATTTCGGTAATGTCATACTCATAGTTCAAGCCTTTCAAGATTTGCTCATGACGGGCCTTGGCCGCTGCATACTTCTTGTCAAAGTCATGCAGAATGTCGCCTACACGCACACCGTTACGGCTGATTTTATCCGTGTAAGTCGGTCCGATGCCTTTTCCGGTCGTTCCTACCTTTGCATCGCCTTTGGCTGCTTCGTATGCAGCATCCAGTATGCGGTGAGTCGGCAGAATGAGGTGTGCTTTCTTGGAAATGTGCAAGCGTTCCTTCAAGTTATGGCCGGACGCTTCCAATGATTCGGCTTCCGCTTTGAAGAGAGCCGGGTCAAGCACCACTCCGTTACCGATGATATTCACCTTGTCTCCCTGGAATATTCCAGACGGAATGGAACGGAGCACATACTTCTGCCCTTCAAACTCGAGTGTATGTCCGGCATTCGGTCCACCCTGGAAACGAGCTACGACATCGTATCTCGGAGTTAACACATCAACGACTTTGCCTTTGCCTTCGTCGCCCCATTGTAATCCTAATAATACGTCTACTTTCATTTTTCTTTTTTATGGTTATTATTCTTTTTCTTCCGTTTATTGGCCCGGTCACACTTGCTGCACAACCCATACATATATAAGGAATAGTGCGTAAGATTAAAACGGCTCAGTTTGGTATTCTCAATGGCATGTTGCAACTCCTCGTTCTGAAACTCGGTCACCTTTCCGCACTGGGTGCATATCTGGTGATGGTGCGTATCGCGATTATAAGATTTTTCGTATTGGGAAGAGTTGCCGAACTGATGCTTGATGACCAGACGAGCATTTATAAGCAAAATGATGGTATTGTAAAGCGTTGCACGGCTGACGCGGAAGTTCTCCTGGTCGGCCATCAGTGAATAGAGCGTGTCGATATCAAAATGACCGTCTATGGAGTAAATGGTGTCAAGTATAGCATAACGTTCGGGAGTCTTCCGATGCCCGTTCGCATTCAGATATTCAGTGAATATCTGCCTAACTGTATCTTTCACATTCTGACTTTCCATTTGACGGCGCAGTTTTACAGCCAACAAAGTTAATCCTTTTTTGTGGAAAGCAAACGAGAAAGAGATAAAAATTGCGATAAGGGAAATATTCCCTTACCGCATCAGTCTCTATAACCATAGAACTAATCTAACAAACCTCCTCTTTTACAAGATTGTATAGTAATTGTTCTACATCAGAAGAAGAATTGTCCATACCCTCCACTCTGCGGCAAACTTGAAAAGAATTTTCCTCATTTTGCTGCATAAAGCGGCGGATAGCAGTCATGGCTGCATTGCGTACATGATAGGAGCCCGACAAAAAAGCCGTTATTGCCTGGTCGAGGAACTCATTTTCAACCCGTTCGTTCATATCCCCTTTCTTCATCAATAGACGGGCTATGGTGAGGAAGCCGCAAACCTGCGTGTATTCGTCCTCGCTTGCAATCCAATGGAAGGACTTGGCAGGCGCATAAGGAAGATGTTGGAATAAATTCATGCAGGTAAGTTCTGCAATCTCGATATTACGGATATCTTCCACCCAGATATCGGCTATCTCGGGCAGGAAACTCTCTACCGGCTGTAAAAGTCCCGCCAATATTTTGCACTCTCTGATATCTTCTTTCCACAAAGCCTGAGCCAGAGAGTGGTCCTTCTCGTAACCGGCAGCAATACCCTTGATACGGGGCAACTCCACGCCAAAGTTCAGCTTATATACCAGCCCTTTCTCACGCATACTTTGGGACACAGCCCCGTTCATTGAGAGACGGAGCTGTGTCTTTATATCTTTCAGCCGCTGATGCAGCTGCTCTTTAGTATCTATCATAGTTCATCATTTATTGACAGAAGACAATGTAGAATAGTCTTTGCTATAACGCAACATCTGTTCCGCATAACCTTCATCATAAGTCACTGTCACATCTGTTATAGTACCGTCGGCATCCGTCACCACTTCATACTTGGGATTGACGAACCCCTTATACGGCGCAAGATTCAGCTTCTTGTAGCGTTCCAGCACTTCGGCATGCAAAGCGGGATCGACTTTCACGGCATAGGCTTCCACCAAATCATGGGCACCGGCATAGTCACCGGTGGACTTGATACGCTGTATCTCGGCAAGCAACCGGCCAAACAAGTCACGCACTTTCTCATAATCGTTTATCACGACGTACGTCTTCCCATCCTTCTTTACCAATTCCACAACCTTCTCCGCCGCACCTTTCTCGTACACCCAGCGGGCTATGAGCTGACGGTTGCGCATATGGGCTTCTTCTACATTGTTACCCGGCTCGATACGTACAAGCTGTGTCATCAAACCATTCATCAGATAGGTGTAGTATTGAGCCTTATAAGCATCCGCACTTGGAGTAAGCCCCAGTTCCACCAGCTTCGGGTCGGCCACGTAGTAGAGTCCGAACAAGTCGGCGCGCGCTTCTTCGATAGTAGAACCATATGCCTTCAACGCATCCGGGTCCACACCCGGGAGCAATTTACCGGAACCATGTCCCAAACATTCATGCAGGTCAGTATGCAGTTCATCTGTCACATCTGCGTACTTATCAATCAGTTGAAGCTCTGCATCACTGTACACAAACTCCTCATTGAACCCGTTTCCATGAGCTGCCTTGTTATAAGCATCTGTAATGTTACCGATTGTAACGGATTTCGAACCATGATGGCTACGTATCCAGTTGGCATTGGGCAGGTTGATGCCGATAGCAGTTGCAGGATACAAGTCACCGGCCAGAATAGCCGCCGTGATTACCTTGGCAGACACCCCTTTCACTTTCTCCTTCTTGAATTGTCCGTCTACCGGCGAATGGTCCTCAAACCACTGTGCATTGCCGCTTATCAACTCTGTACGCTGGGTAGCTTCCAAATCTTTAAAATTCACCAGAGATTCCCAGCTTGCCTTCATGCCGAGCGGGTCACCATAACTTTCGGTAAAACCGTTCACAAAGTCAATGCGTGAGTTCAAATCCTTCACCCACAAAATGGCATATTCATCGAATGTCTTCAAATCGCCGGTTTCATAGAATTCCATCAGTTTGGCTATCACCGCCTTCTGCTCGGGAGTCTCGGCAACTCCTTCCGCCTTCTTCAGCCAGTAGACAATCTTTTCAAGTGCCTGTCCATACAAGCCCCCCACTTTCCATACTTTCTCCTGAATCTTGCCATCCTCTTTCACCAAACGGCTATTCAAACCATAGGAAACGGGAGTTTCATCCTGCGGATTCTTCAAGGCATTATAGAAATCTTCGGCCTCCTGCTGCGTCACGCCATCGTAATAATTGCATGCGGAAGTCAAAACCAAATCTTCACCGGCAGCTTGGTTCACCCGTTTGGGCATCACCGTGGGGTCGAAAATAACGGGGAACACTTCCTCGCACAGTTGTTCCACAGTCTGTCCTTCGGCAAGCGGCAACGTAGCTGCATCCACACTCTGTACAGCCTGCCTGAAGAATTCGGGAGTAAATCCCGGAACGAACTTTTCGCTACCATAGTGATGATGAATGCCGTTAGAGAACCATACCCGCTTGAGGTACACTTCCATAGCCTTGAAAACCGTTTGGACCAGTTGGTGTTCTGGAATGAGTTGAACCGTCAGAAGATTGACAATACTGTTCATCAGTACAATCAGTTGTACAAGTATGGTCAGGAAGTGGGCATCTTCAATCAGGAAGGCGAAACTCCTACTGAGACCTTCTTCATCTAGTTCGTCGTCATCTCTACCAATATCAACACCCATTTTTTCTAGAGCATCAAATACTCTTTCCATTTGTTCTGTTGATAATTCGTCTAACTCTGCAGCCAAATCACCATAAGTTATTCTTTTATTTTTCTTTGCAAACTCTAAAATTCTTTTTACTTTTTTTTCTGTTTCTGCTCTTTCTAATTCTTGAGCATTATTTTTCTCTGTTATTTCTCCTTGTCCTTCTATTTTTTTCATTATAACCTCCTAATTATTTCGCAAGTTTAATAATTATGTCATTTAATTCTCTCTCTAGCTTTAACTTACTTTCATTATTAAGTGTAGAATCTTCTAAAGCTCTTAATATTTCATCTCTTTTATCTTTTAAATTTTCTCTTTCATATGTACTTAATATGTCATCTATTCCTTTGTCTATATCTGTAATACCATAATCTTTTGCCATAATTTCTGTTATGTGATTTATAATATCTTCTTCTTCGAATAAATTTAAAACATCATATATTTCTGTAATGCCTTTTTCATATTCACCATAAACTTTTTCTAAAATTTTCTTATTCTTTTCTAGTTTAAAATCTTTCCTATCTCTGTTACAACACGGTGGAACACGATGCCATCCTCTGCGACCGGACAAAAATACGGGAGATTCTGCTGAATATCATCAGCAACTCCATCAAGTATACGCCGGAGGGCGGAAAAATTTCCGTAAAAATCGAAGAGACACCGGAACCAAGGAAGGG
>OHMR01000231.1_pt1 | contig 9673 bp, 10 predicted proteins | sample 1569411 | NCBI WGS metagenome assembly OHMR01 (sample SAMEA3879511, study PRJEB24766) | human gut metagenome | biome: human-associated habitat; feature: feces | place: USA | collected 1985/1987
CATCCTGCCAGCCCTCACGGTCAAGGCCGGTGTCATAGGCGCACACGATCAGGCTAAAGTCCACGGTCTGCGGGCTGTCGTCGTCCTCGATCTGTCCGCCAGTCATCCGCACCACAATGTAGGGTGCCTCGGCCTTGTCGGTGTCCACATCGGCATCATCACTCTGCGGTATGGGCAAGTCCTGCTTGTAGATTTTCAGTGCCTTGCGCCCCTCTTGGCCGCAAAACAGCTTACCCGCAAACAGTTCTTTCAGCATTTCGATCAGCGCGTCTTGGCAAAGCTGCGGGGTGCGGCCAATGTCCGCCCTCGCTGCCGTCGTTGTGTGATTTCTCATGGTGGCTCACTTCTTTCCGGCTCTCGCCAATACTCGCTCAACCTGTGCCTGCAACCGTTCTTGCAGGTATTCTTCCACGCTCGGCTCAACCTCCGGCCAAATGGTGTGGTGCATGGCGGTGGCGCTGGGGCTTCCCATTGTCACCAGCTTTTCCACATTGCCCTTGGCGTTCGTCCAGCGCTTGTACCCCTTGGCGGTGCGCGTATGGCTCGACTTGGAACCAATGCGCCGCTGCACCATACCCACATGGCCGCTGCTGAACTTCACCAAAAAGCCCTTGCTCATGCCGCCCGCGCCGGGCAGCGTTTTCATGCCGCTGGATTTTAATACCTTGGCTTTCCAAACGCTCGGCCCGTCCTTAAAGTCCATTCCGGTAAAGTGCGTCGGCACCGCCGGGCTGGTCTTAAAATAGCCAAGGTCGTTGCGCATTTTGGCAATGTGCAGCTCCGCCATCAAACTGCTGTTGCTGGCTTTCTTGCGCTGCACAAGGTCTTTCAGGTGCCGCCTGCCTGCGGCGTTCACGGCGTAACGGGTCTTTGCCTTGGCAACCATCAGCTTTCGCGCCTGCCGCGCTGTGGCGTTGATCGCCACTTTGGCCGCCGCCGGGGTTTTGCGTTTCAGGTCGCCAAGCGCCTGCTCTACCGTGTCCAGCCCCGCAACGGTAATGGTCAGGTTTCCGGCGCTGTAAGTAACATTGCTCACCGCCGTGTCCTCTCCATCGTCATGCGGTACACGCCGCTTTCCTCTTGGCAAAGGTTGATCGTGTAGGTGCGCTGGCTCTTGGTGCCCTTGTCAAGCACCAACTGCTTGCCAATCTTCGGCTTCGGCCCGTAGTCCTCCACCCGGATATACAGGATGGTGTGCGCCGTGTATAGGCCGGTGTCAAAGTTCTGCTTTGCCCCGGCCTCCCAATGCGCCGAATGTTCGCGCAAATCGTCGTCCTCTAAAACGATCAGCACATCTTTACCGTCAACGGTGTGGCGGTCTGCGTGTTCGTTTTCCTCAAAAAAGGCCGCGTCAATATCCGCCGCCACGCAGTCCTTGAATGCGGGCGGTGCCCACGGTGCTGCCGCCCCGCTCCCTGTATCCTGCTTTAGTTCAAACAGTGCCACGCTCTCACCTCCACAGTAAAAAGCCCCCGCCCGTCACCGGGCAGGGGGGTGCATATCAACAAACGGTGGCAACAAACCAACTGTCCACCTTGTCGGGGATGGGCAGCGGGCGGGCCTGCAATTCCAGCATACGGCGGTCAGGCTGGTGCTTCACAAAGCTGCGCAGCAGGCGGTCAGTCTGTGCCGTGACCCACTGCTGGGTGCTATCCTCAATGTAGGTGCAGGCACCATAAGCCATCATGTAGTCGGGGTGGCTGGCGATCAGCACAACCTTGTTCTCCGGCACAAGGGGCAGGGTCTTGGGGGCGGCGGGGTCAGTCCAATCGTCCAAGTACACCTCGGCGTAGGTGTAAATGTCGATGTTGGGGCTGTTCAGGTGGCCCACATACTTCACGCCGTTGGGCAGGTCGCGCGGGTGAATAAGGCCCATTTCCACGCGGCGGTTGTCCAGCATTTTGCTGATCTTCTCGTCCGCAAGGAAATTGCGCAGCGCGGTTTTGCCCATGATTGCCATGTCCACATTGGCAAAGCCGTTGGTCAGCACCTTGTCGGCCCAGTCCTCCAAGTTGTCGCTGATCTTGGCGGCGCTCTTGCCCCACTGGGCGGTGCCGGTCAGGGTTTCGGTGTTGGTAAAGCCAAAGTCGATGATCTCATTCACGCCCTCGCCAACAACGGGAACTTGCCCGGTCACAATGGCCTGCACGGCCATCCACTCCTCGCGGCGGGTGGTGGCGTCGTTCAGGCGGCTGTACTCCTCCATCAACTGCTGTGCGCTGCGCTGGGCAGGGGTTTCACCGCTGTACAGATCTTCGCCTGGCATACGGGTCATGTAGCGGTCAGCGGTGGTAATGTCGCAGGGGTTCACCAGCGGGGGCTTGTAGCTCTCGGTCTTGTAGCCGCTGGCTTTCAGCACCTTGCCGCCAACACGCGGGTGGACAAAGGCCGCCATACGGCGATCACCTTTCACAAGGTCAATATCCACGCGCTCGGTGGTAGACTTCTTCACATTGGTAAAGAAAGTGTCACGGAAAAAGGTATGCACAGGCGGTGCCTGTCTTACGACCTCCGCAAGATAGCGCGGGGTATAAATATTTACTTCGTTTGCCATGTTGGTTGCTCCTCCTTACTTCAAAAAGATACCGATGTTGCGCAGGGCAACTTCAATGTCGGCGGCGGCAACGCCGTCAGGCAGGGCCAGCCCATCCGCGAAAAATTCACCCGTCAGGTAAACCACCGCGTCCTCGCCGCTGGCGGCGTCCTCTGCGGCAATGCCGTACAGGCCGGTCACATTCAGCGCGTGGGTGCCGTCCACGGCGGCAAGGGGCTTTACCTTGCCACCGTCCAGCAGCACAAGGTTGTGCGCGGCCACGGCTCCGTCTGCCTCCTTGGCGGCGGTCACAATGCCCACCGTAGTGCCCGCAATAAAATAGTCGGGCGTGGTGGAATAGGTCTTTTTCGCCAAATCCATGCTCATAGTCTTATCCTCCCTTACTGCTTCTTGCCAAGGCCCTTGATTGCGTCCATAAACTCGTCAGGCTTCTCACCGCCGGTGGGGGCGGTGGCACTGCCCACGCTGTTCACGCCGCTGGCGTTTGCGCCCTGCTGCATGGTGTTCAGCCAAGCCGCGCCCTGCTCCTTGGCGTTCTTCATGGCGGCCTTGGCGTAGTCGCTGGCGCTCATGGGCTTATCGTACTTAGCCTCGTTGGTGATCTGCTCACTGCCGGGCAGGGCCATTTCCTCAATGTCGCGGATACGCTGCCGCTCCGCATTGGTAGCCCGCAGCGCCGCCGCCTGTTCGATCTGGTCAACCAGCGCGGGGTAAGCACCGCGCAGCTCGTCCACGGTCTTGATCTCGTTTGCCATGTTCGTGTCCTCCTTATGGCTGTTGTTTCCCGGCTGCTCCGCCGGGGTCTGTGTATTTACAAAACCGCTGGCGGCGGGGGCTGCTGCCACGCTGTTCTGTACAAATTTTGGTGCCTTATCAAAAGGCAGGTTCATGTTTACGCTGTTCACAAACAGCAGGCCGCCCCGGTTCTCCACAACGGTTTTTTCCCCGTCGTCCACCAGCTCGTCCACAAAGCCGTTGGTCTTAGCCTCCTTGCCCGTCCACCAGCTTGTAGCGTCCATCCACGCGGCCACTTCATCCTTTTCCCGGCCCGTCTTTTTGGTGTACAGGTTCAGGATGTTTTCGCGTATGGTATTCAGCGCACCAATGTACTGCTGCAGGGTCACGGCGTCGGCAAAATCAAAAATGCCCATCCGTACCGGGTGTATCATGTAGGTGCTGTCATTGGCTGCCACCACCTTGTCGCAGTGGCAGGCAATGATCGTGGCGGCGCTGGCACACAGCCCGTCAATGCGGGCCGTTACCTGCGCGGTGTGCTGTTCCAGCAAATTGCCAATGGTCTGTGCAGCAAACACATCACCGCCGCCGGAATTGATACGCACTGTCAGGCTCGTCAGCGCCCCCAGTGCGTTCAGTTCGTCGGCAAAGGTCTTGGGGGTCACTTCGTCGCCCCACCAACTGCTGTCCGAAATATCGCCGTACAGCAGCAGTTCCGCGCTACCTGCCGCTTGGTTTCTAAACTGCCAAAACTTCTTAGGCATGGTCATTCCTCCTGTTGCCCGCCGGGCGGCTTGGCCTGCGGGTTTGTGATCTCGTCAACCTCCCGCTTGCGCTTGGCTTCGATCACGCGCTGGCGGATATTGCGGTTGTAGTCGCCGCCGGTCATGGTGGCGGTTTCCTCCTGCGCCGTGCTGAATCCGGCGTCCACACGCTTCACAGCGGCGTCCACCTCCTGCACGGGGTTCAGGTTGGTACGGGCCGGGCCGTTCCACGCGCAGGCGGTGTATGCCTTGCGGATTGCCGGGTCAGCAAAAAAGCCCGGTGCCGCAATGCGGCCCCGCGCCACTGCCTCGGCAAACCATTCCTCGTAGATCGGCTGGCAAAAATCATCGGTGAACCAATCGCGCTGCATACTGCAAGTGCGCCAAAACTCGTTCAGCGCACCACGCGCCGCGCTGTAACTCGTCGTAAACTGCTTAAACAGCACCTCCGGCGGGATTTCCAGCGCCGCGCCGATCTGCCGTATCAGCGCATTGGTAAAGGCGTCATACCCGGTGTTCGGGTGCTTGGGGTCTGCAAACTCCACATCCTCGCCGGGGTTTAGGCTCAATATAGCGCCGGGGCCAAGCTCAATGCTGCTTTGGTCTTGCGCGTCGATCAGCATATCCGGCGGCAGCATTTCGCCAAACGGGCGGGCGTCGCTTGCCACGCCCTGCTTCACAAACACGGTAAACATGGCACTAAGCACCGCCGCCGTGATTTCGGCGTCCGTGTAGCGGCCCAACTGTTTCAGGGCTTCCAGCACCGGGGCCAGCATGGGCACACCGCGCCGCTGTCCGGCCCGCTCCCGGTTCATCACATGAAGTACATTCCGCCGCCCGGTGGTCTTTGTGTAGGCTTCAACCCGCGTCCAGTGCGGCCCGCCGCTGGTGTAGGCGTTGCTTGCCAGCGGGTGGCGGTCACATACCCAGTAGGCTACCACCATGCCGTCGGCGTCCGTTTCCACGCCCTGCACAATGCAATGCACATCATGGCCCTGCACCGTGCAGGGCACCAGCCGGTCAAAGCCGTCCGGGCTGCAAACCCGGTCAGCCTCCACCAGCCTCACCCGCAGGCTGTACGGCTGCCCGGTCTGCTCCTTGGTGGGCAGCAGCACAATGGCATCACCATTCATGGCATAACTCAAAAAGGTTAGCTGTTGCAGTTTGTAAAAGTTGTCCACCCGGTCAGCGTCGCACACCGGCGTGTCCGCCCAAAGGGCAAACTCTCGCACGATCTGCGCTTGCAGTTTTTCGGCGTCCTCCGGGGTCAGCCCCAGAAACTCCGCGTCGATCTGCGGCGCAGGCATAAGTCCGCCTGCAATCACATTCGTGCGCATGGTTTTCAGCGCGGCGCTGGCCGTGGGGATTCCCATGTAGGCGTCGCGGCTGCGCTGGCGCAGTATGTCGATATTGTCCTCAATATCTTCCTTGGCGCTGCCACCGTAAAACTCCCACCCGCGCAAGGATTTCTTGGTCAGGTTTGCCCCGTAGTTGCCGTATCCGCTGTCAATGATTTTCAGCGCGGCGCGGGCGGCTGCCCGCTTGGCGGCGTGTACCGGGGCCACGGCGGCCACGGCTCTGTCAAATACATTCACGGTGTCGCCCTCCCTCACACATCACGGGCAACAAAGTGGTACAGGCGGTTGCGCCCGCCGTTCTTTTCCTCGGCCTCCGCCTCGGATAATTTTTGTGCCCAATATTCCATTTCCTCGCGGATTTGTTTCAGGTCTGCCCGCGTCAACATTCTTGTGCCGATTTGATAGCTTTGCCCGGTGGCTACACTTTCCTCCGCCGCAAGCCATGTATTCAATTTCTGCCGGCACATTTCTTTTGAAAAAATAGCCATTAAATACCTCCTGTAATGCGGCGGCGGCCTGCCCGCCGGGGTCTTTGCGCCATGCCCGGCTCCGGCTTTGCCAGCACGGGGTTGGCAATCTCTAAAGCGGCGGTGGCATAGTTGCGCAGGTCAAGCGGTTCGTTGCGCTTGTACTTGCTGTCTTTCAGCTCCCACACGGTAACGCTGCGCCCCTTGCGGAACCGCACCACCATCTTCTCACTGGTCAGGCCCTTAAAGTAGGTTTCATCGTACCCGGCTTCTTCGTTTGCTGGAAAGTGGCAGTAGTTCGGCCCCTTGGTGTTGTGGCGCAACCGCTGGTATAACAGCGCCTTGCCCGCGTCCACGCCAATGATGAACAGCGGCGTTTTCACACGGTTGTTGGTGGTGGGGTTGCGGATGTAGGGCACCTCGGCACCGCCCTTGCCCTTGATCGCCCACACGCCGCGCTCGTACCGTTCCTTGGTAAAGCGGTACACTTGGTCGGTGTGGTGGCCGCCGCTGTCAATGCAGCAGCTTATAATGCGCAGCGCGGTTCCGTCCTTTTTGCACCACACGGTCTGCAAAAAAGCGTCCAAGTCCTCCCACACCTGTTCTTTCAGCATATCGCCGTAAATCTTTTGGTATCGGATTCCCCAGCTTTCCTTGCCAACGCCCCAACCCACGATCTCAACCTCAAAGCGGTCATCCTGCACATCCACACCGGCGGTAAGCACAAGCACTTCTTCGGGCACCACCGCGTCGTAAATCTCGCGGCGGTTGAACAGTTCGGTGTCCTCCACCTGTTCGCCCCGCTCCTCCCAAGTTTCACCCAGTTCGGTATTTACCCAAACCTTCATGCCCTCCGGGTTTCCTTGGTCAAGCTGTTCTTTCGCCACTATGAATTTCTGCACGATCTCTTTCCATCCGCAAAAGGTGGAGGCAAGCGTGTTCAGGTGGAACCCCCGCGTTTCTGCGCCGGGGTTTTCCGCCACAAAGCGGCCCTGCTGGCTCTGCTGTTTCCAGCGGTATTCGTTCGCCACGCACCCGCAGCGTTCGCATTTGTAAACGATCTCTTTTTGCAGGTCGTCCGGGTCAAAGATCAGGTTTGCCCACACAAAAGGCTGGTAATGCCCGCACTCCGGGCACGGCACATTCCATTCCTCGCGGGTGGATTGGTTGTACTCGGTTTCAATGCGGCTGTGCCCCTTGATAACCGGGGTCGATACCATAACCGTTTTCTTATCCCAAAATGTTGTTTGGCGCTTTTGGGCAAGGCTCAACGGGTCGCCCTCGGTTCCGGCGCTGCCGGGGTAGCGGTCTACCTCGTCGGCCAGCAGCACTTTAATAGGGCGGCTGGCAAGGCCGGTGGCGCTGTTCGCGCCCACTATGGTGATGTGCCCGCCGGGGAAATTCTTTTTCAAGATCGTGTTCCCGGCGTATCGGCTTTTCACATCCACCAGCCCGCGCAGTACCGGCGTGTCGCGTATCATCGGGGCCAAGCGGTCTTTGCTGAATGTCTGCCCCATGTCCAAGGTCGGCTGCATAACCAAGATGGGCGCGGGGGCATAGGCCATAAAATAGCCAAGGATGTTCAGCAGCAGTTCGGTCTTGCCCAACTGCGCCGCGCACATGATAACTACCCGCCGTATGTGCGCATCACCTATGGCGTCCATGATCTCCCGCTGGTACGGTGCCTTGTCGGTGTGCCACCGCCCCGGCTCGGCGCTGCTCTCCGCGCTCAACATACGGTAGCGGTCAGCCCATTGGGATAGTGTCAGCTCCGGGGGCGGTTTCAGCGTTGCCACACACCGCGCCAGCATTTCCATTGTCGCCTGCGGTATTCCCAGCAGCTTTTGCTTTTTTGCTACCCCACAGTCTGTCGTACTCCTTTCGCCTGCAATCCGGGAAAAAGCACAGACCGCTTTCGTCGCCTGTCCAAATTCTCCACACGCACCCCGCGCAGGGGTCTTTATTTTTCTTCTGTCCTTTCATCGGCAGTGTCCTCCACAGCAAAGGCCACGCGGTAGTCGCTCAATTCTTCCAGCGTTTCGTCGATAGCCTTTTTCATTTCGTCAAAAATAGCGGCTTGGTTTCCGTCCATAGCCGCCAGCGTAGGCGATAGCTTGGCAGGCATAGCCAAAAACCGGCTGCGGATATTCAGGCACATGGTCTGTATGCCTTTCTCAATATCCTGCGTACTGTGCAAATCGCCCCGGCGCAGGTCGTTGTCCATTTCCGCTGCTTTCCGCTTTTCGGCGGTCAGCTTCATGCGCTCGGTGTTCAGACTTTCTTTTCCCGCTCCGCCCAAATACTTGATGTACCGGGCCACGGTGGGTTGCAGCTCATACAGCCCCGGTCTTGCCTCCACAATCACGCCGCGTAACTGCCGCACCCGGCGTTCGGTCAGGCATAACCACTGGGCAATAACCTTGCTGGTGTACAGTGTCATTCCTCCGTGTCCTCCTCCAAAGGCGCGTCAAGATCATCTGCCGCCGTCCCGTCGGGGTCTGGCACATCCACCGCGCCGGTGGCTCTCATGCGCAAAATTTCAAGCCGCTGCTTTTCCAGCGCCATGCGCCTGTCGCTCTCCTCCAAGGCCCGCAGGCTGTCCGCAATCTTGGCAATGCGGCCCTGCACCTTGTATAGCGCTTCCTGCAATTTCAGCACCCGGCTAAAGGCGCTGTCCTTGCTGTACATACCCATGGTTTGGTTGGCACCGTCTTTTTTGTCCTTACCCCGCCCGCCGGGGGTGCGCATATCCAAAAGGCTGCTCACAAACAGCGCGTCCTCCGGCTGGCTCTCATACTCGGCAATTTTTGCCAGTATCTTGTGTTCGCGGAACTTCAAAATCTTCATTTCATGTTCCAGCGCCTCACGCCCGCCCAGCGGCACACTCTCGGTGATCTTCAATTCTTCGGCAGAAAGCATATCAAAAAAGACGGTGCTGTACGCTCCGTCTTTCTCTGCGTTCTTATTGCCGGGCGGCGCACCGTCGTGGCTGCCTGCTGCATTGCGCTTGCCCTTGCTGTTTTGGTTGCCCGGCTGCCCGCCGCGCTTTTTCTTGGGTAACGCTTCTTCCCACTTGTCCGCCGCTTTCCAGTTGCGCAGGGTTTGGTAACTCACACCCAGCTCCCCGGCCAGCGCCCGCAGGCTTACTTCCTCGCCCTTTTTCTTCTTGGCGATATATTCAGCCTTGGCGGTGTCGCGCTTCTCGCTCCGCTTCGGCATTCTACACCTCCAAAAAGTAAAGCCCGCCCCGCCGGGCAGGCCCAAAACAAAAGGCCCGCAGCGTTCCCGCCACGAGCCTTTATATTTTCATGCTACTAATATACCACACAAAACCTGTCAAAGTTGCTAACTTTCTAAAAAAAATTTCTCGCCACCAAATAGTGCCATGCGCTTTGATAGGTCGCCGTCCGCTTGTTCAGCTTTGACCAGCCAAATTCAGGTATGTGCAAAATGTATTCCAACTGCTTTTTCGTTGGCACAAATCCGGCAAACTCCGGCGCGTCGCTCTCTATCGGTGCATGACCAAACGGATGCCCGGTTTCTTGGCAGTACACCGCATAGCAGAACATAGCCGGTTTCCGTTCGTCCGGCACTCCATCCCAAATACAGGTGATAACGGATTCCGGCTCTTGGAAGTGCGACACGCGCACCCGGTACTTCGTTGCCATGTTGAACAGGTAGCGCGGGCACTGGTGGTCGTTTTCATCTTCGTACCGTGTCAGCAGCGCCCCAACATCCGCCGCGTTCGCCAAATACGGGTAGGGTATCTCCGCCCCGTGCAGGTAGCCGTATTGC
>OHMR01000238.1_pt1 | contig 9433 bp, 10 predicted proteins | sample 1569411 | NCBI WGS metagenome assembly OHMR01 (sample SAMEA3879511, study PRJEB24766) | human gut metagenome | biome: human-associated habitat; feature: feces | place: USA | collected 1985/1987
CTCATCCCTCGCTGATTGAGAGATGAGGCGAAATGATTATGCTGTAATCTCCGGGATTTCTCCGACAAAGTTATAAACGATTCTGACTTCCTGCACCTTCTGTCCGTCAATCTTCTTGACTTCGCCCACCAAAATTTTGCTGATGAGCCGGTTAAGCACCGCTTCATCCAGTTCTTCAATGGCTGCATAGCGCCGGATTTCTTTGATGAAGGTGCGGACTTCATTTTCCTGTTCGTCAGAGTGGCGCATCATCAACAGCAGGTCTCGCAGGCGCTTCTGGTTAGCTTCCTGCTCCTGCTCCAGTGTTGCTGTCAGCTTCATAAAACGCTGCTCAGTCAGGATTCCTTTTGCCTTATCGGTATATAGGCTCAGGAACATCTCATCAATTTCACGATTCCTGCTTTCCAGTCGTTGACATTCCTTCTGTGTCTGGGAGGCATCCAGAAGATACCGGCGCTCCATCCGGCTGCTCAGCCGCTGATAAAAAGCATCGGCATCTTTGAGCGCAGTCTTTGCCAGCTCCTGAATATCTTTCAGCACAAGATTGTATAAATCTCTGGCTTCGATCTTGTGGCTGGTACAGGCGTTCTTGCCCAGCCTGTTGTAGGTCTGGCAGATATAATACGCCTTATCAATCGGTTCCCGCTGTTCGCCGGTAAAACGGTTCTTTCCGGTTCTGCCAACCTTTTCATACCGCACCTGCATGGACTTTCCGCAAGTCGCACAATAAATGATACCGTGGAACAGGTTATAAAAGGGGCAGGAGTTGCCCTTCATAATGGTTGGTCTGCGGTCAATGATTTCCTGCACCTGCTCCCATTCTTCCGGGGAGATGATTGCTTCATGGCAATCCTCGATAATTTCCCAGTCCTCACGAGGGATAATGTCATAGGTGTTGGAGCGAATCCCTTTCTGATGTGTCCGGCAGACCAGATGTGCGCCCTTATAAAAGGGATTCCGCAGGATATGGCTGATTCTTGCACTTCCCCATGAATAGTAATTTACATCACATTCTGTGTTACTTTTTACTCTGGTGATTGGGACTTTATCATCCATGAACTGCTTTGCAATCCGCATACATCCCCAGCCATCCAGCGCCATATCATAGATTTTTCGGATTACCGGTGCTGTCTCAGGGTCACGGATCAAATGCCCCTTATCCTCCGGGTCACGCATCAAACCGAGGGGCGGCTGCCCACCACAAAACTTCCCCTGCCGGGAACGGGTCATACGCCCTGCCAGCACCTTTTTGGAAATATCCCGGCTGTACATATCGTTCAGGATATTCTTAAACGGCGTAATGTCCATTTCCTGACGGGTCAGGCTGTCCACTCCGTCTGTAATGGCAATATAGCGTACATTGTGTTTTGGGAAAAAGATTTCGATATAGCTGCCAGCTTCGATATAATTCCTGCCCAGTCTGGACAGGTCTTTGGTGATAACGCAGCCGATCTTTCCCGCCTCAATATCGGCAATCATGCGCTGAAAAGAAGGGCGGTTGAAATTGCGGCCTGTATAACCGTCATCCACATAATACTCATACTGGAACATTCCGTTTTTTTCGGCAAAGTCCCGGAGCATAAGTTTCTGGTTGCTGATGCTCATGCTCTCATTATCGCCGCCATCCTCCAGAGAGATACGGCAATAAAGGGCTGTGATTTTCTGATTCACTTGTTTTTTCCTGCTCATAGTGTTCTCCTTCTATGAACAGGGACACGATACCATTATAATACCATGCCCCTGTCCATGATTCAACTGCTTTACGCCGCTTTCTGTGCCATTTCCCGATGCTCCAACCATTCCTCGAAGTGTTCGCAGGTCTGACGCTCGATCAGCTGCTCAAAGGCTTCCCGCATGGTTTTGTCCCCAGAAAACTCACGAACCACTACAAACTGGACTTTTTTATTCTGCTTCTTGTTTTTCTCCATAGGCTACCTCCATAGAATAGGGGATCAGACGGTAGCTGTGGCAACGAAGTCCGGCAACGGACATCAAAAAACCTGTAAACTATCGTCTGACCCTGATTTCTTACTTTTCAAATTTTTTTATAAAATCTCGTTGCTTTCGTTGCCGAAAACATAGATAGATCATAAAAAGCCTTTACTTGCGGGCTTTTTCTATATCAAAACCATAAATTTATCAGCAACGAACCCGGCAACCAACCGGCAACCATCCCGGCAACAGACCGTCCTTGTCAGGCGATCCACTCCTGCGGAAGTTCCAGCTGACGGCATTCTTCTTCACTCAGTTCTACAAATCCACCTTCGTTGCTGGGTAGTTCGTTGCCGGAAGTGTCCCGTTCCCAGCCCTTTTGTCTGCCATATCCGGCAAACATCCGGGGATTGGAAAAAGGCTTCCAACCGGTCACGACCGTGTTCATGATCTCATTGATATTGTGGAGCTGCCACCGCTTCGGCTCATCAAAGGTATGTCCCAGCGCCTCCTTGAACAGCTGTTTTGAGCAGACCATGTTTCCGGTGTAGTGTTCCAGAAATCCCTGTATCTGTCCAGCTTCGGTGTCCTCCGGCATGAAGTCTTTCTGCACCTCCACCAGTTGACGCTGGATGGACTTGCTGAATTTCATGGAATACTTGCCGCTGTGGTAAATGCTCATAGCTTCTGCCCATACCTGCAACAGATACGCTCTGGAAGCGTCCTCGTCCTCCAAAATGTGAACCTCTGCATTCTCCGGGTAAATCATGATTGGGAGAAAGCGCCGGTTCCCGGCTCGATCCAGCGGCAGAAAGTCCAGCGTATTCGAGGAACCACCGAACACACACTGCCGAAGCCGGTCTTTAGGCTGAGATTCATAAGGTGTCCGGTAGGTTTCCTTCTGTCGGCTAATAAAGGAACGGATTTCTTCAATGCTCTTTGCGCTGCTGGTGGCAAGCATCTCTGACATCTCAATGATCCAGTGACCTTGTAGCTTTTGGAATACCCGGTCGTCATCCAACTTCTTCAGGTCATCAGAGAACCATTCGTCCCGGATCGCCAGCAGTCGGAAGAATGTGGACTTCCCGGCACCCTGACCGCCCACCAAACAAAGCATTTCTTCATATTTGGAACCGGGACGGAATACCCGGCGTATAGCACCCAGCAGGAAATGTTTCAGCATTTCTTCCACATAGTCACTTTCATCAGCACCAAGAAAATGGTGCAGACAGGATCGGATGCGTGGTGTACCGTCCCAGACAAGGCTGTTCAGTACATCCTGAATTGGATGGTAACAATTTTCGTTTGCTACGATAGAAAGGGCAGCCGTGATCTTTTTCTCACTGGTCAGCTCATAGTTTCTCTCAAAATAGAGGAGAAGATATTTCACATCAGTATCCGTCAGAGCGCTGGTATTCCTGCGCCAGCCCAAGTCCTGTACAATGTCTACCCGGTCTGTCAGGAGATTAAGCCGGATGGCATCCCGCAGGAGTGGATCGCAGCAGAACACAATCCGGCAGTTGTCGATGGTGTTGGCTGTTTTTCCCTTGTCGGTAACAGAAAGGCTCTGCCGCACCTTATCAACGCTCTGTTCCGGCGCTATGGCTTCGGCTGCGCTCATCACAGCCTGCTGGGTGGCTGGCGATAAACTCTGATATTCGCTGTTCAATTTTCCTCACCTCTTTTCCATACTCCGCAACTACAAAAGCTCGTTCTTCTATGCTGTCAGACAGAAGAAGATCCAACAGATATTTGATATATGGCTGCCTGTGCAGAGCCTCCACAAACAAAGGATTCCAGTCATCCTCCGGTTGTTTGGGCGCATATTCTTCTTTCCATCGTTCCAGCAAACGCAGGTAGTCGCACAGCACCCGAAAGCATTTCTGCTCTGCCTGCCGGTATCGCATTTCCTCGCTGATTTTTCTTTTGATTACTCTCTTTTGTGGCGGATCGTGGCCTTTGCGGTCAAAGCTGATTGAGAAGTCCTCTGCCATCTTTAAGGCAGCTTCTTTACTGCTTAGTCCAAAAAGACGGGAAGTGAAATCAATCACATCTCCATCTGCCTGACAGGCAAAACAATGGAACCGTCTGTCCACCTTCATGCTGGGATGCCTGTCATCGTGAAACGGGCAACAAGCCATCCCGTTGCGTCCTACTGAAATTCCATAAACCAAAGCAGCCTGCCTTGTGGTAACAGACTGTTTTACTGCTTCAAATACATTCGTTTCTTCCACCTCCAAACAATGCAAAAGGCATCCGGTTTCCATAGAAAATCAGATGCCTCACAATTCCATATCCTGTTTTCTTGTTGGAGCAATCCGTCCTTCACGCTCCCAGCGCTCCCGGTTCTCCCGATCAGCGTCCAGTTTGCCTTGTGCCAGCTTCTCCTTAATGGATTTTCTGGCTTTATTTTTGATCTGCTCTTTGCCAGCCTGTTTGACCTCCGGTTTTAACAGCACCGCCTGTACCTTTTTGAGAACTTTTTCAGCAGACTGCTGTAATTTTTCTCGCACCCTACTCAGCAGAGTGTTCGCTATCTTCACAACTTCTGGCGAATTTTTGGCATTGGGCGATACCACGCTCTTTCGATATTTCTCAATTACTTCCATATCTTCAAGCTGGGTTTGTTCCCGAACCTTGTCGGTCACAACCTCCACCGCCTTGTCATAGGCTGCACCGGAAACATCTTCCAGCAAGGTTTCTACATCCTCAATTTTTAGCGTCAGTTCCTCCAGCTTTTGTTCCTGTGTCGCCAGCTGCTCCTTCTGCTTCATCAGGATATAATCCTGCTTTTCCAAATAGTCACGCCCACCATAAGACGGCTCCTGTTCCAGATGCAGCCCATGCCGTTTGGCAACGTCAAATAAGATTATCCGACAGACTGCATCAAAAGTCTGTTTCCGGTTATTGTGCTTTCCTTTTGGCTGTTCCGGTTTAGGGAGAGGGATACCCAGTTCCTCCAACGCCTTTTCCTGCTGGGGGCACAGCTCTCCATACCGATTTTCACAGTCAAATACATGGCGCTCATGGATGTGCGGAGTTCCTTCATCCAGATGGAGCGCCCAGTCTAAAATGTGGATATGAGAACCGAAACGGTTTTCAAATTCCTCATAAAATTCACTGACAATGAGCGCTAAAGTCTCTGGCGGAACGGATTCTTCCATAGTGCCGATCTGGTAGATGCTTTCTTCTGGACAGGTCTTGTTATTTTTCAAAAGATCATCCACAGTGCGATTGCGCTCAATGTGCCGGGTTTTCTCGTTCCGGGCGTTCTGAGCATTGACATGGTCGGCATAATGCTCGTAGTAATACATCCGTTCAATTTCCTCAAAGCTGAAATCCGGCTGCTCTGGGTTTTCCCGAAAGTCGTGGGTGGTAAAGCCCCGGTAACAGTCCCAGTACACATTTTGTCTGGCACGCTCAGCGTCAATGTGTTCGCTGTTTTCTACATCGAACCGACGGTCATTGTGCCGGGGATTGTAAGTGCCATGCTTCCCAGATCGTCCATTGTGTCTTGTTAATTTCAAACATTTTTCCTCCTTCCTGCAAAGATGTTCTGGGCTGGGGAGGGCGGCAAAGCCGCCAGACCTGCGAAGTTTTGCGTCAGGTAATACCCAGTATAAGTTGACGCAGGCATCAACTTTCCCTGGGCAAGGCGTTTCACCCTTGACCCGATAATGGCTGCCGCCCTTAACCTGCCAATGGGCATTGCCCCTTGACCCCAGCAGTGCGCTGCCGCCCCTGCACCCCGGCACAAAGGGCTGGCTGCCCTCTGTACTCCCGCACCGGCGAAGCTGGCCTTCACCGCAGAAGCGGTTTTTGCCAGTTTCACCGGCTCCGTATCCGTACATTTACGCCCATAGGCGAGAAGTGGATACAGAATACGCCTGCGGAAATTGCCGATCAAAACAGCGGGTGCAGACCCGATATTTTTTCGTAAATCGCCCTCATTTTAAGCGATTTTTTCTTCTGTCTGTATGACCTGAAAGCCATGCTCTTTTGCGTACTCCCTTGCAGCTGCCAGCCGTTCTTCGCTGTACGGCGGCACCAGCCGGATCGAAAGTCGGGACTTGTCCAGTACATAGGTCACGCTACCTTCCGGCGTACTGCGTTCCAAGCGGCACAGCAGAGGGTACTTCCGGCTGAAATCCTCCAGTCTGCGTTTCAAGCTGGCATTGAAGGTGTAGATACTGGCAATCGTCTCGCCCTCATTCCAGTTGATGATGGTTTCTTTTTCATATTTAGACAGCTTCCTCATACAGTTCCTCCTCATAATCGGTGTTTGCTTTCAGCGCACGCAGACTGCGTCTAATCCGGCGGTATTCGTCCATCTCCATACGCAGATGATGGTAAAAGGCTTCGTACCACCTTTCCTCTGTCTCTGTCTCAATTTTACGAGCAAGATGAAGCATCTGGCTTTTCGCCTCCGGGTCAACAGTCAATGCTGTCAGCCATTTCAGCCTTGTCACTGTGTTGTGATGGCTGGGGCAGGCGTAAGCGTAAAGAATTTTCTTTTCCTTCATATTCAGTTTCATAATGATCTACCTCCATTCATTTGATGCGGTATGTTCCGCATCGTTTATTTTTCTGTCTGCCGGTCTGTCTGCAAAATATTCCTGCCCGGATTCTCTCCCAGCGTATTGTCCTCTTTGGTGCGCTCTTATCGTGGCGTCACTTCCCCGGAGGTCGTCCCCCTTGCAGTCGGTCATTCATTTTTCAAGGTTCTATGTCTCCTGACAAGAACCAGTTTACCGAAAAAAGAGGGCTGCTCCCGTATGTCCAAGACGCAGGAAAAACACATGAAAACCGCATATTTCCACGCTCTCGGAAATGTGCTATAATGAAAAACAAAAACCGTTGGCAAGGAGGTGCTTTGATGTACACAAAACTGTCAATCCCGGAACGGCTCAAAGACCTGCGAGTGGTGGATAAGCACCTGACGCTGGAACAGCTGGCAGAACAGACCGGCCTGTCTAAGTCGGCACTGGGGAAATATGAGAGCGATGACTACAAAGACATCAGCCCATTTGCGATTGCGACACTGGCAAAGTTTTACGGAGTGTCCACTGATTATCTGATGGGCGTGTCAGAAAATAAAAATCACCCAAACACGGAGCTTCAAGCTCTGCATCTGAGTGACGCTATGGTGGAACTTTTGAGCAGCGGAAAGATCAACAACCGCCTGCTTTGTGAACTGGCAACTCATCCAAATTTTTTACGGCTTATGGTTGATATGGAAATCTTCATCTAATATCGCTTTTTTATATTCTTCTTCTACTCTTTGCTTTTCTTCCTGTTTTTTTAATTTCTCTTGTTCTTTTTTTGTTCTTTGCATTTTATTTAATAAATCTTTAGTTAGCTTTGTGTCTGCATAGTCCATTTTTTCTGCGCGTCCGTCACCTAATCCCCAAAAGACATCACTAGTCCAAATAAAGCGATTGTACCAACTATCAAATGCATCACTTGTGCGATTTAACCCATTTAGTTTACCATCTGAGAACTGAAAACGATAGAAAAACGAACTTAAATCATCTATTTGAGACAATTGGCTGATAGCTACTATCAATACTATTAAAGTTATCCATTTATATTTGAAATTAGTCAACAGCAAATTAACCAGAAAGAAAGCCCAAAACACCAACGAGAGTGACAATACACAGCCAATCAGTATTATTATATTATCAACCTTCCTTAAATTGAACCTATCTGCGAGCAAAAGCATACCGCCTATAGAGCCTAAAACTCCAGGTTCATCAAAATATGCATGGAATCTGGGTAATACCTGTGCATCAGAATGGACAAAAAAAGGATAGCTATAATAATGACACGTCTTTTCACTTTCATAAGCATCTATTATATTACCATCCAGTGAAAATCCAAACAAATATAATAAATAAAACAAAATAGACGGAACCAAGAGACACGCCAAGACCACCTTGTATTTTTCTAGAAGCTCACATAGTTTTGCGGGCTGAATTGCGAAAAGAAATACAATTGGCATCTTTGCAAGTACACCATTCAAGTTTAAATTTGAATTAAACGAGTAATATGTATACAAAAGCAGTGCTGCTAAAAACAAATTCATCCTTCCCGCTCTCAAAGTCCAAAATTTTACGGATAACAACTGAATTATGAAAAGAAGATTGAACATTCTCTGCCTGGTGGTAATGCTTGTACTGAGTTACTCGGTATTGGAGCAGGGGTACTATATCTTTCTGGGAGCCAAGATGGGGGCGCAGACCGGACTGGAGCTGGGAAAGAAAGGGAGTGACATTGCTGCCTACAAGGAACTGATGAACCTGAAGGTTGTCAACCTGATACCTTCTTCCATGGAGTCGTTTGATTTCTTCAGGGATTCCGTCTACAATGAGAAAAGCAGGAGTTATGTGCCTGCAGCCTACTCTTCGTTGATGGTCAGCGTAAATTCTCATGATTCTGTTGGGAAAGTGGTGGCAAAGTATTTGCTGATATATCTGCATTTGGGCTTTTCTCTTTGGGCGGTAGTATTGTTTATCCGCTTGATAATCTCTATCAACAAGTCCGACATCTTCAACTGGCGGAATGTACGTCGGCTGCGTCGATTGGGAATGGCACTGGTTGTCAGCTTCTGCTGTACCTTTGCGTCATCATATCTTGATTTTATAGGTATCGATACCGTATTCTCGCTGCATGGTTACGAGCTGAGCCTCTCAGAATTGGTGAGCACTACCACGCTGGTACTTGGGCTTTGTTCGCTGATTGTAGGTGAAGTGTTTGCCATTGGATTGAAAATGAAGGAAGAGCAGGATTTGACGATTTAATAATAAGAAGAACGGACAGAGATATGAATAAAATCAGAGTATGTGCCTTCCTGGCTTTGGTAGTGTTTATTGGTAGTGTTGTAACGGATATGTTTAGTGGATTTATGGACGGCTGGAATGAGGCGGGCGACCAGAAGGATTTTCATGCCTTACCCTCCGTGTCACTTTTGGTGCGGGCAGATGATACGCTGCCTGCCGATACTTTGATTAGTGCGGCACAGGATACGCCCATGTATTGCAATACAAGTGAGGTATCGGTGCAAGGTTTCCGTAGTACGAAGTGGCGGTGGGTATCGTTCTTGCTGTTTCCTGCGGGACTGTTTGCGCTTTACGGGTTCTATAGTGTGGCGCGGCTGGTGCTTACTGCCACGAAAGGCGAGGTGTTTGTGCGCAAGAATGTGCGTCGGATGCGCATTTTTGTCTATGCGCTGATTTCGGTGAGTCTTTTATTCGAGTTGCAGCAATGGGGCATCTATCATGACTTGGCTTCTCAAGTGCAGCTGGAGGGATACGAGGTGTTGCCTTATTCTTTCAAGTATGCTTGGTTCAATTATATGCTGTTGGCATTGTTCACCGAGATATTCGCCATCGGCGTGAAGATAAAGGAAGAGCAGGATTTAACGGTTTAATGTGGGGTCGGTCAGTATTGCTTTTATTATTCTGTTTTTAATCGGTAAGCTGATAATCGATACGGAAGATTT
>OHMR01000244.1_pt1 | contig 9309 bp, 6 predicted proteins | sample 1569411 | NCBI WGS metagenome assembly OHMR01 (sample SAMEA3879511, study PRJEB24766) | human gut metagenome | biome: human-associated habitat; feature: feces | place: USA | collected 1985/1987
CCTTATTTGCTTCAGTGGTTGCCGATGGAGTATGAACGACTTTATAATCCGTCACACGTGGAGCAGGAGCCACATACTCTCCGATGCGGATGGAATTCCATTGAGAGTCTGCCTGCCAGTTCTGTTTGGGCGTACAGTTTTTATGTTTCAGCAGATAGGTACCCGGACGAAGTCCGCGGATAATCCCGTCTGTCACATCTCCTTTCTGCTGATTTCCTTGATTGAGGGCCGTAAAGGTAATTCCATCCCTAAATCAGGTATTTGCAAAGCCATGTCCCAAGCACCATAAGCGATGGTAACCACTTCTTTATCGAGTGACGGTTTGGCAAACGGATCGTTCACTACTACCGCGTCCGGCATCACTTCCAGTCTCCAGACTCCCGGTTCGAGGCAATCCATGAAATAAGCACCTGTTCCCTCATAATGAATGATCGGAGAACTGCCACAACCGGCAATGGAAACAAGTTGTGACGCATCTTTGGGCTGGGTGTTGGTATGATTGGAATAATAGAATTTCTTTCCATTATTTAATTCGCTCAAGTCCTCTGTATAACTGACACGAAAACCGTCACCAAATAGAATGAACATATTTCTTTGTCCTGCACCGTAATTTGTGCAAAACTCCCTCGAAGCGATATTCCTTCTATATCAACTCTCGTATGTTTGTCTTCCGCACTCAAGAAATAGTCCTTCCGATTATCCACAACGCCCACTTCTATACCAACTGAAGAAGTTCCCGATAACAAGGCTCTTACACCTATCACAGCCGGTCGGCTATTTTTAAACGACTCATAAACAGACATAAAAGGTCTGCTTTTTGCATTACTTCCAATCTGCCTCACCAATAAAACAGGAGTATGATTCGGCGTTTTGCCGCAATCATCCGGAGTCAGCCCGTCTACCAGCGTAGTAGATGGTGCATTCATCCGGTAAATGCTCCGTCCTTCATTGCCCGTCATCCAAAGACGCGAAGTGATACCTTGCGGCAATGTCCAGTCAGCTTTAAAATTTCCGTCAAACTTGCTGATTTGTTTCTCGGTAAACCAGCTGCCGGTATCACCAGAAAGCAGTTCCAGCCGGTCAACATCTTGCGAGGACAACTCTCTTCCTTCTCCATCGGTCAAGGCAAGTGCTGTGCCAACATTATGAAACAAAAAATCATTGTCTTCCAAGTCCGAACGGAATATATCTACATAATATCCTGCCTCATCCGAAACAGACATCAAAGCCACCGTCCGTCTTTTCTCCGCAGCTTCTACATCGGCAAAGTTCAAATAAGGAGTCAAAGCCCTTGTTGTGGAGAAACTGGTAGAATCGACTTCCGGCTCCATGGCCAGAATATTGATACTGCCTTCGGTATAACCCGGCAAAATTGTATTTGCCCCCAACGGACCTTGATGATAGGCATAATCCCTGCTCCAATAAGACTCATAAGCTGCCGCATCGGGTGCCAACGCATAACCGTAACCATAAAACTGCAATGCCAATCCATTGGCAGAGAGATGATAGCCTTTCTTTCCCCCATACAGGGTAGCCATCAATTTATAAGTCTTATCCCAGTTCTTCATTACAATAAAACGATGATGCGACGAATAAGAAGCTCGTTCACTCAGCCCCGGTTGGTCTGCCGGTATCATCGGCGTATACGTACAGATGCCCGGCCAGCCTGCATCGACACGGCTATATTTATTCAAAGCGACACCCTTGTTCAAGGCTTCCGCAACCTTTCCGGCATTTTCTTCTTGTCCGGTGGCCGAATAATAAGTCAACAAGTTCTCAAATGTTTTGAAGTTGACATTGCCGCCTCGCGAATCACCGAAAACCATGAGATTAGCCCGCTCATCCATCCATGGAAATGCTGCCATGGCAGCTTTCTGTAATATCGGATAGTCAGCGATTATATCTATTCCTGCCCGTTTCAGCAATACCGACCAATCCAATATCATCTGAATCGTACTGAATGCATAACCAGGCGATTCGGGCCATAACCCTGTTATTGGATTGTAGTTCTTTACCATATCCGGAATAGCTTCATGAAAAGCCGTCGATTCATACAGTAGGAAATTCAGATAATACTCCTTACCTTTACCATCAACATACGCGTCGTTACTGTCCAATGTCAGAATAGGACGAAGAATCATATTCCAACCGTTCACATTCCAGTTACCTTTCTTATCTCCCCTAATCAACCCCAGTTCAATAAATCGTCTGAATACTTCCTCGGTCACTTCTTTTGTACTTTTCCCGATAATTCTCAAGTGAGGATGAGGATAATCCTTCAGATAATCAAAAAGGAAGTCGTAAACAACAGCCGCATGCATTGCCAGTTCATCATGAATCTGCTCATAATCATAATATCCGCAAATGCCTCCGGGTTCCCAACCACCGGTACTGCCACACGATTTTTCAGGATCCAGAATAGGATTCATATAATACGTACCTACCAGCCACGTATTAAAAATATCGGCGGCAAAGCGAGCGTATTTTTCCTCATCGGTTATCCAATAAACAAAAGCAGCATTCTCTGCCAAGGAGAGAATTTCAACATTATTGCTACGAACCATATGCCCACTTTCTTTGTATGGTATCATCACGGGTGGCTCTGCCGGATTCAGTTTATTAATTCCCAGCATATCTCCTGTCTTGTTATAAGGTATGCGCTGTTCCAAAGGCACATTCACAAACTTGTTCCACGTACGCATGCCAGGCATACGCACCGTAGGTACCGGTGCATCACCCTCGCCTCTGTCCCAATTTTGGTTCTTCAAGTAACACTGCGTGTATCGTTTCCCTTTCTCCCAATACATGGCAAAGCGAGACACCATCCATTCCGGGTCAGAGCGATGTCGGTCGGCATATTTTTCCACTTTTTGACGCACCTGACTAAAAGCAGCATACGCCCACGCCTCGCTTTCAATTTTAGCCTTGATACTCTCCTTATCAGCAGGACACGCATACATGCAAGGATGTTGCTGGGAATAGACGCATGAAATATTCCATAAATAAACGAACAAGCACAATACGATAGGTTTCATGTTTTTCTATATCATTTTATTAAAGTTCAACGTTGAATATAAAATATCCGTTCCACCGGCTCGGCAGTCTGCACCTTTCCAGACAGCCCGTATTGCCAAGCCACCACCGTCACTTTCAACGGGAACTTGCTACGGGGAGGTATCTTTTTCAGTACCAGCTCATTGCCTTCCACTTCAGCCGGGCCTTCCTTCACATAATAATATACCGGCAGCCCGCAATCCGATGTGGCGCGAAGTGGAACAGACTTTGCATCTGCGCTTACATTCTCTATCCCGGGGAAAAGAATATGTTGCCGCCTGCCTTCCGTCAAGGGATAAGGGATAGAGAAGCTAAGTTCCTGCACACATTCTTTATATTGCCGGTCGCCATCGGCGCTTGCCACAAGGGTGATGCTTGCTGTCCGCTTTTTGTTGTTCATACCCATGCGATAAAAGTTGAGTACAAAAGTCGTATCATCCGTCTGTCTCACCGGACCGCAGATTCGACTGATGCGGGGAATGGAAACAGCATGCTCCTTTGTCAGGGAAGAACGAAGACTATCTGTATAGACTGCTTTCAGCCTGAATGTCACCCCATCAGCCTCCGGCAGGAAACGTGCGGAAAGAGTGACATGTGATGCAGGATTATAAGGAACCGGTTCGCCTGCCTGCATAAAGCTGACATATTGCGGCAGCAAATCATGGTCTTGACGATAAATCGCTTCGGTCAGTTCTGCCATTTCCCCGTCGAAATACCAAAAGGCATCATGCTTGTCTCCCTTATACTGAGAATAAGGAGCCGGTCGAGAACGGCGGGGCTGTCTGGCAAGACGAGCGGTACGCACTTCTCCTTGCGGCTCGTCTTTTCCGGTTCGCCAGCGTTCGGCAAGCCATCCGTCGCGAAGATGGAGTTTTTTCAGAGCAACCGGGCGGCTGCAATCGGCTGTTTCAGGAATCCTTTGTTCTACCGCTTTCTTCAGGAACAGTCCGATATACTCCGCAGTACGGTCGGCTACATCAAAGTGCCCCCGTCCGGCATCACAAAGAAAAGAAATACAACTTTCGGGATACATCATACGAAAAGCCAACGCCGGATTGACACGTGCCTCCCACCATTCGTATTCCCCTTCGACCATCAGTCCGGGAATACCATCAATATTGCGTGAACGTCCCCATTCCAGATTGGCACGACCATAACCGGTAAGATTGGTGCGCGGCGCGTCTCCATGATAAGAAACCACCGCCAGCGTCCGTTCCGGATTCCAAGCAGCAAAGTTCCAAGGGAAAGTCGCCATGGCAGAATGTCCCAAAGGCACTATCGGAGCAAACCTCAATTCGGTATAACCGCTTACTTCCGCCAAATCATCCAATGCAGTCAATAGGGCATCGTTGCACCCGTTTGTCACATCCCAGGGGAAATCGAGTATCGGAGTAATCCATACCAGAGCAATGCCTGCTTCCTGCATTTTCCTCCGGAAAGCCGGATTCTCAAACAAAGTCTCCTCACACATATTGTGCTGGCCCACTACCACAGCCTTCACTTGTCGGCAATCCGAAGGTATCCACAAGAAAGCCTGCGGATGCTCCTCCGTTTCTGCCGAAGTTATCGAAGGAACAATTACCGACCACTGCCATTCGGCAGCCCTCGCCTCAGGAGCAGCCCCAGCTACCGCACACAAAACGGACAGAAGGACATAAACAAAAGTACAGAAATGCAAAGTAACCCTATCGAACATCATTCTTTTGATTCTAAATGTTTTAAAATAATTGAATATCAATCTGTTTCTACAAGATTCCAATAAACGACATAGCGCTGGCGATGTATGTCATACAGCGGACGGATAACGTCTCCTTGTGAAGTCGTGAAGTTCAACCCGTCACCTACACGCTTCAATACCTCACCCAACTGTTTCCTATTCACCCGCAACGTTGTCGGCAATTGGGCCGGAACATGATAATCGTAGGTATAATAATCATTATACAGTTTCGGATTGGAGAATGGCGCAGGTTCCTGCATCCCTTCTGTGCCACGTTCGCCGGCCAAAACAATAGGGCCATAGAGCAATGCGCCTTTCTTCGGGTTATCCGACGTTGTTTCCAAACGCACCTGCATTGGGTAAACAGCCTCTATGCAGTCACCCTCTTGCCAACGGCGGGTCAAAGCGATATAAGAACTCGGTTTCTGCCCGACAGCTATCTTCTTTCCATTTACACGCACCGTTGCCTTTCCACTCCATGACGGGTAACGCAGATAGACGGTGGTCGTCACCGGTGTTTTCGTATGCACGGTCAGCGTTGTTTTTTCTTCGGACGGAAAAGCGGTTTCCTGACGGAGCACCATACCTTTTTCTTTCCAGTTCACTTCCGAAGGAATAAAGAGATTCACATAAATGCCTTTATCATTATGGTAGTAGATGGCTTCACCATACTTGGCATGGCTTTCAAATCCACTGCCCACGCAGCACCAGAAGGAGTTGTCCTTCGTGCTATACACCTTGTGCGCCCCGTTCAATAAAGGCAAGAAGTAACATACCATTCCCGATTCCGGGTCTTGTTGGCCAAGTATATGATTATAAAGCGCCCGTTCGTAATAATCGGCCACCTTCACGTCGCCTGTCCAGCAGAACAAGTGACGGCTCAGCTTCAGCATATTATACGTGCAGCAAGTCTCCCCCGTATAGCCGTTCAGGAATTTGGAGAAGTGAGCAGTGTCGAAGAAATGTTCTTTCTGGCTGCTACACCCCGGTGCAAAGGTATGATGGTCAATCATCGTATGCCAGAAGAAATCGGCCAACTTCCGGCTTACTTCGTTTTGCGTCAACTCATAGTTACGTGCTTCGGCAATCACTTTCGGGATAAAAGTATTGGTATGCTTGGTTCCCAAATCATCGCGCAGTTCTTTCAGCGGGTCTATCACATCGTTGTGATAAAAATACTCCGCCAGCCAGCGATAGTTGTCATCACCGGTAATGGCATATAGGTTATAGAATGACTCATTGATACCACCAAATTCATTGCGAATCATTTTGCGGCGGGTTTCTTCGCTCTGTGGTTTCAGTTTGTGATACGCCCAGTCACCCATTCCCTTCACAATGTTCAATGCCTGCTGATTATCAGCATACAGATATTGGTCTATCAAGCCCGAGAATAACTTATGCAACGTGTACCAAGGTGCCCAAACACTGGTTCCAAGCAGATTACGGTTTATCAGTTCCTCCGGAAAAGCGCTGAGATAACCATTTCCAAGAGCTTTTTGTACATCAGCCAAGACATTAACGATACTATCTCCCTTCAGCTTGAAGATGTCACTGCCGGTAGCTGCATACATCAACCCGTAAGCTGAAAGCAGATGTCCTGCGGTATGCCCGCGCAACTCGCAATCCAACGACTCCCAGCCTCCAAGCTTCTTCACTGTCATATATCCGCCTTCACGTCCGGCAAACACACCAGCATTAGTACGGAAGCTATGCAGCAGACGGTTCACATCAATAGAAACCATCCAAGCCGAATCGCGCATCATGTTTTCACGAAAGCGGCTCGGCAACAACCGGACATCCTTCAAATCAAAGCTCTTCACTTGGAGAGGAGCAATTGTTTCTTTCTTCATTTTCCCGGCATGTTGCCCGGGATAGATAGATTGTGCGGACAGCGTGCCGCACATGCCGAAGCACATCGCTGCAATAATAATCTTATATCTCATAAGTTCTTCGTTTATCTGAACATACGAACGAGTCAGTAAAAACACTCAAACATAAAATAAGAAAGTGAATGAAAAAGCACCTTGATTATATTATTCACAGAAGTTTATCAAGCCGTTAAGTGGATGCCGCCCATAAAACGTATTCTATAAGTAAGAATATAAAATACATATGTCCATGAAACTTAAAAAGCTGTTAATCATTTCAGGCATCCTGCTCGGTTTTATCCGAACCTCCTACGCGCAAAACCAGTTAATCACCTATCCCGCTCCTCAGGAAGCGGAATTGAAGAACGACTTCACTGTCAAGGTACGCCAACCGGGTGGAGAGTGGCAAACGATAGCCACCTATCCCGTCAAAGTGGACGAAGTTAAAGAGGCGCGGCACCACGTAGAGCTGGCATCCATGAGCTATTTCGACTTCGACGGTGAAGTGGAAGTATCGGTCACCGCCCATAAGGAAGAGATAAAGGCAGCCCGCATACGTCCCCTTTCCTACGGCATCACTCCGCAAGTCAGCGGCAACACACTCACTTTCAAACTAAATTCCCCCCGCAACTTGTCGATAGAAGTCAACGGCGACATCTTTCACAACCTTCACCTCTTCGCCAATCCGATAGACCGGAACAATCCGCTGAAACCGGGCATGAACCCGAAGAAGTTGAAAAAGGACCGCAACCTGATTTATTTCGCTCCGGGCATGCACCGGTTGCCGGGCGATACCTTGAATGTTCCTTCGGGCAAGACCGTGTACATTGCCGGAGGAGCCATCGTGAAAGGCTGCATCCAAGTGGTAAACGCACAGGATGTGAAGGTTTTCGGAAGAGGGGAAGTACACCCCGAAGGCCGTGGGGCAGGTATCAGAATCATCAATTCCAGAAACATAGAGGTAGAAGGCGTTATGACCACGCAATGCCCCACCGGTGGCTCGGACAGCGTGACGATACGCAACGTAAAGGCTATCAGCTCCTACGGATGGGGTGACGGGATGAACGTGTTTGCCAGCAACAACGTACTGTTCGACGGCGTGTTCTGCCGCAATTCCGATGACTGTACCACCGTGTATGCCACCCGTATGGGATTCAATGGCGGGTGCCGGAACATCACCATGCAGAACTCCACGCTCTGGGCGGACGTAGCCCACCCCATCTTTATCGGACTGCACGGCAATCCCGAGAAGAATGAAATCATGGAAAACCTGAACTACATCAACATCGACATCCTGGACCATAAAGAAAAGCAAGTGGACTATCAGGGATGCCTTGCCATCAACGTAGGAGACAACAACCTCGTCCGCAACGTCCGCTTCGAGAATATCCGCATAGAAAACTTCCGCCAAGGCCAACTCGTCAACCTGCGCATCTTCTTCAACAAGAAATATTGTGCGGCTCCGGGCAGAGGGATTGAGAACGTGCTCTTCAAGGACATCACCTACAACGGAGAGAACGCCGAACTGTCCATCATTGCCGGCTACAACGAAGAACGGAAAGTGAAGAACATCCGCTTCGAGAATCTCAGGATCAACGGAGAAGTGATTTACGATGACATGCCGGGCAAGCCGAAATGGTACAAGACGGGAGACATGGCACGCTTCTTCATCGGTGAACATGTGGAAGGGGTGACATTCACGAAATAATCACCTCACTATCCACTCTCCTATCGTGCGGGTGGCACTGTCGAAGTTCACACCGACTTTGACCACCCTCCTGCCATCCGCCTGATAGGGAACGGCATACTGCTTGCTGTCTATCTGCGCCAACGCCTCCTCGGGAGTGCCGCAGATAGCGCTGAAGTCATCGCGCATGCTGATATTTTGCAGATTGTTCAGCTCGCTGAAGATACTCATCTGGCTGAACTTGCTGATGCCGGTGATGAAAAGGAAGCGGAGATACTGCCCCATACCCTTGAGGGGGCTGAAGAAATCGCGCATGATTCCCCGTAGCTCGCCCTGCAAAGCCACGTCACTGTTGGTGTCGAGCATGGGAGAGTCGTATTCGTCTACCAATACCACCACCGCTTTCCCCGTTTTCTTATAGGCACTCTCTATGACATTGCCCAGCCGGACACTGAAAGGCGTGCCCTTCTTATCCTCCACACAGCAACCGTATTCTCTCTCCCACCGTTCCAAGAACCAGTTTATGGCGGAGCGCAGATAATGGGCGGAGAGGTATTTGCTGATGCTGAAATCGATGTGCAGCACCGGATAGCTCTCCCAGTCCTGCTCCAGGCGCTCCATGGCCAACCCTCTGAAAAGGTCTTTCTTTCCTTGGAAGTAGGCTTCGAGCGTAGACACGAGCAGGCTCTTGCCGAAGCGACGGGGACGGCTGAGGAAATAGACCTGGTCGGTATGCGTCAGTCTATAAACCAGCTCCGTCTTGTCTACATACACACAGTTGTTGTTGCGCAACTGTTCAAAGTTCTGTATTCCTATCGGGTATCTTCTGTAGTCTTCTAACATGGCTATGGAGGAAATCAATGGTTATAAAGACAAAGGTAGGAATTTTACTTATTATATTCACAAACATCTCTCATGTTTCTCATGGCTTTTTCTATTTGGTTGCCTATCTCGCCGGCCAGGCACTGGAAAACGGCGGAGTG
>OHMR01000251.1_pt1 | contig 9148 bp, 6 predicted proteins | sample 1569411 | NCBI WGS metagenome assembly OHMR01 (sample SAMEA3879511, study PRJEB24766) | human gut metagenome | biome: human-associated habitat; feature: feces | place: USA | collected 1985/1987
GCAGATCGGCCGTATTCGTATTTAAGATAAAAATCGGACTTTGTTCCTGTACTAATTTTTCCCGTTCTTCCTGTAATTCGTCTTCTTCGGTCATCTGGTGCATTACTATATGTTTGAACCGCATAATAGTTTGTACCACTATCCATTTTTACAGGTTTCGTCTCAGTCCGAAAACGATATCCATCAAAACTCCCAACCAAATAGGTACTGTTCGCCCCGGTAAAGACCCATTTCCGGACAGTAGGTTCATTGGTTACGGACATTTCAAAAAAGTCGGGACACTCATCCGCCCCCTCTAATTTAAAACGGTCCGTTTCAGTCCAATCCATCAAATTGGGAGATGAAAAGATAGCATACTCCTGCTTATCCAAGTACAATACCATAATCCATCTGCCAGTCGGCGTATGCCACGTCACCTTAGGATCACGATTGTACCTGACCAACGTGGGAAGTACCGGATTACCGGAAAAAGTAACCCAATTACGCCCCTTATCCAAACTATATCCTATACTTTGTGAATGTTGCAAATGCCGACTGTTTCTACCAGTCTGATACCAAATTGGAAAAAGAAATTTTTGCGAAAAGAATGTTGGTAACTCACCGTTATTTGAATATTCCGGTAAAGATGGGAGCGGTTATAGAACAGATGGATATATGGATTGGTGATAAAATGGTACGTAATATGGAAGTGGAGCTTGGCGGCGATGAACCTGATTATTGGGTTACATTGGAGGTCAAGGATTGGATTGGGCAAGAATTACGGATAGAGGCGAGTAAGAGTCCTAATGTAGAGCAAGCTTTGAATCAATGCTTTTGTTCTGAAACTCCTAAGGAAGAGAACTTGTTTTATAAAGAACCGTTACGTCCTAAAGTACATTTTACTTCTCGCCGGGGATGGCTGCACCTTTTGTCGTATCTGTATGGATTATAATGGGAATACAGAAATTGGCAAGCCTTAGAACTGTAAAATAAACAATACCCATACAGCAGATTCTGTTAATTCTTGATATACGTAATCCAAATCTTTATTGCTGTAAGTATCAATGATATTACTGAAATTACAATGGCAATCGAGGATGTAAATTAAACTGTGTCAGCAAGGAATAAAGTATTAACTTTGCTAACACAGTTTTTTTTATGAAAGAAGAATTTGATTTCGAGAGTATCAAGAACAAGGCCATTGAACAGCTGAAAGCCGGCAAGCCTTTGTTGGGTAAGGACGGCGCCTTTGCCCCACTATTGGAAAGTATATTGAATGCAGCCCTGGAAGGAGAGATGGATGCACATTTGACAGAAGAAGAACGCCAGATGGGTAACCGTCGTAACGGAAAGATGCAAAAGCAGGTTCAGACTCCCTTGGGCGAAGTAACCGTTTCCACTCCCCGTGACCGTAATTCGAGTTTTGATCCCCAGTTTATCAAGAAGCGTGAGACTATTCTGGCAGAAGGTGTTGCTGACCGTATAATTGGCTTGTATGCAATGGGAAACAGCACAAGGGAAATCAGTGACTGGATGGAAGAAAATCTTGGGAATCGTGTTTCGGCCGACACAATCAGTTCCATCACAGACCGTGTACTTCCGGAGATAAAAGCATGGAAATCACGGATGCTTGATTCTGTTTATCCTATAGTCTGGATGGATGCCATTCATTACAAAGTAACGGATGAACGTGGCTGCGCGGTAACCCGTGCAATCTATAATGTACTGAGCATTGACAGGGAGGGACACAAGGAGTTACTTGGAATGTATATATCAAGGAATGAGGGAGCAAACTTCTGGCTCAGCGTGTTGACAGACCTTCAGAACCGTGGAGTTGAGGATATTCTCATTGCCTGTATAGACGGTCTGAAGGGGTTTCCTGAAGCCATTCAAAGCGTTTATCCTAATACAGCCGTACAGCTTTGTGTAGTACATCAGATACGTAACTCCATCAAGTATGTAGGATCCAAGAATCAGAAGGAGTTCTTAAGGGATTTGAAATGTGTCTATCAGGCAGTCAATAAAGAATCCGCAGAAAATGAGCTCCTCAAGCTGGATGAAAAATGGGGTGAACAGTATCCTGTCGTTATCAGATCCTGGCAGGACAACTGGGATAAGCTGTCCGAATACTTCCAGTATACTCCGGTCATCCGTAAGCTTATCTATACCACAAATACCGTTGAGGGGTATCACCGTCAGATCCGCAAGGTAACAAAAAACAAGGGCGTGTTCCCATCGGATACAGCCCTTGAGAAACTTGTTTATCTTGCATACCGCAATATACGTAAGAAATGGACCATGCCACTGGCCAATTGGGCTACCATCTCGCAACAACTGGCTATAAAGTTTGGAAACCGGTTTAAATTATTGTAATTTTACGCTCGTCGGGACGGGTGGTCCCGCCCCTTGGCGCGGGCCGTTCCCCGACCGATGAGTTTTCTAGAGATAAATAATGCGTGACACAGTTTATTTTACACTACCGAAATTTATTCTTACGATGTAAAAATCAGAGAGAACTGAAACCCGAAAATTACTTATGTACTGGATATTTTGGGTCCCCATTTTTGTCAGAGCGGAGAAAAAGAAAAAGTTCTGAAATTCTTGAATTTCAGAACTTTGCTTTAATTTACTATTTGCTTTCGCGGTGCGTACGGGACTCGAACCCGTGACCCCATGCGTGACAGGCATGTATTCTAACCAACTGAACTAACGCACCATTATTTCATTCTTTCGTTGCTATCTCTCTCGATTGCGGTTGCAAAGGTAGACAAAATTCTTATATCTGCAATAGCTTGAAAGAAAAAAAATCATCTTTTTTTTAACATAGCTTGATTATAAGAGATTTATGTTACCTTTGCAAAACTAAATTAATATTGAAATCATGAGAAATACTCCTATTGAACGTAAGTTGATAGATGAAACTATCGCAGATTTTCATATCACAGACTTTGCCAAAGCAACCATCCGTGAAGTAAAAGCCATTGCAGCCAATGCCGAAGCGGCATCGGGTGTGGAATTCATAAAAATGGAAATGGGTGTACCCGGACTCCCCCCCTCAGCCGTCGGCGTAAAGGCCGAGGTGGAGGCATTGCAGAATGGTATTGCCAGCCTCTACCCGGACATTAACGGACTTCCCGCCTTGAAAGAGGAAGCATCACGTTTTATCAAAGCCTTTATCAATGTAGATGTAGCCCCCGAAGGTTGTGTACCAGTTACCGGCTCCATGCAAGGAACTTTCGCTTCATTCCTCACATGTAGCCAGTGCGATGAGAAAAAGGATACCATTCTCTTCATCGATCCCGGTTTCCCGGTACAGAAGCAGCAGTTGGTCGTGATGGGACAGAAATATGAAACCTTTGACGTATATGACTACCGTGGCGACAAGTTGAAAGCGAAGCTGGAAAGTTACCTCAGCAAAGGCAATATCTCTGCCATCGTCTATTCCAATCCCAACAACCCCAGCTGGATTTGCCTGAAAGAAGAAGAGTTGCGCATCATCGGCGAACTGGCAACCCAATATGACGTCATTGTGTTGGAAGACCTCGCCTACTTTGCCATGGACTTCCGCCAAGACTTGAGCAAACCGTTCCAAGCGCCTTACCAACCTTCTGTGGCACACTATACGGACTATTACGTGCTGCTCATTTCCGGTTCCAAAGCTTTCAGCTATGCCGGTCAACGTATCGGTGTCAGCTGCATTTCGGACAAACTGTATCACCGGGCCTATCCCGGGCTGACACAACGCTACGGCGGCGGCACCTTCGGCACAGTATTCATCCACCGCGTACTCTATGCACTCTCCTCCGGCACCAGCCACTCTGCTCAGTATGCTCTTGCCGCCATGCTTAAAGCAGCTAATGAAGATCAATACAACTTTCTTGATGAAGTGAAAGTATACGGTGAACGTGCCCGCCGCCTGAAAGAAATCTTCTTGCGCCACGGTTTCCACTTGGTATACGACAATGATTTGGGTGATCCCGTTGCCGACGGTTTCTATTTCACCATCGGTTACCCGGGTATGAGTAGCGGAGAACTTGCGCGGGAACTAATGTACTACGGTGTAAGCGCCATTTCGCTGGTGACCACCGGAAGCCATCAAGAAGGATTGCGTGCCTGCACTTCCTTTATCCAAGACCATCAGTACGACCAGTTGGACGAACGTATGGCGATTTTTGCCGAGAATCACCCCATCCAATAAAAAATATCCCTATATAAATAAGGTATCTCTACCAGTTGATGCCGGTATCCCACCACAATCGGGAACCGGCATTGTCATCCCCACCCAGTGCCTCTACCAAAGCGGCATACTGCTCGGCATTCTCCGTCTTCAGTCCGCCGGGAAAGTTCAGACGGCGAATCATTGTCTCAGTATCTATGCACCCGTCTTTACTGTGATTAAAGCGTACGGGGAATAGCCGGGGATACCCCGTCCGGCGCTGTTCAGCCCAAGCCTCACACCCTTCGGGAAACATGGCAATCCATTTTTGGGTAATAATCTTCTCCAGTTTCGTATCCCTATCCGCTGACTCCAGCCAGCGTGGCGAAACTTGGCAACGGGCGGTAATATCATTCTCCATATCGTAGGTATCCACAAAATCGGCAGGCAACAAGTCGCTCTCCAGATAAGCGTCAGACTGCAAGATGCCATACTGACGGAAAGAAGCCATTACCCCTTCTTCATAGCAGGTTTTCGCCGACTCATCGGTCCATCCCCGTAGGGCAGCCTCGGCACGCAGGAACCAGACTTCTGCTGCCGGCATCAACACTGCATCAGTCTGCTGGGTGACTTTCAATTTTGAGAGTGTATTATAATAGTTATGTGCAAAGCATGTACCCTGACGAATGCCGCGATACTCGCCTGCAAACTGTTCATTCTGGCAAGTGGCAAAATAGATTTCACGACGGGGATCTTCATATCCGTTCAGTATGGACTCCATCGGCGCTCCCATATAAGCTTCATTCCAAACAAGGTTTATCTCGCCCAACGGATTGGTATATCCACTCGCCGTGGAAACCGCCACCGACTCGTCCGCCTCCCGAATGACTCCGTATTCATTATCCATCGCTTTACGGAATTCCGTTTTTGCCTTCTCCGGACTGGCTACCGCAATGCGCATGGCAAGCCGCATCCGCAACGAATTGGCAAACTTTATCCAAGAGTCATAATCACCGTCCAACAACATATCGAAACGCGCAAACTCCGAAGCTCCCGGATGCTCGACAATATAATCGGAAAGTACAGCAACAGCCGTATCGAGTTCACAGAAAAAGGCACTATAGACCTCTTTCTGCGTGTCAGGCATATAACGGGCTTCGGGATCGGCAAAATGACTATACACAATAGGGCCGTAATAGTCCGTGACACGGTGCATCACTTCCACCTTCAGTATCTTGGTAATGCCGAAAAAGGCAGGCATACGGTCACGTGTGGCATTCTCCGACTGATATATCTGCGGGAAAACATACTCATAGGTATGTCCCCACATGGCGCTGTTCCATCCATCCTGCAAGTTGTAGTCCGAATTGTGCGAACCTCCATTCAGAGGCTTGGCATCGTGCATGTAACCGCTGAACATGTCGGCATTCAAATTCTGGGTCAATTGAAAAGGCCAGTTCTTCCCCTTTCCGTAGTCGTAATTGAAATAGATGCCTTGCTGGATGATTCCAAGACGGATGCCATGTTCGTTATAGTCGGCCTGCAAGTCCTCGTCCGTCACGCCGGACTTGTCCGTATTGATTTCCTTAAAGTCTCCCGTACAAGCCAGAAACACGAAAACCATGCCAATCAGTACTATAATCCTCTTCATATCAAGTCTCCCTCCCCCTCTTAAAATTCACACTTCAAAGAAAATCCCCAACTACGCGTGGTAGGCATACCGTAGACTTCAATTCCCTGGTTATCGTTGCCCGTAGAGAGTACCAGGTCAGGGTCGAAAGGCGCCTTTTTGTAGAAGAAGAACAAGTTGCGTCCCGAAAAGGACAGTTGTGCCCGCTTGAGGACTTTGGTCTTTTCCATCCAGGCAGCAGGCAGTTGGTAGCCCACGGACAGCTCACGCAGCCTGATGTTCGTGGCATCATATATATAATATTCCGTCACCCCGGCCCGTCCGCCTACAACATTCTTATAAAATCCTTTCACATTATCTATCCGGTTACCTTCAAGCATTACATAACCTTTGTCTCTGGCCCGGGCCGTGACTTCAGAAACGCCATACATATCCATATCCGCCTGCGTCTGGGACAAAATATCGCCTCCAAAGCGACAATCCACCAGAAAATAGAAAGAAAAATTCTTGTAAGACAGCATATGATTCCAGCCCAGCATCAGTTTTGGATTGGCATTGCCCACTTTCACCGTATTGCCATCACCTTCCACCAAAGGCATGCCGGTATTGTCTCCTTCCGTGCCGTAAACGATATTGCCCGCATCGTCACGTACAAAAGCTTTTCCGTAGATGTCACCGATAGAGCCCCCTTTCACCAATTTCATGGCATAACTGGACGAGAAGCTGGTAGGACCGTAAAGAAACTCCTTCAGCGCTTCGTGCAGTGAAATTATCTTGTTGCGGTTGGTGGAGAAGTTTACCTCTGTTTTCCACTTGAAATGGTTTGTCAGCAAAGGAACGGCATCCAATGAAACCTCCCACCCCACATTCTGTATATTACCCGCATTGACATAACGGTAGGCATATTTATCGCCCGACAGAGTGGGAAGCTTGAAGAACTGGTTCCGGGTATTCGTCTTATAGAAAGTGGCATTCAAACCAATGCGGTTCTTTAAAAAACGCGCTTCTATACCCGCCTCAAAGGAATGCGTCATCTCCGGTTCCATATCCTTGAACGGCGCGGCATCACTTGCCAGGAACTCTCCACCCGCCGTGATATGCGAGGAAGGATTTGTGATGAACATGGGAATATCATTGCCCACCATACTGTATGCCCCCCTTATCTTTGCCAGTGACACCCATCGGGGTAAAGTCATCAGCTTATTGAATATCAGCGAAAATCCCACGGAGGGATAGAAGAACCCGCTTTTCTCATGAGATGTATAAGCCAGCGTGGAGGACCAGTCATTACGGGCCGACAAATCAAGATAGACAAACTCGTTGTAGCCCAGTTGTGCCGTCGCAAACAAGGACTGCAATTGGCGCCGTGCATCAATCTTCTGGTCCAGCCCAGCGGAACCATTCATGATGATATTGGCCAGATTGAACACATTGGCATATTTCAGCGAAGCTGTTTTAGAGTCATAGCGGGTGGAGTTCACTGTCTTGTCATTGATACTGGCACCGAGCGCCGCGTTGAGAGAGAATGCATCCCACTGCTTTTTCATCATCAGTATGGCGTCTCCGTAATATTGGGTTTCCTGATAGTCCATCTCGATATAACGCCCATTGGCTCCCGCTAACGCCAGAGCGGTAGAGGCATAGAACTGCTGGCGCACCTTGTCGTTAATATAGTCTACATTGCCACGGGCCTGCAGGCTTAACCAATCGTTTATCTTCAGATTGGCAGATAAGGAGACTATGACATGCATACGGTTCTCCTTGCTCAATATGCGATTGGTAATCCAGTAGGGATTCTGCTCAAAATCCTCGTAGGAGGTATGCCAATTCTGTATGTTCAAGTTTCTACCCTCATCATAAACCTCGAAGTTCTCCTTATAATAAGCAATATCCTCACCCCGTGGAAAACGGTAGAGCCCCACCAAAGGATTCATGTAGAAACCACCCACGGTAGGCTTGTTCTTCACCACCTGGCGCATCAGGTTCATACTGCCATCTAACTTCAGACGGGAATTCAATAGAACGGAAGTCTCTCTGAAAGTGAGGTTGTGCTTCGAAAGGTTATGTTTCCCAATGATGCCATGCCCCGTAGTATTGGCATAGGAGAAATAGTTCTGCAACTTCTCATTGCCGTGACTCAAGGAGATGGAAGTTATGGAGGTGACACCAGTAGAGAAGAAGTCTCTCAGATTATCATATTCGGGAAGGTTTGCCCGTTCTCCCCAACTGTCCACACCGTCACTTACTCCATAGCGGTTCTGCATCTTGGGTAGTGCAAAAGCATTGTCGAACATCAGGCTCGTCGAGAAAGAAACACTGCGCTGCCCGTGCGACTGCCCCTTCTTTGTAGTAATCAGTATCACCCCATTGGCGGCCTGACTACCATACAAAGCTGCCGCTGGAGCTCCTTTCAGGATACTGATACTCTCTATATCCTCAGGATTCAGATTGGAAATGCCATCTCCTCCGTCACGGTTGCCGGCATTGGCCGTTCCACCTATGGCAGAGTATGCTTGCTCGGAAGTGGAGTTCAGAATGGGAACACCGTCTATCACATACAGCGGTTGGTTGTCACTCGCCACCGAGCGGATTCCACGGATACTGACTTTGGCTGAGGCTCCCAGACCGGAAGAAACCTGATTAACACGCACACCTGCCGACTTGCCGGTCAACGAAGTAATTAAGTTGGGCATTTTTACTCGCGTCAACTCCTCGTTTTTTATTAAATCTGTGGCGTAAGAAAGAGAATTTTCTTTCTTTTTGATACCCAAAGCGGTAACAATAACGTTATCCAGCTCTATCATATCTTCTCTTAGCGTGATATGAAAGGTCGAACGTCCTTCCACCTCAATATCCTGGGAAATGTAGCCGATAAACGAAACACGAAGCACTGCATTATCGGCAACCACCAGAGTGAATTTTCCTTCCGAATCCGCTATCGCACCATTGGCAGTTTCTTTCTCTTGAATAGTGGCACCGGCCAGCGGAAACCCGCTTTCATCCAGCACACGGCCACTTATCGTCACTTTAGAAAGCTGTATTTCAGAATGTCCCGGACGCTGCATACGCTCCATAAAATCCTCCGGGCAATCCGTCCATCCTATAGAAAACAGCCCTAAAATTAACGTATATAATGTAGTATATTTCATTGCATTAAATTGCCAATTACTTGCAAACTTAAGTATTTTAAACATCAAAAACCAGAGAAGAATGAAAAAGAAGTTTAAAGCGAAAGTTTCATTATAAGAATATAGCATAATCATCTTTAATTTAGGGAGAGGGATTTCCCCCTCTCCGTTGTTACACCCAGTCGACAATCATATCAATTGACTCCTGTAATTGAACTATCTGTGATCTTTGTACGATTTGCTTTAATTAATTCT
>OHMR01000255.1_pt1 | contig 9093 bp, 7 predicted proteins | sample 1569411 | NCBI WGS metagenome assembly OHMR01 (sample SAMEA3879511, study PRJEB24766) | human gut metagenome | biome: human-associated habitat; feature: feces | place: USA | collected 1985/1987
ACAAAGGAGTGTTTCCAATGGAGTACAAGATCAAGGGCCTCCAGCCTGAGACGCTGTTCCGGTTCTTTGAGGACATCAGCGCCATCCCCCGGGGGTCCGGCAATGAAGCGGCCATCAGCGACTATCTGGCAGCGTTCGCCCGGGAACGGGGACTTTGGGTCCACCAGGACGCATCCCACAACGTTATCATCAAGAAACCTGCCTCTCCCGGTGCAGAGGATAAGGCTCCGGTCATGATGCAGGGGCATCTGGACATGGTCTGCGAAAAGCGGGCCGGCGTGGACCATGACTTTGAAAAGGAAGGCCTGGACCTTATCGTGGAGGACGGTGTCCTCCGGGCCAACGGCACCACCCTGGGCGGCGTGATTGTAGACAGCGGCAAGTTCGATTGGGAAAAGAGCGGCAAGTTCCCGCAGTTCACCGAACCCAACGCCAGCTACCACGGCATCAGCTTTGTGGACGCTGCCGGCCCGGCTGCTTTCGTAACCTATGTGCGTGCCATCCTGCTGCGTGATACCGGCGCTACCATCAGCCCGTTCAACGCATTCCTGTTGCTGCAGGGTGTTGAGACTCTGAGCCTGCGCGTGGAGCGCCATGCCGAGAACACCAAAAAGATCGTGGAATACCTTGCCAACCACCCGCAGGTGGAAAAGGTCAACCATCCCAGCCTGCCGGATCACCCGGATCATGCGCTGTACCAGAAGTACTTCCCCAACGGCGGTGCTTCCATCTTCACTTTCCAGATCAAGGGCGGTGTGAAGGAAGCTCATGCGTTCATCGACCACCTGAAGATCTTCAGCCTGCTGGCTAACGTTGCTGACGTTAAGAGCCTGGTCATCCACCCGGCCACCACCACCCACAGCCAGCTCAGCGAGCAGGAACTGCTGGACCAGGGCATCTACCAGAACACCATCCGCCTGTCCATCGGTACCGAGAATGCCGACGACCTGATCGCCGATCTGGAGCAGGCATTCCAGGCAGTCAAGGAGTAATCCTTCAATTTTCCCCAAAGCCTTTTCATCAAGCTTGTTTCCTCCAAGCTGAGTTAGGGCAATACCGCACAATTCCCGCCTTGCGGCTTAAGCACCGCTCCGGCAGCTGCGGCACGGCATCTGCGTTGCCAAAATGCTCGATAATGTCGGGTTGCGGTACCCGCATCGTGCTTCGGGGGCAAAAGCCCCTCGCTCGCCGTATCGGCACTTAGAATTATGCGGTGTTGCCTTAGATCAAACAGAAAAAGTCTTGCTTCAATGATACAGCCCGTATTCCGCCCCAAGCAGCCGGAATATGGGCTGTATTTATACCTTGAGTTATACTATTTGTTATACAATACAAACGCAAAACAAATCGTATAACTCAAGGAGCAACATTTTTTGCGTGCAGACCCCGTAAACCGGGCGGCAAAAACTGGACAGCAAACAGCTTTTTCGGTATAATGTAAAGATTACGAGATTTGTAAGGGAAAGTAAGGGTACAACATATGCTGCAAACGATCGCGGCTGTCAACCAGGCAGTCAACAACTTTATCTGGGGCGTTCCCGCCATGGTGTGCATCATCGGCGTGGGGCTGCTGCTCAGTGTGCGCACCGGCTTTATCCAGATCCGCAAATTCCCCTATGCCATCAAAACCACGATTGGCCGCATGTTCCGCAAGCGGGATGCTTCCGATGGTGCAATGACCCCCTTCCAGGCGGTGTGTACCGCGCTGGCGGCTACCGTGGGTACCGGCAACATTGCCGGTGTGGCGGGGGCTATTGCCATCGGCGGGCCGGGCGCGGTGTTCTGGATGTGGTGTTCCGCCCTGCTGGGCATGTGCACCAAATTTTCGGAGGTCACGCTGGCGGTACACTTCCGGGAGCGCAATGCCAATGGCGAGCTGGTGGGCGGCCCGATGTATTACATCAAAAATGGCCTTGCCAAACACTGGCGCTGGCTGGCCGCCATTTATGCTCTGTTCGGCGTGCTGACGGTGTTCGGCACCGGCAACGCCACGCAGGTCAACACCATTATCACCGCCATTGATGCCGCCCTGAACCAGTATGCCGTTGTGAGCGATAAAGCTATGGCAACCGTCAACCTGGTCATCGGCATTGTAGTGGCCATGCTGGTGGCGCTGGTGCTGCTGGGCGGCGTGAAGCGCATTGGCAGTGTCAGCGAAAAGCTGGTGCCCTTTATGGCGCTGACCTATGTGGTGCTGGCTCTGGGTGTGGTGCTGCTCAACCTGCCGCGTCTTCCGGAGGTGTTCACCTCCATTGTGCCGGCGGCCTTTACCGGCGGCGCAGTGGGCAGCTTGTTCCTGAGCATGCAGAAAGGTGTTTCCCGCGGAATATTTTCCAATGAAGCGGGCCTTGGCACCGGCTCCATTGCCCATGCCTGCGCTGACACCAAAAAGCCGGTCAAGCAGGGCGTGTTCGGCATCTTTGAAGTATTTGCCGATACCATTGTGATCTGTACCCTGACGGCGCTGGTCATCCTGTGCAGCGGCACGTCGGTCAATTACGGCCAGGCCGCCGGTGCGGAGCTGACCATCTCCGGCTTTACCCTCACCTATGGCGGCTGGGCATCGCTGTTCACGGCGGTGGCGCTGTGCTGCTTTGCATTTTCTACCATCATCGGCTGGGGGTTGTACGGCTCCCGCTGCATTGAGTATCTCTTCCACACCGACAAAGTGGTGCGGCCTTTCCTGGTCGTTTACTCCTTTGTTGCCATCCTGGGCGCTACCGTGGACCTGGGCCTGCTGTGGAGCATTGCAGATACCTTCAACGGCTTGATGTCCATCCCCAACCTGATCGCGCTGCTGCTGCTTTCCGGAACGGTGGCCAAGCTGGTGAAAGAGTTCTTTGCCAAAGAACCGCAGTAACCCCAAATAGTAAAACTCTAACAAAACACCTCCTGCACGCCCCACCGCATTGCGGCATAGGGTAGTGCAGGAGGTGTTTTTATGCCAAGTGGAACCTTGCAAGTGTATACAGCACTGGCCGAAAACGCTGCGCCGCTGCCCGGCGTGACGGTGCTGGTGCTGAACGAAGCGGGAACACAGATTGCACGCCTGACCACCAACGATGTCGGTTCCGCCCCGGAACTGGTGCTGACTGCCCCGGACGAAGCCTACAGCCTGGATGAAGCCAACACCACGGTGCGCCCCTATGCGGTGTACCAGCTGCGGGCGGAGATGACTGGCTTCCAGACGATCGAACTGGAGGGGGTGCAGGTGTTTGCCGGGCAGCAGACGGTGGCGCGGCTACAATTTTTGCCCGCTGCCCGCACCCTGCCCGAAGTGGAGCCGGAAACGATCCCAGAACACCCGCTGTTTGCCGGGGACGGCGGCAGCGGCCCGGCCCCCATCGGCCGGTGCGCCGATGCCCGCGTGCTGAGTGAGGTGGTGGTGCCGAAGAAAATTACCGTCCACCTGGCCCGCCCGGCGGTCAGTGCAGCAAACGTGACGGTCAGCTTCCAGGATTACATTGCCAATGTCGCATCCAGCGAGGTATATCCCACCTGGCCGGAGCAGGCGCTGCGGGCCAACATTCTGGCGCAGATCAGCCTGGCGCTGAACCGCATCTGGACCGAATGGTACCCCAGCCGGGGCTACAGCTTTAACATTACCAACTCGCCGGGGGTGGACCAGGCGTATGTGCGGGGGCGCACGGTGTTTGCCGTGATGGAGCGCCTGACTGCCGAGCTGTTCAACACCTATGTGCGCCGCACGGGGGACACCGAACCCTATTATACCGAGTATTGCGATGGCAAAAGCGTGACCTGCCCCGGCATGAAGCAATGGGGCACTGTGGACCGCGCCAAGGAGGGCAAAAGCGCCCTGGAAATTCTGCGGTATTACTATGGCAGCCGGGTGCAGCTGGTCACCACCAACAACATTGCGTCCATTCCGCAAAGCTACCCCGGCAGCCCCTTGCGCCGCGGCAGCACCGGCACCGCGGTCAACGTGCTGCAAAAACAGCTCTCCCGCATTGCCAAGGACTACCCGTCCTTCGGCAAACCGGCCATTACCGGAACGTTTGATGAAGCCACCGAGAACAGCGTGAAAAAGTTCCAGAAGCAGTTTTCCCTGACTGTGGACGGCGTGGTGGGCAAGGCGACCTGGTATAAGATCAGCTATATCTATGTCAGCGTCAAGGACCTTGCCGAGCTGACCAGCGAGGGTGAAACCTTTACCGGTGCCCAGAGCGCCGGGGCGTGGCCGGGAACCGTGCTGCGCCGCGGCAGTACCGGGCGAAGCGTGGAGCAGGTGCAGTTCTGGCTGTCCAGCCTGGCGCAGTTTGATTCCGATCTGCCGTCCGTCCGTGTGGATGGCAGCTTTGGCACGGCCACGGAACGCGCGGTCAAGGCATTCCAGAAATCGGAGGGTTTGACACAGGACGGCGTGGTGGGTCAGACGACCTGGCAGGAACTGTACGCCGAGTGGGTGAACGCCCAGAGCGATGCCGGCGGCACCGCTTACCCTGGCACTGCTCTGCGCACCGGCAGCCGCGGAAACGCGGTGCGGCTGGTGCAGTTCTGGCTCAGACTGGCTGCAGAAAATTATACCGGCCTTTCCAACGTGACGGTGGACGGCAGCTTTGGCAGTGGCACCGCCAGTGCAGTGCGGGCGTTCCAGAGACTGTTCGGCCTGACGGCAGACGGCGTGGTGGGGGCCGGGACCTGGGCCAAACTGAACGAGGTCGGCCTTGCCGTGGCCAACAACCTGGTGGGGCAGAACATTCAGCCCGGCCAGTTTGTGACAACCCTGCGGGAGGGCAGCACCGGCACCCCGGTGCGGGCGCTGCAATATAACCTGCGCCTGTTGGCCGCCTATTATCGGGATGTGCCCACAGTGACGGTGGACGGAACGTTCGGCGCAGCCACCCGCAGGGCGGTCATTGCCTGGCAGGAACACGCGGGCCTGACGGTGGATGGCGTGGTGGGGCGGCTGACCTGGCAGAGCATTTATGATTCCGCCCAACAGGTCAGCGCCAGCGGCCCCGCGGTGACAGCCCGCGCACCGGATACCCCCGAAGAAACTCTGAAAGTGGGGGACAGCGGCCAGAAAATTCGCATCCTGTCCCAGATTTTGGAATTCTTGGCCCAGTTCCTGCCGGAAATCACCCCAAGCGGCCTGATGGATACCTTTGACGATGCCCTGGAAACCACCGTGCGCAGCGCCCAGCAGACGTTAGGCCGCACCGTGACCGGGGAAGTGACCCCGGCAGACTGGCTGGCGTTTTACCGCGCAGCGTTAAGCTTGGGGGCAGTCAACCCGGCATCCGCCGCGCCGGAACCGCAGGAGGTCTGGCCCGGTGCCGCCCTGACCCTTGGCAGCAGCGGCCCGGCGGTGCTGCAGGTGCAGCAGTGGCTGAACGAGATCGCTGCGCAGGACTGCTCCGCCAGCTTTGTGCCCGAAACCGGCGAGTTTGACACCGCCACCCAAACCGCCCTGGAAGCCTGGCAGATCGCCAATAACATCACCCCGCTGGGAGTAGTAGATGACAGCGTTTGGAAGCAGCTGAAAGCGGACGCGAATATTAGTTAGGAGTTAGGAGTTGAGGGAGTGGGAGAGGTGGAAATTTTTACTGAAAGACTTAAAGCTTTCATGGCGTTAATATTCAAAAACGCGGCGTAAGCCGCACCTTAAACTCCTTACTCCTTACTCCTTACTCCTACTTCCTGACTGTTCCTTGATTCGAGAGAGGAGGCTACCCATGGCAAAGCTCTATGTTTACGACTCATACGAAAACCGTATGCTTGTATACAACAACCTGAACGAAAACGACCCGATGCCTTACAGCACCGAGCGCACCCTGACACTGCGGGAGTTCCGGGGAAAATCGGGGAGCCCGGTGCTCTGGACGACCATCGCGGCCATGGAGGCCTGGAACCTGACCCGCCGCAAGTATGGGGCGGGCATCCCGGTGGGGTATGCCTTCAAGCGCATCTGGGAGGGCGGCCACGGCACGGCCAGCCAGCACTATGCAGGCGTTGCCTTTGATGTGGGGCAGGGCACCAGCAGCGCCATCCGCCAACGCATCCACGCCGCCGCCACGGCCACAAGGGCCTGGGGTTATGTGGAGCCGCTTTCCATGACGCCCACCTGGGTGCACTTTGACCGCCGTTACGGCACCCCGGCCTGCTCCGGCACCACATCCGGATACCCCACCTGCCGCCGCGGCGATAAAAACACCTATGTGCTGATTCTGCAGGACGCCCTGAACGCCCTGGGCTACAGCACCAAAACGCTGGACGGCGCTTTTGGCCAGAACACTTATGCTGCCCTGCGCGCCGCCCAGCGCAGCTTCAGCCTGACGGCAGACGGGGTGTGCGGCTGCAACACCTGGAAAAAGCTGACCTCCGCCGTGGTGGGCATCGGCCGCACGAAAACCGTGATTGACTGAAATTCCGCCGCAGAATTTTGTAAAAAAGCCTAGGCGAAAAAAGCGGAATGGACTATAATAAAAGCAAAGGCAACACCGCACAATTCCCGCCTTGCGGCTTAAGCACCGCTCCGGCAGCTGCGGCACGGCATCTGCGTTGCCAAAATGCTCGATAAGACATCCAGTATTATCTGCGCTTTTGGCTTGGCATCTGCCGCACCTCGCTCGCCGTATCGGCACTTAGAATTATGCGGTATTGCTCAAAGACAGGTGGCGGTGCGCGAAATAGGCACCGCCGCGGCCTGAACCCGAAACAGCAAAAAGAGGAGTGTGAACCCCCATGGATATAATGGAATTTTTGAAAACCCGCCGCACCTACCGCCGCTTTGAACAAAAGCCGGTGGAACCTGCCATTGCCCGGGAAATTATGGAGGCCGCCCGCATTGCCAGCTGCGGTGCCAACCGCCAGACGCTGAAATATGTGCTGGTGCAAAGCCCGGAGATGGTTGCCAAAATGCAGCCGCTGGTGCACTGGGCTGCTTACCTGCCGCCGGAGCAGGGCCAGCCCAAACCGGATGAGACCCCGGTACTGTTTGTGGCTGTCTGCCAGGATGAAAGCCTGCCCGGCTGCAATGATACCGATACCGGACTTGCCCTTGCCAACATGACGGACGCCGCCTGGGCGCACGGTGTGGGTAGCTGCATCATGGGGGCGATCGACCGCCCCGCCATCAAGGAGCTGCTGGGTCTGGGCGAAAATCTGCGCCTGCACAGCGTGGTGGCGTTCGGCTACCCCACCCATAAAAGCCACCTGGTTGCCATGCAGAACGGCAATGTAAAGTATTACCTGGACGATGCCCGCGATTACTGCGTGCCCAAACGCCCGATGGAAGAAATTTTGCTCAAGACCCTTTGATTTTGATATAAAATAAACCGCCCGTGCGCTCCCCATAAACGGAACGCACGGGCGTTGGTTTTGCTCTTGTTTTGCTTATCGCTTAATAGGCCATGATGTCCTTTACACTGCCGGACATGGAGAACAGCTTGGCGGACAGGTGGTCCAGGTAGATAATACCCAGCTTCAGGCCGGTTTCCTCGTTGTACATATCGGCCAGCTGCGGCATAATCTTGAATGCGGCGGCCTGTGCTTCGGGGGTATTGTCAAAGTTGGCAGTACCCTGCACGCGCAAAAACTCGCCCTTTTCGTTGCAGGCGCAGATTTCCAGGTTGGTGTTGTCCAACAGCTGCTTGTATGCGGCCTTGTGCTTGCCGATGCCCAGGCACAGGTGGTCCTTGTACCACATGGCAAAGCCCAGCGGGCGCACGCGCGGCAGATAGCCATCCACCGTGGCAAGATAAAAGGTCGGGTTGTCCTTCAAAAACTGCATAATTTCTTCGCTTGGGGTCATGGTTGCTCCTCCAATCATCCGCGTGTTATCAGGTTCGGCTGCGTGGCAGCCGGGTAATTATTACAGGGTTTTCAGTGCGGCCACAATGCGGGCGGCTGCTTCCTTGGTCTTGGCGGCATCGCCAAATGCGGTCAGGCGGAAATACCCCTTGCCGCACTCGCCAAAGCCCTCGCCGGGGGTGCCAACAACATTGGCGGTCTCCAGCAGCCAGTCAAAAAACTCCCAGCTGCCCATGTTGTTGGGGCAGCGCAGCCAGATGTACGGGCTGTTTTTGCCGCCGCAGTACCACACACCGGCTTCGTCCAGTGCTGCTGCAATCACGGCAGCGTTCTGGCGGTAGTAGTCCAGGTTGTGCTGGATCTCTTTCATGCCTTCCTCGGTGAACACGGCTTCGGCGCCGCGCTGCACCACATAGGCAACGCCGTTGAACTTGGTGGTCTGGCGGCGCAGCCACATCTTGTTCAGGCTCTGGCCGTCAGAGACAATGGCCTGCGGCACAACGGTGTAGCCGCAGCGGGTGCCGGTAAAGCCTGCGATCTTGGAGAAGCTGCAAACCTCAACGGCGCAATCCTTAGCACCCTCAACCTCATAAATGCTGCGGGCCAGACCCGGTTCGCTGACAAAGCATTCATAGGCGGCGTCAAACAGGATCAGGGCGTTGTTGGCCTTGGCCCAGCGCACCCACTCTTTCAGCTGTTCCACGGTGTAGGTGGCGCCGGTGGGGTTGTTGGGGCTGCACAGGTACACAATGTCGGCATGAACATTGTCATCCGGCATCGGCAGGAAGTTGTTCTCGGCGCTGGCGGACATGTACAGGATCTTGCGCCCGGCCATCACGTTGTCATCCACATAAACGGGGTAAACGGGGTCCGGAACCAGCACGGTATTGTCCACATCAAACAGATCCAGCAGGTTGCCCAGGTCGCTCTTGGCGCCGTCGGATACAAAGATTTCGGCCATGTCCAGCTCCACGCCGTGGCCGGCATAGTATTTCTGGATAGCAGAACGCAGGAATTCATAGCCCTGCTCGCTGGGGATATAGCCGTGGAAAGTCTCTTTCTTGCCCTGCTCCTCAACGGCTTTCAGCATGGCGTCGGTCACGCTTTTGGCCAGCGGCAGCGTTACATCGCCAATGCCAAGGCGGATGATATCCTTATCCGGGTTGGCTTTCTGGTAAGCAGCAACCTTGTGCGCAATGGTGCTGAAAAGATAGCTTTCGTTCAGCTCGGAATAATGCTTGTTCAGTTTCATCTTTCGCTCCCTCTGCATTTCAACATGGTGGTTAGGAATATTTAATACTATGGAATGTATGTCTGTAT
>OHMR01000273.1_pt1 | contig 8575 bp, 5 predicted proteins | sample 1569411 | NCBI WGS metagenome assembly OHMR01 (sample SAMEA3879511, study PRJEB24766) | human gut metagenome | biome: human-associated habitat; feature: feces | place: USA | collected 1985/1987
TCCTACATCTATATAATACACTCTAAGATTTCCATCTGCTACTGCTTCTGTTTCTATAGTATTTGTCATTTTCGGTTGATACTCTTTCCCCATTAATAGTAGCATATTTATATACATATATATTTTTCGCGCCTACAATTTCGTTTTTTTGGTTTCCAAATCCTAATGAAGCTGTTTCTATATTATCACTAACTATATCTGCATGAACATAGTTGTTATAAAAGTACTGGCTTCCTTCTTTCACACTATTACTAAAGCTTCCTACTAATCCTCCTGCATTGTTTTGAGCTTTAATTGTTGAATTTGCCACATACCATGAAATTCCTTCCAATCCTGTAGCTAAAGAGTAATCGCCCAAGCGCCTGACATCATACTCCATCACTTTCTCATCAATCTTATTGCGCCCTTCATTATCATCATCTTCCACAAATCCCTTCCGGACCAAATATTCTACTCCCCAACCTATACCACACCATCCGAAAGACAGACCGACCGGCATCCCTAAGCAGACACTCTCCACCACTTCATCCAGCAATTCTCCGGCCAGTTCCTCAAACGCCCTCAATTCAGTGACACGTGAATAATCAAAAACTCTTAATAAATAAATCCCTTATTATGAAAACAGTCCTCACTACATTGGGAATCTCCCTCCTTGTATTGGCAGGTTGCGCAGGGCAAAAGCAGGCTGAAAGCAACTTTATCCAAGAAAACATTGATAATGCTGTGGCTCAGGAGACAATTCAGACAGACATTATCGAAAAATCCGGTAAAATCCTTAATCCCCGTACCATTGATAAGGATGGGAACATTGTCTATGTACCTATCGACGATTGGTGTTCCGGCTTCTTCCCCGGTAATATCTGGCATATGTACGAGTTGACCGGTGACCAGAAGTGGCTGCCGCTGGCAGAGAAGTATACCGAGGATTTGGATTCGGTACAATACCTTACCTGGCACCATGATGTGGGCTTTATGATTGGCAGCAGCTACTTGAACGGATACCGTTTTGCGGGTAAGGAGGAGTACAAGCCGGTCATCATACAGACAGCCAAATCATTGTCTACCCGTTTCCGCCCTGCAGCAGGCGTACTTCAGTCATGGGATGCAGACAAGGGGTGGCAGGCTGAACGTGGCTGGAAATGTCCCGTTATCATTGATAATATGATGAACCTCGAACTGCTGTTCGAAGCTTCCAGGCTGTCCGGTGACTCCACTTTCTACAACATAGCCCGGAAGCATGCCGATACGACTATGGCTAACCATTTCCGTGAGGACAACAGCTGCTATCATGTGGTGGATTATGACCCCGAAACCGGTGAAGTCCGTAAGAGACAGACTGCACAAGGCTATGCCGACGAGTCTGCTTGGGCACGTGGACAAGCGTGGGCCTTGTACGGCTATACCATGTGCTATCGCTATACACACGATGCCAAATACCTGGAACAGGCTGAAAAGGTCTACAACTTTATCTTCAACAACAAGAATCTTCCGGAAGACTTGGTTCCCTACTGGGATTTCGATGCTCCCAATATCCCGAATGAACCTCGCGATGCTTCGGCAGCTGCCTGCACGGCGTCCGCCCTTTACGAGCTGAGTACTTATCTGCCGGATAAGGGATACAAGGAAACCGCCGACCGGATTATGGAAAGCCTCGCTTCTCCTTCCTACCGTGCCAAGGTGGGTACCAACGGCAACTTCATCCTGATGCACTCTGTGGGCAGTATTCCTCACGGTGCGGAGATTGATGTACCGCTGAATTATGCCGACTATTACTTCCTGGAAGGATTGATGCGTAAAAGAGACTTGGAAAAATGAAAACTCAATTAAATATTTTGTTAGGTGGTTTAGGTTTGTTCGCCTTGCAGGGCTGTAAAGCCCCGCAGGCGGAACAATCCGTCCAGCCGAATGTCATTTACGTTTTTCCCGACCAATACCGTAACCAGGCGATGGAGTTCTGGGGCCAGGAAGGTTTTCGCGAGAAAGTGAACTTTCGGAATGACCCGGTGCATACCCCACGCTTGAATGATTTTGCCCGGGAGTCGGTGGTATTGACATCTGCCATGAGCAACTGCCCGTTGAGCAGTCCCCACCGTGGTTCTCTGTTGACGGGAATGTATCCTAATAAGAGTGGTATTCCATTGAATTGCAATTCGAGCCGTCCCATCAGCTCCCTGCGTGAGGATGCTGTGTGTGTGAGTGATGTTTTCTGCAATGCCGGATATGACTGCGCCTACTTTGGCAAACTGCATGCCGACTTTCCTACCCCCAACGACCCCGAACGTCCCGGACAGTATGTGGAAGACCGTGTACCTGCATGGGATGCCTATACGCCGAAAGAACGTCGTCATGGGTTCAATTACTGGTATTCTTACGGTACCTTTGACGAACACAAGAATCCGCATTACTGGGATACGGAAGGCCGTCGCCACAACCCGCGCGAGTGGTCACCGTTACACGAATCGGGCAAGGTGGTGTCTTATCTGAAGAACGAGGGGAATGTACGCGACCCGAAGAAACCTTTCTTCATTATGGTAGGCATGAATCCTCCCCATAGTCCGTACCGTTCTTTGGACGACTGTATGGAGGAAGATTTCAATCTCTATAAAAACCAGCCTCTGGACAGCTTGCTCGTCCGTCCGAATGCCGACTCCAAGATGCTCAAGGCAGAGAGTGCACGCTACTACTTTGCTTCTGTGACGGGTGTCGACCGTGCTTTCGGTCAGATACTCGATGCCTTGAAGGAACTCGGACTGGACAAGAATACCATTGTCGTGTTTGCCTCCGACCATGGAGAGACCATGTGCAGCCAGCATACGGAAGACCCGAAGAATTCCCCGTACTCCGAGTCCATGAACGTTCCTTTCCTGGTGCGTTTTCCCGATAAGATTAAGCCTCGCGTGGACGACTTGATGCTTTCCTCGCCGGACATCATGCCTACCTTGTTGGGGCTTGCCGGTCTTGCCGACTCCATTCCGGCCGAGGTGCAGGGGCGCAACTATGCACCGCTTTTCTTCGATGAAAAGGCGGATATTGTACGTCCCACCGGCGCTCTCTACATCCAGAACCTGGACGGTGAGAAGGATGCGGAAGGCATGGTCCGTTCCTACTTCCCTTCGTCGCGCGGCTTTAAATCGGCGCGCTACACGCTGGCGCTCTACATTGACCGCGAAAACCATAAGCTGGTCAAAAGTTTGTTGTTTGACGATGAAAAGGATCCGTATCAGATGAATAACCTTTCTTTGGAAGAAAACCAAGAAGTCGTAAAAGACCTTTGCGCAGAGATGGGCAAAGTGTTGAAAGAGATTGATGATCCTTGGTATAAGGAAGGTATCTTGAAGGATATGATACCTTATTGATTGGAAATGGGTTATAGATAATCCTCCATAAATTGCTTGAACGTTTTTTGCGACCCGCTTCGACTGATAGTGAACTATTTGTCGGAGCGGGTTGTTTGATTCAGAATGGAATAAATTACCAATACGTATTAAGTAAATGATGGAGATGAAGTATAGACTATGGGCTTGTTTGTTGTTTTTGCCGATGGTCCTTTGGGCGTCCGGGCGTCCGAAAGTGGCTGTCGTACTCAGTGGGGGTGGCGCCAAAGGGACGGCGCATATCGGTGCTCTGAAAGTAATTGAAGAAGCGGGTATCCCTATAGATTATGTGGTGGGCACTAGTATGGGGGCCATTGTGGGCGGTTTGTATTCTATCGGATATACCCCACAGCAATTGGACAGTATGGTGAATGCCCAGAACTGGAAATTCTTGCTCTCGGATGCCCCCAATCCTAAGGATGTGTTGCTGGATGACCGGTTGAAGTCGGAGCGCTATGTACTCTCCATTCCGTTTTCTTTGAAATCTGCCGCTGTTTCGGATGCGGGTATCATAAAAGGGAAGAATCTGGCACGTTTGTTCTCCACATTGACAGAAGGTTACCAGGATTCTGTGGATTTTAGCCGTCTTCCTATTCCGTTTGCCTGCGTGTCGGAAAATCTGGTGAATGGCAGCGAAGTAGTGTTCCATGAGGGAATACTGGCCACTGCCATGCGTTCCAGCATGTCCATTCCCGGTGTGTTTGCTCCGGTAGACCTGGATGGAATGGTGTTGGTGGACGGTGGAATGGTGAATAACTATCCGGTAGATGTGGCGCTTGCCATGGGGGCCGACTACATTATCGGGGTGGATGTGCAGAGTCCGCTGCTTAAGGCTTCCGAGCTGAAATCGGTGAAAGACATCTTCGGGCAAATCATCAATCTGCAAGGAGAGAAGAAATACCGTGAGAATCTGCGTAATACCGATGTATTGATAAAGGTGGATGTCACCGGCTATTCGGCTGCAAGTTTCACCAAAGAGGCCATCGACACTCTGATGGTGCGGGGAGAACGTGCTGCCATGGACAGTTGGGACGGACTGCTTGCCCTGAAACGGAAGCTGGGACTTGCAGAAGATTATCAGCCTCGCCGCCCGGGACCTTTCCGCTTGCCCGGCGCGGCTGTTGATAGGGAGATTCCCGTTGATTCCCAAATAGCCGCCCCTGCTGTACGGGAGAACAAGCTGAATGTCGGTTTTCGCTTTGATACAGAAGAACTGGCGGCGTTGCAGGCAAATACGGACTTCTATTTCGGCCGGCAGCGCGAGTCGCTGGTCAGCCTTACTGCCCGTCTGGGCAAGCGTACACTGGCACGACTCGGATATAGTTACCAGTGGGACGGTGGATGGCAGGCGGGACTTGCCTATCAGTTCGACTATAAAGATATGAATATTTACAATGAAGGCAAACGGGCGCTGGATTTGACTTTTACACATCAACTGGTCCGTATGGGGGCGGCGAAGGACTGGAACAATATCCAGGTCAGTCTGGGCATTGACTTTGATTACTACCACTATCATGATTTGCTGTCGCTCGACCCGTTAGCTTCGGCACTGTTTGAAAATTCGTCCTTATTCAGTTACTTTGCCGGACTTGTGTTCAACAACTTGAATGAGAGGAGCGCCCCTACAAAAGGTATGTCGTGGGCGGTATCCTATCATCTCTATACGGATAACTTCTTCCAGTATAAGGACAACAATCCTATTTCTGTTTTCGATGCCCGTTGGCAGGGATGTTTCTCTCCCTCGAGTAAGTTCACTGTCACTCCTTCGTTTTATGGACGCGTATTGTCCGGAAGCGGTAATTATCCTTTTGCCATCATTAATATGGTGGGGGGAACCATACCGGGGCGCTATATGCCACAGCAGATACCGTTTACGGGCATCAACCGTGCGGAACTGTCACAAGCCGCACTGCTGGTTGCAGGGCTGAACCTCAGACAGCGTATCTTGAAAAACCAGTATATATCAGTGATGGGCAGTTATGGGCGAAACTCCGGGAAGTTTCATCAGATTCTTGACTCTTCCGAATCGGTTGATATGGCAGGGGTAGGCATCGGCTATATGTACAAGAGTTTTCTGGGACCAGTGGAGATACAATTGAATTGGTCCAACCAGACGAAGAAAGTAGGGTGGTATGCCGGGTTCGGATTCGTATTCTAACAGGGATGTATCAAAATACACAATCACCATAGGATTATACAGATTTTATTTTTCAGTTAAAAGAACAGAAGAACAAGAGAGAGAAATATGTTCTTTTGTTCTTCTGTCTAAAACTTACCCCAATCTGTATGATTCTGTGGTGAGTTATGATACCTTCGTTATTTATTCAGCTTCCATTCGCTTCCGTCCTTACCGTCCTTAATCTCGAAACCGAGCGCGGTGAGTTCATTGCGGATTTTGTCGGATGTAGCCCAATCTTTGTTGGCTTTTGCCTTTGAACGCTCTTCCAATAGCATGTCCACTACCTTGCCGAAGGCGGCTTCACGCTCTTCGTTGGAGGCGTTGTCTTCTTGTAATCCTAAGATGTCGAAGCAGAAGAGGTGGAAGGTTTCCTTCAATTCTTTCAGGTCTTCGGCTGTGATGGAATCGTTTCCAGCTAGGATATTGTTTACCATCTTGGCGCCGTCGAAGAGGTGGGCGATGACAATCGGTGAGTTCAAGTCATCATTCATGGCTTCGTAACACTTGGCACGCAGGGATTTCACGTCTATGGTGGAGGTTGCAGCAGGGGTAATCTTGTCCAGTCCATGTACAGCATCCATCAGTCTTGCCAATCCCTTTTCGGCGGCTTGCAGAGCTTCGTTGCTGAAGTCTACCGTACTGCGGTAGTGGGCTTGCAGGGTGAAGAAGCGGATGGTCATTGGGCTGTAGGCTTGCTCCAGCATGGGGTGTGTGCCTTTGAAGAGCTCTTCCAATGTGATGAAGTTACCGTAAGACTTACCCATTTTCTGTCCGTTCACGGTCAGCATGTTGTTGTGCATCCAATAATGTACCATATCTTCCCCTTGGGAAGCTACGGATTGTGCAATCTCGCATTCGTGATGCGGGAAGATAAGGTCCATGCCGCCACCATGAATGTCGAAGTGCTCGCCCAAGTATTTCTTTCCCATGGCTGTACATTCGGCGTGCCAGCCGGGGAAGCCGTCGCTCCACGGGGAAGGCCAACGCATGATGTGTTCCGGTTGCGCACATTTCCAGAGGGCAAAGTCTGCGGGGTTGTGCTTCTCGCTCTGTCCGTCCAGTTCGCGGGTGGTGTTGAGAACATCATCCAGGTTGCGTCCGGAGAGCTTGCCGTAGTGATGGTCCTTATTGTATTTTTCTACATCGAAATAAACGGAACCTTCACTTTCGTAGGCATATCCGTTCTTCAATATCTCCTTTACAAGTTCTATCTGTTCGATGATGTGGCCGCTGGCATGTGGCTCGATACTGGGAGACAGCACATTCAATGCATCCATCGCCTTATGATAGCGGTTGATGTAGTACTGTGCCACTTCCATTGGTTCCAGTTGTTCCAGACGGGCTTTTTTCGCAATCTTGTCTTCACCTTCGTCGGCATCGTGCTCCAGATGGCCCACGTCGGTAATGTTGCGGACATAGCGCACCTTGTAGCCGATGTGCGTCAGGTAGCGGAACAGCAGGTCGAAAGTGATGGCAGGGCGTGCATGTCCCAAGTGCGGGTCACCGTACACGGTCGGTCCGCAGACATACATGCCTACATGCGGTGCATGCAGCGGTACGAACAGCTCTTTTTTTCTATTTAAAGTGTTGTAAATGGTCAGTTGATGTTCCATAACAGTTGATTATTAGTTCTTTTAGGAGTACAAAGGTATAATAAATCTGTGAAAATCTATAATGATATTCTGTTTTATAAGAGTAAATGCAACGGATTTCACCTTCGTTTATTACTTTTGTATCCATGAAGTCAGATAAACGTGTATTGCTTGGCATGAGTGGCGGCACGGATAGTTCCGTGGCCGCCATGAGGTTGCAGGAAGCCGGTTATGAGGTGACTGGCGTGACTTTCCGTTTCTATGAGGCAGGAGATGAGACCGGGTATTTGGAAGATGCACGGGCTCTGGCCCTGAAGCTGGGGATGAAACACATTACCTATGATGCACGCGAGCTTTTCCGTTCGCGTATTATCCGCTATTTTGTGGAAGAGTATCTAAGGGGGCGTACTCCCGTTCCTTGCACGGTCTGCAATAATGAGCTGAAGTGGGCGTTGTTGGCTAAAATAGCCGATGAAAAGGGGATTTATTGGATTTCTACCGGACATTATGTGCGTAAAGTCTTGTCCGGAGGAAAGTATTATATAGCTCCTGCTGCAGATAAGGACAAAGACCAGACTTTCTTTCTGTGGGGATTGAAGCAGGACATCCTGCAGCGTATGTTGCTTCCGATGGGAGATATTACGAAAAATGAGGCGCGCTCGTATGCGGCGGAGCGTGGTTTCGGGCAGGTGGCTGCGAAGAAAGACAGTATAGGTGTGTGCTTTTGCCCTTTGGATTACCGTTCCTTTTTGAAGCGTGAGGTTCCTGAAACACTATTACCCGGTAAAGGTAGATTCGTCGATGAAAAGGGGGATTTCTTGGGATGGCATGAGGGCTATCCGTTTTATACCGTAGGGCAACGTAGGGGCTTGGGTATCCATCTGAACAAGGCTGTTTTTGTGAAAGAGACAAGAGTGGAAAGCAATGAAGTCGTTTTAGCTCCGCTCTCTTCCCTCTACAAGCAGGAAATGTGGCTGGGAGAGTGGAACCTGGTGGAGAATAGTCGTGTGCTGGGTGCAAACGAGGTTATTGTGAAGATACGCTACCGTAAGCAGGCAAACCGGTGCAGGGTGACTCTTACGGTGGAAGGTCTGTTACGTGTCCGTCTGATAGAGCCGCTGGAATCCATTGCACCCGGGCAGGCAGCGGCTTTCTATGATAAGGACGGATACTTGTTGGGCGGTGGAATTATTCTTTGAACCTTACATTCGTTTTATAGCTTCTCGAACAAAAGATAGTAAATGTTGTTAATTTTATGAGACGTCTTTTTATGAGAAACTTTTAAAACGAACTGTAATATGAAAAGGATATATATTGTAATGTTGTTTGCTGCTTTAGCAACTATAACTTATGCCCAGACGGATGATAAGGGTTATCAGGAGGGAGCTTGGGTATTGAAAGGAGTGACTGGTCTTAATATGTCACAGACT